>Ga0247741_1000192_pt1 | contig 39153 bp, 22 predicted proteins | sample UWRJL213509R2_FD_180945 | JGI IMG/M metagenome (GOLD analysis project Ga0247741, IMG submission 180945) | Plant litter microbial communities from Arlington Agricultural Research Station in Wisconsin, United States - UWRJ-L213-509R-2 | ecosystem: Environmental > Terrestrial > Plant litter >... | reverse complement strand
GGGTTGGGCTGTTCGCCCATTAAAGTGGCACGCGAGCTGGGTTCAGAACGTCGTGAGACAGTTCGGTCTCTATCTACTGTGGGCGTTAGAAATTTGAGTGGATCTGATTCTAGTACGAGAGGACCGAATTGGACAAACCTCTAGTGTATCTGTTGTCCCGCCAGGGGCACCGCAGAGTAGCTACGTTTGGAAGGGATAAGCGCTGAAAGCATATAAGCGCGAAACCCACCACAAGATGAGATTTCTTTTAAGGATCGTGGAAGATGACCACGTTGATAGGCTATAGATGTAAAGGCAGTAATGTCATAGTCGAGTAGTACTAATAATCCGTAAGCTTATGTACACCCTTTTCCTCCCGAGCAATCGGGAGGAAGAAACTTTCTAAAACTAAAAAACTTTCTTTATCTCAGTATGTTAAGATATTATGTAGTGTTAATCAGTACAAACTGGTTACCCATTGCAAAACGACCTTAAGGTGGTTATTGCGGCGGGGCTCACCTCTTCCCATCCCGAACAGAGTAGTTAAGCCCGCCTGCGCAGATGGTACTGCATTATTGTGGGAGAGTATGTCGTCGCCTTTCTTTTTAAAATCCTCATCATTTAATTGATGAGGATTTTTTGTTTATAACAGTTTTTGAAATCTAAAACTCTCCTTATTTTGGGATTTAGGAATCAATACGAAAACCTGTGGATTAGCAAAAATTACGCATAAATATTAGTGAGCCTGAAAAGAAAAAATTCTACATTCCTTACACCTCTGAATTGAGATCTAAATGCTTTTATTTTTGCATTGAAAGATTCCGCCGAAGCATTAGTGCTTCTGTTATCAAAATAGTTCAATATAGTTTGATAATGATTCATAATTGTTCGGGAAATTGTATTGAAAGACTTAAATCCAGATTGATTTACCTTTTCATGCCATTTGGCTAGTTTGGCAAAACCAATGATTTTATCCTTTGTGTTCTCGAATATACCTCGCAACTCTTGGGTGAGATTATATCCTTTTTGAATATCGGGATACAATTCAAATAATAGAGTAGCACGTTCTATTTGACCTGGAGTCCATTTAGATTTGCTTTTGTATAAGAAATATCGGCTTCTGGCTAATAATTGTTTAAGAGTGTCTCCGTTAGGAAGGGTTTTAGACTCAAAATTCACATTTGATTTTCTAACTCTTTCGATAGCTTCATTTTCCTGATCTATAGCTTCCCAACGGTATTTTATTCTAATTTCCTGCAAGGCTTCTGTGGCTAATTTTTGAACATGAAAACAGTCAGTAACACGAGTTGCATTAGAGAAACATTTGCGGGCAATTAATCCCATGTTGCCGGCCATATCTAAAGTGATTTCCTTGACTTGGTTTCTTTCCTTAAGAGGGATTTTTTCAAGAACTGAAATTAGTTTATCGGCTTTAGTTCCGGCAACCATAGCCACTATAGTTCCTTTTTTTCCTTTACCTGATTTATTAGTTACAATAGTATAAAGCACTCCATTGGAGAGAGAAGTCTCATCTATAGACAAACGTTTTCCAATATTCTTAGGAAAAAGAAGCCATTTTTTAGCATGTGGTTTTTGATCCCAGGCTTTAAAATCACTTAGGAAATCCTTGTATTGAGATTGTAAATTTCTACCCGAAACGCCATAGAAAGAGGCTATGGCATTACAATCATTTGGCTTGGAATCTATTGATTTCTTTTAAAAAAGGCGCAAACTCCCTGGGTTACACGAGTTCCGTCTGCTACTAAATTCCAATCCCTGAAAACTAATTTTCCCGTATCTTCATTAAGCCATCTTCTGCGGGTAATGTGAAGATACACCTGATGTCCACGAATAGGAAAATCCTGAACAGTTATCTGCTCAAAAAATCCTTTCGAACTTAATTTCGAGTCTCTGTATTCTTTGGGAATCGAATTGATTTCTTTTAAATACAAATGAAGTATCTCCTCTCCCTTTTCATAAGAGGTAAGCTCAAAATAATCTACTATTATTTCTGGTAACAATAATTTAAGGATATCGGTAAAAGAATCTTGCATTTGGATATAATATAAAATTCAAATTTCGGAATTTTAATATTTCTCCACAACAATATGTATTGATCCGATTTGGGGCTAATGAAGGTTCCAGAGAATCCGTTATTTGAAAAATACCCGAGAATTTCCTGATAACAGGATTTTCAGAATTATTTAAATCTGGATACTAAGTATGCATGGTAAGATTCCTATTATTTAAAATGTACTTCAGTAGAGATTCGAAATAGGAGAAAACTGTATACTAATAATTATATATTTAAGGGTATTAATTCAATAATTGCAGAATATTATTAATTTCATTTGAAATCGATTCAAAAAAACTCCCTGATAAAGGAGTTTTTGATTAGAATATAATTTATTGAGTCTTAAGTTTACACTTGTTCTTTTAACATTATAATCTATTGTTATTAATATCATTAATGAATTTAATAACGCCATCCATAAAGACTTTTTGGTCGTCCCACATTGCTAAATGACTTCCATTAGGACAATAAAGATAGCGCCCTTTTTTAACTAATTTGCTTTGCTCTTCCATTGCTTTTGGATCCATAGTGTCATATTTTGCCCCAATCATTAATGTTGGAACTGTGATTTCATGAAGACGATTCTTAATATCCCATTTTGCTAAACGACCGCTAATTCCGAATTCGCTCGGTCCCTGCATTAAGGTGTAAATGTCTCCATTTACATGTTTGCTAGCTCTGTTTAAGCCATCTGGCCATTCTTTTAATCGGCATAAATGCTTTTTATAGAAATTTGGAATAAGTAATTCCATGTAACGTGGATTATTGAAATCTTTTTTAGTTTCTAGTGCTCTTATCTCTGCCAATATTTCCGGTTTCATTTGTTTGGCTAATACTTCATCTGCATATTTCTCATATTCTGGTGCGCTGGCAACCATATTTGCGACTAATAAACCTTTTATGTTTTTTTGATATTTTAAAGCATATTCCATAGCTAGAATTCCTCCCCAGGAATTTCCTAAGACGTAAAAGTTATCTTTATCAGCACCAATTGCTTTGCGAACTTGTTCAACTTCTTCTACAAAACGTTCAGTTGTCCATAGACTGCTGTCTTTTGGCTGGTCGCTGTAATATGATCCTAATTGATCGTATTCATAAAATTCAAAACCTTCACGCTGAAAAAAAGTTTCGAAACACTCCATATATTCATGCGTCATGGCTGGACCGCCGTGTAATAATAATATTTTTATTTTAGGATTATTTCCAAAACGTTTTGTCCAAACTTTAAATTCCCCAATTGGTGTCTTAATCGGGATCATTTTTATTCCGGCTGATTCAACTCCACTATTTTTATCGTAAGTAAAATAATCTGTAAGTGTTTGTGATTTATTTTCGTTTTTACATGAAATAACCAAAATAGCAATTGCTAAAAGAATGATTGAACGCATATTTTATAATTAAAAGTTATTGATTTGCTTTTTGAAATTAGTTTGATCTAAAATACAAATTTTAATTAAACTTGATATTTTTTTATGCTTTATGAACAATAATATCAAGCTATTACTCTATAAAAAAACGTCATTGGTCGAAATACTATCAATTAAAATACTCATTTACGTTAAATTTATATTTTCAATTAGCTAACCACCAAAATTTTAATTGCAATCGTAATGAAAAATCTTTTTCTTTTACTTAGTTTTTTTTGTACACTATCATCTGTCAATAGTCAGGAATTAGTGAAATACCCTGAACCGTTTGGACCAGTTCCGACGCAAAAACAGCTTGATTGGCATGAAATGGAGTTTTATGCCTTTGTGCACTTCTCCTTAAATACTTTCACAAATAAAGAGTGGGGTTATGGCGATGAATCACCACAACTTTTTAATCCAACGAATTTGGATGTTCATCAGTGGGCTCGCGTTGTGAAAGCTGCAGGAATGAAAGGAATTATCCTAGTTGCAAAACATCACGATGGATTTTGTTTATGGCCATCGGCTTACACGGAACGTTCTGTTAAAAATTCTCCGTGGGAAAATGGTAAAGGTGATCTTGTAAAGGAATTAGCCGCAGCTTGTAAAGAATATGATTTAAAATTAGGTTTATATCTTTCGCCTTGGGATAGAAATCATGCTGAATATGGGAAACCAGGTTATATCACGTATTTCAGAAATCAGTTAAAAGAATTATTAACCAATTACGGTGATGTTTTTGAAATGTGGTTTGACGGTGCCAATGGTGGTGACGGTTATTATGGGGGAGCAAACGAGACAAGAAAAATAAATACACTTGAATACTATAATTGGGATGAAACTTATAAAATGATTTATGAGTTGGCTCCCAAAACACTAGTTTGGGGAGTTGGTCCTGCAGAAGCAAGATGGATAGGTAATGAGGAAGGCCGAGCCGGAAAAACAAATTGGTCGCTTTTACGCCAGAAAGATGAATTGGCTGGAAAAGTACATTATACCGAATTTATGTCTGGACATGAAGATGGTGAAAGATGGGTTCCCGGAGAAGCTGATGTATCCATACGACCAGGATGGTTTTATCATGCTGTTGAAGATGATAAAGTACGTCCATTGGATGAAATGGTGGATATTTATTATGAATCGATTGGTCGAAATGCTACTTTATTATTGAATTTGCCTGTGGACAGAAGAGGTTTGGTTCATGAAAATGATGAAGTAAGATTAAAAGAATTGGTGGCAACAATAAAAGAAGATTTTAAAACTGAATTATTGGCAGAAAGTAAAATAAGTGCAGATAACGTTAGAGGAAACAGTAATGGATTTGCTGCTAAAAATGTTACTGACGGAGATAAAAATACCTATTGGGCGACAGATGATAATGTAAAAACGGCATCAATTGTATTTGAATTTGATAAACCTAAGGCTATTGATCGTGTTCTGCTTCAGGAATATATAAAATTAGGACAGCGTGTTAAGGCTTTTAACATTGAAGCTAAAGTTGATGGAAAATGGAAAACTGTTGCAACTGAAACAACCATTGGTTACAAAAGAATTTTAAGAATTGACAGGGTTGTTGCTTCGGCACTAAAAGTAAATATTACAGATTCGAAAGCAAGTATTGTTATTTCGAACATTCAGGCTTTTAATGCACCTACTTTTGTTCGAATGCCTGAAATTCAGCGTGATAAAAAAGGAAATTTTACAATGAAATCTGAAGAAGGAAATACTATTTATTACACAATTGATGGAAGTAATCCATCAACAAAAAGTAACTTATATAAAGATGTGTTTAAATACAATAAAGCTGTTCAGGTAAAAGCGGTTTCATTCAATACAGAAGAAAAAATCTATAGTGCTATTAAAACAGCGAAGTATGGAATTTCTAAAGAAAAATGGAGAATCGTTGCTGCCTCAAGTGGAGATTTAAAAACTGCTGACAAAATAATAGACGGAAATCCAAATACGGATTGGGGCTTCGGGAATGAAACAAATAAACTTCCTCAAGAAGTATCAATTGATATGGGAGCTGTTTTGAAAATTGCCGGTTTTACTTATGTTCCGCAGCAAGTAGGAAATAATCTTAATTTAATTTCAAAGTATGAATTCTACACAAGTTTGGATAATGTAAAATGGACATTACAATCTGAAGGTGAGTTTTCAAACATTAAAAATAATCCAATCGAACAAATAAAAACATTTGCTGAAACAAAAGCAAGATACCTACGTTTTGTCGCAAAATCTGCTGAAGGAAAAGGACAAACAGTTTCTATCAGCGAAATAAATGTGGTTGAAAAATAAAATGGTAAGTTATAATTGGAGTTGAAAAATTTTAAAGTTTCCAATTATGTCTTTTACCGAAGCTAACGGGTCATTAGTCGAATTTTTAATTTTATCGGTAGAGTAATTCTTAATTTTATACTATAAATTAAATGAAACAGGCAAATGATTAAAGAAGGCATAAATTTTAAAGAAGCTGGAAAATTCGAAGAAACTCGTTTTGAGAAGATTCATAACGTAATTTTCGAATCATCAAAAGAGGCTTCAATATTAGTTGCTCAGGAAATAGCAAACATAATTCAAAGAAAAGAAGAATTAAACGAGCCTTGTGTTTTAGGATTAGCAACGGGTTCTTCGCCAATAAAAGTTTACGAAGAATTAGTTCGATTACATAAAGAAGAAGGTTTGAGTTTTGCGAATGTGGTAACCTTTAATTTAGATGAATATTATCCAATGGATAAAAATAATATTCAGAGTTACTATCATTTTATGCATGAGCACCTTTTTAATCATGTTGATATTCAGCCGGAAAATGTAAATATTCCGGACGGGAAAATAAGTAATGAAGATTTGCAACAATATTGTATCGATTATGAAATGAAAATTAAAGCCTACGGGGGGTTGGATTTTCAGCTTTTAGGAATTGGAAGAACAGGTCATATTGGTTTTAACGAACCGGGATCCCACGTTAATTCAGGAACGAGAAGTATCACATTAGATCATTTAACCCGTACAGATGCTGCTTCATCCTTTTTAGGTATAGACAATGTACCTAGAAAAGCGATTACAATGGGAATTGGTACTGTAAAAAATGCCAAAAGAATTGTACTTCTTGGATGGGGAATCAGTAAGGCTGAAATCATTAAAAAAACTATTGAAGGAAATATTTCTTCGCAAGTACCGGCAACGTATTTACAACAGCACAACAACACAACTTTTGTTTTAGATACCGAAGCTTCATCAGAATTAACACGTGTAAAAACTCCCTGGTTGGTAAAATCAGTGATTTGGGACGAAGAGTTAAAACTCAAAGCGGTAGCATGGTTAAGTGAATTGACTAAAAAACCTTTCCTGAAATTAACAGACAAGGATTATAATGATAACGGTATGTCTAGTGTGTTGACGGAAGAAGGAACTGCGTATGATTTGAATATTAAAATGTTTAATAAAATGCAGCAGACTATTACCGGATGGCCAGGTGGAAAACCAAATGCAGATGATACTTACAGACCGGAACGTGCAACACCGGAAAGAAAAAGAATCATCATTTTTAGTCCACATCCTGATGATGATGTTATATCGATGGGAGGAACTTTTGACAGATTGGTAGAGCAGGGTCATGATGTGCATATTGCATATCAAACTTCAGGAAATATTGCAGTTTCTAACGAAGAGGCTTTAAAATTTGCTGAAATTTCAATGGCATTGAATAAAAATTCTGCAGAATCTGAAAATATCATCAACTTTTTGAAAACGAAAAAGCACAATGATATTGATTCTTTAGAAGTTAGAAAATTAAAAGGATTAATTAGAAGAAGCGAGTCTTTGGCTGCCACACGATATTTAGGTTTACCAGACACTAATGTTAACTTTTTAGATTTACCATTTTATGAAACTGGAACAGTTAAGAAAAATAACCTTGGAGAGGCTGATATTCAAATTATGTGTGATATTATCGAAAAGATAAAACCACATCAAATTTATGCAGCAGGAGATTTAGCAGACCCTCATGGAACCCATAAAGTTTGTTTAGATAGTTTGTTTGAAGCTTTAAAAAGATTAAAGCACAAGAAATTTATGGACGAATGCTGGGTCTGGTTATACAGAGGAGCATGGCATGAATGGGAATCATACCAAATTGAAATGGCGGTTCCGATGAGCCCTGATCAGGTTCTTAAAAAACGTCATGCCATTTTCTACCACCAATCTCAAAAAGATGGTGTTATGTTTCAGGGAGATGACAGCAGAGAATTCTGGGTAAGAGTTGAAGACAGAAACAGATTAACAGCAGAAAAATATCATGCTTTAGGTTTGGCAGATTATTCAGCTATTGAAGCGTTCAAAAGATATTATTTTTAGTTAGTTTTTTACAATACAATAAATTATTTTTTTAAATGGTTTATTTTGGTTAGTTACCTGTATGTTGAAATGCGGCCTTTTGGCCGCATTTTTTTTGCGTTGTGAATTTTTACTGCAAAGAACGCAAAGTTTTATATAAAGCAATTATATGATTAGAAGTTCGCTAAGCTTTTTCCAAAGTCTAACTGCAATTATGTCATCCTGAGCGTCCCGAAGCTTCGGGAGAAGGAACGCAAAGTTATTCCTCAATCAAAATCAAAAAAACCTATGTCAAAGTTTAAAACTTTGACATAGGTTTTTCTATAATATAATAAGATTTATTTTAAATCGAAGAATTCAAAATCCTTTGTTTTACATGATCAATGTATGATCTTCCAATTACGTATCTAAGGCCTTCAATTTCAATACTGTTTCCTTCAACGGCATCAATTTTATCAATTGCGATGGTGTAAGATCTGTGGATTCTTAAAAAATTTCTTTCTGGCAATAAATCTGTAAAATCAGATAATGTGCTGTGTATGATATATTTTCCTGTTAAGGTGTTTATTTTTAGATAATCTTTCAAACTTTCGATCACCAAAATTTCATTAAAAAAGATTTTCTTCATCCTCTTTTTATCAATCTTAACAAAGATAAAAGGACTTTCCGGACTATTTTCCTGAGGAACATTACTGCTGCTGTTCAGTCTTTTGCTAATCTTGTTAAGCGTTTTCATCAATCTTGGAAACTCAATTGGTTTTACCAAATAATCCAAAACATCCAATTCGTAAGTTTCAATCGCAAACTGGCTATAAGCGCTGGTTATGACAAGTATCGGCGGATTATCAAGACTTTTTATAAAATTGATACCATCAAGAACCGGCATATTAATGTCCAGAAAAATGACATCAACCTTGTTGTTTTTTAAAAAATTCAGACCTTCTATCGGATTACTAAAAGTATTTATAACCTCGAAATTTTCAATAGGCTCCAGATAGTTTTTGATAACATTAATCGCTAATGGCTCATCATCTATGATCAAACAGTTTATTTTCATTTTCGATTATTTTTGTGAGAGGAATAATTTAGTAAGTATAGTTGGTAAAAAAGATGCTAATGCCTGCTAAGAGACCTTAATTACAAGCTTTACGACAAAAATATCCTTTTTATTTTTAAATGAAAGCTTATAGTCGTTTTTATTATAACCTAATTCGAGTCTTTTTTTGACATTTTCTAAACCTATACCACTAGACTTGTTAAAATTGTCCGTATGTTGCGTAATTTCGGGCATAGGATTACTAATAGTGAAATGCAGAAAATCTCCTTTTACCTTGAATTTGATATCAATTAGTACTTTTCCTGTGTTTTTATTAACGCCATGTTTGAATGCATTCTCCAAAAATGTCAATAATATAATAGGACTAATTTCCTTATCGTGAATGTCCCCCGAAATTTCCATATTTACTTCTAAGCGATCATCATTTCTGATTCTTTCCAAATCCAGGTAATTTTGAATGCAAAGTATTTCATTTTCTAAACTTTGTCTCGTGCTTTTTGTGTCATACAACATATAGCGCATTAATTCAGATAGTTTAAGAACGATTTTTGGCGTTTTATTTGATTTTTCTACAGATAAAGAATAAATATTGTTAAGTGTATTAAAGAAAAAATGCGGAGAAATTTGAGATTTCAAAAAAAGCAATTCGGTTTCTAACTGAGATTTTTCAAGATCTGTAACTCTTTTTTGCTCTTTCAAAAAGTCGAAAGTAATCTTAATAGCCGTTACAAAAGTCATCACATAAAGTTCACCCATCATCATATCAATAGTATAATTGAGTGTCAATTTATCTATTGTTTCAGGACCTTCAGGCCAAACTTCGTGCGTTATTAATAAATAGGTAAGGTTAAATTTCAAAACTACCATTATAAAGATAGCACATAAAATAGAAATAACATACTGCAGGTATTTTTTCTTATAAACCAAATTAGGCATCAAAACCAGAATATTCAAATAGCACAAAGCCATGTGAATAGGAAAACCCAACAGATTTGTTTTGAACGAATAACCATAATCATTAAAATAACTCCCCCATCGAAAAGTATTAAATATGAAATAAGTTAACCAAAATATAATGTGATACTGTAATTGAATGCGATATAACCTACTTGAATTTAAAATCATAATAATGTGACGTTTTGTGACTTTTTTTGATGTTTATCTAAGTTTATACGTCATCCGTCTAAATTAGTTTTAGTAAAAGTCGTATTTGTTTAAATTTAAAGTTAAATTAAGATTGTTTTATATGAAGAAATTTACTCTGCTTGTTTTGTTCGTCATTTTGGTTACAAGTTGCAAAATAAATGTAAACAAAAATAACCAACAAGATAATTTTTTTACTAATCACGTAAATCCTTTTATCGGTACAGGCGGTCACGGACACACTTATCCGGGCGCAACGGTTCCTTTCGGAATGCTTCAGGTAAGTCCTGATAACGGTATTTCAAGCTGGGATTGGTGTTCAGGGTATCATTATTCAGATTCTATCGTTGCCGGTTTTAGTCATTTACACTTAAGCGGAACAGGAATTGGAGATTTGGCAGACATCTTATTTATGCCTACAAATAAAAAACTGGATTTAACTACAAAAACAACTTCACGAGATCAATTACCTTATAAATCAAAATACAATCATGTTAACGAAAAAGCAACACCGGGCTCTTACCAAGTTTTTCTTGAAGATCCTAAAATCAATGTAGAATTAACTTCTTCACAACGCACCGCATTCCATAAATATACATTTGCCAAAAACGACAAACAATCTGTTGTAATCGATCTTGGTTTTGCAATTAATTGGGATAAAGCCTTAAAAACTTCCATAACAGTTGAAGATCAATTTACTATAAGTGGTTATCGATATAGTATGGGCTGGGCAAAAAATCAAAAAGTATTTTTTGTTGCAAAATTTTCAAAACCTATTACAGAATCTGTTTTATTAGCTAATAAACAAATAGTTACAGGTAAATCTGCAGAAGGAGAAAACACAGCAGCGCAATTATTTTTTGATGCAAATAATACTCAAGAATTATTTGTAAAAGTAGCCTTATCCTCTGTTAGTGTGGCTAATGCCAAAGGTAATCTGGATGATGAAAATTCAAATTTTGAAAATACAAAAACAAATGCAGCCAATATCTGGAATACTGCATTAAATAAAATAGAAGTCGAAACGCCGGTCGACTCGTTAAAAACCATCTTTTATACCGCGATGTTCCACACCCAAGTTGCCCCTGTAGCCTATAGTGATAAAAACGGTCAATTTAGAAGAGAGGATGATCAAATTGTTACAGCAAAAGATTATACCGCTTATTCGACCTTATCACTATGGGATACTTTTAGAGCCGAAAATCCTTTATTGACTTTATTGGCGCCAAAACAAACATCAGACATTGTAAACTCAATGTTAGCGTATTACGATACTAAAAAAATATTACCGGTTTGGACACTCTACGCCAACGAAACAAATACAATGACAGGATATCATTCCATTCCGGTAATTGTTGACGCTTATAAAAAAGGCATAAAAGGTTTTGATGCCGAAAAAGCATATCAAGCCATGAAAGCCACCATGATGCAGGACGAACGCGGATTGAATTTCTACAAAAAATACGGCTACATTCCTTATAATTTACTAGATGAGTCGGTTACCATAACTTTAGAATATGCTTACGACGATTGGTGCGTGGCGCAAATGGCAAAAGCATTGGGTAAAACCGAAGATTATCAATTTTTCTTAAACCGTTCAAAAGCCTATCAATATTTATTTGATCCGAAAACCGGATTTATGAGAGGAAAATCGGAAGATGGAAAATCATGGAACGAACCTTTCGATCCAAAACATTCGAATCACAGAGAACACACCGATTATACAGAAGGAAATGCGTGGCAGCACAGTTGGTTCGTACCTCATAATGTAGACGATTTTATTGCGCTTCATGGAAGTAATGAAGTGTTTACAAAACGATTGGAGCAGCTTTTTACAGAAAGTTCAGAAATTACAGGAAGCAATGTTTCTGCAGATATTTCAGGATTAATTGGTCAATACGCACACGGAAACGAGCCAAGTCATCACATTGCTTATATGTTTAATCACGCTAATCAGCCGTGGAGAACACAATATTGGGTACGTCATATTTTAGACACACAATACAACACAACGCCAAACGGATTAAGCGGAAACGAAGATTGCGGACAAATGTCGGCGTGGTATGTTTTCAGTTCAATGGGATTATATCCAATGAATCCCGCTTCAGGCGAATACGAAATTGGAAGTCCAATTTTTGAAAAAGCAAAAATCAATCTCGAAGGAGGAAAATCTTTTGTAATCGAAGCAGAAAATGTTTCAGATAAAAACTTTTATATACAATCGGCAACGCTTAACGGTGTTCCTTTCAATACAACAGTCATTACCCATAAACAAATACTACAAGGCGGAATTTTGCATTTTGTGATGGGAGCTGAACCCAATAAAAACTGGGGAACAAAACACTAAAACCACGTAACTAACTAAAAAACAAATAAAATTAATGGACATTATTGACGTATCAATCATCGTAGCCTATATCCTGCTCTCCGTAGGAATAGGAATTTGGATTTCAAGAAAAGCATCAAAAGGATTAGATGATTATTTCCTTGGCGGGAAAACAATTAAATGGTATTTTCTTGGTCTGAGCAACGGATCTGGAATGTTTGATGTTTCAGGAACTTCCTGGATGATTGGCGTACTGTTTTTATATGGCGTAAAAAGTTTCATGTTTATGTGGCTGTGGCCGATATGGAATCAGATTTTTGTGATGATGTTCCTTGCAGTCTGGATCAGAAGATCAAAAGTAATGACAGGTTCTGAATGGATTTTAACCCGTTTTGGGAGCGACAGAGCCGGAAAAGCATCTCATATTATCGTTGCCATTTTTGCCATTATTTCTACAATTGGTTTCATCGCTTACTTTTTTGAAGGAATCGGGAAATTTGTAACCATTATTCTTCCTTGGGATTTAACGCTTCATTATGGCGATTTAATTCTCCTGACTTCAGAAAGATCTTACGCCTTAATAATTATTTTGTTAACTACTATTTATACCGTAAAAGGCGGAATGTTTTCTGTAGTGGCTACAGAAGTTGTACAATATTTAATCATGATTGTTGCCGGAGTTTTAATCGCTGGTTACGCTTTTATCAATTATTCAGATTTACAAATCAACTCGGTTATTACTGAAGAGTGGAAAAATGTTTTCTTCGGATGGCAGTTTGAAACGCAATGGGGAGATAAATTTCAAACCTTCAATAAATTAATTGATTCTGAAGGATACAAAATGTTTGGTGCTTTTATCGGAATGACATTGTTTAAAGGATTTTTTGCGAGTGTTGCAGGACCAACTCCAAGTTACGATTTACAAAGAATTCTTTCTACAAAATCAGTAAAAGAAGCTGCTTACATGAGTGGTTTTACGAATCTTATTTTATTTATTCCGAGATATTTATTAATTACCGGAATCGTGGTAATTGCATTGGTAAACCTTGCGCCGGAGTTAAACGCAAACACAGGTTTAACAGGAGCTGATTTAGAATTATTAATGCCAAAAGTCGTTAACTTATACATTCCCGTTGGAATAAAAGGAATTCTTCTTGCCGGTTTATTAGCCGCATTTATGTCTGGATTCTCTGCTTTTGTAAATGCAGGCCCGGCTTATATCGTAAATGATATTTATAAAAAATATTTTAAACCTGTTGCTACAAACGCACATTATATTAAGGTAAGTCAGATTTCTTCTTTCCTTGTTGTTGGTTTAGGTGTTTTCATGGGATTCTTCGCAGATTCTATAAATTCATTAACGCTTTGGATTACAAGCGCTTTATATGGAGGTTATGTAGCAGCCAATTTCTTAAAATGGATTTGGTGGCGTTTTAACGGCTGGGGTTATTTCTGGGGAATGTTCGCCGGATTAGTCGTAGCGTCTTTACAATTTGCTTTAGGTCAGGCCAAAGGAAGTTTATCTGAAGGTTCATTCTTATTTGAGTTAGCAAATGTGCAGGCAATTTATTTGTTTCCTGTAATTTTTGGGTTCTCAATTTTAGGATGTCTTTTAGGAACCTTCTTAAGCAAACCAACAGATATGGAAGTTTTAAGATCTTTCTATAAAAACGTAAGACCTTGGGGTTTCTGGAATCCGGTTTATAAAACATTAAAAATTGAAGATCAGACTTTCGAAAAAAATAATGATTTCTGGACTGATATGCTTAATTGCGCCATCGGAATTGTATGGCAGTCAAGTATGATTTTATTACCGATATTTTTCATCATCAGAGATTATCCAAAAGCAATTACAGCATTAGTTGTGTTTTTGGTAACAACAACGATATTGAAATTTACGTGGTTGGATAAAGTTCGCAGAATAGAAGATTAGATAATTAGAAAATTAAAAGAACTACGACAGCTTTGTCAAAGTTTTAAACTTTGACAAAGCTTAACAACCCAGTTTGTCATTCCGAGGAATGACAAGATTGCGCGGAGCTTCAATTTTTTTTCAGAACAACAAACAAAAAAACAGCAAACAAAAAACAAACTATAATAATAAAGAAAGAGAGCATGAGTACAATTCCTTGGCAAGACAGACCCGAAAACAGTAACGATGTAATGTGGAGATATTCTGAAAATCCAATTATTGACAGATACGCAATTCCATCATCAAATAGTATTTTTAACAGCGCCGTTGTTCCCTTTGGAGACGGATTTGCAGGTGTTTTCAGATGTGATAACAAAGCAGTTCAAATGAATATTTTTGCCGGTTTTAGTAAAAACGGAATCGATTGGGACATTAATCACGAACCAATCGTAATGCAGTCTGGTAATACAGAAATGATCGAATCTGCTTATAAATACGACCCACGTGTGGTTTGGATTGAAGATCGTTATTGGATCACTTGGTGTAATGGTTACAACGGACCAACAATTGGTATTGGTTACACTTTTGACTTCAAAGAATTTTTTCAGTGTGAAAATGCATTTTTACCATTCAACAGAAACGGAGTTTTGTTTCCACAAAAAATAAATGGAAAATATGCCATGTTAAGCCGTCCAAGTGATAACGGACACACACCTTTTGGAGATATCTGGATCAGTTACAGCCCGGATATGAAATATTGGGGAGAACACCGTTTGGTGATGAAGCCATCTCCATTTGAGCAAAGTGCGTGGCAATGTACAAAAGTAGGAGCGGGGCCAATCCCAATTCTTACCGAAGATGGCTGGTTAATGTTATACCATGGTGTTATCAATACCTGCAACGGTTTCCGTTATGCTATGGGAGCAGCACTTTTAGAAGAAAATGCACCAGATCAGGTAAAATACAGAACACAGCCTTATTTATTAGGACCTGCAGAAATTTATGAGCAAGTTGGAGACGTAGGAAACGTAGTTTTTCCATGTGCAGCTTTACACAACATCGAAGAAGATAAATTAGCCGTATATTATGGTGCAGCAGATACTGTTGTTGCTATGGCATTTGGGAAATTAAGTGAGGTAATTCAGTTTACAAAAGATAATAGTTTATAGAAAAAGCATGCATTTAAAATTTAAATGGTTAACAGTTGTTTTAGTATTTTTTTCGATTGCGGGTTTTTCGCAATCGAAAAAAAATACCGTTATACCTAAAACTTACGTAGCGGGTAAAACTATAAATCCAATTGTAATCGATGGAGACGAGTCTGATGCTGCCTGGAGTAAAACAGATTGGACAGATCTTTTTGAAGATATAGAAAATGGCATAAAGCCAAAATATGGAACAAAAGTTAAAATGCTCTGGGATGAAACCAATTTTTATATATTAGCAAAGCTTGATGAGCCACATGTTTGGGCAAATTTAAAACAACGCGACACCATTATTTTTTACAACAACGATTTTGAAGTTTTCATTGATCCCGATAGCGACACTTTTAACTATTATGAATTAGAAATTAATGCTTTAAATACAGCTTGGGATCTGTTTCTGTCAAAACCTTATAGAGAAAATGATAACGTAGTATTAAATGACTGGAATATTCCGGGCCTGAAATCAGCGGTAAAAATCAACGGAACGCTTAATAACCCAAACGATACAGATCAAGGTTGGGTACTGGAAATGGCAATTCCCTGGGCATCTTATAGAAAATCCTATAATGAACAAAATGTGCCCGAAGATAAATTTTGGAGAGTCAATTTCTCAAGAGTTAATTGGCAGCACACCATTAAAAACGGAAGTTACGAACGCAAGAAAGATGCCGAAGGAAAATTTTTGCCCGAATACAATTGGGTTTGGTCGCCAATGGGTGTAATCAATATGCATGAGCCTGAAAAATGGGGTTATGTTTATTTTTCTTCGAAAGAAGGAAAAGAGACCTTTACAATTCCGCAGGAAGAAAAAGTGAGATGGGAATTGTACACGTTGTTCAGAGCTCAAAAAGAATATTATCAGAAGAATAAAACGTGGGCAAAATCAATACAAAATCTTACTAAAGAACCAATTACGGTCGATGATAAAATTTTGAAACCAGTATTAGAAAATCATGTCTCAGGATATAATATTTCAGTAAAAAGTCCTTTTTCGAATCAAACATTGATTATAAGGGAAGATGGCAAAATAATAGCAAAATAAACCACTATGAAACTACCAAAACTATTACTTTTTTTATTGACGCTGAGCCTTTTTTCATGTGTTGAAAAAGAAGAACCAACCACTTTTAAATTTGGCGTATGGACAACTGCCGATCCTAAAAAATCAGATGCAGATTATACTAAAGAATTTAAAAAATACAAAGATGGCGGAATCGACGAAGTACTAATCAATACATCAACAGACCCAAAGCTCTTAAAAAGATTAGTTCCTCTGGCTACAAAAGAAGGACTAAAAGTTCATGCCTGGATTATGGCTATGAACAGACCTGGAGATTCAATTGCATTACAGCACCCGGATTGGTATCAGATTAGTAAAGACGGAAAATCTTGTTTTGATAATCGCCCTTATGTAGATTATTACCAATGGTTGTGTCCAACAAGACAAGAATCAAGAAATCATGTTTTAAATTTAGTTGAAGAATTAGCAAAAGTAGACGGAATCGAAAGCGTTCACTTAGATTATATTCGTTTCCCGGATATCTTTTTACCAATAAGTTTATTGCCAAAATACAACTTGGTTCAGGATACAGAATTACCTCAATTCGACTTTTGTTATTGTGATGAATGTATCAAAGCATTCGAAAAAATCCATCATAAAAATCCAAAAAACAGCCACAACACTTCTATTGATATGGAGTGGAAAAACTTCAGATTAAACGCTATAAAAGCTGTTGTTGATGATGCGTATAAAATTGCCCACAAACACAATAAACAATTAACTGCAGCCGTATTTCCTTATCCTGAAATGGCCGATCATATGGTACGTCAGCGTTGGGACAAATGGAATATCGACGAAGTTTATCCAATGATTTACCATAGTTTTTACAACGAAGAAATTGACTGGGTTGGATACGCAACAAAACAAGGCGTTGCCGATTTAGAAGATAAAAAGACAAAAATCAATACAGGAATTTATATTCCGGGTTTAAAATCTGATAAAGAATTAAAAGAAGCAATTTTATTGGCAAAAGATAATGGAGCCACAGGAGTTTCGTTTTTTGACGGAAATGCTTTAACAGCAAGTAATTTAAAAACCATCAAAGAAACAAAAGACGGTTTAAAATAAAGAGTTAGAAGATTGTTCAACATATAGAAACATAGATTTAAATTAAAAGTCATTTTTATAAATCCTATTTTTTTTCGCATACAACTATTAGATTTATTTTAAGTAAAAGGACTTTTTTATATATTGAGAACTATGTTTCTATGTGTTAAAATAAATTGTAAAGAATTCAACAAAATAAAACATCACAGGGATTTCAACTAAAAAATAAGCATATGTCAAATAGAAGAGATTTTATCAAAAAAACAACTTTAGGGACATTGGCCGTAAGTTCAGTTTTAGGCTATAGCGGATTTGCAAATAGCAAGGAAGATGAAAAAGAGGAGATAGAAAATCCTTTGAAAAAGACAAAAAAGCCAGTCGTAATTTCAACTTGGAATCACGGTTTGCCAGCTAATCAGGAAACCTGGAAAGAATTAAAAGCCGGAAAATCAGCCTTAGATGCGCTTGAAGCCGGTATGAAAATTCCTGAAGCAGATCCGAATGTCCGCAGTGTTGGTTATGGAGGATATCCGGATCGCGAGGGAAAAGTGACATTAGATGCCTGCATTATGGATCATAATAGTAATTGTGGTTCAGTATGTTTTCTACAAGGAATTATGCATCCCATTTCGGTTGCAAAAAGAGTGTTGCAAAACACACCTCACGTTATGCTGGCCGGACAAGGAGCCTTGCAATTTGCATTATCAGAAGGATTTAAAGAAGAGAACCTGTTAACTCCGGAATCTGAAAAAGACTGGAAAAAATGGTTGGAAGATTCAAAATACAAGCCCGTGATTAATATCGAAAATCACGATACGATAAGCATGCTAATGTTAGATCAAGATGGAAATCTTGCCGGAGGCTGTACAACAAGTGGCGCCGCCTGGAAAATGCACGGACGCGTTGGTGACTCCCCAATAATCGGCGCGGGTCTTTTTCTGGATAATGAAGTCGGCGCCGCTGCGGCAACTGGTTTAGGTGAAGCCGTTATTAGAACTGCAGGAAGTGCAATGGTTGTAGAATTAATGCGTCAGGGAAAATCGCCTTTTGACGCCTGTAAAGAAATTACAGAACGTATTTACAACAAGCATAAAAACCACAAAGACATGGAATATCTTCAGGTTGGTTTTATCGCTTTGAATAAAAATGGAGAACACGCTGGTTACAGTTTAAGATCTGGGTTTAACTACGCCGTTTCTGACGACGAAAATGGCCACAGAATGGAAGATGCAAAATTTAAAATGTCTTGGGATAAATAATACAACGCTTTGCGTGTAATTTTAATGCATAGAAAAACATAGATTTTACTCTCTCATAAGATTAAATAAAAGCCCCACACCTTTTTTTTAAACTTGAAAATCTATGTTTCTATGTATTTAAAATTAAATTTTACACAAAAAGTAAAAAACAAAATAATGAAAAAAACAGTATTTATAATAACATTAATAGCTTCAATATTTTCGGTTAAGGCACAGGATAAAACTCCTTTCTGGCAAAATGAAAAAATCAATGAAGATAATAGAGAGCCTATGCACGCGGCATATTATGTTTTTGAAAATGAAGCGTTGGCAACTAAAAATGAATGGAGACAATCTAAGAATTATTTAGATATCAACGGAGCCTGGAAATTTAAATATGTTGACAGTCCGGCTGCACTTCCAAAAGATTTTGAAAAAACAACATTTGATGATAAATCCTGGGATAATTTTAGAATTCCGGCAAGTTGGGATGTTAACGGTTACGGATATCCTGTTTATGTAAATACGACTTACGATTTTGATTATTTAATGGCACCAAATCCGCCGTTTGTACCCACAAAATACAATCCGACAGGAGTTTACAGAAGAGAAATTACAATTGACAAATCTTGGGAAGGAAAAGATATTTTTCTTCACATTGGTACAGCAAAATCAAACCTTACTGTTTGGGTAAATGGTGTTTATGTAGGTTATGGCGAAGATGGAAAATTGCCGTCTGAATTCAACTTAAATAAATATGTAAAAACCGGAAAAAACAGTATTGTTTTGCAGGTAATGAAATGGAATGACGGTTCGTATCTAGAATGTCAGGACATGTGGAGAATGAGCGGAATCACCAGAGATTCTTACTTGATTGCCAGAAACAAAGCGCATTTAAAAGATTACGAAATTATTCCTGATTTAGATGCTTCTTACGTAAACGGAAGTCTAAAAATCTCAACTCAGTTTTCGAATTTAAATGCAAAAGACGGTTATACTTTAGATGTTCAGTTAAAAGAAGGTGATAAAATTATTACTTCAAAAGTTATTTCCGCTTTAAGCGAAAAACAAACTTTTGACTTCGCTGTAAATAATCCGAAGAAATGGAGTGCAGAAATTCCGAATTTGTATCAGGTAAGTTTTCTTTTAAAAGATAAAAAAGGAAATGTTATTGAAGTTATCAATCAAAATGTTGGATTCAGAAAAGTAGAAATCAAAGGCGGACAACTTTTAGTAAACGGAAAAGCAGTTTACATAAAAGGGGTAAACCGTCATGAAGTTGATCCGGTTACGGGACAAACCATTTCTAGAGAACGCATGGAACAAGATATTAAATTGATGAAAGAATTTAATATCAATGCGGTAAGAATGTCGCATTATCCAAACGATGAATATTTTTATGAATTATGCGATAAATACGGAATTTATGTTGTTGATGAGGCAAATATAGAATCGCACGGAATGGGCTATGATATTACCAAAACACTGGGCAACAAACCAGATTGGGAATTAGCGCACATCCAGCGTATGCAGCGTATGATCGAAAGAGATAAAAATCATACTTCGGTAATTATCTGGAGTATGGGTAACGAAGCCGGAAACGGATACAATTTTTACAGAGGTTATTTGTGGATAAAAAACAGAGATAAATCAAGACCAATTCAGTACGAAAGAGCAACTGCGGGAGCTTGGGACGGAAAAGATTTAAAATTTGAATGGGATTCAGATATTATCGACCCAATGTACAGTTCTCCAAATAAAATGGAAGAATATATTTTGGCAAACCCAAATCCGTCAAGACCTTACATTCAATGCGAGTATGCGCATGCAATGGGGAATTCCATGGGGAATTTCAAAGATTATTGGGATGTAATTCGTAAATATCCAAACTTTCAAGGAGGATTTATTTGGGATATGATCGATCAGTCTGTTTATAAAACAACGGCTGACGGAATTCGTATTTTGGCTTACGGAGGAGATTTTGGACCAAAAGATGTAAAAAGCGACAACAACTTCGTAAATAATGGTGTTTTTACAGTTGACAGAAAACCGAATCCACATGCATTAGAAATGCGAAATGTGATGCAAAATATTTTAACTTCGTGGGAAGATAAAACAAGAGCAACGATTAAAGTATATAATGAATTTTCGTTTAAAGATCTAAGCAATGTTAGTTTGCATTGGAAATTGGTTTTGGACGGAAAAGATGATGCAATGGGAACAATTGATAATTTAGACATAAAACCAAGAGAAACTAAAACGTATCAGCTTCCGGTTAATGTAGAACAAAAGGAGTTTCAGGAAGCTTTTATTGTGGTAACGTATCATATTAAAGAAGAGGAACCGTTTTTACCAAAAGGTTTTCAAATTGCAACAGATCAATTGCCTCTTACCGGAACTTGGAAAAATGATATAAAAATAGCGGGTACAGGAAAAATTTCGGTTGAAAAACAAGCCAATGCAACGGTATTTAAAAGTGATAAAGCGACTATAACTTTCGATAAAAAAACAGGATTTATTACAGGTTATACATTCAATAATGAGCCTATTTTAAAGGATGGATACCAATTGCGACCAAACCTTTGGAGAGCGCCAAACGACAATGATTTTGGAGCTAATTTTCAGGTGAATTTAAAAGCCTGGAAAGATGCGACAGAAAACCCGATACTTGTAAACTGGGTATCTTCTGTAACAAAAGACAATAGAATTTTAGTAACAGCAACGTATAATTTACCAACTGTTTCTTCAAAAATAGTCTTAAATTACGAATTCAACAGCAACGGAGAATTAAACGTAAAAGAACAATTGAATATCGATAAAAATAAAGAAATTCCGATGCTGCCAAGATTTGGTATGGAAATGATTTTGCCAAAAGATTTCAGTTCCATTACGTATTACGGAAAAGGTCCACACGAAAATTACATCGACAGAAATTACAGTTCTCAAGTCGGAATTTACAATCAAACCGTTTCAGAACAATATTATCCTTATATCCGTCCGCAGGAAACCGGAAATAAAACAGAAGTTCGCTGGTTAGAATTATCAAATGATAAACTGAAAATAAAAGTGACATCAGATGAATTTTTGGCAACCACGGCTTTACATTTTTTAAATGAAGATTTAGACGATGGATTGCAAAAAGACCAAAGACACGCTGCCGAATTGAAAGAAAGAGATTTAACCAGTTTAAAAATCGATTATAAACAAATGGGAGTTGGCGGAATTGACAGCTGGCAAGCCTGGCCGATGAAAAAATATTTGCTTGAAGAAAAAGCGTATCAATATCAATTTAAAATTACACCATCAATAAAATAATTCATTATGAGGGTTTTAAAACCATTCCTTATCGTAATCTTCCTGACTGTATTTAATTTCGGCTACAGCCAAAAAATATATACAGAAAAGGATATTCAGATTATACCAAAACCAACGCAATTATTAATTAATAAAGGTGTTTTTGAATTTTCTGCTGCGACAAAATTTGTGGCAACTACAGATTTTCAAAAAGATATTTCAAATGCTTTGATCAGTAAATTTGAAAAAGCAGGAGGATTTCGTCCTCAGCTCTCTACGGCAGTTCCGCAAAGTAATTTTATACAGTTTAAAGTTGATCAGAATTTAGAAAAAGAAGCCTATATTTTGGATGTAAATTCTAAAAATATTACAATTACAGCTAAAGGAAATGCAGGTTTTATTTATGCTTTAGAAAGTATCAGACAATTGCTTCCGGTTGTTATCGAAAGTAAAAATGCGCTGCCAAACCAAAAATGGCAAATTCCAAATGTGGTTATAAATGACAAACCACGTTTTCAATGGCGTGGATTAATGCTCGATTTGTCACGTCATTTCTTTGATAAAAACTACGTTATAGAAACCATAGATCGTTTGGCAATGCACAAAATGAATGTGTTGCATTTGCATTTAGTAGACGATCAGGGCTGGAGAATCGAGATAAAAAAATATCCAAAATTAACCGAAGTCGGAGCCTGGAGAGTGGATCAGGAAAATCTTGCCTGGAATGCCAGACTGACTGTAAATCCGGATGAAAAAGGAACTTACGGCGGATTTTTAACGCAGGAAGAGTTAAAAGAAATCGTAAAATACGCAGCAACAAAAAACATCGAAATTATTCCGGAAATCGAAATGCCGGCGCACGTAAGCAGTGCCATTGCATCATATCCTGAACTAGCTTGTTTTGATCAGCGTATTGGTGTTCCGTCAGGCGGATTATGGCCTATTACAGATATTTATTGTGCAGGAAAAGAAACTACATTTGAATTTTTGCAGAATGTAATTGATGAAGTGATTACCATTTTTCCATCAAAATACATTCATATTGGAGGTGATGAAGCGACAAAAACCAATTGGGAAAAATGTCCGAATTGTCAAAAAAGAATGAAAGATAACGGATTGAAAAATACCCATGAACTACAAAGTTATTTTGTAAAGAGAATGGAAAAATACATCAATTCTAAAGGCAAAAAAATCATTGGCTGGGATGAAATATTAGAAGGCGGTTTGGCTCCAGATGCAACCGTAATGAGTTGGAGAGGAACTCAAGGAGGAATTGATGCCACAAAACAAGGTCACGATGTGATCATGACACCGGAATCTCCTTGCTATTTTAATTTTTACCAAGGTCCTCAAAATGAAGAACCTGTGGCTTTTGATGCTTATAATCCTTTGAATGAAGTGTACAAATTTGATCCTGTTGTTCCCGGAATGACCCCTGAAGAAGCCAAACATGTTTTAGGCGGACAGGCAAATTTATGGGCAGAACATTTACCTGGGCCAAAAGATTCAGAATATATGATTTTTCCAAGATTGGCTGCTTTATCAGAAGCTTTATGGAGTACAAAAGAAAGCCGTAACTGGAATGATTTTACGCCAAGACTGATTTCTTTAATGCAGCGTTACAATTACTTAGGGATCAATTATGCAAAAAGTGCTTATTTGGTAACTGCTTCTTCAACTGCAGATTTGGCTAAAAAGCAAATTAATGTAACGTTGAAAAATGAGTTTCCAAACCCGGACATTCGCTATGTTTTGGGAGATAAAAACATCGAACATAATCCAATAAAATATACAAGTCCAATTGAATTTACGGAAACTACAATTCTTAAAGCATCTTTATTTCAGGATGATAAACCAGTTGGAAAAACATTTATAGATACTATTATTTTTCATAAAGGATTTGCTAAAAAAGTAAGTTACTTAACTCCTTTTAATGATAATTACAAAGGAGACGGAAAAACGACGATGATCAATACCGTTAGAGGTTCGAAGAATTTTCATGACGGACAATGGCAAGCGTGGTTAGTAAACGATATGGAACTTGTAGTTGATCTTGAAAAACAAGAAAGTATTCAGGAAGTAACCATTGGAACTTTAGAAAGTCAGGGAGCAGGAGTTAATTTTCCAACTCAGATAAAAGTTTTGGTTTCGAATGATGGACTGACGTATAAAGAAGTTGGAAAAGTGATGCGTCCGTATGCTGCGAATGTAAGTTCGGAGTTGAAAGATTTTAAAATCAGTTTTGAAAAACGCAATGCAAGATTTGTAAAAGTAATTGCTTATAACTTAAAGAAAAGCCCAAAAGGCGAATCTTCATGGTTGTTTGTTGATGAAATTTTAGTGAATTAAAAAAAGCCTTCAAAGAACGAAGGAACGAGCAGAAGCTTTGTCAAAGTTTCAAACTTTGACAAAGCTTAGATTACGCATAAAACCAAAAAACAAAGAATAATAAACAATAAACAGATTAAAAATGAAAAGAGGAATATTCATAATCGCAATTTTATTTTCGGTTCAAATGTTTTCACAAGCCATTTACGAAGATGAGCGCTATGTACCGGAAACGGATCCGCTGGTGTTGAAAAATTTAGATGAATGGCAAGGCAAAAAATTCGGATTGTTAATGCATTGGGGAACATATAGCGAATGGGGAATTGTAGAATCATGGTCTATTTGCCCGGAAGATTATGGATGGTGTGAGCGTAAAAAAGGAAGCAATCCAGCTAATTATAATCAATATGTAAAAGATTATGAAGGCTTGAAAAAAACATTTAATCCAACAAAATTTGATCCTGCAAAATGGGCAAAAGCCGCTAAAAATGCCGGAATGAAATACATGGTTTTTACCACAAAACACCATGACGGATTTAATATGTATGATACTAAATATTCTGATTATAAAGTAACCGACGCAGGATGTGCTTTTAGTACAAACCCAAAAGCAAACATTGCCAAAGAAATTTTTAATGCTTTTAGAGCCGAAAATATTTCAACAGGAGCGTATTTCTCTAAACCGGATTGGCACAACGAAAATTACTGGGATCCCTATTTTCCTCCTTTCGACAGAAACGTAAATTATGATCCGTCATTATATCCTGAAAAATGGCAAAAATATGTTGATTTTACACACAACCAAATCTTAGAATTATTATCTGATTACGGTAAAATCGATATTTTATGGTTAGATGGTGGATGGGTTAGAAAAAGAGACCAACAAAACCTAAAAGAAAACTACGAAGAAAAATTCGCAGAAAACGAATCTAAAAACGGTTTCATTAAACACAGAGTTGTAGATCAGGATCCTAAAATGGATGAATTGGTTGTAAAAGCACGTCAAAAACAACCGGGATTAATTGTGGTTGACAGAGCGGTTCACGGAAAAAATCAAAATTACTTAACACCTGAAAACAGAGTTCCTGAAAAAACCCTGCCTTATCCATGGGAATCTTGTATTACTTCTGGAGGTGGCTGGTCGTATACGCCAGATGCGAAATACTTAACAGGAAGACAAGGAATTCATATGCTTATTGATGTTGTTGCAAAAGGCGGAAATTTATTATTGAATGTTGCGCCAAGTCCGGAAGGAGAATGGCAGCAAGGTGCTTATGATTTATTGGCAGCTTACGGTGACTGGATGAAAGTAAACAGCACAGCGATTTACAACACAAAACCAATCGAACCTTTTAAAGAAGAAAATATTTGTATGACGCAAAACAAAACCGGAAATGTTTTCTTGTTTTATTTAGCAAAAGACGGAGAAGATAAAATTCCTGCAACAATTACAGTGAAATCGATTAATCCTAAAAAAGGAACAAAAATCACAATGTTAGGTTCAAAAACATCTTTGAAATGGACAAAAGAAGCCCAAGGATTTAAAGTTGTAATTCCGGAAAGCTTAATAAATAATCTCCCTTGTAAAGAAGCATGGACCTTAAAAATCGAAGCTATTAACAGATAGAAACTGAGTATGATTTTTACTAAAAAAATAACCACACCAACAGCATGTATTTTGTACATGCTGTTTTTTAGCATTAGTATTTTTGCACAAAACCCTGTAGATTTTGTCAATCCTTTTATCGGAACTTCAAATTACGGAGCCACTTTTCCGGGCCCAATTGCACCAAGAGGAATGGCCAGTATTAGCCCGTTTAATGTTGCCGGAAAGCAAAATAAATTGGAGAAAGACAGTCAGTGGCTTTCGAATCCGTATGTAAATGAAAATACTTTTTTAACAGGATTCAGTCAGGTTAATATAAGTGGTGTTGGCTGTCCTGAATTAGGCGTTTTAATACTAATGCCAACAACGGGAGCTGTAGAAACCAATCATTTAAAATACGGTTCAACCTATAGAAATGAAGTGGCAAAAGCTGGATATTACAGCGTAGACATAGACAAATACAAGGTCAAAGCTGAGTTTACAGCATCAAAAAGAGTAGGGGTAAGCAAATTTACTTTCCCGAAAGGGCAATCTAATGTTTTACTGAATCTTGGTTTAGGTTTAACCAATGAAGAAGGCGCAATGGTTAAAATAGTATCGTCTACAGAAATTGAAGGAATGCGTTCTGTCGGTTCATTTTGTTATAATAGTCCAGAAGATGCTTATCCAATATATTTTGTGGCGAAGTTTTCTAAACCTGCAGATAAATTCGGCGTTTGGAAAAAAACACCAAAATATGAAGGTACAGAAGCGCAATGGATGACCTACAACGGCAAAACCAGAATGATGGACAATACCATTAAAACGGTTGTTGGCGACAGTATTGGAACTTATTTTACCTATAAGTTTAATAAACAGGAAACAGTTGAGGTAAAAATTGGAATTTCGTATGTAAGCATTGAAAATGCAAGAGAAAATTTAGAAAAAGAAACCGGAGACAAATCGTTTGAAGCCGTTTATAAAGATACTTACAACGAATGGAACGAAGAGCTTTCGAAGATTTTAGTTGAAGGCGGATCAGGAGATGATAAAACGATTTTTTACACAGCATTATACCACACTTTAATTCATCCTAATACTTTAAATGATTTCAACGGAGAATATCCTGAAATAAAAAGAAGCAAGATTGGTAAAACCGAAGGTACTCGTTATACCGTATTTTCTTTATGGGATACCTATAGAAACATGCATCAGTTAACGTCTTTGGTTTATCCTAAGCAACAATCTGATATGATAAAAAGCATGTTAGAAATGTATGATGAAAACGGCTGGCTGCCAAAATGGGAATTAAATTCAACAGAAACATTCACCATGGTAGGCGATCCGGCAAGCATCGTTATCGTCGACGCCTGTTTAAAGGGAATTCAGGATTTTGATATTTACAAAGCCTATTATGCCATGTTAAAAGGGGCAGATCAGGTCGAAAATAATCCGTTGCGTCCGGGGCTGAAAGAATATATCGAAAAAGGGTATTTATCAACTAATTATCGTGGACCCGTTTCTACAACCCAGGAATATAATACTTCAGATTATGCGATTTCACTTTTAGCGAAAGCTTTGGGTAAAAAAGATGATTATAACCGGTTTACGAAACGTTCACTATCCTACCGAAAATTATATGACAGTGATTTAAAATTATTTCGACCAAGAACAGCTAACGGAAAGTGGTATGAACCTTTTGATCCTGCATCCGGAGCAAATTTTGAAGAAAATGTTGGTTTTATCGAAGGAAATGCGTGGCAATATGCATTTATGGTGCCGCATGACATCAAAGGATTAATCAAATTAATGGGCGGTGAAAAAGCTTTTTCTGAACAATTGCAAAAAGTATTCGACATCAAACAATTTGATATGGCAAACGAGCCGGATATCGCGAATCCTTATTTGTTTAATTATGTAAAAGGAGACGAATGGAAAGCGCAGGAAATGGTAAAAAAACTGGTGAAGGAATATTTTCAGAACAAACCAAAAGGCTTGCCCGGAAATGATGATACCGGAACAATGTCTGCGTGGTTAGTTTATTCAATGATGGGAATTTACCCGATTTCTCCGGGAGATCCAATTTACACCATTACAACGCCAATGTTTGATAAAGTAACAATCAAATTAGATCCAAAATATTATAAAAAAGAAAATATTGTAATTGAAAAAGAAATCAATACTGATGGAAAAATCAATTCAATTGAATTAAACGGAAAAACACTAAATAGCTTTTTCATTTCTCATGAAGATTTTGTGAATGGAAAAACACTAAAAGTGATTCAAAATTAAACACACACAACTATGTTACAATTAAGAATTAAAAAAACAGCCATTATCCTCGTAATGGCTGTAGGTTTTTTTAACCAGAGCCATGCGCAGAAAAAATACCCTTACCAAGATTCAAAATTACCTGTTGAAGACAGAGTAAAAGACTTGTTAAGTAGAATGAGTTTGGAGGAAAAAGCCCGCCAAATGGATATGTACAGAGGTGAACTTTTTAAAGAAAAAGAAGATTTTTCTAAATCAAAATCAGATGCTAAAATTGGAAAATTAGGAATTGGGGCGATTCATGATCTTTATCCGCGTTCGGCAAAAATGATCAATGATCTTCAAAGTGAAGTGATTAAAAATAACAAATGGGGAATTCCTGCACTTATTATGTGTGAAATGCTTCACGGATATCTGGATGACGGAAGTACGGCTTTCCCAATGAACATTGGCTTAGGTGCAACCTGGGACACCAGCGTAATGGACAAAGTGGGAAAAGTTATTGCGATGGAGGCAAGAGCGCACGGAGTTCATTTTGGTTTAGGTCCAAATTTAGATTTGGGGCGCGAACCACGTTGGGGAAGGGTTGCAGAAACTTTTGGTGAAGATGCTTATTTGAACAGCGAAATAGGTTTGGCGATGATTAAAGGAATGCAGGGCGATGATTTACGATCAGATCGTACTATAATTTCAGAACCAAAACACTTCGCTGTTCACGGAATTCCGCAGGCTGGAGGAAATTCATCTCCAATTTTGGTAGGAGAGCGTTCGGCTCGTGAAGATCATCTTCCATCATTTGAAAAAGCATTTAGAAAAGGCGGCGCATTAGGAACTATGTGTGCGTATTCTGAATTAGACGGAATTCCATGTGCTGCAAATCATTGGTTATTGACGGATGTTTTGAGAAAAGAATGGGGTTTTAAAGGAATTGTAGTTTCAGATTTAGGCGCTATTAAATATTTACAGACAACACATTACGTAACTAATTCTCCAAAAGAAAGTATTAGAGAAGCGATTGCTGCCGGAGTTGATATGCAGTTTTATGATTTTACAAATGAATTTTGGCAGCAAAGTATTATTGAACTAGTAGGCGAAAAGAAACTGACAATGGAGCAAATTGACCGTGCTGCCGGCGGTGTTTTAAGACTTAAATTTTTATTGGGATTATTCGAAAATCCATATACAGATAAAAACCTGATTAAAGAGCGTTTTCATACGAAAGAAAATCAGGATGTTGCTCTTGAAGCGGGTCGTAAATCAATGATTTTATTGAAAAATGACAACAATCTTTTGCCTTTAAAAAAGGATATTCAAACTATTGCCGTTATCGGACCAAATGCTGATGCATCAAGATTAGGAGGATATGCAGTAAAAAATAAAGTAGGAACCACAGTTCTTGAAGGCATCAAACAAGTTGTGGGTGCTAAAACAAACGTTCTTTATGAAGAAGGAGTTTCCTTAATTGTAAAAGGACAAATTATTCCGTCGAAATTTTTATTTACTCCTGATGGATCTCAAAACGGATTAAAAGGAGAATATTTTAATAACAGAAATGTAGAAGGAACTCCGGTATTAACGCGTATTGACAATCAATTGGAATTTGACTGGCCTTGGTCTCCTGGTGATGGCGTTACAGATGATGATTTTTCTATCCGTTGGACAGGTTATATTCAGTCAGAAAAATCATTTGACGGATGGTTGGGTTTAAGTTCAGATGACGGAATCAGAATGTGGGTTGACGATCAATTGGTGATCGACAATTGGACAAAAGGTGCTACAAGTATGGTGACAACGCCAAAAAATATTGAAGCAGGAAAAAAATACAAAGTCCGCATAGAAATGTGGGAAGGCGGCTGGGGAGCCAGAGCGCACTTGCGTTGGAATTTAGAAAAAGTAAACTTTCAGCCGGCGATTGACATTGCTAAAAAAGCAGATGTTGCGATTGTGGTTTTAGGAGAATCAAATGAATTGGTAGAAGAAAACAGAGATGTTGCTTCGTTAGACTTACACGGAATGCAGCAGGAATTGATCGAAGCGATTCAGAAAACAGGAACGCCGGTGGTTTGTGTGTTATTAAACGGTCGCCCACTTTCTACCAACTGGATCAGCGAAAATATTCCGGCGCTTATCGAAGGCTGGTTTCCGGGTGAAGCAGGAGGAAGAGCTGTTGCCGATGTTTTATTTGGAGATTATAATCCGGGTGGAAGATTGCCAATCACGGTTCCGAAATCAGTTGGGCAGCTACCTATATATTATAACCAAAAACCATCTGCGATTCACAGATATGTTTCAGAAAGCGAAAATCCACTTTATACATTCGGTTATGGTTTAAGTTATACCAAGTTTGAATATTCAAATTTTGCCATCAATGCAAAAGAAATTAAAGCAGACGGTGAATTGAAAGTAAGCGTAGATGTTAAAAATACAGGAAATTATGATGGAGATGAAGTCGTACAATTATATATTAAGGATGTATATAGTAGTGTAACGACTCCAAGAAAAACATTAAAAGGTTTTAAAAGGCTGTTTATTAAAAAAGGAGAAACCAAAAAAGTAGAATTTATATTAACTGCCGATGAATTATCTATCTGGAACAGAGAAATGAAGCGTGTAGTTGAGCCTGGCGACTTTGAAGTTATGGTAGGAGGGAATTCTACAGATTTACAAAAGTTAAGTTTTAAGGTTGTGGAATAGTATTTTCGACGAAGGGGAAAGTAAAATACTTAGTGTTTTAAGTGTTTTACTTCGGATTCCTTTAAGAAATTAATAAAATGCAAAGATTAATAATATGTAACCCCTGAAAACGTAAGGATTTTAATAGTAAAATCAGCGGTTTTGAAGAAAAGTTTGTCGAACACCTTTTCAAAGATGTCATTTGTCGAAATAATGATTTAGTTAACAAACGGGATCCTTAAATTTAACATGTTATTAACTCAAAAAACAACCTATATGATTAAAGACGTACTAAAATTATTGTTGTTGGTTTGCTTGTTTGGATTTCAAAATCTTCAGGCTCAAACTTCAACAGTAAAGGGAATGATAACAGATGCTTCTAGCGGAATTCCGATCCCTGGAGCAAATGTTGTCGTTAAAGGAACGAAAACTAGTGTATCAACAGATTTTGATGGTAAATTTAGTATCAATGTTCCCAATCAATCAGCAGTTTTGGTTTTCTCTTATGTTGGTTCTGCCTCAAAAGAGATTCCTGTTGCAGGACAAACTACTATCAATGTAACTTTAGGTGCAGATACGCATCAGTTGGGAGAGGTAGTTGTTACTGCTCTTGGTATCAAAAGAGAGAAAAAGACAGTAACTTACTCTGCTCAAAATATTGACGTAGCTGAGGTTTCTCAAGCAAGGTCTTTAAACGTTGCCAACTCACTTTCAGGTAAGGTTGCGGGACTTAACTTTTCTACTACTTCAAATGGTGTAGGAAGTTCGTCAAGAATTACTTTAAGAGGTAACAGGTCTCTTAATGGTAATAACCAGCCATTATATGTAGTTGATGGTGTGCCAATTAGTAACGGAACAACAACTGGTAATCCTGATATTGATACAGGAGGAACTACACAGCCAGATGGTATTTCAAACATTAACCCAGAAGATATTGCTTCGATGACTGTTCTTAAAGGACCTTCTGCAGCAGCACTTTACGGAAACAGAGCAAGTAATGGTGTTATCCTTATTACTACTAAATCTGGTAAAGCCGGTAAAACTTCAGTCTCGTTGTCATCAAACTTTATGGCATCTTCTGCTTACAATTTAACAAATTTCCAAAACGAGTACGGTCAGGGAGATGGAGGAGTTTACAATCCTATTTCTGTATCAAGCTGGGGAGGAAAATTAAATGGAAGCCAGGTTTCAGCGTGGCAATTGGCTCGTAATCCTAATTATGCAGGACCTGCAACTACAGATTACAGTCCACAGTCAAATAACGTTATCGACTTTTATAAAACAGGTTATAACTTAGCTAATACATTGTCTATCACTACCGGAAACGAAAAAGCACAAGGGTATTTCTCTTACACAAACACTCGTGCAGAAGGTATCGTTCAGGGAAACTCTTTAGACAGACACAATCTTAACTTAAGATTGACAAGTAAATTATCAGATAAATTTTCTTTGGATGTAAAAACAAACTACATCGTTCAAAACATTGATAATTTATTAAGAACAGGTGAAGAATCTATTGGTACATCTGCTTATTTATTACCTCGTAGTATTAAATTTAATGAATACAGAGATTTTGAATATACGGATGGTGCAGGTCAATTACAACAAAACTATTTTATTGACGAAGCCGGTTCTCCAGGTGGAAACCCTTACTGGTCTGCATTACGTGACGATTCACGCGATGATAAAAGAAACAGATTTATTGGTCTTGCGTCTCTTAAGTATGATATTACAAGTACTTTAAGTTTACAAGTAAGAGGTGGTTTAGATCAAATGACTAACAAAAATGTTAGAAACAGATATGCTACAAGAGCATTTAACAACAACTTAGGTTCATATAGTGAATCTACTGAGTTAGTAAGTGAATTTAATACAGATGCATTACTTTCTTATAAAGAGAAATTTGGAGATTTTACAATTGGTCTGAATGCTGGTGCGAACATGTTGAAACAATCTAGTTCTGCATTGACATCTGGTGGTGTTTTGAGTAAAAGAAATTATTTTTCTTTAATCAATGTTTCGACTGTAACGTCTACTTCAACAATGTCAGAAAAACAAGTTAACTCTGTTTACGGATTCTCTCAAATTGGTTTCAGAAACTATTTATTCTTAGATATTACAGCTAGAAATGACTGGTCTTCTGCATTGCCTGAACAAAACAGATCATTCTTTTATCCTTCAGCGGGTATTTCTGCTGTGATCTCTGATATGGCTACTTTGCCGGAAGTTATTAGCTTTGCTAAAGTAAGAGCTTCTTACGCAAAAGTGGGTAATGATACAGATCCTTACCAAACAAGTTCTCAATTATCTTATATTGGTGGTAATGGTGGTATGTTGTATTCTCAAACTACAGCTGCAAACCCTAACCTAAAACCAGAGATGTCAAGTTCTTCTGAGTTTGGTGCAGATGTTAGATTCTTCAAGAATCGTTTAGGATTGGATTTTACATATTTCCAGACAAAAACATCAGATCAGATTTTCTACATAAATACTCCTGAGTCTTCTTCAACATCAAGAGCGGTATTAAACGGAGGAGATATTGAAAACAAAGGTATTGAGCTTACGCTTACTGCAACTCCTATTCAAACAGAGAACTTCTCTTGGGATATTATGGCGAATTATGCTTCTTATAAATCAAAAGTTACTTCTATCTACGATAATAGAGAAGAATTGGTTATTGGTGAAGGAAGGTTAGTTAGAAGTAAAGTTATTAAAGGCGGAGAATATGGTGATTTATACATCAAAGGATTCCAAAGAACTCCAGACGGACAAATGATTGTAAATGCTGCAGGTATTCCTTTAGCAACAGATGATTTTAGTGTTCGTGCGGGTAATTTTAACCCTGACTGGACTGCAGGTTTTAAAAATAATTTCAAATACAAAGATTTTTCACTAAGTTTCCTTGTTGATTTTAGAATTGGTGGAGAAGTTATTTCTTATACTCAGGCTAGACAAGCTGGTTTAGGTGTGAGTGATGTAACTTTAGCAGGAAGAGAAGGTGGAATTGTTGTTCCCGGAGTTGTTGCAAGTGGAGGAACTTATGTTCCAAATACGACAAGTATTACTGCAGAACAATACTGGACAGCAATTGGACAAAGAACTCCTGTAGCAGAACCTTTTATTTATGATGCTACAAACATCAGATTAAGAGAACTTGTTTTTGGATATTCATTACCAAAACGTATGTTGCAAAACACTGGATTTGCAAGTATTGATTTTTCAGTAGTGGGAAGAAACTTATTCTTTTTCCTTAACGAAGCAAAATACTTTGATCCGGAAGCAGGAGCAGGTACAGGAAACTTGCAAGGTATTGAATCTTTCAATATTCCTTCAACAAGAGAGTATGGTGTTAACGTAAGGTTTGGATTTTAATTTAAAAAAAAGAGAGATATAATATGAAAAATTATAAAATTAAAACAATAGGAGTAGCCATGTCGATGCTCGCTGTTTTTTCAAGCTGTACAAAGGATTTTGACGAAATAAACACAAACAAAAATACCTTAACAGAAGATCAGTTAGACCAGACTCTTGCAGGACCTGCTTTTGCATCAGCATTATATGCAGGTATACACAACGGTTCTTATTCTTCTCCCGGAGTTGATGATCAGGGAACCTGGGGTATTGCGACAGGTATTTTGCCTTCAACGTTTACACAATATCTTAGTTGTGGATACGGTACAGAAAGAAATGCTTTCGTAAATGGTTACGAAGGACGTGGATGGTTAAGATTTTACACAGTTGCCGTACCGGCTTTAAACAATGCATTTAAAGCATCTGCAGGAAATGCAGAAGCTCTTGCAATATTAAAAATCTGGAAAGTATTCATGTTCAATCAAATGGTAGATGCTTATGGTCCAATTCCTTATACAGAAGCTGGAAATAAGAAAGAAAAAGTACCTTATGATACTGTAGAATCTATTTATACAGATTTCTTCAAATTGTTAGACGAAGCTAACGCTACACTTAACGCTACTTCTTCAACTACAGTTGGTATTCTTCAGCCTAATGACAGAGTATATGGAGGAAATGTAGCAAACTGGAAAAGATTTGGAAACAGTATGAGATTGCGTTTAGCATTAAGAATTTCTGACGTTCAGCCTGCAAATGCAAAAACTCAGGCAGAAGCTGCAGTTGCTGCAGGTGTTATCGAAACAAATGAGCAAAGTGCAACTTTCAAAGTTAGTAATATCACACCAAACAACATGAATATGATTGTAAATGCGTGGGGTTATTACATGACAGCTTCTATGGAAAGTTTACTTGTAGGATATGATGATCCAAGATTAGCTAAATGGTTCTCACCAGTTGACGCAGTTAGTGGTGTTTATCGTGGCCGACCAGTTGGAGGTTTACAAGGTCAGTTTGGAACAACAACTTTCTCTATGTTCAATAATGACGTATTAGGAAGCGGTTCTAACGGAACACTTAGCGAAACTAAAAACATCGAAATCTTCATGGCTTCTGAAAATTATTTAAGCAGAGCTGAAGGTGCATTGAACGGATGGAATATGAGCGGTACAGCACAAGCTTTGTACGAGCAGGGTATTGCATTATCATTGAGACAATGGGGAATTACAGATGCAAATGCAATTGCTGATTACATCTCAGGAACATCTGCGCCATCTGTACCAAATGCTGCAACACTTTACCCAACTATAGGTCTACAAACAGTTCCTGTTACACTTCCTGTAGCGTGGGATGCTTCTGAAGCAAACCAACGTACACAAATTGCAGTTCAAAAATATTTAGCAATATTCCCTGAATCTTGGGAAGCCTGGGCTGATTTACGTAGAAGTGATGCTAAAGTAATCTACCCAATAATCAACACAGATAACGTTGAAGCAGGAGTAGGAAAAAGCTTGATGAAACGTGTAATCTTCGTTACAAACGAATATTCTTCAAACAGAGATGCTGTTACAGACGCTATCTCAAAACTTGGAGGTCCTGACTCAGGTGGTACAAGACTTTGGTGGGATACTAAAGAATAAATTCAAATTAAGTAAAGATAAAGAGGTTCGTTACTTATAGACAAAAAGGAGAGGTAACTCTCCTTTTGTTTTATACAACTATTTCTAAAATAGCAAAAAACAAACAATGAAAACAAAATAATAAAAAGGGTTATCTCAAATTTTAACGTGAGTCAGTTAAAATGAAGAAAGAAGATAACCAGCAAAAAATAAAATTATGGCTAATACCAATAAACCATCCTCATCTAACCAAACCAACACATTAATCCCTATTATAATTATTGCCGGACTATTTTTCATTTTTGGATTTGTAACCTGGATTAATGGCGCATTAATCCCGTTTATGAAAACTATAAATGAATTAACATCAGCGCAATCACTTTTAGTAGCATCAGCATCTTATATTTCGTTTGTTGTAATGGCTTTGCCGGCATCTTATATTTTAAGTAAAATTGGGTATAAAAAAGGAATGTCTTTAGGGTTATTTGTCATGGCAGTAGGCGCTTTAGTTTTTATTCCGGCTGCCGAAGCCAGAACTTATTGGATGTTTTTAACAGGTATTTTTATTCAGGGAACCGGAATGACATTGTTACAAACAGCATCAAATCCATATATTACGATTCTCGGACCAATTGACAGCGCTGCCAAAAGAATTGCCATTATGGGAATTTCAAATAAAATAGCCGGAGCTTTAGGTTCGCTTATTTTTGGAGCCATTTTGTTGTCAGGAATAGATGAAATTCAGCAGAAATTAAGCGTTGTAAATGCCACAGAAAAAGCACAATTATTAAATACAATGGCTGATAGTGTGGTAACTCCGTATTTGATAATGGCTATTGTTTTATTTGTCTTAGGAATATTAATAAGAAAAGCACCTTTGCCGGATGTTGAAGCCGCCCCAATTGAAGAACCAAAAGAAGGCGAAACAACAAAAACAAGTATCTTTCAGTTTCCGCATTTATGGTTGGGCGTATTAACCTTGTTTATGTATGTTGGTGTTGAGGTTATTGCTGGAGATACTATTATCGCTTATGGAATTTCGCTGGGTTTTCCGGCTGCCGATGCTAAGTTTTTCACCACATTTACCTTATTGGCAATGGTAGGAACTTATATTTTGGGCGTATTTTTAATTCCGAAATTTATCACTCAGGCTTTAGCATTAAGAGCAAGTGCCATTTTAGGAATCATCTTTTGTTTTTGCATCGTATTTACCGAAGGTTTTGTCTCCATACTTTTTGTCGCAGCACTCGGAATCGCAAATGCGTTGGTATGGCCGGCAATTTGGCCCTTAACGCTGAAAGGATTAGGAAAGTTTACCAAAACAGCTTCGGCATTATTAATTATGGCAATTTCAGGAGGAGCCGTTATTCCGCCATTATACGGAAAAATTGTAGACTTAAGCAAAGCTGATATGGTTGCCTTTGGTATCAATGAAACTATTGCCAACGCTCATGCTGCAACAGAAGGCTACTGGATTTTATTGCCTTGTTATATCATTATTTTATATTATGCAATAGCAGGACATAAATTAGGTTTAAGCAAAAAGTAATTAAAAATGAAAAGTGAAATTTGAACGTGTTTTCAAGTTTCACTTTACTAACTTTTACACAATACAATGATTTCAAAATTCAATACAATACTATTATTCTTTTTGATAAGTATTTCGTGCACTTCTCAAAAACAGAATCCTCATGCCTATAATATTAGAAATAATTTTATAACCGAAAAACCAATTACCACAAACAGCCACGCTGCAACTTTGGTCGAAATAAAACCAAATGAAATCATGGCCGCATGGTTTGGCGGAAGCTATGAAGGCGCAAAAGATGTAGGGATTTATTTTTCGACCTTTAAAAATAAAACCTGGTCGGCACCTCAAAATATGATTAAACCTTTGGTAAGAAAAGGAGATACATTGCCATGCTGGAATCCGGTTTTGTTTAAAGCCAAAAGCAAAAACTTATATTTATTTTATAAAGTCGGAAAAAATCCGAGAGAATGGTTTGGCGCTATGATTGTTTCTAAAGATGAAGGAGCGACATGGAGTAATCCCGAATATTTGCCCGAAGGTATTTTAGGTCCGATAAAAAACAAACCAATCGAAGCAATTCCGGGAATAATTTTATGCGGAAGTAGTACCGAAAGTGTAGAAAAAAACGAATGGAGAAGCCACGTAGAAACCTACACGGAAGCAACCGGAAAGTGGGAGAAAATAAACATCGAAAACAAACAGAATTTCGATATTATTCAGCCAACGTTTTTGGTACATTCTGATAAAAAACTACAGATGTTGTTTAGAAGTAAACACAATAAACTAATTACAAGCTGGTCTGAAGATAGCGGTCAAAGTTGGAGTCAAACAGATAGTATAAATGTTGTGAATTCAAATTCAGGAATTGATGCCTTAAGTTTATCTAAAAAGTCTTTCCTGGTAGTTAATAATCCGCTAAAACAAGGAAAAGACTGGTTTAATGGAAGAAATGTATTAGATGTAGAACATTCAAAAGATGGAATTCATTGGAATAAACTTTTCGATTTGGAATATCAACCCGAAGGCGAATTCAGTTATCCTGCTATTATTCAAACCTCAGATAAAAAAGTACATGTTTTATATACTTATAATCGAAAATATATCAAGCACGTAAGTTTTGATGTGAATTAGATAAATAGCATAATTCGTTGCTATAATTTGTTTTAACACATAGAAACATAGGTTGAAATGAGTAAAAAAAGAATATAAAAAGAAACTAGTTTCTCACACATAGCTATGTGTATTATTACAAGTGAAACGCTTATTAGACTATGAAAAACTATGTTTCTATGTGTTAAAATTAATCAGCTTACTTATGAAATCCTTTCAAAAATCAAAATTTAAGATCATATTACTATTTGTATTATTTGCCAATCTGATAGTCAATGCTCAGGACGGAATCAATGCCAAAACATTTTACAAACACGATAAATATCTTTCGTCAGATAAAATGCAAGGTCGTTTTCCCGGAACAAAAGGAAATAACGAAGCAGCAGCTTATATTGAAAAACATTTTAAAAAATTCGGTTTAAAAAAATTCAACGATAATTATTATCAATCTTTTAATCTTTTTGTAAAAGAAGGTTTAAACAAAGTAAAATCAGACAGCGTTACAACTCAAAATGTTGTGGGTTATATGGAAGGATCTGATCAAAACTTAAAAAATGAATACATAGTCATTGGAGCGCATTACGATCATTGGGGTTGGGGCGGAAAAGC
>Ga0247741_1000191_pt1 | contig 39212 bp, 78 predicted proteins | sample UWRJL213509R2_FD_180945 | JGI IMG/M metagenome (GOLD analysis project Ga0247741, IMG submission 180945) | Plant litter microbial communities from Arlington Agricultural Research Station in Wisconsin, United States - UWRJ-L213-509R-2 | ecosystem: Environmental > Terrestrial > Plant litter >... | reverse complement strand
GCTTTGAAATTAGATGAGCAGATCCTTTCTGGTGATGGTACTTCTCCTAACCTTAGAGGTATTTTAACTGTAGCGCCTACATTTGCTGCTGTTTCTACAATGGCATTGCTTGTGCCTACTCCGAATCGTTTTGATGTTATGGTAGCTGCTGTTGCTCAGATCGCTGCTGCTAACTTTGTAGCTGATACAATCGTAGTTAACCCTGCTGATTACTATGCTATGCAATTAGTGAAAGATGCAGAAGGCCGTTATTTGTTACCTCCATTTAGTTCTGCTGATGGAATGACTATTGCCGGACTTCGGGTTGTTGCTAACAATGGTGTAGCTGTTGGAACGTTCCTGGTAGGAGATTTCAAGAAAGCAACATTAGCTATTCGTGAGGATGTAAATATCCAGATAGGTTATGTTAACGATGACTTTATCCGCAATTTAGTTACGATCCTTGCAGAAATGAGAGCGGTGTTGTATGTTAAGTCGAATTGGTTGAATGCGTTTGTGAAAGGTACATTTAGTGCGGCTATTACGTCATTGACCAAACCTTAGTTTTAAGTTTTCTAGTTTTTCATATTACCCCAGTGCCGTGATGGTTACTGGGGTTTTTTGTATACTAAACCTCTGCTTTTTGAATAGCAATTAATTTTTCTTTTGCATCGTTCAAGAAATGAATAACAACATCTATAGATTTAGGATTATCAAAAAACATAACTGCATCTGGCATATAGCTTGAAGTTTGCATTCCAGTTTCATTTTTTAATTCTTGACCTATAAATTCATTTTGTTCGTTTTTAAATAAAACACATGTATAATCTTTACCGTAAGCGGAAGTAACGGTTATATCACATCTTCCAAATTCAAATGCAGTAGGAATAATTATTCCATTATGCTCTTTATCTTTTATTATCATAATAATATTTTCTAGTTATTCAAACCTACAAAATATCTATTTTAGATTGCGTAACATTTTCACTACATTTGACTATAACAATTCCATCACCATGCAAGAAAACCCACAATTCAAAGTACAGGCGGTAACTAGGTTCCTTTACGCTCCTACAGGCCGTATATACGATGCAAAAGATATATTCGAGGTAAAGACCGAATCTGATTTTAAGTACCTTACAGAAGAACATAAGTTATGTAAAGTAGCGCCTAAAGATGCTGAAGTTACAGAGACTGAGCAGGATAAGCAAGATAAGGCTCACGAGATCGAACAGCAAAGAGTTGAAGCGGAGAAAGCAGAAGCGTTAAAGGTTATTGAGGAAACTACAACCGAAGATAAGCCCGTTAAGGGTAAAAGCAAAAAGGCTACCTAACTGGTAGCCTAATTTTTAAACCTTTTCGTAAGTACTCTCAAAAATATCTGGCTTGCAAGGATAAAATTCTCCCTTAATACCTTTTATAATATAATCCATTGTAGAAGCAAGCATTTGCCCCTCTAAAGTTCCTATAAAAATTCCTCCATCTGGCCCTGGTGAAGCATTTGAAGCATCTTTATTTATCCAATTAATAATACTGTTTTGGCTATCAGTGCTATCTAACAACTGCTCAGCTTCAATTTCTACTGGTAATTTTCTGTATTTCATAATCTTATATTTTTCTAGTTATTCAAAGTTAACTTAAATCCTTATATTTGGATGTAACAATAATATTACTATGTCATACCAAATCATTGATTCACCGGATATAACCGAACCAATAACGCTTGCAGAACAAAAAGCGTATTCACGTATTGATGCGGATTACTCATCTGAGGATAGTGATTTGTCGGGACTTATTAGTGCTGCTAGGGCGGTTATTGAGGGATGGTTAAACGTTGGATTAGCTAATCGTGATGTTCAGGTACAATGGAATGGATATCCGTTGCAATTGCCTTTAAGCCCTAATGGTGCGGTAGATTCGGTTACTGATTCCGATGGTACGCTCTTATCTGCTGATTACACCGTTTCAGCATGGCAGAATAAGACTATATCAATCAATTCAGTAGGATCTACAGGGATTGAATGGTTTTACGCTCAAGATAATTCGTATGTTACGCCTTGGACTTGGAATGTATCTGAAAGCGATACCGTTTACACTGTTACATATAATACGGGCTACACATCCGAGTTATTACCCAAAGCGCTTAAACAGGCTATCATGGCTCAAGTTGATTGGATGTATAAGAATAGAGGCGAACCAAACGCATCAAGTGCGTGTCCTCAAGCTGTGTTATTAGCTTCATCTTATTCCCGTAATCTAGTGTTATGATTAAGACAGGTGAACTAAATCAGCGCATTGAGATAATGGCTATGCAGTCAGTCAGTGATGGCGCTGGAGGGACAATAGATACAGAGGTAGTCTATTGGTCTACTTCTGCCAGGGTTAAGCCGATTAAATCTAGTTCATACTTACAAGCTAATCAGGAGTCGTTAAAAGATGGATTCGATATAACTGTTAGGTATCGGGTAGATAAGATCGTTAAGCCTGATATGCGGATTAAATACAGGTCTGGGTATTTGACTATAACTAGTGCGCCAACTGATTACGTTGACAAGATTTACGTCAATTTCAAGGCTGTATGGTCACAACGTCCTGAGACAACAGAACCAGCACCACAAACATTATATGCTTATTACGGGTATTTAGATGAAGATGAGGTATTGACTGAGGCTAAAATACTAGCTGGTCAATCATTCGGTATAACTAACAATGGATCGGTTACGGTGCCTTTCTCTACGGATACGTTTAAGTTACTTTGGTTAGCATTACCATCGGGTCAAACGGTTAAGACTACGGTTACTGATTTGAATAATGATTCGGTTACTCCAATAGGTGAAACTGGAACGTTTGGCGAACCTATTACTATAGGGGCGTTTGATGCTTATGTAAGTAATTTCGCTACTGTTTACGAGGGGGTGGGGTTAAAATTCGATAACTAATGGCATCACGTGTAACAGGTTTCTCGGAAATGGTTGCTAGGCTTAATAGCTATAGTACGAACGTGCAACAGGAGGTTAAAGAAATCCTGGAATACAATATCGGGGAGATTGAGGTAGAAGCAATCGCCAACGCTCCATCTGGAGGTGATCCAATAGCAACAGAACACGGCCCTATTAATCAAGAAACAATAGCAGATAAAAGGAGAGGTTCGTTTGTGCCGATCAATCAAGCTATAGGCTATGAGATTGATAGAAGCGGATATAAAGGCTCAGTATACGTAGAGAAAGCCGCTGGAGATATAGCCGCCTACGTAGAATTTGGCACTGGACAAAGCGCAGCTACTTATTTAGCTACCGTTCCTCAATATTGGAGGGCACAAGCACGCCTTTTTTATGTGAATGGAAAAGGCCAAATTTTAGCCAGGCCATTCCTTTATCCTGCGTTTGCTAATTACTCATTACAATTCAAAAAAGAACTTAAGGAAGTGTTTAAACAAGTTAGGTTGTAGTATACGATAATAGCATTTGTAGTTCATTAATCATTTGCTCAATCATTTGTCTTTCTGATACAAGTGCTTTTGATTTTAATTCCACATCTATTACTGACGATTTAACCCTGTATTTTATGATTTCTGGCTCTGTCTCGATATATAAATAAGAATTACCTACCGGAATATTACTTCCTTTGCCTGGAGAAAGATATTCTATTGATACATCGAAATTTTTATAGTTATTGTTTTTCATATCACTAAGTTAACCTAATTACCTATATTTGAATGTAACATTGGTATTACAATATGGCAACACTTAGCATCGAAGTAAAATGTAAGGGAACTATTTGGTTTACTTTATTGAAAATAGCTGTATTAACGGCTTATAAACCTTTTATGAACATGTTTGTAGGTAAGCCATTAATGAAAATGTATATAGCTGGCAAATTAGATTCAGTATATAGTATTGATAACAATTACGACATAACCGAATTATAATGCAAAGCCCATCCTTACCACTCCGAACAAGTCTATACCAAGCATTAAAAGGCATAGTATACAACACGAAAACTATTCCGGTATACGAGGAAAAGGTAAGCACTACTCCACCTGTTGCGGTCGTAACCATCGGAGGAGTTCAAGTCCAATGCTACATCATCCTCCTTAACCAAACTGAGAACGATGATTCGCCTAAGTGCCATAAGAACGATGCTTGTTCAATTCAGATACAGATAAACACGGTATTCCCTTTTACTAAAGGCGGGTCTAAAACAGCAGAGGAAATCGAGAACTTGGTATATGCAAAGTTATTCCCCTTAAGCTCGCAAATGACAGGCTTAGTATTGCCTAGTCCGTTTACTTTATGGAAATCGGTTAAGCAGGGGAGTAGGAGTATACAATATGATACGGAAACAAATAGCGTTTGGGTACGTCAAATCACATTTAGCTTATGGATCGCACAGAGTTAGAAATACAAGCTGAACAAGTATATCCCATGCCTTTGAATGCGTGTGTGTGGACAGTCAGGAAGGTTGAGTATTTAAGGAGTATTTGGATTGATGCTAAGTTGTATGGGGGTTAACTAAACTCTCTATATATTTAGATTGATTTGGTTGAGACTTTATTTTATCTATTGCCTCTTGTGATAGCCTAAGAGTAATTTGTTTTTTAGGTTTATCCTTCTTTGGTGCTCCTACTTTGTTTTTCATATATTTTCATCGAATAATGACGCTTTCTTATTTAGAAAAGCATCTATTTCATTTAACATTTTGCCTTCATCAGATCCAGGCCAGTAGTTGCATTTATGACCACAGTCTTTTTTGTTTTGTTCATCTAAAAGCATATCGCCTTCACTATTAAATCTGTATACTATTAACGCCTTCCTAAGTAACCTCCTAGCTTCGTTTTGCCAAAGTCTATACGCCATTGGTAATTGTCTGTTTGTCATACTTTTTTAAATATAATTTTTTTAACTAATATAGTACCTAATTTATAAGGATCACCGAATATAGTCATGCCCATAAATCCCTTACTAATATTTGATTTACAAACGGTTCTTATAAAACCATCAGTATGCAAAATAGTATCTCCAGCAATTATACTGGAGATATGTGTTTCTTTAATATTGTAATTCATTTTAGTATACTGTTCTGATGTAGTTGGCTATAGTGTTAACTGATGAATAATTTTTAGATGCTAATTCAAAATGTTTAGAAACCATTTCTTTTACATCGTTTTCATTGTTACCCCATTTTACTAATTGAGCAGTTACTTTTTCGATTTTAGTTAAGTTTTTCATAGTTTTTTTTCTTTGTTGATATAAAGGTAACACTATTTATTGTAACTACAAATATTATTTACATTTATTTTTAATGTATCACGTTTGTTACATTCAATATCAAACGCTATATTTACACTAACAATTAAAAATAACATTATGGCAACTAATCTGATCGGTACACCTTATATGCTTGAGGTAGATACTACCACGGTAACAACGAGCGCTAGGGGAACTGAGGCTAATTACAAGCTACTTGCTTGTTTGACCACTAACGGTGTTGAATTTAATAATGCTGAACAGAATACATCTAATAAATGTGATGGAGGTTACGCTACTTCTGTTAGTGGAATCGGTTCATGGTCGTTTAGCGCAGATGGTCAGGCGGTATCTTTAGAAACTGGAGAGGCAGCGACTAAGACCAACTTTAATGCTATCCTGGCTTTAGCTAAGAATAAAACTATTTTCTTTGCTAGAATGACTAATACAGCTAAAGATGTTTATCGCGAAGGTAAGGTTAGGATTTCTACTTACTCAGAAACTGCACCGAATAGCGATGCTTATACTTTTACTGCAACGTTTGTAGGTATTGGCGAATTGTTTATTCTACCTGTAACGCCATAGTATGAACGCAGAGCATAACGGTTTAGTTGAGATTACTGTTAAAGGTAAAAAACACTTACTAAGGTTTAGTTACCCTGCTTGTATGGATTTCGAAATCAGGGTGTTTAAAAACCCTTCAAGCAATAACGGTAAAATGTTCATTGATTTGATCTACTCAGGTTTATTAGGTGATGCTTTACGTAATGAAAAACCAGAACCATCTTATCCAGAAGTATATGATTTAGCTGATAAACTTACTGAGGAAGATAACTTCCAAGAGCAACAGGCTAAGGTTTGGGAAGCTTACAATCAAAGTAAGTGGGGTAAGGAATGGATGGCTAAGATCGAAGCATTTAATAAAAAAAAAGTAGAAGAGGAAAACCAACAGATCCAAGAGAAGGACATTTAAGAGTTTACGAATTTGCATATGGTAGAATGGGGTTATCTGTAGAACAATTTGCAGCACTAACCCCATTTTCTTTTCAACTAAAATGTATTGGCTTAAGGGATTATGATAGGTTGCAAGAATCATTTTATAGGAAGTTGGGTTGGATAACATACGCTGTTAGTTCAGATCCTAAAAGTAAAATGACTATAGATGATGTTTGGCCTATAGCAGATAAAAAGCCTATTAAACCTCAAGCTGGACTATTTGATAAGAAACAAATTAATAAGTTATTAGCGGATTTCCGTAAAAATAAAGAGAAATAACAATGGCAGATGCTTCATTATCGGTAGAATTAGAGGCCAGGGTAAGTAATTTTGTTAGTGGGATGCGCCAAGCTGGTACTGCATCACAACAAACAGCAAAAACGGTTACCACCTCAACAGACAAGATTGGCTCTGCTATTAGAAGTCAATTGGCAGGGGCGTTTTCTGCTGGAGCTATTATATCATTCGGAAAGGCTGTTTTAGATGTTACGGCTGAATTTCAAAAGTTCAATGCTGTATTAGGTAATACGCTAGGTAGTTCTACGCTCGCTAGTTTAAAGTTAAAAGAGATACAGGATTTTGCTGCTAAAACTCCATTTGCTGTAAATGAATTAACAGGGGCTTTTGTTAAGTTAGCCAATTCAGGATTTAAACCTACAGGCGATCAGATGCGTGCGTTAGGAGATTTGGCTTCAAGTACAGGTAAGTCATTCGATCAATTAGCAGAAGCGATTTTAGACGCTCAATCTGGTGAATTTGAAAGGTTAAAGGAGTTCGGCGTTCGTGCGAAGGATGCTGGGGACAGTGTAATATTTACTTATAAAGGCGTTCAAACACAAGTAGCTAAAACTAGTGAAGCTATAAGAGGCTATATAACCGACTTAGGTAACGCAGAAGGCGTATCTGGCTCAATGGCTAAGATCAGTGAAACTCTAGGGGGTAAGATAAGCAATCTAGGCGATTCATGGGATCAGATGCTACTATCTGTTGGAGGTAATACAGAGGGAGTATTTAATACTGCTATTGATATTATATCTAAGGCCATTAATAAGGTTACCGATTACAATAACGAACTAGCATTAGCATCTAAATATGATTTAGGTAATGGAGCTGTTGATTTCGGACAACGTATAGCAAGTACTTTATTCGGCACTGGAAAAACTGATCTTCAATTACAGGCTGGTATAATTCAACAAATATCTAAAGGGATTAACGACACTGCCAATAAAGCTATAACGGGGGCTAAGAATGTAAGTGATTTCGGTAAAGCAATTGCAGAACTTAAAAAACAAGGCGATACTCAATTGGCTTCCGCAACTAAAAACGGCGCTAATTCAAATCAGATAAAAGCTATCTCAGATGCTTACCAATTCGGAGTAAAAGCGCTGCAAGATGCTCGTACCGCTTTTAATAACCAAGGCTCTGGGGGTGGCGCTAATTTTGGGACAGATAAAACAAAAAAAGATGTCAAATCATTATCAGATGTATTAAAGACATTAGGTTTAGATCTTGAAAAAGCTGGCAATCAATTTAAATCTACATTTTCAGAAGAAAATGAGTCACGAATTAACTCTTACCAAAAAGCAATAGACCAGCTAATTGAGTTAGGTTATAATAAAACTTCTGATGCTGTTATAAAGCTTAAGAAAGAACAACAAGGATTATTCCTATTAACAGGAAATGACTCTACTAAAGGCACACAAGAGGCTTTAAAGCGTTATAGGGATTCTCTTAAGCAACCAGAATTATTAGGTAATACATCTGTTAATATCCCATCATTAGAAAATTCAAGTCGGGTAAAAGAATACAACCAATTACTAGCCGAACAAGCTCAATTCAAAGCAGATTACGAAGAAGGATTTAAACAATTAGCTTCTGGCGCTATTGCAGATGCGATAGGAGGCGGATTTTCTGCGATAGGTGAGGCAATGGTTAACGGGGGCTCTATTATCGAAGCAGCTGGAAACGCTTTATTAGGTACTTTAGGATCATTCTTAAATGAACTAGGCCAAATGTTAATTAAGAAAGGTTTAGCTACTGTACTTGCGGGAACTGCATTGAACTTCCTATTCCCAGGATCGGGAGCTAAAACAACGGCAGGAGGTTTTGGGTTAATCGCTGCTGGTGCTGCCTTATCATTAGGGTCGGGTATAATAGGTTCTGCTGCTCGCGGAAGACAAGGAGATAGAAAGAATAATAGTGGTCCGACAGCATTTGCAAGCGGAGGTATAGTTTCAGGCCCTACCAACGCTTTAATAGGTGAATATGCAGGAGCAAGAAATAACCCTGAAGTAGTAGCGCCATTAAGCAAATTGAAATCAATGATAGGAGGCGGAGAGCAAATCTACATTGCTGAGAACGTTATCAGAGGTCAGGACATAGTAACAATATACAAAAAAGCATCATCAACACTTAGAAGGGTAAACTAATGGCATTAACGATAAGCGTACTAGCTACAGATGAAACTACAACTGGTGCAGCAGATGGAAGCATAAGTATTCAGTTATTAAATAATGGGGTATTAATTACAGGCGATGCTTATAGTATAAATAACTTTGCAACCGAACAGCCAGGATCTTATTTCAGCAACCTAGCTGCGGGAGTTTATCAAGCAAGGGCGAGATATGCGGGTGAATTTTCTGATTTACAATATATACCTGTTTCTAGCTCATCCCCTACTCCAGATCCTAATCCTCCTATTCCACCTGTCCCTATTGTTTACGAATATAGGTCAAGATACGAGGGCTCATTTTGCGATAAGAGAGGCCAAAATATAATAGTTACTTTTAAGAAACGTTACCCTGTAGATAGCATAATCATCCCTGTTCAAGAAATACAATTTGCTGGAGAAAGTGATTCACCTGTATTAATTGATTATCCCGACAATGGAGAATATAAGTTAACGCCTGTCAATGGTAGTCAATGCGAGATTAGGATTAAAGCAATAGGAGATTTCGAATTATCTAGTATGTATACTGCTGATGAAAAGGAATGGCGTGTAGATATTTCAGGCGCTTGGAAGTGGTCGGGTTATCTAATCCCAGATAGTTGTATTGAACCATTTGCATCAAAGCCTTATGATGTGTCAGTAAGAGCTACAGATGCGTTAGGATTGCTTAAAGACGTTCCATTTCAACGTGAAGACTTCACTAAGTATAAAGGTTATTATTCAGATAGGGAGGTATTACGATTGTGTTTGGCTAAAACGGGGCTATCATTGAATATGCTTGTAGGAGTTAATACTTACGAGGCAACGATGGTTGTTAACAGCAATCTTTCTCCTATGGGTCAATCATTCATTAACACTGAACCTTTCTTAAATGAGGATGGCACTGCTATGGATTGCTATACTATAATGGAATCTATATTATCGCGTTGGGGGTGTAGATTACATCAATTCAATGGGGTATGGCAGATTGTGAATGTAATGGAGAAATCCTTAGACGCGGTATTCTCATATCGTTTTAACCCAGATGGATTTCACGAATCACCAGATGTGACTTTAGGTAACTTTGTTAGGGTAGGTGGTCAGAATAGAAGCATTAGGCCTGTTGGAGATACTTCATTTGCTAAGGCATTTAAACAGTCTGAGGCATATTATAAATATGGGTATATAGCAAACACGCTATTTAACGGTGACTTTGATAAATGGACTTCTAAACCTACAGGCCTTCCTGATGGTTGGTCAATGAATGGGGGCACAACGGGAACTACAAAGATACGCTATCAAGATGGTTACGAGACTAGCGATTATTACGTAGAAATAGGTACGAATGGAACGGGTGGATTAATACCTAATGCACCTGTACAGATTAGGCAATACGACTTCCCTACATTGAGTTTTGATCTATTTTCATTAGATGCCGCTAATTATACAAGTGCAGGTAGATATATTTCCGTATTCATATCTAATAATGATGGGATGTGGTTTACCGAAGATGGATGGAAAAACACTAATCGCCCTTATGTATTCAAGAAAAACTCTGTAGATTTCCTAAAGCAATTAAGGTTTGAAATTAAAGTAGATCCTTTAGATGAAGATTACTTAATGACTATTAATATACTTGCTGTAGGCCTTGCTAATGGTACTCATTTTAAAACGAACATCAACAATGTAAATCTTAACGCTGGATTCGGTACAGGAAGGGAGAAGAACGCTATAGGTGAGTCTAATTTACAAGTATTATTAACTAAACAAAGTTTTAAGCCTGATCGTATTGAGGTATTGCATTCCGACGATAGTAATGGCACCCGTACTTCTGGAATACGCATTAGCCAGTCAGAGAACAGTCCTTTGATTACTCCAGATTCTGCACAGTTCAGCTTCTTATGGAAAAGATCAGGTATAACAGAATATTTACCGATACTTAGTATTATAGCTAACACGGAATTACGCTTACATCAAAAGGCTTATAGGGTCATTGATTTTGAATATAAAACCGAATGGAGTAATCCGACAATAGAAACAATTGATATAAACACTTTGCTTGCTGTTGATTTGCTAGATAGCTACTTTATATTTCTATCCGGCTCATTCGATTTGAAATCTGGAATACCTAGATTGAAATTTGCTCAAGTGCTTACGGATGCAGTGATGGTAAATGAGACGTTGAAGATGGATTATGGGGATTAAACTAGTTTAACCCAACCTGCTTCTACCATTTCTTCAACTGATAACCCCATCCACTGTAAAGCGTAGCCTTTGGAACGCAGGTAGTCCACACCTCTAAAACAAAGGCACCAATAATCCCCATTCAGAAAATCTAAGACGTCTTCTTTCCCATTATCAGTTAAGGACTTTACGTGACCGTTTAGATAGGCAACTTCAATAGCGTCTTCATCTGTAATTGACGAAAGAGGTTTTAGTAAAAGAAAATGAACTTCCTTAATTTTTCTTGAATTCAAGTCTGACCCAATCAACCTTATTACTTCTGATTTTTGAGATTTTTTAAGTACTTCTTGTCTAAAATACTGGGCGAAAAACTTTGCTTTGTTAATTAAATTTATTTCTGTTCTCATATTAAAACGGGCTATAATTCCAGTAAATACCTCCAAAAAACAATATACCTGTTAGCGCGATTGCTAGTATGATTAGAGTTGCGCTTTTTGTTCCTTCGATGTTTTGCATTATAAGTTAGGATTAGTTAGTCGATGAGAGAAAGCCAATACTCTTATCTGAATTTTATATTCAACATTAGCTTTCATTATTCCAGAAAATATTAATTCATCATTTGATGATTCAGTTAGCCTAGATACATATCCACTCCCTTCGCCTGTTATCATTGGGTAATAACATAAAAACGTTTCCAAATCAGTATCTTTTTTTGGTGTATAAAATACAACAATTGAATCTATTGTTTTAAGTACATTTATCGGAGTGTTAATTTTTGAATTGACAATAGACATTGCTCGGTTATGTATTTTTTCTTCTAAGCTTTCCATTCTTCAAATATACGTTCCTATCTAATATGCTTTTGTAAGTATGTTGTTACAATTCATTATATTTGACATATGTATAACGGCAGCCAATTTGTAGTCCTAGTAGACACCATCACTCCTATCACCGCATCACGTGGCAATTCAGTTAACTACCGCCCCGTTATATGCGGTACAAGTAACGGCTTATCGGTGGAGTTCGAGAGTATTTCTTTCCGTAATAAATGCGATGGGGGATGGGATAGGTCGCAATCTGGTTACGGATCATGGGATTTCTCAGTAGATGGAATGGCTTATGCGGTTAAGAATACAGATAAATTATTAAAGGCTAACTTTCAAGAAGTAGCTGAATTAGCATTGGATAAGAGGATATTCTGGGCTAAGACTGCGGATATTAACAGCACAATAGTTCGTGAGGGATTAGTTAGGATAGGAAGTTATAAAGAGACTGCGGACTTAGAATCGCCTTATACATTTAATGTTTCATTTGTGGGTATTGGTAAACCTATATTCGAGGCTACTCCAGAACCACCAACTCCAGGAACTTTAGTAGCTTACTATGGGTTTATGAATGAAGGTGATACATTAGATACAGCAAGAATACTAGCAGGTAGTCAGGTAGCATTCACCAACTTAATGAGCGTAACTTTCCCTTTTGCTATACCAACATTTGCTATCCCTTGGGTTGCTTTACCAGATGGGCAGCCTATTAAAACTAGCGTAACGGATTTATCAGATGATACCTCAAGTACGCCGATTGGAGCTACAGGAACGTTCGGATCAAAGGTAGATATAGGTAGCTACGATGCATACATAGGAAACTTCGCTACAATTTACACAGGTTTAGGATTAAGATTTAACAACTAATATACATGGCATTTAACGCAATTGACAACACGAGAGTAAACGCGGCAAAACATCAAGACGATTGGTATGCAGCAGAAGTAGTAGCGGGTAAAGAAATACCTTATGCGTCGGTTGCGGCTGCATGTGCTGCTATACCTCCCGCAGTACGTATGAAAGGTCGTGCCTGTATAGTAACAGTAGGAGGATTAACAGTAGAACATTGGTGGAAAGATGATTTAACGGATGCGGGTTTAATACTTAAAACAGTTGATATTTCTGGTAAAGCAGATAAAACCTCGTTAAATACGGAAGTCATAAACAGGACAAACGCCGATCTCATTTTGAATGATAAAATTGGGGCGGAAGTTACTAGAGCTTTATTAGCTGAATCAATAATAGGTAATAGAATAAATACAAACTCAAGTGATATTTTAAAGTCAGTTGTTTACGGGCTAAACTTAAAAGGTGTTGCTTCTCAAAATTACGTACAATCCACTTCGTTAATTGGTATGTTACCTAAAGGGGTTTATAAAGGTAAATTCTATACAGTTGGCGCAAGTACTGTAACGCCTACAGATAACCCACCTCTAGTAGCTTTTAACACTACCAACGGGCGTATTACTTTCGATCAGGCTTTAGATGCAGATGAAGATGTTTGGGTTTTGTACTCACAGTTAGGGGATTCTTCAATTATACCTAATAGTGTAGTGCTTCATAGTGAATTTGATCCTTTAAAAAGTTATATAGATGATTATGTAAAACTTGTACTTTATACACTCAACAATTCTGGGTATTCTTGGGGTGTTTTAGATGACAACTTAAAGATGCCTATATTCTTAGATGAAGCTGGGGAATTTGGCACATACGCGTATCCAAAAATTAACGCTACTATAAAAGAAATTATTGATTATAACAATTATGTTAAAGCTAGACTAATTGATTTTACATCAGGAACAGGTTACTCTTGGGGGGTACTGGATGATAACAACAAAATACCCTTAGGAGTATCAGACGAAGGTAATGTTATGATTTGGGGTACAGATATAATGTCTCTAATTGGAACAGGCCTATCTCAATACGTAAAATACATAGAGCCATCAAAAAATATAACAGGGACTGGGGACTCTTTAACCGAAAACGGGAGATACCTAGTAAGACTTCAACAATTATTAGGATCTGATAGAACTTATACTAACACAGGTATAGGCGGCGATACCTCAACTCAAATAGCTTTTAGGCAAGGTGGGTTATCTGTTGCTGTTGCTATAACTGGAAATTTAATACCCGCAAGTGGTAGCGTAGTAATTACTCCTGATAATGTAAATATCATGCAAGTTAGCAAGAGTACAACAGGCTTTCTTAAAAATATAAAAGGCGTATTCGCTAGAGCTGCAAATGGCGTATATAGCTTTACCAGATCCGCTAGTGGTAGCGCTATAGTTACCAACAGAAAAGAAATGTTTAATCCTGATGGATTAAATAAAGATTTTGAAATACAAATAATATGGGCAGGAAGGAATGATTATTTAGATCCAAATGCTGTATTGGCAAATGTAGATCGAATGGTAGCTTATTTAAAGCCTACAAATAAAAAATTTATAGTAGCCTCTGTATTGAATGGAAATTTTGCAGGTGAATTTATAGGTCAGACTAACTATAACACACTTGTAGGATTAAATAATTCTTTAAGATTAAAGTACCCTAGAAATTACGTAGAGTTGAGGGAGGTTTTAGTAAGATCATATAATCCTAGCCTATCTCAAGATGTAATAGATTTTAATAATGACATACCTCCATTAAGTTTAAGATCAGATAACATACACCTAAACAATACAGGTCAAGATATTGTAGCACAAGAATTTTATAATTTCATCACATTTAATAATTGGTAATATGTCAACTTTTTTCAGATCAGTAGGATCAAATTTTAGTAACCCTTTAATTCCAAAATTAGAGAAGGACTCAATGATTAATAATGGAACATTATACGTCTTTGATTTTAAAAATAACAACTCCTTTCCTTTACAGGCAAATGCACCAGCAGGAACGCCAATTATAAATCTAGTAACAGGAGGGATAAACGGGTCTGTAACATCTGGTTCTTCGGTCTTAAATTTTGAAAACGGAGGGTTAATGTTCCCTGGTAATAGTGCTTCAGTTATTGGATTTCCTTCTGATAACGATTTTAATTTAAGTGCTTTAAACCCTAACTTCTATATGACTATATGGGTTAAAGTGAAGTCCACTGATTTTTCAACTTCACCTTTTACAAGGATCATAGGAAGATACTCAATCAATTCTAATGCTGACTTATTTCAGTTTGCTATTGAATCAGGAGCAGCTGGAGTTAGACCAAGAGCTATTGTTTCAACAGAAAGTGCCGCTGTTCAGGTAACTGACGCTGCCGATATAACAAAAGATGTAGTTGTTCAGTTAGGGTTATCATATGAAGGAACTACTGTTAAAAAATACATAAACGGAGGGGTCGTCGCTACTTTCCCTTTAGCTAGAGGAACAAGATTAGGTAATCCAACTACTGGAACAGCTAAAAGTTTTTTAATAGGAGGCTCATCATGGAAAGGTGTAATTTATAGAACCGTTCTTGAAAATACGACAGTATCTGGTAAATCATGCGATGCTCAAGTTTTAGCTGATTATACAAAAAATAACACTAGATTTTCTTAGTTATGAAATACAAATCCCTCTCAATACTACTACTCTGTTCAATCGGTGTAGTAGGGCAAACAACGAATCCCACTAGTACAAGGTTTACAAATGGTCTTATCCCTCCTAGCCGAACGACAGCACCTTATTTAAGTCCTGGGTCTTTATGGCATGATGTAGTTGCTAATGCAATGAAATGGTATAACGGTTCTCAGTGGGTTACAGTAGGGTCAAGCGGAGGTATAACTACTGAAACAGATCCAACAGTACCTGCTAATGTTAAAGCGATTACAGCGACTAATATAAGTAATTGGAATAGCGCATTTGGATGGGGTAATCATGCTAGTGTAGGGTATTACTTAGCAAGTAACCCAAATGGATATACAAGCAACACGGGAACAGTTACAGCGTTAAGTGCTGTTAATGGCATAGGTCAAACTTGGTCTATTCAGACGCCTAATACATCGCCTGTTATTTCACTAGCATTAACTAAAACGGCTGTAGGTCTTGCTAACGTAGATAATACATCTGACGTAAATAAACCACTAAGTACAGCACAACAAGCTTATATTGATGCTAGGATAACTCAGATAGTTGAGATTACAGGGACGACTCAAAATGCTGTGGCGGGAACGATTTATATACCTCATAGCTCATCTAGGACAGTGATAACGTTACCAGCTACATTGACTGTCGGCCAATTATTTCAGATCGTCGGGGAAGGAACAGGAGGCTTTAGGATAGCGCAGAACGCTAGTCAATCCATAGTGGGTGTTGGAACAAATACAACAGTTGGAACAGCCGGATATATGGAAAGTACTAATGCAAACTGTACAATTACCTTAAGGGTTACTAATACAAATAAACTTACAATCACATCTAGTCAAGGAACTTTTACGACAAACTAACATGAAAAAATTAACACTACTCTTTTTGCTTATCACATCAATATGTTTTGGGCAAACAATTACAGCACCATTATTAACGCCTGTAGGATCAGTTAAGAGTTTTACACCTAATATTATATTGTCAAATAATACAGGCGTTGAGACTAGCTTATTAGGATCAGTAAAGGATACTATTAAAGCTAATACCTTAGTCCCTTATAGACCTTACAGATTTGAACTAGCGTGTATCGTAACTACTCCTACTTTATCATTACCTAATTTGGCATTAAAGATTAAGTTAGGAACGGCAACAGTAGCTATGGTTAATGCAACTGGAGTTACGGGCGGGTTAACCAATGCAGGGATTAGGATTAGAGGTACTATACTTGCAACAGGATTAAGCACTCAGATAGTATTAACCGAGATTATACAGCCTAATGGTGGTATTATTAACTTATCTAATGCTAATGCTTCATTCTATACAGAAACGGTAATGAACATGGTTAATAGTCAGGCTTTGGATATTACAGCGCAATGGAGCGGATTAGTGATACTAGGAACTGCAAGTATCCGGAGTGTTTGGTTTTATAGGTTTGATTTTTAAAGCAGAGTAAGTAGCAACTCACACAACCGATACAAGCACAAAGTAAAAAAGGCTATTAGAATCAACCCTAATAGCCTTAACATTATAACACCGATTCTACGCATTGAAATAGAAAGATAAACAGGTAAGCGCAAACAGCTATTGATCCGTATTTGATTATTCGCTCTGTCATTAGAATTGAATAGCTAGTTTCTTATCCTTGTTCATTTTAATCCACTCATAGACCGCTTCACGATCATTAGACTGTAGTTGATGTTTAGCTAAATGGATTACGTAAGCTGGGACTTCCATTGTCTTAGCTGCTTTTGCAATCTCTGTGTGCTGATTGCTGATTTTAGTTGAGTCTTTCATCTATTCTTTCTATTAAAATATTTATGTAATATATAATCAATCCAATCCCGATAATTACAGTTAAATTAAATCCTCTAAAATACCAACATAAACCCAATATAGCGATGTTAAAAAGGGCTACAAATAAACTTTTTATTGCGTTCATATACCCTAATGGAATAAATCTAAATCATCATCATTTTCTTTTCCGGCATCAATGTACCGATTGTATTTGTCAGCTAGAAATACTAAGAGTATAACTGCGACGATTGCTATAAAGCAGGTTAAGAATGGGTTCATATCAATTTAGCTAAGTTAATTCCTTCTATTCTTGCTATCTCTTTAGCCTCGTATTCCTTTACACGATTAACAGTGAAATGAAGGGTTACAAAGCACTTATCTACCATCTGTGTAGGATAAGCCAATGAACGCACAGACCTAATCTCTGTCACTGCATGGTGACAAATAACCGTTTTTCCGTTGGTGAATGTTATTTGGGTCATATGCCGAATTGTTCTTGTAGATGTGCAATTAATTTAATGGCATCATCTTTATCTATCCATACATATGAATTCGGATTATCCCCATACTCTATTTCAAATCCAACTTCATTATCTAAATCAATATTTAGTACTTCTATATTATTTCCTATTCTCATTTTCTTTTCTTTTCTTTTAAAAACGGGTAGGGAACCACACCTACCCGCCAACCTAAACCTTAAATAAAACTATTGTGGAGGGAAGAGGAATCGAACCTCTATTACCTTTACTTTCGTAAAGTACACCTACCATTGGTAGATCCCCCCAATTTGCCTTGCGTTACAACTGCTAAAGTGGTTTAATATTGCTGCGTAGTAGTATTATCATTAGCATCGTTATTAACAAGAGCTTGGTGAACAGAGAAGGGATCGAACCTTCATACTTTCTTAGTAAGATACTAATTATGCTATACCCTCGAAGGGATCGTTCCGCATATACGCGCGTCTACCTATTCCGCCATCTGTTCATGTTGCCTCGCGTTATATTAATGGGTGCTTAAAAACTATATATATTTTGTAAAGTTTAATCCACCAATGTTATTAACGAGGACTTTGAGCGAGGCGGAGAATCGAACTCCTAAACATTCCACTGTGACCTCGCTACCTCAAGCACAACCTAACTCCATAGTGTTTGCGGCCTTGATTAATCGCTCTCACTGCCTTAAACCCAAGCCGATTAAGCGTTGGGTTAGCAGATTCCCGCACTTGACGGGAAACGGGAATGTTATTTAAATATAAATAATTATATATATCTCCATTTAACCACAGGAATCATTGGTGATCCTAGGTTCGCATAAAAGGTATTACTCCATTTAACATAATAAGCGTTATTAATCTTACCATCAGAAAATACAACTTCTAGAGGTGTAAATTCTTTAGGTGTTTCTTTTTCAAAAAATATGTATTCTGGAATTGTTACACCATAAGTCATCCCTTGGAATTTGTATTCACCTACAAACTCACCATTAATAACCATACCCTTTGCTGATACTTTTGTCTTTCCATCTACATGGAGAACTGTTTTTGTAATCATTATCCGTCAAGATTTTTGTCTATTGCTTCATTGCTGTTGACAATTCAAATATGAGTATTAGTTTGTTATGTAACAAGATTGTATCAACACTGTTACAATAGGAATTTATTCTTATCTTTAAACCACTAAAGAATATCTCATGAAAAAGAAAGAAGATAAAGTAGAAGAAATCCAACCAGAAACTAATGGTGGCGAAAGTAATTGCGGATCTGAGCCTACTAGGCCAGGAGGAACAGGCGCTGGAGATTGGCAATGCCGTAATGGGAGCTGGGTATGGGTAGAAAATATCGGTGGTTAATGAACAGACGTTCTATAATTACTGGGTTACTATTAATTTGCTTTGTATGCAGTCATAATTTATTTTTGTACTGCATACATAATGGCATTATAGATAAATTGGATCAAAGGTCTTGGTACAGCGCAGAACTACTTCTTTTTGCTATACCGCTTATATTTATGGGAAACCGTAATGATAAATCAAATGCAGAAATACAGCTAAGAAATATATTCGGATTATTCCTATGCCTAATAACAGGCTTAATAGCTTTTAATAATTGTCGTTATGCTCCATTTGTAATTAATGGCATAGTTTTGCAAGTAGTATTGTTGAACGGAATAACATTTGTTTATGCTATACTTTCACTTATTTTTTCAGATAAAAACGGGGACTTATAGTATGATCGGGTATGTAGTCAAAGCATTATACGTATTCTCAATTGAACTGCTTATAATGGCGTCTTTTTTTGTTGGCTTTGATAATGCTGATCTTGCTCAGATATTAGCTTGTACAGTCTCTATTATATGCGGTTTTGGCTTGCGTATGGTAATGATGGCGGCCAATGACTTGCCTTTAACTAAAAAAGTAATTACTGTTCATGGATTTGCAACTGTATTTATTGCATGGTTAGCATGGAATGTTTGGGAACAAGGCACGAAAAATGTATGGTTGTTCACTGTGATCGGTTTACAGCCTTACTTAATATTTTGTAGCTTTATGTCGGTGTACCTTATACAGACCTTAAACGGGTTGTTAGAAAAAATTAGCAAGTTCTCAGCAAAGCAGATTTTAACTAAATACTTCCTTTCGGAGGATAAAGATAAGGAGGACAAATCATAATGGAACAATTCTTATTAATAATATGCTCCGCTCTTACAATGATACTTCTGGTAATGCTTACATGTATTCTAATGTACTTTACTTGCAAACTAAGGATGAAATATAAGGTTCTTAAAATAATCATCCGTACACTGTTCTTTTGGGACTTCTGGTATATATGCTGGTTGTACAAATGGTTCTTATCTAATAGGCTTGCAATATGGTCTATTCCTGCAATGATATGTTTGGTATTTGTTATATCTCAACTTTCTGGTTTACTATATAGTAAAGAGATATTGAAACGTACTACAGAGATCATAATACTTACTCCTATTCTTTGGGCTAGTCTTACCGGACTAATTTATCACTTGCTGAATAAAAGTTATAAATATATTGGTTAACTTCGTGTATATGAATACGAAATCATTTTACGATAGCATTAGACCGAGCCTATTCAAAGGCAATATCTCAGCAAAACAGTTTCAGGGTATAGAGGCAATTATAGCCGAATATAACAGGGTTTGTTTAAATGATCCTAGAAAGCTCGCGTACGTTCTAGCGACTGCGTATCACGAGACAGCTATGACTATGCAGCCAATTGCTGAATATGGTAAAGGTGCTAAATACGATTATGGTAAGAAACTCAAAATGTCTCGGAAACCTTATACAACTCCAGATAAATTATACTATGGTAGAGGGCTTGTTCAATTGACGTGGTATGACAATTATCAAGCAATGGGTAAATTCTTATCTATGCCTTTATTAGAAGATCCTAATTTATTGCTTGATATGGAAGTTTCGGTAAGGGTATTATTTACGGGTATGATTAGAGGTATGTTCACCGGAAAATCATTAGGGTCTTATTTTACTGCTGATAAAACGGACTGGGTTAATGCTCGTAGGATTATTAACGGCACCGATGTAGCAGATCGAATAGCGAATTATGCTAAGATATTTTACAATGCAATTTTATTAACATGAAAAATATAAAACATAAAACTAGTGTAATAACGCCAAATAGAATAAGCTCTAAAGCAATTGGTAATTATGGCTATTATGATCTAGGAAAGACAATTCAAATAACCTACATAAGTATATGGAAAAAAGAATATTAGTCGATAACAAAATAGTGCCACTAGAAGATACTAAAGTAGTATTCGGTGCTATTAATTCAGTAACCCCTAATTGGGCTAAGTGGATATTCCGTGCCACATTAATCCTGACATCCGTATTATCATTTTGGATTGCAAGTACAGGGTTGATTTCTGAGCCTATAAAGCTTGAGATTGTTCTTGCTCTTAAAGGATTAGACCTACTTACATTTGGTTTTAGTAAGATGTTCGGTATTACTTTAGATGAGACGAAATGAGATCCACACTAATCACCCTGGCAATACTTCTGTGCGTTGGCTGTGGTACGAGAAAGGCTACTGTTAACCTGAGCAAGACAGATGTTAAAGAAGAATATAAAGAAGTAAGTTCTGGTAATACCTCGACCTCATCTACTTCTACAGGATCAACTGAAACGAGCGAACAGGTAGCTAAGACAGACGAGAAGCAAGAAAGCCGGACACGTGAGTTATACGATGAGAACGGTAAGCTAAAAGAACGTATAACCGAACTGATCAACTCCAAATCTGCTGATAAATCGAAGCGTTCAAGTGTTGGGAGGTATGATATTAATACCAACACGAATACGGCTTATACTAACACAATTTATAGGACTGTGACCATTAGTGATAAAGATAAAAGTAAAGCCACTGACACTAATAACAAGCCTTTATATTGGATGATATTCGGTGTAGTGGCTTTTGGTATATTGGTGTACGGTGGATATAAGTTATTGACTAGGGTTTAACAACCTCCATGTTCTTCATCCCATACTATATCTGCGCATTCAGAATCTTCTACTGAAATAAAACCAGATAACCCGCAGTCTGTACACCTAACTTCATCTTCGTCAAATACTATCCTTTCTAATGTAGATTCAGTTAAAACTTCTGCTTCTCCTCCACAAATCGGGCAATCCGAATGTGGAAATAATTTCCATTCTTTATCCATATTCTTTTAGTGATTTTATTTCGATCTCTACTATTTTGTTAAAACTTAATATTAAATAATGTTTACCAAAATATTTTAAATAATTACCTTTTATTAATTTGCCTGTTTTAGCAATAGCTGTGTATACCATAATTATAATACTGGATGGTTTTTTAAAACATATTGACTAAACTTTAGAAATAAAGGCTGTATAATAAAACTCATTTTATCTGCATCTGGTTGTTTATTATATTTAGGTATTTCTATGTTCTCAGAAATTAGAAACTGTTTCATTATATATGTACATTCATTTAATGCTTCGTTTCTTGTATTCTTAGTTACTTTAATTCTTTGCGTTCTTTGCAACCAAAGGTAGATGCCGTTTAGTGCTGTTTTCTTTGAACCGTATTGATATCCCATTTTATCTTTTCTGAATAACTTTTTTATACCTCAATAGTCTACTCAAAATAGAATTAAGTTCGCTAACTCTTTCTGATCTTTTCTTAGATTTATCTATGGCTTCTGGATCATTTTCAACTCCTATGTTTTTGTAAACATTAATCCTTCCTTTAACATCTATAATCATAGTGTTTATGGCTTCTAACTGACCTTGTTCAAATGGTGTTTTCATATCTTTTCTTAGCTTATATAATTATACATCCACACCGCAATACATGCGAATGGGATTAGTAGGGTTAGGGATATTAGTAGGGGTTTCATTAGCGTAGGGATTTAAGGTAATTGACCACACGTTGTTTAGGGGTTGATCCGTAATGTAAATAATTTTCATATCCATCATTTACTTTTGCGATATTTAGATTTGTTAAATTTAATAATGAATCACCTTCTAATGTTTTTTCTTTTCCTACCCTGAAACCGCAATGGCCTAAAGCGCATCTTTGCTCTCCATATTCATCAGAAAATTGACCACAAAGCCATAGTTTTTCTGGAATTTTTTCAAATTTATTAATGAAGTAATCTAAATTGTATTCCATTTTATATGTCTTTAGTAGTAGTTTTAATTGACGGGCCACCACCTGCTAATAATAGCAAGCTAAGTAACCACCATTTAGAATGACCTTGTTCTATTACAATGTAGTAATTACCATATAGTATAAAAGCAGCCAAGGTATAATAAAAGATTGCCATTATTGTTAGTGCTAAGTATTTCATTATTTATCCTCCCTTGATTTTTTAGGCAATAAGTTATATACAGTTGAAAAACTAACTTTTAGTTTCTTAGCCTGTATTTTAGCCCATTGAGTTTTACTTCCGCCTTTAAAGGATTTGTTAAATTCCTCTAATATTGAATCGTTTCTTTTATTTCGATTCTTTTGCTGATCTGTGTATATTGTTTCCATAATTCAAATGTATGTATTTAAATCGAATATTAAAAATAAAATAAATTTAATAATAAATTTGCATGATAAATATATACTCCGTACTATTGTATCATACTTAAACAAAACATCATGTCAACAAAACACAAATCAATCAATCCCAAGTTCATAGACTTTAGTGCGACTGCATTATACGCTAAGGGCAATTCGGACTTAGCTCATCTTAAACCTGTATCACCTAAAGACTCAGTTCAATGGTATTTCAAAGATGGTTATCCGGCTTGCGAGTTACTAGTCTCAACAGTTCTTAAATGGATCGAAGCAAATAAACTACACGTTCCAGAGGATATGTTGCCCCACGAATGCGATTCCCTTAAATGGTTAGATGATAACTTTGAGTCGGCAACTAAGGATTATTTTATGGCTGTATATGCAGAGGAAAGTGAGGTGGGGAATGACAACTAAAGAAGCCCTAAACGCTATCGACACACAGATAGCAACACTCGTATTAAACACTGAGCAACACCGTAAATCTGGTAACATTAAACCAGACGAATTATACATGTGCTATTCAAAAGAAATAGCCTACCAAGAATGCAGGAATATCATATTAAAGGTAATGGAGGAATCGGGATGTTAAGTGCGGAGGAAACTTTAAGAGACGAGTTCTCTAGGTATGATTGGTTACAGTTTGAATGCTCAATATCTGATTCTAATATGGTAGATATTATTAGGGCAATGAAAGAGTACCGCAACCAAGGCATTCAACAAGCGTCAGAGGTTTGCTCGGAAATGTTAACAGATGGATTTAGAATTAGTAATATACCAGCCGTATTGGCTTTAAAGGAGGAAATATAATGTCGAATAACTATAAAGTCTGGCCTTATGTTCAGTACATGGTACTAATGCTTATAGTTTTCGCTATGATCTTACTGGCGCACTACTTAGGGTTAATTGAAGTGTCGAATGTGTCTGGAATTGAGTAACGACAATGTGACTAAAAAAGGAGTAGATAATAGGTAAATTGCATCATATTAAACAAATAAATAAAATCATACTGATATGTCAGGATTAAGAAAGGCGACGCGCCAAAAAGCGAAAATTAGATTAGGATTATCTGCCGTTAGCGGAGGTGGTAAAACTTATTCTTCAATTCTTATAGCTAAAGGATTGGCTAAAGGAGATTTAAATAAAGTAGCATTAATTGATACCGAGAATGGTAGCGGTGACTTATATGCAAACTTAGGTGATTACAATGTATTTACATTGGAAGCTCCGTATACTCCAGAACGTTATATAAAAGCCATTAAAGAATGTGAGGATGAAGGAATGGAAGTTATTATAATTGATTCCATTACCCATGAATGGAATGGACGTGGCGGTATTTTGGAGATACATAGTGCTATGACTGGAAATAGCTTTACTAATTGGTCTGTAGTGACCCCTAGACACGAGAAATTTAAACAGGCTATACTTACATCAACTTGTCATATTATAACTACTGTGAGGCGTAAACAAGACTACGTAATGGAGTTAAACGAAAAGGGCAAGCAAACACCTACTAAGGTCGGATTAAAAGAGGAAACTAGGGAGGGGTTTGAATATGAACTTACTGTTAATATTGAGTTGGATCAGAAGCATAATGCTAGTTCTACAAAAGACCGGACAGGTTTATTTCAAGATCAACCTTCATTTGTTCCATCTGAGGAAACAGGCAAAATGCTTTTAGATTGGTGTGAATCTGGTATTGAGCCAGTAAAAAGAGATTATAAAAAAGAACTAGAAGAAGCTAAAAATCTAATTGAATTACAGGCTATATATTTATCATTGCCAGCAGAAATAAAAACTGAATTAACATCTGTAAAAGATAATATGAAAACTAAATTAACACCTAAAGAAAATGTTAAATAAAAGCATTTACCACATTCAATCCGATCACTTGCAATTAATGCGAGTGATTGAAGAAAACGAAGGAGAAATAACTCCAGAATTAGATCAGCAACTATCTTTAACTAAAGAAGAATTTGAAGATAAAGCGGTATCTTATGGTTATTTAATGAAGCATATCAATGATGAATCAGTAATCATTAAAAATGAGATTGATCGTCTTAATAAGATATTAGCATCAAAAGATAAATTAGAAACGGAGTTAAAGCAGAGACTTACTGATGCGATGATTAATTTTGGCATTAATAAAGTAGCTAAGAACAATCTTACTTTATCTTTCCGAAAATCAGAAGTGCTAAGTATTGAGCCTGAAACAGATATCCCTACAGAATATATCAAAACTTCTGTAAGCACTTCTACGGATAAAGCTAAAATGAAATCAGATGTTAAATCTGGTAAACTTATACCAGGTGTTTCCATCATTGAAAAACAGAATTTACAAATTAAATAAATATTCACTATTAACATTTAAAAATCATGTCACAACTGTATTATGGATCGATCTGCCTAACGGATCTAATTGCTAACGCAAAACTACCTCATTCAGCCTTTACTAAAGGTGCTAACGGTAAAATCTATTGTAATATCAATATCTGGTTAAATGATGAAGCCGATAAATTCGGTAATGTTATTGGATTACAATTGAACTCCACCAAAGAAATGAGAGATAGCGAGGGTAAAGTTTATGTAGGTAATGCTAAGAAGTCTGAAAGACAAGAACTTGAGGCTTTAAGCGCATCAGCAGCAAGCGAATTACCTGAAGATGATGATTTACCTTTCTAACACTTTATTGGGGGGTTAATAGCCCCCTTTTTTAATATGGGCAGAAATAGACAAATACCAAATTATAAAAGAGCATTAGTTATAGAATGGTTTGCTAATGGTAAGTCAATGAAACAAATATCAGGATCTTTAAAATTAAGTATCCCAGGAGTTTCTAAAATAATAGGAAATGATTTCTTTTACAAGAAACGATCTTATGATACAATAACTTTAGTCTTAGACAGTAAACTTAACTATCAATAATGTACCCACCTTACCAAAACACAGGAACTCCAGTAGGATTAAACACCCTCAAAGCTGGGGATAAATACCGGTGCAACGGATATGCAAACGAGAATACTATTATGGCAGTAATGGAGACTTACTTAAAGATCAAACGGCAGGATGGATGGATTATTAACCTATCACTAGAAAATCCGATGTATAAGCAGATAGTATATGTTGACCGCTAACGAACTAGCATTCCACAACTGGCAAGATGGGTTAGATTGGGATTATAGTAACAGCATTGATACAAAAACTGTCATACAATTAACGTTATTTTGTGAGGAACTTAAACAAGAGGAAAAATGAAATTAGAACTTAAACACTTAGCGCCATATTTACCATATGGGTTAAAAAAATATTGCCCTACTAGTAACGTGTTAATACACCATTATTTGCCTTTAGATTTTATTCAATCTACAATTGATCTACATTGTAGTTTTGGGTGGAAACCTATTCTTAGGCCAATGTCTGATTTAAATAAAATGATACAACATCCTACTGATAAATCAGAAAAATGCGTTATATCTTCGTTCTATGATTTAGAAATTGATGAGGATGGAGATTATTGTGATAGTTTTTACGCTGATCAATGTGAGTCTCCTTCTGCTTTAGTGCCAGTTACTTCAATTAATTGGTATTTATTTGAATGGCACTTCGACGTATTTGGTTTAATCGAAAAAGGTTTAGCGATCGACATTAACACACTGTAACATGACAACACTAGCACTCGGCATACTAGCCTACTTCATCTTATTCACAATCGGAATATGCATCGGTCTACATGGCGCTCAGGATTATGGCGTTGATAGGGAGGGGTATTAGGTATGGAAAATGCATATGAATACGATTTAGATGCATGTGAGCATATTAGATTGAAACCGCATGAATGTCCTTATAGATCAGAATTGTTCAATGACTTCACTTTATGTTCATGCTGTGATAAATGTATACAACAATGTAACGAGGATATTTAATTAAAAAATATTAACTATGAATAACGATCAAATTATAAATGCAATCACAGTTCTTAGAGACGTATTGAAGGCTGCTAGATTAGACTATAAGAAAGCAGAAGAAATGATTTCAGAACTAAAAGAAAATCCCGTTACATCCCAAACAGAAGTAGAAAGAGCTTTTTGTGCAGGATTTGTTTGTAACTTAAAATCTATGGCTGATTTCGATGGGGATAGAATACTTAAAAAGTTTGAAACATATAAAAATAGTTCAGACTTTAAATTAGTTAAAATAGAATAGCTATCTTTACTACTTACAATTATAAAAACATAAGCAATGAACAATTTAAAAGCAAAATTCAAAGTAGGGTCAGTGGTAAACTTTGGGAACAACAATGTAGAAGCGAATCTAAGCGCAGTGACAGCTACAACAGAAGAAAACAAGTCTTTCAGTATCTACACGCCAATGGCGACAGTTAAAATTCACATAACTAATCCAGATGCATTAGATTTTTTTGAGCCAGGATCCGAATATGTGGCTACTTTCACTAAAGCAGAGAAAGAACAAAAAGTAATAACTCACGACTTTAAGTAAATAATTAGCCCTAAATAATAGGGCTTTTTTTTCTATTATTATGCTTGAAAATTTAAAGTAAAACACTATATTTGAATATGACAAACGAACTAAAACCTTTGAAGGTTGACCGATCAAAGTTGATTACTCAGACTGAGTATGCTAAACTTAAGAAGATTTCCCCTCAAAGGGTTCATCAGATGATTAAAGAAGAAAAAGTCCCCTATATAACAATTATGGGTGCTGTTTTAATTTTACTAGACTAGTAGGTTAATTTTTTGGCTATGATAACTTTAAAATTTAAACCCCTATGCTAGAGAATCAACACTATTTGCTAGATGAACTCAGAGCCGAAACGCCAGAACCGCAGCAAACAATTGACGATATAATAAATCTTGCTCTTATTCCTCAAGGAGTTGAGATACCTAAACCCGAATTGATATTCGGTATGGGTGAAATTCCGATGTTTACTAAGAAGTCTTTATCTGTTCTTAAAGGCCCTGCAAAAGTGGGTAAAACAACTGCTACTGCATGGTTAACAGCGCAAGTCATTAGAGAGCATATAAACGTACTTTGGATAGATACTGAACAAGGTATGTATTACGCTTCAAGAACTCAACACTGGGTACTTAGAATCGCTGGATTTGAAAGATGTGAATATCTTAATATGTATGATCTTAAAATACATAATCCTACTAAGCGAATCGAGATAATAGAAAACCTTATTAAGCGTGAAATATTCGATATGATTATCCTTGATGGTATAAGGGATTTAGTTTTCGATATTAACAGCCCTGAGGAAGCCACTAATATCACAGGAAACCTTATGCGGTGGGCGGACTTACATAACTGTCATATACTATCTATAATACACCAGAATAAAGGTTCAGAACATGCTAGAGGTCACTTAGGATCGGAGCTTATCAATAAGGCCGAAACTGTTATTAAGGTATCTAAATCAGATGATAATATTGTTACTTGTGAGCCTGAATTTACCAGAGGTATGCCATTTGAAATGTTTGGCTTTGAGCGTGACTCATATGGCATACCCAACCTAGTTACAGTAAGACAATCTATCAATACTGGAGAAAGTAACGCTAATAGATTACAGCCTACAGATATACCTAAATCACAGCATATAGATATAATTAATAAGGCATTTAACGGTGTTGATGAACTTTCATATGGCGACTTACAAAGTGACTTATCAGCAGTATTCGCTAATGATGGATCAAGTATAGGTATTAATAAAATTAAGACTTTTATATCATGGTACTGCCAAAATAATCTACTTGAAAAAAGCAGAAAATCAGCCAATAAAACCTTTTACAAAAAAATAGACCAGAAATGAAAACGGTTCAAAAACACACTTTAAACACATTTAAAAGCGGAACGGGGTACCCATACCAAAGGTCTGGTACGGGTACTAATACAAACCCATACCAAAGGTTAGCTAAAATAGGCCTTTTTGATAGTGTGGATTGGTACGGAATGCCCATACCAAAGGTCGTACAGAACCTTAAAACCTATGGTACGGAATGGGTACACCCTTATATATATAAAGGGTGTACCATACCAAAGGTCGAAAACTTAAAATTTAATAATTAGAAAATGGAAGCCACTAAGTTTAGATTCTCATTGAATAAAAAAGGTAAAAAAGAACTTTGCCCATCATGCCATAAAAAATCATTTGTTAGATTCTTGGATTTATCTAATGGTTCTCTACTCCCTGAAAAATATGGTAGATGTGATAGGGAAGATAGGTGCAGTTATTTTATCTCACCTTATCATGATGGATATGCAAAGGAAAATATTGATCCTTCCTACAATCCTAAATTCATACCTCACACACAAATTGATTTACCTATATCATATATCAAATCAGATGTTGTTAATCCTACTTTGTTAATTGAGACAAACAACGCCTTATTCAATTTCCTTGTTAACAGATTGGATAGAGAAAAAACAGCGAATGCATTTACTTCTTATCGGATTGGCTTTTATAATGACTGGTGTATATTCTGGCAACATGATTTCTTTGGTAAGTGCAGATCCGGCAAATATATTAAATACTTATCTAATGGGCATCGTGATAAAAATTCAATTACTACTTGGGAGCATGCAAGACGTACAGCAAACAGGATCGCTTATGATGGCTTTAATTTAAAGCAATGTTTCTTTGGTGAGCATTTACTAGCTAATGACTTATCCAAGCCTGTAGCCATAGTAGAAAGTGAAAAAACGGCACTTATAGCAAGCGTTATACATGATGGTTATATTTGGTTAGCGTGCGGTTCTAAGAATGGGTTAAGTGATTACAAGATGAATGCACTTAAAGGGCGTAAGGTTAAGTTATATCCTGACTTGGGGGCGTATTCAGAATGGTATGAGAAAGCAGTTAAATATAAAGTTGAAATAAGCGACTTATTAGAGAAACACGCATCCAAAGAAGATAGAGAGAATGGTTTAGATTTAGCAGACTTCTTACTTCGTTCTAATGGCTAAGAAGAAACCCCTCACAGCACTAAACGTCCTTACTTGCATGGACGCTATCCAACGTAGAATAGACTCACCATCCATACCAGTTAATTACATAGTCGGAACTAAGTACACAGAAAAGAACGCTAATGATATTGAGAAAGCTATTGAACGGTTTGCAAGGATAGTTGGTTTTCACGCAGAAAGGACTAAAACTCAGGGAAGGAAAATGGATGCAGTATGGAAGCAAGTAGATGGGGGTAGGGTACAAGTATCAAAAGAGAAATTCGTTACATCTACTGCCAGGAAAGGATCTTCTGATATGAAATTAGTTATACCAGATATTGGTTTTGTAGCTTGCGAGATTAAATTTGGTAGAGATACGCAAAAAGCTGATCAGAAAAAATACCAATATGACATAGAGAAAAACGGAGGAATATATCTTATAGTTAAATCGTTTGAAGAATTCTTGATTTGGTATGTTAAGAAAAAAGGAAGGCCCGATATTATGCAACAGGCGATTGTATCATTGAAACACTAATATTACAAATCAAAAAATAAAAATTAATTATATTTACATTATGAGAAAACTAGAAAACACATATAATAAAAAAGGTTTTACATATAACCTTATTGCGCGTACTGATAATAAGGCTATTTATAATCAGTACGATGGATATGGTCATTTAATCGGTCACGAATGCTTTATAGTGCAAACGGTAAATGAAACAGAAGCATTTGGTGTTGTCTTCCCTGCAAGAGAAAAATACCCAACAGATAATGACTTTGGTGTTACTGCATGGAGTGTTGGTAGGGATATTAAAAGGGCTATGGAAAAGTATAACGCTATAGGTGATTTTAAGTGCAAAGGTTGTAGCTGTGAATTGACTTCTGATTATTCATTAAGGACAAAAGGCTATTGTTATCTTTGTGATACTAACATTACTTTAGAAGAATTATTATCTGATAATTCTATTTAAGCAATTCCTAGTCTGGTACGTTAAGCAATACGGTAGGCCGGAAGTAATGCAGAAAGCTATAACGGAAATGTTACAAAGCGGTAAAGGATAATTAGTTAGATTTGGATATGGAAAAGTTTAAAAACGGAAACGTAGTAAAATATAATGGCGGTGAACTATATATTATAGTATCTTGGGCTATGGGAGATAATTCTAACACCTTTCAAGGTACTGTTATTAAAAACGATGAAGGAGGATATCCTGTTGGAGACCATTCACGAACATGGCATGAGGAAAAATTTGAGTTAGCACCTAAAGGATTAAAGTTCGAAATTACTACCTAAATTTTCCCACATGAAAAAACTATTCCTATTAATCCTACTTACTCTCGCATCATGCAGCAAGGAAACCAATCAACCTGAATCATACTACCCTAAGATAGGCGATACTCAAAAGTCTGTGATTGATCATTGGGGGATTACTAAAGAGGTTGTTAAGTTCTCTAAGGCATTCAATGATGATGGTGATTATACTTATCGTGAACATGCTACAGTAGTCAGGATAATTTCTGCTAGGGTGGATAAGGTTAGTAAGATAAAAGATTAGTATATTTGGACAAATGGACAATATAAAGAGCGAGATATTAGAAGCGTTAGAACAATACAACGGGATCGTCTCAACTGCTTGTGCTTCAATAGGTTTAGCTAGATCTACATTTTACAACTGGCTTAATGAAGATGCTGAGTTTAAAAAATCAGTTGATGATATTCAAGAGGTTGCTATTGATTTTGTCGAATCCAAGCTAATGGAAAAAATTAATGGTGTTCAGGTAATGAACGGGGAAAGTGTTTATTCTCATCCACCATCTGATACTGCAATCATATTCTACCTTAAGACGAAAGGCAAAAAACGTGGATATGTGGAGAAAAAAGAAATTGAACACACCGGATCAATGCACGTGACTGTATCCAAAGAAGAAGCTCAACAGATAGCCAAAGATTTAGAGGATAAGTTCTAAATGAATGAGGATATAATTAAAGAACTTAAGGTAGCAAAGGTTAAGTGTAATACTGATTTGCTATTCCATACAAGATATTTCTTTGTTAAACAATATAATAGAAAATTCGTAGTTAATGAGCATCATAGAATTGTTTGTGATGCTTTAAACCTAGTGCTTAAAGGCAAGATCGTTAAGTTAATCATCAATATTGCGCCCCGTTACTCCAAGACTGAAATAGCCGTTAAAAACTTCATTAGTTCGGGTCTATCTATTAATCCAGGGTCTAAGTTCATTCACTTATCCTATTCCGACGATTTAGCATTAGATAACTCTGAGGGTGTAAAGGATATTGTTAACTCTGAGGCTTATCAGCAACTATTCCCAGAAGTCCAGATTAAGAAAGGTAGCGATAGTAAAAAGAAATGGTACACATCAGTTGGCGGAGGCGTTTATGCTACATCAACAGCCGGGCAAGTAACAGGTTTCGGGGCGGGTAAGGTAGAAGAAGAAATAAATTTAAACCTAACATCAGAGGATATAGATTTCATTCCTCAATCAGATGTTTTTTCCGGTGCATTAGTAATAGATGATGCAATTAAGCCAGAAGATGCTTATAGTGACACGAAAAGGGATAAGATCAACGCTAGATGGGAAAGCACGATTAAGAACAGGGTAAACAGCCGTAAGACTCCTATGGTAGTTATGGGTCAGCGCACACATCCAGACGATATAAGTGGTTATCTCATGCAGACTGATGGATTTACCTATGATTTAAATGAAGCGTTGTTAGATCCGACTATTTGGTATGTTATTTCATTACCAGCTTTAATAGATTTTGGACTACCTACACAACGGGCTTTATGGGAATTTAAGCATACAGTATCTGAGTTATTAAAGATGCGTGAAGCTGATAGCCAAGTTTTCGACACACAATACCAGCAGAACCCGCAACCTTTAGAAGGATTAATGTATACGCCATTTAGAACTTATCATAATATTCCTCACGATGAATCATGGATCGTTAAGAGTTATACCGATACAGCCGATAAGGGTAAAGATTTCTTATTCCAGTGCGCTTACGTGGAAACAAAAACAGGTATTTACGTTCAGGATATAATCTACACAAACCTACCAATGAAAGAAACTGAGCCGATGTGTGCAGTTCAATTGCATAAGTACAGGGTAGAGCAAGCTAGATTTGAAAGCAATAATGGAGGTGAAGGATTTGCTAGGGCTGTAGAGAATCAAACGAGGGTAATAGGTAATACAGCGACTAAGTTTATCACATTCCATCAATCAGCTAATAAGGAAGTAAGAATCTTTAATAATTCATCAAAGGTTACTAATTTGATCTATATGCCTCATGATTGGAAAGTTAGGTGGCCTTTAGTTTATAAGCATGTAACAAATTATCTAAAAGCTGGGGGGAATTCAAGTGATGATGCTGAAGATGGGTTAACTGGTATGGTTGAGTTCTTTGGTAAGAAAAAAGAATCTAATGACAACGACTTCTTTGCTGGGTAACAGATATGTTACTTAAGGATTGGAGGTGATTAGGTATATTTGAAATATGAAAAAGATAACTGTATACGAACCTGTGTGTTCAGATAATTCAAGCAAAATGTGTTTTACTGTAAATGGTGCTATTGATGCTGATAGAGATTATGCAATTAGTAAAGCTAAAAAACACGTTGCATTTCGTGAGGGTAACGGGGGTAAAATAGAAAGAGTAAACGAACATCAAGTTTGGGATGAAGAATTTTATAGTACAAGCAATTACTAGAAAAATTATTTTTTAAGAAACACATAGATAATATTTAAGATGAAATCCAATTAGCAAGCGGTTGTTGAAAATGTGCTGTTCGGCTATGGTGAGCGTTAAAGATTAACTTCTTTAACGCTTTTTCTTTATATTGCGTAATTGTTACAAATCACCTATATTTGACGTATGCAAATAAAAAAGGGCCTACAAGTAATGTTTGGCAAAACGATTCAATCAATAGGCAAGGCTTATCCAAATTTAGGCGCAGGATTTCCGTTAGTATTCGGAAATAAATTTGCATTATCAATCGCTGGGAATGATGCTTATAACAATAAGATATTCTATGCAGCAACTAATATACTTGTATCAAAGCTGACAGAAGCGCCTATAATGTTCTCGCAGAACAAATCTAAGGCATCTAAGGCGCTATTAAATCATTTCTACAGTAAATCTATCAGTAACGAGAAAAGAATCGCTATAAAGGCTCTAAATTTAGAGGAAGTAGAAAACCATGAATTAAATAAGTTATTCGATAATCCCAACTCATACCAATCTGGAATAGAAATGATGCAGGACTTTTGGCATCAATATACTTTTGGTGATGGGTACTTGTATTTTGAACCTATTGGCGATACGCTAAGCCGGAACAAGAAACCTATAGCTGTTCATTCATTAAGTCGCAATAGAGTTGAGCCTATTCAATCTACTGATAACTTCGATAACATTTCTCACTATGTTTTTACAGCTTGGAACGGGACGCAGATTAGGATTGAGAAAGAATACATATTACATCTTAAGCATTGGAATCCAAATATAGCTAGTTTAAAAGGGCTAGGAGTTGATGAAGTAGCTTGTATTGATGTTAACCTTAACAGGCAGAATAATCTAATGCAGGGTTCGGCATTCGTTAATGGTGGTAGGGGTACGTTGTTTAGTTCTGATTCGCTCATTACCTCAGATAATGAGAAGGTCAATAAAATGACTGGAGAGCAAATGTCTGCTCTAAAAGAAACCATGATGCGAGATTACCAGGGTGCAGAGAACTATAAGAAGATGCATTTTACTAATGGCCTTGTAAACGCTCAAAACTTTGGTGATACCCTAATCGAAACAGACGCTATTAACGCAGAAGATTCTAACTGGAAGAATATTTATACAATAGTTGGCGTACCTTGGGCGTTATCTCCTGCTGCATCATCGGTGTCCGAGAACAGCATCATAGTGGGCTTCAAATCACTTGTTACTAATACCGCTATCCCTGAACTACGCAAGTTCGATCAGAAGCTAAACCAGACTATTCAAAGATGGTGGCCTGATATAATCGCTTGCCATGACTTAACTGAGTTTTCAGAACTTGCACCTGACTTGAAGCTAATGAAAGAGGTTTACGGTCAGCCATTACTTCGAGTTAACGAGCAGCGTTCTATATTCGGATGGGATGATATTCCAGGGGAGGAAGGAAAATCGATATTAGTTCCATCAGGGTTTATGAAGCTGGAGGATTTGTTAGGGGGTGAGTTTGATGGGTTAGATCCTAGTGCGGAGGAGTTATAACTTATAGCCGTTTACTTTACCTACCAATCCAATAACCCATAATTCAATTTTAGAACAGTATCTATTCTCTAGAATAAATCTCCATGCCCGTTCATCATATTTGTAAAAATGACTCAATAATACCCATTTAATAAAAACAGCTATCACGTTTAATAACTCTAGAATCTTTCTCATATTCTTATGTATTTAGGTTTGTAGGTTTGAATTGACATTGTTCCCTAGATATACAATCGCAAGTTTGTCCGCAAATATTATTCCCTGTTTTATAATTTTTAATGCATTGCTCACCGTAAGATTTTAATACATTTTCAATATCTATAAGTAGACTCCCATTAATAACTCCATGTTCGAGGCAATGCTCCACATTAGCTTTATTTAACTTTATTGATTTAACGTATTCTCTAATTGTTTTCATATTCTTATCTATTTTAAAATGACCGTAACCCTAGACGCTACCGATTTAATTGAGGCTTATCTAAAAGGCATGGAGGATGCTACTTTGTTGTTGGTGGAGTTGCCTGAAATATCTTCGGAAAACGAATAAGGCATATAAAAACTGCGCTATATACAGATGTTATTTTGTTTTCATCCGTAGTTCTGCATAATAGTTTGCCAAAATGAAATATCTCACATAGATTGGCGCTTGTTATAATTATATGCAAACCTCTAATTTTTTCCATTTTTTCTATTACAGGCATTAACCAATCCCATGAACAATTATATTCTAATTCATCAGGGTTATAATAGCCTATTTCATTTACTATAACGCCTTTTTTCATACCCATAAAGAGGGCTATTAATTCGCTGTTTTCCATATCCAAATATACCCCTAATTCCTTATCTTTGATGTAACAACTCTGATACATGCCAACAAAAGCCAGACCATCCGCAGTAATCCAACTTTTACGACAAGAGCGTATAGAGTTCGCTAAGTTTCATAAGAATGCGGAGAAACAGATATTGCCTATAGTGCGTAAGGCGTTAAAGAAGTCGATAGCTCCAGTACTAGCATGGGTTGAAGGTAACGATGTATATAACGTACCTGTTGCTATGCTGATAGATCAGAATGTATGGCGTGATATGTATTTAACTATATTCCAACAGATAGGAATGAGTATGGCTAGAAAAGAGTATTACTACCAACGCAGGATTGAAGGTGGAGCGACTAAAGCTAGTGCAATTGAGTTTCTAATTGATGTGTGGAGTACAACGCTTAGGGATTATGCGCTTAACTATACGAGGCGAATACAGAACGACCTTAATAATACCACAACGGACTTACTTAGACGTGCGCTTAGCGAGGATTATTCTTTAATGGTAGACGGAGCAGGTAGAACGAGGTTATTTAAGAAGTTTACAACTCAGTATTTTGATGGAAGATCATTAGTCATAACCAGGACAGAAGCAACTGCTGTTTCGAATTTAGGCAAAGAGATCGGTGCTAGATCATGGATTGATGAACAGGGTGGTGGTGGCTATAAAGTATGGTTAGGACGTGCAGATGCTAGAGAAAGACCAACACACTTACAAACTAATAACATTATCATTCCTATCGATGATTTATATAATTTAGATGGCGACTTAGGCCAAAGACCAGGGGATGTTGAGTTTTTAATGAAGAACAAAATCATGTGTAGGTGTACCCAAAGCCTTATGTCGGCAAATCGCCATGCCCAATACCAAAAAAGAGGCAGGATTGTTAATGGTAGGATTGTTTAGATTATCTTATAACGACTATAATCTTTATTGTTCCTAATCCTATACAATAGTACGGAAGAAGTTGTATTTAGTTCTTTTGCTAATAAACTAGCACTTTCATAAGTGACACCAGAATTTGAGTCAATTATTTTTATTGACTCTTTTCTATCTACAATATTTGTATCGCTTAAATTGACTAGCCTGCAATCTTTTTCATTACCATTTATGTTTTTAATAACTCTTTTATTAATTCCAATAAATGTATTAAACACCAACTTTTTAACGCTAAATGTTTTGGTAACACCATTTTTAGATAGATTTACAAACAAGTTTTTATATCCATCTTTAGTAATGTTAATATTATTTTTTAATATATTACCTTGTTTAAGACCAATAACACTACCAAAGGTTGAGACTTTATATAATCCTTCATAACCCTTAATATCTTTCCATGTTTCTTCCATAATTCAAATATACATAATCCCTATTTACGCTTTTGTCACAATGTTGTTGCATATTCAAATCTATTATTTATATTTGCTTTACTATGGATGAGAAATCAAGCGAAAAGCTAAAGCAGTTGAAGGATAAAATTAAAGATCCTAAGATTGTCAAAGCCATTGAGGATAAGCAAGTCTACATAAATAGAGTAATCAAAAAGTAAATGAGATTAAACCTACCATCATTCGGAACAAATAAAGCACTGATTGAATACTTAGTGGCTAATAAATCTGAGTTAATTGATTTAGGTAAATCTGAGATTAAGAAGTTCGTAGATACGCCATGTCATTTAGTTCGTGATTCGGGATTAGTTTCTAAAGCACTATCTAATAACCAAGATACCGATGAAGTAATTTACCGGACTATTGTAGGTAACACTTACAATTGGATGGATAGCCACGACGACGTACATTTGAATGGTGTATTTGGTCAGTCTATTAAAGATAAGCAAGGCCGCATCTATCACAGGCATGACCATGTTAATCAGTTGACTGCTAAAGTTGGTAAGTTCTCAAGGGTATATGAGCAAGTAGTTAATTGGACTGATGTAGGTGTAAACAAAGCTGGCCAAACTATGGCTTTGCTTGGTGATTCAGCTATAAAGAAAGCATATAACCAATTGATATTTGATTCCTATAAAGATGGTGAGATAGATCAGCACTCAGTCGGTATGCAATACGTTAAGATCTCATTAGCTGTAAACGACAAAGAGAATAAAGAAGAATTTGAGACTTGGAATAAGTATATAGGTCTTATTGGTAATCAAGAGAAAGCATTAGATAAAGGTTATTTTTGGGCAGTCAAAGAAGCTAAGTTAATTGAAATATCTTGCGTTACAGATGGTTCTAATGAACTAACAGGAATGTACAACCCGCCTATTGGCAGTGTAAACATAGACCCGCCCGCGAGCAGTCAAAAAAGCAATTCATTTTTATCACATTTTTTAAATTAAAAGGTATATGACACCAGAAGAAATCGCAGCGGAAAAAGCGGAAGCCATTAAAGCCGTTGAAGAAAAAGCAAAAGACGTAGCACAACGTTACGTAGCCGATAACCTAGCTAAACTGTTAAAAGCAGAGGTAGGATCAGATGAGGCAAAAACATTGATTAACGGTATTGCAGAAGCAGCGTTTAAATCATTGAAATTAAAAGATACAGCAGATAACCAAGAGAAAACTCTTGAGACTATTTTTGCTGAAATGCAAAAACAGCATGATGATATTGCGAAAGTTGTTAAAGGTCTACAGACTGGCGATGCTAACGTAGTTAAATCTTTCGAAGCTGAACTTAAAGACCTTGTAGAGACTAACAAAGGTGCGTTAGAAGCAATGTCTAAAGATCAGTCTGGAAAGGTTAACTTTACAATGAAAGCGGCTGGTACAATGCAGATCAGTACTAACTATACTGGTGTAATTGGCCTGACTAATTTTGATACTGAGTTTGCTCGTATCCAAAGACGTCAACCGTTTATGCGTGAATTGGTGCGTATTCTGACTACTGACAACATGTACATTGCATGGGCTGAGCAAAAGAATGCAGATCCAGGAGTAGCAGGAACAGTAGCAGAGGGAGCGTTAAAACCGCAAACTGATTTTGATATTGTTGAAGCTACCGCAAAAGTAGAGAAAATCGCTGTTTGGATTAAAGTATCTAAAGAAGCATTGGCAGATATTAAGTTCTTACAAGGTGAGATCAATACTGA
>Ga0247741_1000190_pt1 | contig 39237 bp, 74 predicted proteins | sample UWRJL213509R2_FD_180945 | JGI IMG/M metagenome (GOLD analysis project Ga0247741, IMG submission 180945) | Plant litter microbial communities from Arlington Agricultural Research Station in Wisconsin, United States - UWRJ-L213-509R-2 | ecosystem: Environmental > Terrestrial > Plant litter >... | reverse complement strand
GTTCATTCGCTGCAATGGCGCACGGGTACTTGGCGAAGGCGTTGGCAAGCTTGATTACTTCATGGGCTGGGGTGTTATCTACGTCGAATGCACAGACGTTGTAACAGACGCAGTGAATATCAACTGTTGCACGCAAGAGTCTGGTATTGGTCATGCCGGCGTGCAGAAAGGCGTGGCTAGCAACAACGTGATCGACAACGTCGGCCTGTATGGCATTGAAGTCGAAGGTGCAAACTCAGATATTCGCGTGTTCGGCAACAAGGTTAATGACTGCTATCAGGGCATCAGCCTAATCAGCAACCTGACCACCGGCAACGCTTACAACAACGAGGTTTCGAAGTGCACCTACGGGTTCAGCGTGAACGCCATTGGTGGCGCTACTGATAGCGGAAACTCGATTACCAACAACCAGACTTACGACTGCCTGTTCCACCACTCGATTACAGATACGAACTTCCTCGGCATTCGCGGAAACCATGCGCTTAGCCGTGCAGGGGCATCAACTGGGTATACTCACCAGCGAGCACTTGATTTCGCTTACAAGATCATTGACGCTACTTCCGTCCTGATTCCTGATTCCAGCACATCAGCAGTAAATATTGGTGACATTCATCAATACGTTTCTGCCGGATATAAGACAGTTCAGTCTTTCGGCGTTCTGTTTGATTCTGTCATGGGCAGCTGCACTCGTGTGACTTACAACGAGGGCACGGTTGGGATGATTAGCAACGATATGTTCCGTAGGCTTACTGATTTTGGCGGTTCAAATTCGCGCTGGCTTTATATAGGCGGCAGCGGCGTCAATGAACTTGAGGTTCATGATAACGTCGTTAACGTGATTTCTAACTCTGGCATCGAATTTGCTGGTGCAATTAATGGATTTCACGGCTCAAACAACAAGATTCGCGTGGCCAAATACGCCTATGTAGGAACGGATTCAACTCCTATAACGAACTCAAGCATCCATGTAAAAACTGGAGACCTTAGTCCTAGCCTTGGCCTGTTCTCTGGATTTGCTCAGGGTAAGTTATTTACGGCGATCACTGGCGAAGTCCATACGGTATCGATGATAAAGTCTTCTCCGTCCGGATTCACCCTGCCTACTGGCGCGACTGTTATTCGTGTTCGCCTTAACATCTTTAACTCTTCCGCTGCTTCGGCTCCGGTATTGCTAAACATGAACGGCACCACGATCATCACAATCCCAGCAGCTTCTTTTGGTTCTGGTCCGGTATATCGAGAGGTATTCCTTAACTCTGCGCTAGGCACTTACACCTTTGAAGTAACTGGTGGCGGTGCAATGACGCTATCAAGCGCAACAGTAGAAGCTAACGTAGTCAGCTAAAACAAAAACCCCGCTCACAAGGCGGGGTTTCTTTTAGTGGATAGTTGGACCTGTTGGCAATACCGTACACTCCTCCCCCTCATAACAGCGCTCGGCAATCATTACGCTGAAGTCCTGACCTTCGCACGGACTCATTTCGATATTGAATCCGGCCTCCGCCAAGTTAACCACAAGATCCGAAACCATATCTGGAAACGGGAAGAATTTCAGCTTGATTCGTTGGCTCATTATCGGATCTCGTGTTTGATTGGTTGAAGTCCGGAACATTCATTGCAATACAGTACACCGTAACTCCTCAGAAAAATCGCCCCTGTCTCACCTAGCTCGTGCTTGCAATGACAGGCTTTCTCTGAGAACTCTAAGTTCTTCGCGCATCTCTGCAACTCCTGCCAACCAAAGTCCTTTCTCCGGTCCTGGCTGATAAGGACACTCATGCTTATTCTCCAAAAATGCTAGCTTGCCTTCAAGGTAGTATGGATTTGATAGTATCTTGTGCTGCATAACTATTTCCCCATCGCCTGCAACGCCAGATCAATTCTTGGCGAGCAGTGGCGCGATTCTTGTGCGGCTGCTATTAGCTCAAGTAGAGCATTGCGTCGTCTCTCGTTGTGAATCTTCATCGATTCACTGTGACACTTGATGCAGTTGTTGTTCGGCAAGTAGCGTCGGCCAGCCAATTCTGGATGCTTGGCGCACTCCTTGCCGTAGATGGATCTCATTGATTCAGCTCCTTGACATTGTCGAGGCAGTCCGGTGCGGCTTCGAGAATGTTGTTGTAGGCATTGACGTTGCCGACCTTGCTCCATTCCATCAACGCATCAAGCATATCCATAGTCGGGTGCAGTGGAACCAGTCTCCAGCCATACGGAACCGATACCGGCGCGGGCTGCGAGGCGTACAGCAGCGTTCCGTCAGGCGGTCGGCTGAACCAGATACAGCAGTTACCTTCCGATCCGTGCGTCATGATCGCCACCGCCTCCCCCATTCCGTCAGCCTCAACGATAGGGGCGGCTATACGTGATCGAGCATCTTCAAACTCGGCGCGATTAACGTGAGGATCGGTCCCTTCATCATTTAATGTGAACGGGCCTACCTTTTCTGTTAAGTCAGGGTCTGATTCAGAAATGCCTATCACCCGCCCGGATGAAGTCTGGAAAAGTTCGTCACAGCCTTCAGGCCATGCCTTTAGCTCTCGCACCAAAATATCTAATAGCCTGCTCATTCGATTGCTCCCGATTCAGCGGCGCGCTTAAGAAGTTTCCATTCCTTGAACTCGGCCTGCTGCTCAGCGCTGTCGCACGGCCAGAACGGATTTTTCGCTACCCAGGCGGCATTTTCTGCGGCCCGGTCCGTTTGAGTTTCCTTCATAGCCGCATCCACAGCGGCCACAAGTTGTACAACCACCAGGGTTAGCGGGTCGTTCGGCGATGGGTCGTTTAGGCGATCAATAAAACGCAGGAGAATTTCACCGAGCTTTGCATTTTGAGCCAGATCCGAATTTTTAGTCTGCAGGTTCTTTCGCAGGTTTTCGGAGAGCAGATGTTTCTGATAGAAGACTCCGGTGAGTGCTAGCGCCTCGTCAGCTCTCGCCAAGGCGGTAACCAGTTCCACACGCAAGTCAATTTCTTCGGTAGGCGCAGGGGCAAGGCGCTGCATTAGCTGGTAGTTCTCACTAGCCTGCGTTCTTATATGATTAATAATTTTTGTTCTTAACGACTCCGGGAGTTTTGCAAACTCAGGGTCCCATACAAGTGCTTCATCAAAACTGGATACGCTCATTTCTTTTCACTCCAAACAAGGTAGCGATCATGGGTGACGATAGTTGCAGCCTTTAGTGCAGCTGGTGAGAATTTGCAGGTCCATTTAAGCGAGTCGCTGAGCCAAAATACCCAGCTGCTCAATCGAGCGTCTTTGTTGAGGCACCACATAAAAATCGTGATGGTTCCCCAGTTCTCGAACCTCTGTTTTATGTCGTAACCCTTAGCGAATCTAGGGTTGGTAATTCTTCTGGCTTGGTCTTCTGTAAAACCTGCCGCCAAAAGTTTGCAAAGTTTGCTCATTCGCTTGCTCCCGATTCGGTGGGTTTGGCCAAGACTGCGCGTAGATTTTCCAGTCTGTCGGCTACTTCATTTTTGAAGCTATCGCACCAGTCATTAGGGGCCATCGTTCTGTGCAGGCTTATCGTTGAAAGCAGTTCCTTTGACATATGCAGTAATGACAGTTGCTCCGAATTCCGCTGCTCGGCGGCTTTCAGGCTAGCGTTAGCCTCAATGCATGCGCGCTGCTCGCAGTCACGGTCTCTCTTCGCTTGTTCCAACTCTTCCCGCAAAGCCGCCACCTCAGCCACAGCGGTGTCAGCTCGCAGGCGTTCGGCGTCGAAGTCTGAAGCCAGTACGACTGAAATTCTCAGGTAGTCGAACTTTCCTGGCTCATCGCTCCAATTTGCAATTATTTGTGGATCTATCAGGTACCGCTTAACTTCGCTCATAAACACCTCATCAAAAATTCAGGAAGCAAACCAGAAGGAAATTGGCAGCCAGACAAAAACGATATTGAACGCAATCGCCTGAATAATCATGATTTGCAGACCTTTTCAAAGTATCCGTCAACGTCTGGCCATGCGCCCTCGATAATCATGGAGCACTTAAACGCTTGATCATCCAGACCGTCTTGGTAGCTCATTCGATTAGATATCACGAAACCAATAGACAGTAGAGCTACGATTGCGATTGTTGTAATTGTTCGCATGTTCATAATCAATCCTCCATGTTCAGTTCGGCTTGCTCTGGATCTTCCATATCGACGCCTTCTGAGTCGAATTTGCACTCCCAAACGTGCGAGTAAAGCGACGAGTACATCGCGTATGGCAGGCCCATCAGAAGCGCACCACGAAGCATGCCAAAGATGTGCTTGTATTCGCTTGTGCGTGAACGCTGGAATTTATCGTCTGCGAAGGAAATTGCCCGGTGTATTTGCTTGGCGAACTCTTCTTGATTCTTGGTATGCATGTGGTTGCTCCTGTTGGCTTGGAGTGATTGTATTCCGCCACACACAGGAAAGGCAATCTATTTTTGTTAAGATAGGAATATATTTTCAGATGGTGATGTCATGAGCAATATGCAGGCTTTCCTCGACACCCTGGCGATGAGCGAAGGAACAGATAATGGACGCCAGCCAACCAAGGATCGAGGCTACGATGTGGTGGTTGGCGGAGATTTATTCAGCGGCTACAAGGACCACCCTCGCAAGCTGGTCTATCTGCCAAAGCTAGGCATCAAGTCGACCGCTGCTGGTCGCTATCAGATTCTGGCGAGGTTCTACGATGCCTATAAGGTTCTGCTTAAACTGCCTGACTTCTCGCCGGCTAGCCAAGACAAGATCGCTATCCGGCTTATCAAGGAATGCAAGGCGCTGGGTGATATTGAGGCTGGCCGTATTGGGGATGCGCTGATCAAGTGCAAGTCTCGCTGGGCTTCTCTTCCTGGCGCAAATTACGGACAATTTGAGCATAAAGCAGAGACTTTGATTTCCTACTTCAAGGCCAGACAACTGTTCTACGGAGAACACTAATGCCGCTCTGGCTAACCGCGCTACCTTGGCGCTTCCTCTCAGGCCTCGCATGCGGCGCGATAGTCGTTTGGCTTTGGCATGATGCTAGCGTGTCGAGGATTGAGCTGCACCAGGCTCAGGAGAAGGCGCGGTCGGTATTAGAGCAATCAATCGTAGTAACTCAAGCTGACGCAAAGGCCAGCAAGGAATTATCAGATGCACAAGCTGTTACTTCTGCTCTCGCTGCTAGCAATAAGCGCCTGTCAGTCCGCGCCTCCTGTTTGCCAGCTACCAGTGATCCCAGCGTGGACCATGGAGAAATTGCCATCCTCAACCAAGACGCTCGACGAGCTTATTTTGCCCATCGAGAACTGATTACCAAGAAGGATGCTCAGATCTCGGCACTGCAAGAAATTATCCGTGGCTTGCAGCGCGCAAATTAATTGTTCCCCAGCCATTCCGGCGAGGCGGAACAGGATTGTACTTACCGAACTCAACCTCAATGCCGCGAATCTTCATCCACGCTCGCATGCAAGAGGCATTCTTCCAGCCAATTGCTCTAGCTGTTCCTGCTACCGTATTGGTTCCAGCTAAGCGACGGATAGCAGCCTCTGCTGATTCACCGGTGCGACGTTCGTAATCACCAGCAGCGCTTAGATTGTGAGAGCGCTTGATGTCGCTGATCTTCTGCTTGTCTTCTTCCCTCATCGGATCGGGGTTTTGTACGGCATTGCAGTAGCCCATCTTCGGGAATTCAATGTCCTTCTTGTGATGCTTGATCAGATACCAAAGGCTTGATCCGTTCGTATAGCCAAGTATCTTGGCCGTCATCTGCATCGAGTTTCCGTCAGCAGCGTAGGCGCGCACGACATCCCAGAACGGCTCTCCGTACTCCTGTTCTACCTCGCTAATAACGGACCTAGCCACGAGCTTTCCCCTTGATGTTGTTGGCTGGAAACTTGTAGCGCTCAGATCCAGGCTGCAACGCTTCACGAACTGACATGCCGCGATCAAGCCGCTTAGAGATTTTGCAGCGACTCACGCCAATCTCCTTGGCCCATTTCGTAATCGACTGCGATTTACCATCCAGCTCTAAAAACCTGGAGCGGCTATCTGCACGCCGATCTTTTCTAGGCGCCATCTCTTTCGGCATCAGCTTGGGAGTGAATGGTATAGACCGCTCGCTGACATATTTTTTCAGCGTGTTATGCGAGATTCCGATAATCTGCGCCGTCGCTGAAATGCTGTTTTCCATAAGAAGCTCACGGACGACCTCAACTGCTGGCCGACCAATTTCCTTGTAAAGTTCGAATGCCCAAGACATTGCTGGCTCCGTTTGTTGGGATTGCCCCGTGGTTAGCGGGGCTGGGTGGTTAGATCAGAATGGGATATCGTCGTCAAACGAGTCAAAGTCTGGCGCTGGCTGTGGAGCTGCTTGTTGAGGCGATGGCCGCGACTGATGTTGAGGCTTCGGCTGCGAACTACCACCATCAGCAGGCTTGCCGCCTAGTAACTGCATAGTGCCTCGCATATCAACCACGATCTCAGTCGTGTAACGCTTGATGCCGTCCTTTTCCCATTCGCGTGTTTGCAGCTTGCCTTCGATGTATACCTGCGAACCTTTACGCAGGTATTCTCCGGCAATTTCCGCAACCTTTCCGAACATCGACACACGATGCCATTCGGTTTTCTCGACCTTCTGATTGGTTTGCTTGTCGGTCCATTGCTCACTGGTTGCAAGACTCAGGTTGCAGACAGCATTGCCATTAGGCAAATACTTGATCTCTGGATCTTGTCCGCAAGTTCCTACTAGAATTACTTTGTTTACGCCGCGTGCCATTATTGTGCCGCCTCTTGTGGATTCTTGATTAGTTCGATTTGCTCAGGCGTCAATTTACCAGACTGCTGAACTTTTGCAATAACATTTTCTGCGGTTGCTTTGCCGGCTGCGATTGCTGCGTGCCAGGCTGGTAGGTTAGCTTCGAACTTATCGACGGGATACATCGCAATCGACAGCTTCTTGACGGTATGCGCAACCCGCTTTCCACGAGTGGCAGTCAGGCTAACAGTCATGTCGTTTTCCAGGTCTGACATGTGACTCACTCGAATCCCGCCAACCTTTACGCCGCCATAGACAACGGTCGGATCGCCGTACAGAGTCATGCTTCGACCAATCCAAGCCCTGCCGTCGTCGCCCCACGCATTGATTATCAGTCGGCGCACTGTCTTGCAAGGCTTGAATGCTCGGCCTTCGTAACCTTCTAGATCAATGAACACAGGCGATTCTTTGTCACCCCGGCGAACGTTCACCACCTTGACTGTTACAGGCGCCACTTGGACGTCGTCAAAATTAATTTGATCGGCCTTAGGGATAATGGTGTCTCGCAAGCTGCTGATGTCACTCATTACTCATCTCCAAAAACAATGGAATCGTCCAGTTCATCTTGATACTGATTTAGCGACCACATAGGTAACCCAATCAACTGTTCTTCTGAGGCGCCATCGTAACCTTCCCAGCGACCGGATTCAAGGCAATTCGCATAAGTATTTAGCGCGGATCGGTATTGATTTCTACCAACCTCAATCGACTCATCATCCAGTCGGTAGCACATGACGTTATGCGGCGCCTTACTCTCGACCGCGATGAACCCGAAACCGTCCAGCACATCACCAGTTGCCCAGTAATACGTGTCGAGATAGAACGCAGCCTGGAACGCGTACCCGTATTTTGCAATCGCGTTACTAAACCCGCGCGGGCTAGCATCGGTCGTCGTCTTCAGGTCCGGAGAGAACCCACGATCAAGCAACCGGTCAAACCGGCACCGAACAAGCACGCCGGTCTCTGGATCTTTGGCGTACACAGACAGCTCGTTGCGCCCCTGCTCCTGATACAGCCATTTGTTAGCGATTGGGTTGGCGCGAACGGCTCGCTGCATCTGGATAATCTGGAAATTATCTAGATTGGTTAATACGTTATCCGCGCCATGTTCAGCGCACAAAGCCTTGTATTCAGTTGAGCGGCGATCTTTCCCTTGCGGCAAGAAAGCATACTGCTTAGCAAACGAATCAGGCTCAAGGATCGCTGAGTGAGTCGCGCTACCCATTGCCATCGCCGCAGTCTGCTTGAATTCGCCGCGCTTGAAGTGTGCCGGACTGACCGCGATCTTCTTGAGACCAGTGCAGCTAATACCTGGTCCTGAGTGGTATGCAGCGTTTGAAAGCTGGTCTGCTGTGTAGATGCCTGGTTTCACTTAGCGCGCTCCTTCATCATTGCGTCGGCATATTGGTAGGCGAGTGAGGCCGCCTCTGAGAAATCGTATTGCCGCCTAATATCTGAATCGCATGTTATGTCCATGCCTACAAACATGGTCATCGCTCGCATGGCGAATTCATCCCGTGCATCGTTTGCTCTTGGCGGCGGATTTGCATTCAAGAATGCATGCATGTAAAATTCGCTCATTTCGTCATCTCCCAGTGCTTCACTAGGCGCAAATACCGATCCCGCTTAGCTTTGGTAATCCGATGCCCAAACTTGTCAGCCTCGCCGATGATGGCGGACCATAGTGCGTCGCGGTAGGTCATTTCCCGGTAGCCTTTGAGATTGCCTGCATTGCGTCATCGAATGCCATCCATCCTTCAGTGTGGCCCTGGAAATCGGCATGACGCTTTACCTGAAGCGCTAGATTTTCCAGAGCCTCCAGCAAATCAGGCGCCGCACACAGCAGCCGCGCATTATCAATGTTATCGCCGTACTCGCACTGACCGCACCAGGCAACCTCTTGAACCATGCCGTCCGGTTGACGCGCATCAATATATCGAGATTGTGTTGTGCCTGCTACGTGCCAATCACCACCTGTAATACTCATAACCACCTCCGCTCTATTTTTTGAATGCTTCGCCGCAGAACATGCAGAATTTACCAAGCGCATTGATTACTTTCTTCTGCTTGATAACCTTTCCTTTGGCAGTGGTGCGTGTGCCGACCACTTCGCATTCCAGGTACTGAAAGCCTGACGGGATCAGCATGTATCCTTGCAGCGTCGCCTTCCCATTATCTATTTCAGGGTAATGCTCTGCTGCCCTTGATTCGAATTCCTGCCTGCAATTGCACATTTCAAAACCCTCCGCTCTATTTGTAAACCGAACCTTAGCCCACCCACATAACCCAGTCAACAAAAAAGGCCAATTATTTCTAGTTGGCCTTTCTGTTCTGCTTAGGCTGTTTTGTCTGATGCGTCCAGGCTCAAGGAAATAGCGGTTTCAAGGTCTTTCGCAGCAACGGCTCCAGCGATACGCTTCTGTGCGATATCAAAATATCCTTCGTCCATCTCAATACCGATGAATTTCCGGCCGGTGTTTACGCAGGCGACTCCGGTTGTGCCGCTACCCATGCAATTATCGAGAACGGTCATGCCCTCGTGCGTGTAGGTTCGGATTAGGTATTCCATTAGGGCTACTGGTTTTTGGGTGGGATGCTGTGATTTCCCCTCGCTTTCAGCAGTTTTGAAATATAGAACTGAGCGCGGGTATCGGTCCCCAGAAGCATTATCATTTCGACTAGTACCTGTTGAAAACTCTTTAGATTCTTTCGTCCCAAGCCTCTGTTTGTATGGTTTGCCAGGGGTCTTCTGTGGATTGTAAAGATGTGCTCCCTTGCTGAAGATGCAAATACTTTCGTGTGCCTTCATTGGGCGCTTATTGCACAATGCATGCCCTGTCGCCTTTGATTTTTCCCACACGAGCTCGTACCGGAAGTACTGCATGTTCGATGCAACAAGTGTAGTAGTGAACGGCTGAGAAGACGTAAACGCCAAAACACCATCTGGTTTCAACGCTCGCTTATATTCGTCCCAAAGACGGTCGAAAGATATTACCGAATCCCATGCGCACGCCGTAGTCCCATAAGGCAAATCACAAAGCACCATATCGACCGATCCATCAGGAATCCCTTTCATCAGTTCCAAGCAATCGCCATTCATTAGCTGCATTCGATTTCGTCCGCCGATTTGTTTTGAGTTCGGCAATCGTACTCCTAGATTTTTTGGATAGCAACAAAAAACCCCAGACCTTTCGACCTGGGGTTAATTGTTCTCTGGAGAACGATTAAGCGGCTTTCGGCTTCCTGATCTCTTTCGGCACCTTGGACTGGAAACGCATAACCAGTTTTCGCAATCGCTGCTCGAAATCATCTTTGTCCTCTTCATTCAGGTTTTCAATGACGACAATCGCGTCATGCCAGAGAGCGCCGTTCATGTGCCCAGTGGAGCGCAGTAGTACACCCTTTAGCTCGGGGTCTGGCAGCCTTTCTGGTGGCTTAGACAGCTCCTTACGCTTCTCAGCAACCGCGTCAACCATCTGCCGCACCGACTCGAACGCCATCACGTCCATCTCGTACTTGTAGGCAGCTCGAAACATCGACGCGTACTGCTTGACAGACCTAGGCGCAGGAACCAACGTCGACCCAGGAACCGGACGACCAATCACATTCGACCAGCCATTCTCTTCGTAACCAATCGACAGCCACGGGTTGAATTTCTCCAGCGTGTCTATCTTCTCTTCCTTGACTAGCTTCATAAAGGCGCCTGCCACGTTGTCCATCTTGTCGCCCTGTTCGGCGATCTTTTGGAGCACCACTGCTTGCTTGCTTTTAGTAGTAGTCATGATGAATCCTCGCTTTAGTATTAATCCTTTCGTTAGGGTTGAGTCCAAGGGGCGGCTAGGTAGCTACCCCTGTGATTAAGGCTAGTACATCCTGTACTGAAGTCAAAGACGAATTGGTTATAAGAGATGGATCGTTTATCGCTGCGAAAATCTAAGTGTTTTCCGGAGAACTGTTTTTGGTTTGTGGTATGCTTTGTCACTCAACGTAAACACCTAGGTGCAATAGATGAAAACGAAGGACGCTATTAGCTACTACGGCGGTATCAAGGCTTTGGCAGACGCGCTAGGCATCTGGCCTCACAACATCAGCCGTTGGGGGGAGAAGGTTCCTATGGCAAGACAGTACGAGCTACAGGTTAAGAGCGCCGGGAAGCTCAAGGCAGAGGCTTAAATATGGCTGCCCTTCCATACATGCAGCTTTACGTTGCCGACTACCTGGCAGACACGCAGCACCTAACCACGGAGGAGCACGGGGCATACCTTCTATTGCTGTTCAGCTATTGGCAGACAGGGAAGGCATTGCGTCACGACCGCTTAGCGCCTGTTGCACGTTTGTCCAACGAACGTTGGGCTGATGTTAAAGAGTCGTTGCGAGAATTCTTCTTTGAAGACGGTAATCAGTGGATTCACTTCCGTGTTGAGGCTGATTTGGAGGCTGTAAACAGCAAAAGCATCAAGGCATCAGGAGCAGGGAAGGCCTCAGCAAGAGCAAGAGCAGCCCGTAAACAGGAGGCTTCGCAGCCTAAATCAACGAACGTTGAACGAACGATTGAACGAACGCTTAACCATACAGATACAGAAACAGATACAGATAAAGAGAAAAGCCCTTGTGATCAGCAAGCTGAATCACCCGATTTGCTTGGTGATGATCAAAAGGTAAAGACGGTTCAGATACATATCCCTTATGACCAGATTTTGGCTTCGTTTGGCAAAAGGCTTCCGTCATTCCCGCAGCCTAGGAAGCTGGATCCTGATCGCAGGCAAGCAGTAAAGGCTATCTGGACTAAGGAAGAGGATTATGGGTCCGTTGATTTCTTCGACCGTTTTTTTGGATACGTAGCTAAATCTGATTTCTTGATGGGTGAAACCGGATGGAAGTCTTGCAATTTTGACTGGATCTTCAAGCCTAAGAACTTCAGAAAGATCATTGAAGGCACATACCACAAGGAAAATACGCAATGAGAGACCCGTTTAGCCTAGAAGCAGAGCAGAGCGTCCTTGGCGCAATGATGATTGATCCTTCGCTGATTGATTTGCTAGCGGCAGACATCGAGGCAAAGGATTTTTACTGGCAGGACAACGCTGATGTTTTCAAGGCAATCCTTGAGCTTAACTCTCTAAACAGGAAGATTGACTTTCTTACAGTTGGAGAGCACATCGGCACCCTGGATAGCGGAAACCCTGCGTTCGCCTATACAGCAGAGATACAGAACGGAACCCCAAGCATTGCCAACTCAGAGCAATACGCTAGGATCGTGCGTGAGCGCTCACTTGATCGATGCTTGATTGCTGCCGCACAAGAGATTCACCAGATTGCGCACAGCACGATGGATACGCCTGACAAGATCGCTCAGGCACAATCTGAAATTCTAGCCATTGATGGCGAATCTGCTACCGCTGAAACAGTCGATGCTTACGACGTGCTCGTTGATCACATTGATCTTCTAGAAAAAAGGATGAATCAAGGAGACGCAATCTCTGGAATCTGCACGGGTCTAGAAGACTTCGACAAACATACCGGTGGGTTGCAGCCTGAGCAGCTCGTTATCATCGCTGGACGGCCAAAGATGGGCAAGACAACTCTTGCTATGGATATCGTGCGTAACGCTGCTATACGACAAGGCAAGGAGGTTCTTGTTATCAGTCTTGAGATGAGCAACAGGCAGCTAATGGATCGACTTATTGCAGCAGAGGGTTCAATCCCGCTTGACGCAATGAAGGATGGCTCAGTGCTTTCTGACTACGCACCATTCTTAGGTTTGGCAGCAGCCAATATCAAGAATGCAAGAATCACTCTGTCTGATCGGCCAGGTCTGACTATGCGCCGGATCCGCTCAATGTGCCGACGCCACCGACGGAAGCACGGCCTTGACTTTGTAATGATTGACCACCTTGGATTGCTAGATGCGGATGATCCAAAGATGAATCAGGTTGCAAAGGTGACGGAGATCTCTCGACAAGCAAAACTTCTTGCAAAAGAGATGAAAATACCTGTTCTTCTGCTATCTCAACTTAACCGTTCGCTTGAGCAGCGCCCTAATAAACGTCCAGTACCATCCGATCTGCGAGACTCAGGGTCCATTGAGCAGGATGCTGACATGGTGATCTTTGTTTACCGCGACGAGGTATACAACCCCGACAGTGATCGCAAGGGGATTGCAGAGATCATCCTGTCTATCTCTCGTGAGAACGAGGCTAAAACGTTCTTTGCTATGTTCCAGGGTCGCTATGCTCGATTCGCCCCGCTCGAGGCAGGTGCATACATCCCGGATGAACAGGAAAATCCGAAAAAGACAGATAAAGTACGCGGGATGAAATTCTAGTGGAGAGCAATGATGGATTTATCTGCGGAACCTGTTTCATCGCACAACTTGGCAACCCTTTCGATTGCAGAGAGAGAAGCCATAGAGAGCCACAAAGCGGAATGTCTCCGGAAATGGAGTCTAGCCAAGGAGCATGCCAGTCAGATTTATTTGGGCCTGAAATCGAACAGGGGCCGAATGTGGGCTGAGAGAGAGCTTCTATCAAGGCCGGAAATACAGCAAGAAACACGAAACCAATTGAACGCATTGCTGAAGGTGAAGAAATAGTGAATAGACAACTTATGAAGAGCTACCTAGCGAAATGGCTTGAGCTGAAATGGAAATTCCTTCATCCAGAAGCAAGAGGGTCCGCTGCTGAGGCTTATATGGCTGGATATGAGCAGGGCTACAAACAAAGGAAATTAGAGTCAAGCTGGAGAAGCGTAGTCAAATGATCAAGCTCATCATGCCGTATCCGCCGAAAGAACTGAACCCAAACAAGAAGCTTCATTGGGCTGTCAAAGGACGATTTGTGAAGGCGTACAGAGGTATTTGCAAGGACATTGCTTCAATGCGGATATGGCCTATCCCTGCTGGTGATTTAGTGCTTGATCTTGAGTTCTATCCACCAGACAATCGACGTCGTGACGATGACAATATGGTTGCAGCTTTCAAAAACGGTAGAGACGGCATTGCGGAGGCTCTAGGGATTGATGACGTTCGCTTCCAGATACGTGTTCGCGTAATGGATAAATTCACAGGCGGCAAGGTCGTTGTAAAGATCTACGCCGACAAATAGAGGTCGTGTTGCGCCTGCTCCATCAATACGGAGCAGGTGTAACGAGGTCGACCTAACTGAGCGTAATTCTGGAGGATTGAGATGCAGCAGATCAAACGCTTCACCAAAAACACAGCAGGCCGAGACTTCTGCGTCGGCGACATCCACGGTCATTTCACTAAGCTGCAAAAGGCTCTGGACGCTATCGGCTTTGATCCTCTGTGCGACCGCCTGTTCAGCGTTGGCGACTTGGTTGATCGTGGGCCTGAGTGCGAAGAGGTAGAGGAGTGGCTTGCAAAGGGCTGGTTCCATCCTGTGCGCGGAAATCATGACGACTACGTATGCCGCTACGACACCTGCGACATCGGGAACTGGATGTACAACGGCGGATCTTGGTTCGTTGGGCTGCCTACAGTGCAGCAGCAGTGCTTGCAGATCCTGTTCAATGACCTTCCACTGGCTATCGAGGTTGAGACTGATGAAGGGCCAGTCGGCATCGTTCACGCAGACGTGCCCAATGGCGGATGGCAGAACCTGGAAAGCCATTTCTCCAATCGCAATGGGCGCAATTTCGTCATGTGGTCGCGTAATCGCTTTGAGCATGATGATGATTCTGGCGTTGATGGTGTGCGAGCTGTTATCTGCGGTCACACTCCACTGCGCGCTCCAGTAGTCCTAGGAAACGTCTATCACATCGATACAGCCGGCTGGACTGCTGACGGCTATTTCACCTTCATCAACCTGGCTACGCTTGAAACATTTCCACCGATGAAGAAAAAGCTTGACTGGTAGAACACCTAAGCCATAATCAGCAGACATTTACGGAGGGTGGAAATGATTGATTACTCAGATGTTAAGCAGAGAGCAGAAGAAGCAAAAGCGAACTGGGAGAATTCTGGAATCTTTCGGTACGAAGAGGTTGAGCGTTTCATTAATGCGGCTAATCCTGATTTCGTGCTTTCAATGGTTGATGAGATTGAATCTCTTCGAGAAGCATTGAGGCTTGCAAAACCATGCGTAGAAAGAGACATGAGAGCCGCAGTACGTGAGAATTTCGGGATCGTTGGCAATGATCCATGGGCAGGCAGTGCCGTAGATGCGCGTGATGCCATTGTCGAAGCGCTTAAATAGTTCTCCAGAGAACAGTTAACCTTTAACGTTATTGGGTGGAGGGGTTTATGGATAGCAGGCAGCAGTTTGAAGAGTGGTACGCGGAGGAGTCTAAGGACTGGCCGCCAGCAATAACGGTGTGTTGCAAGGAAGCGATGTGGGGCACGTGGCAGGCTTCACGAAAAGCAATCACTATCGAGCTTCCTGTAATCGTTGACAAAGACTGGACATGCACGTCAGCCGAATGCGAGTCTATGCGCCACGGAATTACATTAACCAAGCACAAAATCAACGCAGCCGGAATCCGCACCAAATGACCCTAACCGACCTACTCCCAATCCTCCTGGCAGCCTACGAGGAGCATGGCGACCTTCCTCTTGGTACTGGATTCGACGACCACCGCCAAATCCTCGGCGTACTCATCTCGCCAATCGAGAAAGATTGCGAGGTGGGGAAGAAAGGGGAGTTGTTTGTTGATTTTTACTGAGGGTGTGTGCCATGGAAAAGAAAGTGCATTACGTCCCATGCCATTGCAGTGGTGACGACTGCGAATGCAGCGCTTACTGCCGCATCGCATCAGATGAATATGAAAGCACTGGCCGAGCGATATATGTAACCTGCAAGCGATGCCTGAACGCAATGTCGGCACGAACTAAGCGAGTAGCAGAGGGGAAGCAAGATGCATGGATTTACTGAAGGACCATGGATTGCAATTCGTCCAGACGAATGGACGTATACAGTCGTTACAGATCTTCACAAAGACATTCCAGATGGATCGCCAAACTATTGGGCTGTAGCATCTATCAATGGTCGCAGAGACGAAGCAGAACAAAATATCAAGCTGGTTGCCGCTGCTCCAAGGCTTATCGACGCTTTACAGATGCTGATCGATTACGCCAACGATAGCGACGGATGCCAGTACGGAACATTGGCTACAGATCTGGTGAGAAGTATTGCGCAGGAAGCTATTGATTTAGCTACAAAATAGAGCCGAACTGTATACAATCCTGATTAAATCTTCGCCTTTTAACAATAACGAACATGGAGACGAACAATATGAACATTCGCGAACGTTTTGAGGAAATTTGGCCGGTGCCTGAGGGTGTTCGTTGGAGTGATGACTTCGGCGAGTACATGCCGCATGGTGGATGCGACGGAGATTTATGCGTGGAATGGGATACACGCCTCGACACCTTCACCCGCTGCCAGGAGACGACTGATGTTTATGTTTCGTTGGTGGATGAGATGGTGAAAGAGTTAGAGAGCTGCTATGGTCAGCTACGAATGGCAATTGCTGGCGACCTTGATAGGTTCTATGTCTCACCTGTACTTGAACGCGCCAAACAAATCATGGCGGATAAGAAATGAAATTGCCTGGACAGATGGAGCTAGCGACTGTGATTGATCATAAGCCGCGACCGATACGCGCAAAGGAACTAGGAATCACCTACGAGGCCTTCTGTGCGTCTAGTGGCAGGCAGTTGGCTAAGATGCTGGCGCAGTACGACGACTCGCCCTCATCGCAATTGTGGTCCGACATTCAGCGGTTGGCGCTGGAGATTCTGAAATGATTGCACTATGGCGATACAAATTCACAGAGCATACGACCGGCGGCTATCTGTGGTCACAATGGATGGTTTGCGCGGATGGTGAAACAGAGGGCGACTGCCGAGATATTGCAGAAGATCTGATCGGTGATTTTGGAACCGTTGTAGAGATAGAAATTAAGCGCCAATGAATGCTTGACACGCACACCAAAAGGCTCCTAATGTGAGCCTTTCTTTTTGCGGAAAATTTGGAGGGTGTATGAAGTCGCCGGATTGCAGATGGTGTAGTGGTGAAACAGACGCAGAGTTCGTGGATGTTGGCGTCGGTATGGTGCAGGTGACTGGCGCTATCTGCTGGGACTGCAACGCTTACGAGATGGGGCCGTATCAGACTGATGGCCGAATCACGGAGGTTGAAATGGCTACCATGTGGCTAGGACCAATGGAAGACCACGCGATTCATAGCCCATTCAATCCTGAGCAGGTATCGTCGCCATGGTAAGCCAAACAACCCTAAAAAACGCAGCCTTCGCCATCGAGCATGACCTTTTCACTGATCCAGACGGCAGCCATTATCTGGTCAAGGACGGCGCTATATTGCGGAGGTGGGAGCCGGGCGCGGACGATGGGGATTCTCTTCGGCTGGCTGTGTGTATTTCTGGCTTGAATCTCCAATGGGTTATTGCAGAGGCATGGCAGGCACACGACGACAGGGAAAGCAGGAACGCATATGTTCGCGAATCCATAGTAAACATCGCGGCACGCATCGGAGAATCCCTAAAATGCCAATCCTAGCTTGCACATGGTTCGCCTTTGTGTATATCCTGCCAACAGTCAAGACGAAAATTAGTTATTGGAGGGGTGTATGAGTGAGATGCGTGAAGAGTTCGAATCAGCCTTATTGCTTGCAGGGTGGTCACGGAATGCATTATTGCTTAGGAATCAGCCGGGACACCCAAAAGATGGGCAGTACAGAAATACACAAGTGCAGGCCGCATGGTGGGGTTGGCAGGCATCAGCAGCAGTTAATCGTTCTCCGGAGAACCCTTAATGCCAACGCTGAGCATCCTAGGGCTGACTCTGGACGCCGATATCCACTACGCCCACGCAGAGCCAGCCACATCGCACGCAAACGGCCACAGCGAGCTTGAGTGGACTCTTGAATCCGGCATAGACGAAATAGGCGAAACAATTTCAAAAGAATCGCTTGACTTAATCTCGATCCAGTTCCAAAGTGACATCGAACGCGCCATCTGGGCGCAGATAGAGGGGAATAAATCATGACCACAGTCAAACAAGCCCGTGAAGCAGTAGAGGCAGCACTCCTGGCATTCACTAAGGCGGATATCGAGCATCCGACTGCTACCCATATCGCGAAGGAAGCGCTGACCCACGCACGCCACGAATACTGGAACGCCTGCGCCAATTTCTGTACTAAACTCGAATTCTCGGTCGACCTGGCTGAGGTTCATGAGAATCTGATTACGCAGGGGCTTTGGGTATGAGTGAGTTGCAGGTTGGGATGTTGGCACTAGTTGTAAAAACAGAATCAGGCCAATTAGAAGAGAACATTGGCAAAATTGGGCAGGTACTAGCAGTAGACAGCGATGATCTAGGATGTGAAATACATCTTTCCTGCGATGACATGGTTGTCTTCGTTGATGGTGAGTTTAAGCGCGCAAAATCTGGATGGTTCTGCAAGTCCCAGTTACTTGCCATAAAGCCAGAAGCCGACCGACTCGACGTAACCCATAAGGAAGAACTACATGCATGAGGTCATCATGGAAATGATTAGCAGGGGCTGGACCTATCCGATCATTGCTCTGAGAACTGGGATCTCAGAGAATCGCCTACGAGACTGCAACCTCGGCGTGAGGGAAGAACGAAAGCTGTACGAAATCGCAACGAACGAAGCAAAGATCGATATTGACTCACTGGGGGAGCAAGAATGAAATCCACAGAATTCCTACAAGCAGCAATCGACGTTCAGGCTGAGCGTGGCAAGCAGTACGACAAGCCGACTGGTGAGCGGTCTATGGCTGCAACTGTGAGCGCATTCAACTGCATCACTGGCAGCATGCTGGAAGAGAGCGATGGCTGGATGTTCCTGGGCCTCCTTAAGCTCGTCAGACAGTCGCAAAACCCAGAGCAATACCATCATGACTCCGCGCTTGACTTCGTTGCTTATGCGTCACTGTACGCTGAGGCGGCTAGTGAGCAGTGTGGGCAGTTGGAGGCACAAGAAACAGAAAAGTCTGCACGTATTATTTCCGATATTCCTGATATGCAGGAGTGGCAAAACTGGAATGGCGGTGATGTTGTAGAGTCAATGGAGGCGACGCAAGGTATCGAAAATGGCGGATTTTACATACTGATTGCAGATCCTGATGAGAATGGAGATATACGGTTCATTGACTCGGAAGGTGATAACCGAGCGCGAGACGCAGACAAATACCGATTCGCATCCCGCCCAACGAGCACAGCCAAATGACCGAATACAACGAGCAGCTAGTCAAGGAAGCGATTGATTCGGGCGCTACTAATGCAATCATGGCTGAGGCTTTAGGGGTTAGCGAAAGGACTATGCGGCGGTGGAAGGCTAGGTTGGCGCTGAGCGGTTATAGCCCTGAACACCAGATGACGCGGCAAGTTCCAAAGCCGTACATCGTCAAAGGCACCAGTCAGCTCTACAAGCGCGGAGAAGAGGCGCCAGTCCTTGAGTGGGTGAAGACCAGCATTCAGCATGAGCAATTGGCTGAGATGCTGCGTGAGTACGCACACGCTTACGTTGAAGAGATCGAGCGCCTTGAGCCTCCTGCACCGCCAGCAGATTCGGAGTTCGATACCGATATCATTCCTTGGTTCCAGATCGGTGACGGGCACGTCGGCATGCTTGCCCACTCAAAAGAAGTAGGCCATGACTTCGATATCAAGATTGCCGAGCGCGAGCTTGTCAAGGCAATGCACCTGCTGATTGATCGTGCGCCTAGCTGTGAGCGGTGCGTGATTCAAGACCTGGGGGATATGACCCACTACCAAGACTTTACAGCCAAGAGCGAATCAGGGCATGACTTCGACTATGACAGCCGCTATCCAAAGATGATCGAGTCCGTCGCTCGCATCATGCGGTCGATTATCGAGAAGGCGCTGAGCAAGTTCCTCTACGTTGACGTGATCATCAATCAGGGCAACCACAGCCGATCCAACGACGTATGGATGCGCGTATTCCTTCAGCACGTGTACGGCGATACGGATCGCGTCAAGATCCTCGACAACTCAAGCGTGTTCATCCCATACCGCATGGGCAACACGTTCGTGATGTGTCACCACAGCGACAAATGCAAGCCGGCTCGCCTGGTTGACGTTATGGCTACTGACTTCGCGCATGACTGGGGCGAGTCTAAATACAGATATATCGATATTGGACATATTCACCATAGACAGGTGAGCAAGGAATTCTCAGGCGTAACCGTAGAGTCATGGAACCAGCTAGCACCTGTCGACAAGTACGCGCATGACGGCGGGTGGCGCTCTAATTCGTGCCTGACGATGGTTATCCGCTCCAAGACATACGGCGAAAAAGGTCGTGTGACTTTGACGGTTGAGGAGGTTCAAGATCTGATCGCAGGCGCAATGCCTGGGACTGCTGCTAAACAACGGCGGATTGTTCACTCGGTATGATATGATTCGTTTTGCGGAGACAGGGCCGGCCAGCCTTTCCATGCCGATACATGGATTATCCGCAAATCCTTCTAGCCATATCGGTGGTATCAGATGCACATTCACATCATTCTTCGTTCTACTGCTAAGGCTATGGGCTTTAAGCGGTATTTTCCTGCATCTACCTGCAAGCGCGGTCACATTAGCGAGCGCTATACGATCACTGGTCAATGCATCAAGTGCTTCGAAGGTAGAGGATCTACACCTGATCGCGTTGAGTATCAGCGCGTCTATCGAGAAGAAAACAAAGAAAGCATTGCTGCTGCAAAGCTGGTGCATTATCTCGCAAACAAGGATCGATATGACCAGTGGCGCCTTGATTACATAGGCCGCAAAGGTGATCAGATCAAGGCAATGAAAAGGCGCTACGTCCTTGCCAATCGAATATCAATACGGGATTACCAGCGCTGCTACCAGAACACCAGGCGAGCAAAGGTCGCCGAGAATGGTGGGTCGTTTACCGTTGATGACGTGAACAGGTTGTATTTCTCTCAGAAGGCGAAATGCGCTAGCTGTACGAAGAAGCTAAAGACGGAAGGAAAGGAAAAATTCCACATAGATCATGTGATGCCTATTGCGCTTGGCGGATCAAGCTTCCCAGAAAATCTACAGCTTCTCTGTCCTGGCTGCAATCGCAGAAAGTCTGCAAAACATCCGCTAGACTGGGCTAAAGAAAACGGCAGGCTGCTTTGACCAATACGCGATGCATTTCCTGTAGATTTTTTGATATGCATCGCATTTAAGACTTGACCTGCTGAAAATGCAGGTCTAATCTTGCTGAAATTAACGAGTGGAGGTGGGTATGCACAAGGTTGTTTATAACGCTTGCTTTGGTGGATTCTCTCTGAGTGCAGATGCTGTGCGCTTGGCTAAGCGGGCAGCAGGCAAGAATTCAGCGTGGAGCAAAGTTTCAGAGGAATACGGATATCTTGGTGGTGATATCGAGCGACACGACCCGATTCTTGTTGCTGTAGTTGAGCGGCTTGGTAAAGATGCAGCGGGCCGATGCGCCGAACTGAAAATCGCAGAAATAGAATCGAATGTGTACCGTATTGATGAATACGACGGCTCAGAGTCTGTAGAAACACCTTCTGATATCGAGTGGACGGTAATTAAATGATCAACGTAATCGTAAAATGGCAATCAGGTCCACCTGCACACTTCAAACCCGGCCAATTCCTCCTATACGAATCCGGAGAATACGCGCTGGTAGGAAGCAATACGGCTCTCACGAGTACGCAGAAGATCCTCAAGCACACCACGCTGATTGAGGCGCATGAGCTAGATTGGTTGCAGTCGATGGCGGTTCAGCGTTCTTTGGGGGTTTTGAAATGAGCAAATTTGTTGGGTATTCGCTTATGTTCCTTGGCGGCGTAATGCTTAATGCAGTAGGCGGTCTAAATGTTACTGACTGGCAATGGTGGGCTATTGTAATTCCTATCACAATCGGGGCATCCTTGACATGACAACCCTAATCGCAATATACCTCCTGTTCGGCGTGGTCAGCTACTGGCCAATGGTCTACTTCTGGCTTGACAAGGAAGAGTTAGCCACAGGTCAATGGCACCACTGGGCAATGGCCTGGGCAATGTGGTGCGTATCCTGGCCGTACTGGAACGTGATGAATGCTTGGTATTGGTGGAGGGCGAAGAAGTGAGCGAATTTGCAAAGGTTGCCGAGATCATTAATAGCTGCAAAACAGAGGATCAGCTTAAGATTGCTGAGAAGGTCGTGGCTTTATTCATTGCTAAAACAAACAGGGAATATCTGCACGGTAAAATCTCTACAAGCAAGGCATATGAGCGGTTGAGTGACTACGGGGTGCTGCTTGCGTATCATGGTGACAAGCTGGTTGACATCATCGGCGCACCTCAGCGCTGGAAAATCGGAGTACATGCATGACCACAATCAACGACCTAGAACAAATCAACACAATGGCAATGATGACCATGTGCGAGCTTGGGTATGCGCGGTATGAGCGGTTCCGTGCAGGGTTAAAGATGGATGACGAGGCGTGCGATAAGCTGAGGCAGTTCATTCACTACAACGTTGATAAGGAGCACGAGCTAGAATTGCGAATCAGAGTTGCGCCAAAGTACAAGACTGTGCAATAATGTAAACCAAGCGATTCCCCCTCATCGCTTGCTCCATCCTTAGCCCATCGTGAACCGTCCGATGGGCTTTTTTTTGCCTGCGATATGCATTAAATTACTATTTTCATCGATCAGTTAAAGAAAATTTGCAATCTGATGCGTGTGTTATAGTTTTCTTGCCATAACGGCACAACAGGAAGAATGAAATGAAAATCAGCTACAAAGACATGATTGCGGGCAAGATTGCAGCATTTGACGTTCTGGGACACAGAATCCATCGCGTTCGCTCGGTTGAAGCGGTTGAAGGTGGAATTCAGGTAAGCGTTCTGCATAATACGCACTACAAGACTTATCCTGTTTGCGGCTACACCGATGAAGAAGGCAGTGACCAAGGAAAGGGCGTCGTAGAGTTCAGCGCATTCGTCGGTGGCGGGTACATCGGGCCGAGACCAGAAGGCGAATGACCTAATACGCCAAGCATGGAGATCGAAATCATGGTGTAGGGATACGGTGAAAGCAGGAAGCCGTTAGCCTGCAAAGAATAACCCGGCCCTCACAATCGAGGGCTTTTTATTGCCCGCCAAAAAGTGATATCAAAAAGCTACCGAACCGCAAATGCTAAACTACGGTCAAATGGATACATTCCTCCTATCAGACCCATCCCATGAAGAAGTCACCAATGAGCGACCCTACTAGCGACCCAAGCGTAATTGCTCAGTTTTGGGCGAGTCTTCCGGAGCCAATCAAGGCCGCAATAATGAACGTTATCCTCTCGACAGTGATGGCTTTCCGGAACAAAGAGCGAACCTTCTGGACTTCTTTCTGGGAGGTGACTAGCGGCGGTGTGATTACATTCGTCGTTGGCTCGACGGTTGAGGCGTTCGGATTCTCTAGCGGCTGGGGATTCGCGATTGGCGGCGCTATTGCAGTGTTCGGTATTGACCAGGCTAAGGCATTTGCTGCTAAGTTTGCCACCAAGAAGGCCGATATAAGCGGTTAATGGTAAGATAGCCCTTCATATGGAGGGCTTTTTTATGGCTAATAAGCCAGTAGTACACACCGGGGATAAGACTTCTGCTGTCGGGCGTACTCGGATGTTTGAGACGCCGGATGACTTGCGCGAATCGTGCCTAGCCTACCTCGAATGGGCAGATGCTAACCCTCTGATTGAAGAGAAACACTTCTGCGCTCAAGGGCAGATCTTCACGGCTGAGCTAAAGAAGCCTCGCGCCGTCACTATCGTCGGCCTGTGCCTGCATCTAGGAATCCATCGCCACACCTGGCAGAACTACCGCATCAGCGAAGAGTTCGATCTTGTGTGCGACGAGATTGAAGACCGCATGAAGCAGTACAAGTTCGAGAATGCCGTTGCTGGGCTCATGAACCCTACGCTGATTGCGCGGGATATTGGGCTGGTTGAGAAGTCAGAAGTCAGCAACTCCGGCACAGTCACGCACGTCAACTACTCCCCCGCAGATTACAAGCAGGCCGAACTAGAGCTAGGGAACAAGCTCGATGACCTCGACTAATAAGCTGCTCGATTGGGAGGATATGAATTTCGCTGACCGCTTGATCCTCAAGCAGAAGTCAGAGAAGTCATTCCTTAACTTCACCCGCATCTGGTTCGAACTGCTCCAGGGTGATCGGCTGCTTGTGAACTGGCACCACAAGATGATGGCAGCGTCTATTGACGACCTGATCAACGGGAAGCTTAAGCCTGGCAACCTGATCGTCAACATTCCACCTGGCGGTACGAAGACAGAGTTCTTCTCTATCCACCTTCCGGCATACATCAACACGAAAGTCCAGTCCAAGAAGCTGCGCCGGTTCCGAAACCTCAACGTTTCCTATGCTGACTCGCTTGTACGTCGTAACTCCAGACGCACGCGGGACATTATTGCGTCTAAGGAATACCAAGAGCTTTGGCCTTCCGTCTTTGGCGTGAACCAGGCTGAAGAGTGGGAGCTGATCGACGATAAGGGGCGATCAGTTGGGCAGACAATCAGCAAATCGGCTGGCGGTCAGATCACAGGTGGTCGTGCTGGCTACTTCGGGCCTGAGTTCTCCGGCTGCTTGCTCTTTGACGACCTCAATAAACCCGACGACATGCTTTCGAATACAAAGCGTGACGCGAGCAATGCGCGGCTCACCGGCACTTTCCGCTCTCGTCGTGGCGACAAGTCGAAAGAACACCCTACGCCCATCGTTTCCATCCAGCAGCGTCTCCACACAATGGACGCCACCGGCTTCATGATGGCTGGCGGTATGGGTGTCGAGTTCAAGAACATCGCCATTCCTGCGCTGGTTACAGAGGACTACATCGCCACTCTGCCTGAGCCATACAGGCAAATGTGCTGGGATACGGTCAAGGATACTGACTCGGTCGAGAAAGGCGGAATTCGTTACTGGTCATATTGGCCGGAAATGGAACACGTAAACGACCTCATGTCGTTGTGGGAGCGAGACGAGTACACGTTCATGTCTCAGTACATGCAGCGGCCTCAAGCGCTTACTGGCGGCCTGCTTGACTCTGCATGGCTGCAACGATACGAACAGTTGCCGCAAATGCAGTGGCGAGCTGTATACGCCGATACAGCGCAGAAGAAGGGCGAGCTTAACGACTACTCCGTGTTTGAGTTGTGGGGCCTGGGTGTCGATAACAACGCTTACCTGATCGACGTCAGGCGCGGGAAGTGGGACGCTGATGAGCTGATCACGACTGCGCAGAACGCATGGGCTGAATGGTCGTCATGGGATAGCACCTATCAAGGCCAGATCCGGCACATGGCGATTGAGGACAAGGCTAGTGGCACTGGCCTGATCCAGACCTTGACCAACAAGAATCACATCCCGATCAAGGCTATTCCTCGAGGCCCTGACAACAACAAGGTATCGCGATGCCTGGACATTCAGAGCTATGTCAAGAATGGGCGCGTGTTCGTGCCTGCGATCTTGAGCGAGGAAGGCTATCCGATCCTGCGCACTCAAGACAGCAATGGCAAGCTGATTGCCAAGACTGATTGGGTACTTCCATTCCTTGCAGAGGTTGCAGACTTTAGCGCAGACGACTCGCACAAGCATGACGACCAACTCGACCCCCTCTTTGATGCTGTGGCTGAAATGCTGATTGAGAAACAGGCTTCGGGCGGATTGTTGCTGCCGGCAAGACTCAGGCGCTAACGATTCTCCGGAGAACACTTGACGCTGAGCTGAATGTGTCGTTTAATCGGCTCACAACTGAAACGGAGGGTGGAAAGTGGCTACTGAAAAAGAGAAGTCGTTGACTGTAGAGCTGTCTGAGCTTGCAATGCAGGTTAACGAGCAAGGCAAGGTAAACGTAAGCCTGGACATTCGTGCGTCAGGCATTGATATGCGCATTCACGACGTCAAGCACATAGACTTCGATTACTGGCTGTATCACTCGAAATCTCCTGCATATTTCTCTGATGATATCTTTTCAGAGGATGATTTTGTTAAAAAGGCCGGAGAGTTCAAGCACGTTCTCAATGTGCACCACAAAGCATTCGACGCGGACGGGGTTAAGTTATGAGTAAGGTTGATTGGAGTTTGGCGCCTGCATGGTGCAAAGGTTTCGGGCTGATCGGAATTGGTGAATTCGAGGTTTGGTTTGACGATCATCATTACGAGTACCTTCACGATGGAAATAAGCATGCATTCGGAGATGCATGTACCTTTAAGTTTTGTGCGTTATCCAGCATTGAAGAGCGCCCAAAGGCGGCAACATGGTCAGGCCCGGAAGATGGGTTGCCGCCAGTAGGGACAGTGTGCGAGCTTTCCGAAAGCGTTCTTCTTGCTGATTCTGAGACATCAGACTGGTTTGAAGCTGGCACAAAAGTAGAGGTTGGCGGTCATGCGATGTTTGATGGCGCCACTGGGCCTGTCTGCGTTATCTGTGTTGTAGATGAAAACTTCACTGGCACGATTGCCGAGGGGTGCCTTCGCTCCATCCGCACACCAGAACAACTAGCCGCAGAAGATCGGGAGAAAGCGGTTATCGATTTCAAACAGGTATTGGACGAGTTAAGCCAAGATTACTGCATGCATCTCACTCCACATGCAATTGATTGGTTGGCAGTTCGCCTAGATCGTGCAGGCTTTAAGCGGGAGGTGAAGTGATGTATCTGATTATTTTCGAAGATGGCGCCAGCAATACATTGGTTGAGCCTAGCGCAGAAGATCTTGATGCTGCGAACGACGGCTACTGCGACATCTACCGCTTCCTATCTGGAGGTATTGAGCGATACATCGAAGGCAAGTGGCAGCCTGTTGAGGCGTACGAGTAACACCGCAAGGATTTGACAAACACCAAAACACCATTCCCCAACTGTCCACGATCCATAAACCGTGGACAGTTTAGGTTTGGTGTTTTTCTATTTGTCAAGTGTGCTAGAGAGTGTCCTTTGTCCTAGGACTGGGGGCGCTAGCCTAGCTTTCTCTTGGCTCGCTCGATGATTGCTGGTGACAGCGGCTCCCCTTTGTCGTTAACGAGAACCTCTGTCATTCCGCATCGACAATTTATTGGCGCCCCCGGCGTTGTCGCATACCAAGTGCGCTCCTCCTGAATCGTGTACAGCTTTGCATGCCTAGCTCTGTGATCCGGCCTAGTGGTCGGACTGAGAGCGCTCAAGTGCATGATATTTGTCTTAATCCCCAAACTAGTCTGCGCATCTTGCGCCTCATCCATGCGCGCCTGCCTAAACGCATTCGTAACTTCAGTCCGCGCAATCCTTTCCGCTCGACTCTTATTCACTCCTGTACGCGCCTGAATGTCCTTAGCGATCACTCGTGGGCTCTGTCCAGCGATCATACCTCGCGTTAACGTCTGCGCAAGATCCGATTTCAGCGTGCCGGCGAATCCTTGCATCAGTTCGAACTCACGAGCAGCTAACAGGCTGATGCGTTTGCGATAAGGAGGACTGAATAGGATCGCGTCAAGACTAGGCTTGCTCAATGCATACAGCTCGCTTTGAACTGTCAGGTTTGCGGCTGTCATAGCCGTACCCTGCACATATGCTGGCTCAACGTACGCTCGCATACTCCATAGCTCTTGCTCTCCCCCTTCCAAGATGATCAGGTTAATGATCCGCTCAATCTCGGAACTGATGCCGGCCAAGATCGCCTGATCAAGCTCAAACTGATACGTGGTCGCGTTGTTCTGCAATGCATTCAGCGTAACGACGGTGTAATTCTGCTCGCCGAGGATTCGCAGCACCTCTTTGCCGATTGCATTAACGCGCCGGTCAAAGTCCTTCATGAATCGTCTTTCGCGCACGTCCTGGCCCGACGGATCTGTGCTTGAGCGCGGGAGAATTGGGCTGCCTGCCATACTTACCTCTAATTAAGAAAGGCCCCGTAGGGCCTTTGATTATTGCACGGTTGCCGGATCTTCTGGCGGCGCGATGTCAGGTAGTGGCGGCAACTCTACATCGTTGTCATAGCCGCCCACCTCGCGCATCTCTTCAGCCGTAAACACTGGCTGACCACTCGCCAGCATCTTGCTATTCACGTCGGCCATCTTGACGACAATGCTGATCTTCTCGTCTTTGCTAGCCTCGGTCAGATCGTCCCAGCAAACAGAATATTCCAGAGTTAGCAGCACACCAAGGCGCATCAGATGATCAACAAACGTCTCGATGTCCGACGACAACAGGCTAACCCGGCGACCCTGGCAGCGCTTGTTGAACGTCTTCTGGTCTTCAGTAGACGCACGCTCGCCAGTCTGATTGCCAACGACAATCTTGGATGGGATGCGGATAGAGGCACAGAAGGATTGCAGCGATACATCGAATGCTGGATACGGGTCAGGAACGGTCGCAACGAGAGGGCTAACAGTCGCGCCTTGAGTGATGATCGTCTGGTCAATGCCTTTCGACATACCAACCGTCACCTCGTTAAAGATCTCCTGTAGGTCGCCAACTGGAACGCCGTGAGCACGGGCAATCTGGTCTAGCTGAACATCCTTCTCGAAGTTGATTGCCAGTTGACGGCTGGCGTTCTTCAGGAACGATTCGCCTGAGCCACCAAGCACCTTCTCCATGTTCACGCAATCATTGTAGCCGGCGAGCAGATACGGAATCCCGTTGCGCATGTCGCCTACAACAACAACGCGATCCGGATGCACCGTGATGATGCGCCCAGGCTCTGCGTTGAAGTTGTCATTCAGTGCGTTTTCGCAGTACTCAAAGGTCTTTGGCTTGCCGAAGTTAGCATCTGCCGGGTTGTCGTACCAAGACGTAACCTTGATTTGACCTTCCCATGCAACGATCAAGTTAATCAGTTGCTGTTCAGATGCCTTTCCTACAGGCTGATCCCATTGCTTCGAGTCTTTGAATTGCAGGAGGATGCACGAGTACCGGCCAACCAGACGTCGCATATCGGCATCGCGGAACTTCTCCCACAGCTTCAGGCGCTTAGCTAGCTTCTTAAATTGCTTCTCCCAGGCAGTAGGAGCCTCGGCGCGATCTTCCTCGTCACCCTCGATAATTTCTGGATCCGAGCTGAAACACGATTCATTCAGAGTCATTACCGCGCCATGAGCAATGCCACCGCGCTCAAAAAGGCGATAGAAGTCGCTGAAGCACAGATGTTCTTTGTAGCCGTAGCTGCACCAAGAATTGGGGCGGGCTGCATCGATGCTGCCACTCATGAGCGACTGACGAGACATCAACGTCGCCCGCTCGCTCAATGCCGAGTTCAGCGCCAAATCTAGTGCAGGCGTGCGTTTCACAGTCATAAAATAGGGCCTCGTAAATTACCTACATTCTATCATTGCTTATTGAGTAAATTCGGCATGGTAAACTAGGCGCAATTATTGGAGACTATCCTATGCACCAAAAACAGTCGTTCGTCGTTAGCGCGACCACCGACGCCACAAGTACGCGAGTCAACGTCCGAGTAGCGGTTAACGCTGCCTCAATCCGTCGTGAGCAGCATAACGGTCGCGAGCATATCGTGGTGCCGTCGTTCACTCTTCCTGATGGCGTCGTGATGAATAACGGCCTCTATCCAAAGGAAGAGATCGATAAGGCGTATGCGGGACTTGAAGGCACTCTAGCGCCACTGTCGCATCCGATGGTTGATGGTGATTACGTTAGCGCTCGACAACCTGAAGCGATTAACGCCTATCACGTAGGCGCCTGGAATCGCAACGTGCAACGTGTCGGTAATCGGGTAAGCATCGAAAAGTGGATCGACGTTGAATTCGCCAAGAATTCGGAAAGCGGTCGCGCACTGCTTGAGGCTATCGACAAGCAAGAGCCTATCCATACTTCGACTGGCATTTTCCTTGATCGCGAGATGACGCCGAACGCTGATGGCTACGGCTGGATTGCGCGCAATATGCAATTCGACCATGACGCCATCCTCATTGGCGAGACTGGCGCAGCAACTCCAGAAGACGGAGTTGGCATGATGGTCAACAAAACCTTCGTAATCAACTCTGCTGTTCCAGTTACCAACGAAGACGCCCTAGACGACTCATACGGCGAGAAGCTTGCCATTCTGAGCGAGGCAGTCAAAGAGCGGTTTGCTACTTCGGATTCCTACGCATACGTGCAGGACTTTGATGATCGCGCACTGATCTACGTGACACCAGAAGGCACTTACACCATCGATTATCACTATGAGGGCGACAATCCAATCCTTACTGGAGAATCGAAAGTAGTAACTGTTGAAACGTCATACAAGGTGAAAACTAACTCCATGATTGAGCACGTCCGAAGCGTGCTAAAATATTTCAGTACCAAAACTAAACAGCCAGTAGTGGCTAATGTGATCGAGGAAACACCCGATATGAAACCTGAAGAACTGCAAGCCGCGCTCGATGCGCAGGCCGATAAGTTGCAGGGCGCATTCAATACGGCGCTTGCAGCTCTTGAAGCTAAAAATGCCGAGGCGCTTACTGCTGTAAATGCCAAGCTGAACGAAGCCGCTGAATCCGGCCTGAAAGACAAGCGCGCCGCCGTAGCAAAAGTTCACGGCGAAGTTGTTGCAAACGCCTTGAGTGGTGAAGCTCTGGACCAGATGTTCGCTAGCGTGCAAACCGCTGCCGGCATCGTTTCGGGCGCTCCAGTTACCAACGCCAAAGACGAGTTCGAAGGCTATAGCTTGAACCAAGCTGACCAGGAGGCCAAATAATGGCTAACGTAATTTGGCGTGGTCCTGTGCATCTTGCACAGCCTGATTCGCGCACTCTGAAGTTCACTGCTTCGACCTTGCCTGGCTTGGCGGTTTCGATCACTACCGGTCAGTTCGTAGTGGCAGCAACTTCGAAGGTTGACTTCTTCATCACCCACAACCGCGCCTACATCGGCGAAACCGTGGACACCGCGATCCCTGCTGGCGAAACCGGCGAAGCATTCAAGCCTGTTCCTCAGTACGAGTTCCAGGTTCGCATGGCAGCCGCAACCTACGCTCCAGGCGCAATGTTGAGCATTGCCAACGGTCAGTTCAAGGCAGCCGCAACCGGCGAAGTCGCTGTAGCTGTATTCGACGAGGCAGCATCCCGCGCCATTGCCGCTAACGGTTTGGGCGACGTCCGAATCCTCGCTAACTCCTACGTGGTGTAATTAGACATGCCTATTTTGACCTTTAACAAAGAGCAGGAAGCAGCCGTTATCGGCAAGCGCCGCGCTCACAACGCCCGCCAGGAACGTCTCGCAAAAGAAAGCGAAGGCGAGCTGATCGGTAACGCCTACACCATCCCTCGTGATGCTTGGGCTACCTACGACAAAGATCTGATCACCTTGCAGCGCGCTCAGCTCGGAGTTTTTGCCGACTTGTCGAGCCTGCAAAAGAACGTTCCAATCGGCAAGGTTCTGAACTACTTCTCCAAAGTCTCCGACTCGGGCGAAGTGAACAGCTCGCTGGATGGTCGTAGCCGCGCTAAAGCAGATGCGCCGGTTCTGGATTACGAAGGTACTCCACTGCCGATCTACGACACCACCTTTACTTTCGGCTGGCGCGATGTTGAAGCCGCTCGTCAAGATGGTGGCTGGCAGTATCTGGACGCTGCTACTCGTGACAACGGTAACCGCCGCATTTTGGAAAAACTTGAGGACCTGGTTGTTAACGGTGACACCAAGTTCAACGTAAGCGGCGCTCAGGTATACGGCCTGCGTACTGCGCCTGGTCGTGCTACCGGTTTGTTCGGTAACTTCGACTTGGTAACCGCTACCGGCGCTCAGTGGGTAACCGCTATCACCAAGGTTCTTCAGGGCCTGCAAGCCAAGAACTACTACGGTGGTGTTACTGTATACCTGAACTACGGTGATTGGTTCGCAATGTCGGTTGCCGACTACGTGACCGCAGCTCCACAGAACACCATCCTGACTCGCATCATGGCGATCCCAGGCGTTCTGGCAATCGTTCCATCGACCGCAGTACCTGCCAACGAAATTCTGGCAGTGGTCAAAGAGCGTCGGGTTGTTGAGATCCTGACTGGTATGCCTGTAACCACTATGCCGATTGAGCGTAAAAACTTCACCGACGAGTACAGCTTCCAGATCATGACCGCAGTTGCTCCACAGTTCAAGCGCGATTTTGCTGGAAATGCCGGGTACGCCCAGTTCACCAAAGGCTAATCCGCTGGGTTAGAATGGGGGCCTTAGCGGGCCCCTTTTTATTGAGGAAAAGAAATGAAAGAGTTTGAGATTACAGAGAAAGGTGTGTTTGTTGGCGGAGTAGAGCTTGAGGTTGGCGCTCGGGTTAAGCATGAATCTCTGCCGGCTGGCTTGGTCAACAAGGCTAAGGAAGTCGAATTTGCTGGCGAGAAGACGCTAGAAGTAGCAACACCTCGGCGCGGTCGTCCACCTAAATAGAAAGATGAGGAATGAAAAAAAGCCCCTATTAAGGGGCTTGAGTTGGGCGGGGTTGGTACTTCCCACCAGCGCCTAAGCAGCGATGGCAAATCCTGAAGTTATCGGAAGGCTCAAAGCCTTTCCCGTCGCAATGGCGGCAGTGCTTGTAAGTGCTCATGCTGACAACATCGCTTCAAGGCTGTTTCCGAAGCATTCGACGCATTCAGCGGTGTCGCCAAACTCGCCGCAGTTGTAGGTAGCGATTTCGCAAAGGTCTTCGAAGCAAGTTGCGTTATGAACGCCAGAAGCCAGAACCTTTTCCACGTTGGCGTGCTTGGCGTAGGTGGCCATTACCGCTTCGATTGCTTGGTTGAACTCTTGGCTGGTCATCTCTGTCGCTCCAAGCTGCCGGATTTCAGGTTCTGTGTAAGGCCCTTTCTTTGTACTCGGCGGGCTAGACCTGAGGCTTTTCCTTTAGTCCTCGCTGCCTTAGGAGGATCCGGCTTGCTTCACGCTTCCGGACTACCCTTGTTGACCCAGGGTAGCTGCTGGGACCGAAGATATTTCGTTTCGGTAAACAGATATTAGCCCCGCTTAAATTCCACGTCAAGCAAAAATGTTAAAATAGCCAAAACCATTTCCAGGCCAGAAAAATGACACTCCAGTATTCGGTAGCAGTAAACAACGCACGCCTTGACGCATTCGAAAGCACGGCTGGTACTTCGGCTAAACTGCGAATCTACACGGGCTCGGTTCCGGCTAACTGCGCGGCTGCTGCTACCGGTACGCTGCTTGTCGAGATGGCGCTGCCGCCTGACTGGATGGGCGCTGCTGCATCCGGCGTCAAGGCTAAGGCTGGCACATGGTCCGGCACTGGCGCTGCTGCTGGCACGGCTGGATACTTCCGTATCGTCGACACTGCTGGCACTACTACTCACGCGCAAGGCACCTGCACTATCACTGCTGGCGGCGGCGATATGATCCTCGATAACACCAGCATCGCCGTCTCGCAAGTCGTTACCGTTAACTCCTTCACGCTGACCACCGGCAACGCGTAATGGCAACGCGGCTGTACTTCCATGCTGCTAGCAATGCGCTAAGCGGCACGTTTCCTGCTGGCGAGCAGTCGTCGTTGGTTGCTAGCTACTCGGCAACCGGCGCGAACACGCTTAGGAAAATGGATACGACTAAGGGGGTTTTGCAATCCTCAGCGGTCGCCGCGAGTCTTGCAACACTTTCAGAGCAAAGTGGCTTCTACGGTTTCTTCTGTTCAGATCCTTTGTCGGCAAACCAGAACGTCGGCGGTGCAGGACAGACAGTAACGCTAAACATTGCCAACTCAATGAACGGAACCATGATGGCCTTGGGTGGCGATCTACGGTTCAATGTGTACGTATGGCGACCGTCTACAGGAGCCAAGGTCGGAACAGTCGGAGATGCGCTTGGGCTGACTGGTGACGCTATTGTCAGCAACACTACAGAGCGAGTTAACCAAGGCACGACCACTGCGACGACTCAGGTAGCGGCATTGGCAGGCGACGTGCTGGTCTGCGAGGTCTGGCAGATCCACACTCAGACGCTGGCTGTTACGCGCACAGGTACGCTGTTCTTCGATGGTACCGTAGTAACAACAGTAACGAACACGTTCGCCACTGATCACGCATCATTCCTTGAGTTCAGTGCTGATAACCTGACGTTTGCATCGGCTGGGATTAACGCGACTCTGGCTGTAACTCTGGCTAACGACTCTTCGGCCTCTGCTTCTGTTGCTGGGATCGCGGCTCAGTCGGCAGTGACTATGCAGTCGGATACCGTGTCAAGCCAAGGTCAGGCTAGCGTTTCCGGCTCTGCATCGATGACTAACCAGGGCGACTCGGTATCAAGCCAAGCCTCTTCGCAGTCTGCTATCTCGGCATCGTTAGCTGTGCAGCTTGCGAATGACCAAGCCTCGTCTTTGTCATCGGTAGCGATCTCTGCGCAGTCCTCAGTAACGGTTCAGTCTGACTCTGTATCTAGCCTGCTGTCTTCTGGCGTGAGCGCGTCGCTGGAATCTCAGGTTGCGAGCGACTCATCTAGCTCGTCGTCGTCTGTGTTGATATCGGCCAACGCATCGATTGATGAACCCTCAGACTCAGCATCATCAGAATCAAGTCTAGAGATTTACGCCAGCCTATCAGCCGCAAACGCCGATGATATAATGTCCGCATCGGCTTCGGCTGGAGAGGTTGAATTCTCTCTTGAAAGAACACTGTTTATCGGCGCTCAGGTGCGCATTAACCCGGTTAACGCTCAGCTAAGACAGTTTTATCCTGTAGCGCAGAACAGAGTTGTCTCTATGGTCGCGCAGAATCGCGTATCAGCACTAGAAGCGCAGAACAGAAAGCTAGCTCCAGAACCTCAGAACAGGAACATCGCAGAATGACAGAGACATACACTGGAGGTACGGATAAGCCTACGATTGTTAAAGATCCTGAAGAGGTTCTGGATTACACGTTTGACTGGTCTGCATACTTGGCTGAAATCAGCGATACGATTGCGTCTGTAGTGTTTGAGCCGGTTGGTGTAGAGATGGGAGTATCTAGCCATACGACTACTGCTGCTACCGTCTGGATTTCTGGCGGCACTAACGGTACTACGGCATACGTTACCTGCGCAATCACGACGGCAGAAGGTCGTACGGCTGTTCGGTCTATTTACTTGAAGATTAAGGATCGCTGATGCCTACGCTTGAGCAAATTAAGCAATACTTTCTGGCGTACGGCATTCCTGTTCCGCCTGATTTCATCTTGCAACTCTGGATTGATTCGGTTGAAGTTATCCAGCCTTGCCTAGATGGCGCCGGTTATCCGGAGTCTACTCAAACCCTTATCTATCTGTATCTGCTCGGCTTAACGGGGTACGTTAATGTGGATCGCCAGATCAGCTCGCAGACTGCTCCGTCTGGTGCTTCTCAGTCTTTTCGTTGGGGCGCTTTTGCTGACCGTTATCGCTCTCTGCGTTCTCTTCTTGATACGCTGGACACTTCTGGTTGTACCTCCTCTGTAATTCCGCCTGAGCCTGGCGCAAGTGCCGGCCTATGGGTTTCTACTGGCGGGAAGTGCTGCTAATGGCCTTCATGTCCGCGTGGTACATGATCGACACCGCAACGATCTACCCAAGGATCGCAGAGAATGAGTGGGGTGGCGCTGTTACATACGGCACTCCATACACAATCCTTTGCGGTCACGAAGGAGTTTCTCGCCAATCTCGCGACACTGAAGGCGCAGAGTTCGTAACGCGTGACGTCTATTACACTGGCGATGTTCGTCCTCGCTACTTGGACCGCATTGCATACGGCGATACCACCGCTCAAGATTGGGATACAGCGCAGGCCGCAGAGATACGAAAAGTCGCACGTCATGGAATGTCGGCGTTTAACTACGAAGACGAGTACGAGCTGGAGACTGTCTGATGCCGGTTCGCGGACTTAAGGAAGTCAGGCAGCAGCTAAAACGCGTCTTTGGAGACATCCAGGGACCGAAAGCAGAGAAGACGCTAACTGAAGTTCTGATCACCGCTGCTGGCTTCGCTGCAACGATGACACCAATCGACACTAGCAACCTGATCAATAGCCAGTATCGCAAGATCACTGCATATGGCACTCGTGTTGTAGGCGCTATCGGGTACACAGCTGCCTATGCTGCTGCTGTTCACAATGCTCCTGGCACTCTACTCGGCACTAATACGCCACGCTCATCGTCAGACCCATCACGAGGAAACGTATGGGATAAAGACGGCGAACCAGAATTCCTACGCAAAGCATTCGAAGACTCAGATGCTCGTGCGGCAATTGATGCAGTCATTAAGCGCGGGATGAAAGTCTAATGAGCCACACACCAATCAACCTATTCCGCGACTGGCTAGAGGCGTACGTGTCTACTGCCGGCTATACAATCAGTCGCGGCATGTGGGAAGAGACTAATAACTCGACCAAGAAGTTTGTAGCCGTCTGGTCTGATGCTGGTCGTTCGCCAAATGGTGAAATCCAGTATCCGCATATTCGCGTAATCGTCACAGGTCGCGCTAATGGTCGGGCTCTTGGGGATGTTGAACCGGCTGAGCTATTTATAGAATCATTGTTTGATGCGGCAATCGCAAACTTTGAAACAAGCTGCATGATGCAGATCAGGCCCATCGGAAGCATTCAAGGGCCTTATTACACAGAGACAAACCGACCTTGGCTAGAAATTAATTTCGAGCTGACGTGTTAAACTATTGCTTGAAATATACGCTCAGTTGTGGGCGATACTCAACAACCTTATAGGAGGCGCCGAGAATGGCCCTTAACTGTGCAAGTTCCAAATTCGTCGGCAAGAGCGTCCTAGCAGAATTTGCTCTGGCTTGCGGCGATGTTGATCCAAACACGCTGACATGGCAACCACTTGGCGCTGCTCGCAACAAGTCGCTGACCATGAGTGCCGACACTGTTGATGCTACCGCTGACGATTCGGTTGGCAGCTTTCGCGACACCTTGATTACCTACAAAACCTTCGAAGTTTCTATCGATGGTGTGACCAAGCGCGATGACGGCACCACTTCAAACCAGCAACTCTTGTTCAACCACTTCGTTACCGATCCTCAACCATACGTGTGGCTGCGTCTGACAGGCCCGATCAACACTGTAATCGGCTTCTGTGTGCTGACTGAGTTCAGCCAAGAGTTCCCGTATGACGATATTGCTACCTACTCGATCACAGCAAGCGCTACCTCGCGCCCAGGAGGCCTGCCTAGCGTTATTGTTGAAGACACTCCAATCGCTGTTGTATCCGTCACCACAATCCCTGCGACTGCCACAGTTCAGGTTGGCAACGTGACTAACCTTGATTCCGTAGTAGCTCCTGCCGCTGCTAATCAGGCTGTAACATGGACTTCGGCAACTCCGGCGACCGCAACAGTCAACGCTCAAGGTCGAGTTACTGGCGTGGCTGTCGGCACGGTCGTTATCACTGCTAAGTCTGTGGTCGACCCTACCAAGCTGGATACTACGTCGGTTACAGTAACTGCGTAAATGCAGCAGATACACAAAGGCCCCTTGATCGGGGCCTTTTTTTATTCAAATTTCCTTCTTCGCCAGTGCCAGATACTTCGCGGGCTCAAGGCAGGCGAATCTAGGATCTTCACCAATCGACCGGTTGTATTCGTTGTAGGCTTGAGCCTTCTCGAAGCAATCCCTATCGCTAACTACTGACTCTCGGCTAGTCAAATCAATGTAATCGCAGCCAACATCGGAACACAGTCCCAGCACAAGCATAAGAGTAAGCATTTCACATCCTTAATTCGTTTGAGTTCGCCGAGTATAGCTACGGTTTTCTTGCAGTCAATACCCGCATGGTAAAATAGTGCAATTATTTATGGACGCAAATCATGCGAGCAATCACTTCTGTGGGAGAGTGTGGGGTTAGCCTTGGTGAAACCGACTACATATTTCGGCCAAGTCTCGCCGCTATCGACTCGCTAGGATCTCCATCCGAAATCGTATCTAAATTCGGCATCCTCTTCTCTGCGCCAAAGATCAATCCGTTCTGGCCTGTGCCTGCGTACAGGGCGTGGGAGCGAGAGGTAATGGCTACGGCTTATGACGTGCTTATGGCTTGCTGTGATGCCGACGTGACGCCTTTGCTTGGACATGTGGGTAGCCGCTGGGGATCTTTCGTTCCTGGCGCAATGCCGTCTCAGGATATGGTCCACATTGCCCGATGCCTTATGCGTCATGGGATCGTCGGAGTAAAACCTGAAGGTCGGCTGCTAGCAAAGCCGAAAGAAGAATATGTGCCCGAGTTTCGCCCTCGTGAATTCGTCGCTCAGGCAATCGCGCACCTTGGACTTTCTAGCGCAGAAGCCTGGAATCTGACGATGACAGAGTTTTCAGGAGCCATGCAATCAAAGTTCGGCAAGCCTGAAACACTTCCGCCGACAGAAGAACACGACGAAGCAATGGCCCGCCTCGCAGAAATTAACAGATTGCGTCAGTATCAGGTGAATAAATGACTATCAATGCCGGATCCATCCAATACCAGGTTGAAATTGAGACGGCTCAAGTCCTGACTGGCTCGCAGAATGTGAACAAGAGTCTTGATGGCTTGCAGACTGGCTTCAACAAGACAGACAAGGCCGCTGCAAACTCTTCCAAGAGCATGGGCACTCTTGGCAAGAACATTTCTACGGCTGGTGGCGAGGCTAACAAATTCGGAACGGCATTAACTCCTCTGGCCGGCGCAATCGCTGGCATCGTTTCCGTGCAGGCCATTGCCAACCTGCAAAAACTCAGCGAGCAGTTCACCCTGCTGGAATCGCGGGTTAAACGTCTGTCCGCAACTGCATCAGATGCGCGCACCAACTATGCGGCCCTCATCCAGATCTCATCGGCTGGCGGCTCCGACCTAACGACCACCATTAAGCTGTGGGAGAGCCTGACAGCCTCTCTGACTAGCTTGGGCGTTACTCGAGATCAAGTCCTTAGCCTGACTGACACACTGCAAAAGATCGGCAAGATTGGCGGCTCTAGCGCTGAAGAGATTAGCGCGGCGCTGCGTCAGTTCTCGCAGGCTGTGGCAGGCGGCACATTGCGGGCTGAAGAATTCAACTCGATCATTGAGCAGATGCCGGAACTTGGTCGCAAGATCGCAGACGGGCTGGGTATTCCATTTGGCGAGCTTCGTCAGCAGATGCTTGATGGCAAGCTGACCATTGATCGCGTGTTGACTGCTGTGTATGAGCAGACAGGCAAGGTAAACGCTGAATTCAAGAATGTCCCGCGCTCCGTTGGTGATGCTAGCAACGCAATCGTTAACTCGATGGGCGTGGCAATCTCCAAGATTGACCAGGCTGCTGGCGCTTCTCGTGCGCTCGCGCAGGCTCTTGACGCTGTGGCTAAGGGCATTCGCTTGTCTTCCGGGCAGCTTGATGACCAACAGCAACTAGCCAAGCTTGTAACTGAGCGCGCAACGGCAGAACAGCAGTACGCCACACAGGTTCGATTCGGGCTTAAAGAGACTGCCGCCGCCACTCAAAAGCGGATTGACGGCTACAACGCTGAAATCAAGGCCATTCAAGAT
>Ga0247741_1000187_pt1 | contig 39736 bp, 40 predicted proteins | sample UWRJL213509R2_FD_180945 | JGI IMG/M metagenome (GOLD analysis project Ga0247741, IMG submission 180945) | Plant litter microbial communities from Arlington Agricultural Research Station in Wisconsin, United States - UWRJ-L213-509R-2 | ecosystem: Environmental > Terrestrial > Plant litter >... | reverse complement strand
GGCCGAGCGTCTCGGTGCCGCCGCCGGGACCGCCGCGATTGGTGATCAGGAAGGGTTCGGCAAAGAGCTGCATCGTGCCGATGACCGACAGGATGACGCAGAAGAGGATGATCGGCTTCAGGAGCGGCAGGGTGATGTGGATGAACTGCTGGGTCTTCGACACCTTGTCGAGCGTCGCGGCCTCATAGACATCGTCGGGGATCGACTGCAGGCCGGCGAGCAGGATGATGGCGTTGTAGCCGGCCCAGCGCCAAGTCACTGCGATGATGACGAGCGCCATCGCGGCATTGGCGTTGTCGAACCACGAGACGGCGGGCAGACCGACCGAGGTGATCAGCTTGTTGATGATACCGAAATCGATGCTGAACATCAGCCGGAACACCGCCGCATAGGCGACCTCGCCGACGACGACAGGCGCGAAGAAGGCAAAGCGGTAGAGTGGCCGCGCCTTGAGCAGCGGCGAGTTCAACAGCACGGCCATCATCGTGGCGATCGCGATCATCACGGGCACCTGAATGACCAGGATGATCAGCGTGTTGTAGAGCGCATTGTAGAAAGCCGGATCGCCGACAAGCCGGCCCCAGTTGACCGAAGCGCTGAATTTCCAAGGATTTACGCGCGTGTTCTGAAACGAGATCAGAAACGAGCTGATGATGGGCCACAGCCAGAAGGTGGCGAAGACAAGCAGGTAGGGCGCAAGGAAAAAATATGCGCTCCGGTTTCGGATCGGCATTTCATTCTCCTCATATACGAAGCGAGTATCCCGGGGGCCAATCGCCCAAGAGATGGAGGCCGGGCACCATCATGGCGCCCGGCATCGTCACTCATTCCGCAATGGGAAGGCCTGTGGCGGTCTCGATCTGCTTGGCAGCATCGTCGAGCGCCGTTTTCGCGTCGGGATAGCCACCCGCGAAGTACTTGGTCTGCGTCGCCTTGTAGATGGCGTCAGCATCCGTCTGGAACTGCGTACCGCGGCTCGGCTTGATCTTCGGCAGGGTCGACAGGATATCGGCCCAGACCTTTTGACCGCCCCAGTAGGGCTGCGCTTCGTTGACGTAAGGATCCTGCACCGCCGACAGCAGCGACGGCACAAGGCCGAAGGCCTTCAGCATCGCGACCTGGCCGTCGTTGGTGCCGAGCGCGTAGTTCACGTAAGTCCACGCGGCTTCCTTGTTGGCCGAATTCGCGGCGATCGCCAGCGACGAACCGCCGAGGTTAGCCGCATGCGGACCATCCGGCGTGAGGCTCGGCATCATGTAGACGCCCCACTTGCCGGAGAGATCGGGCGAGCCGGAGCGCACCGTGCCTTCGTACCAGCCGCCATACATCTGGCTGGCAGCCTTGCCGGCGGTGTTCGCCTGGATCTTCTCGTCCCAAATCGCGGCCGTCAGGGTACCGGCGTCCTTCATTTCCTTGACCTTCTCAAGGGTGGCGACGCAGGCGGGCTGGTTGATGGTGATGTTCTGGCCATCGGTCGAGAAGTAGCCGCAGCCCTGCTCGTTGGAGATCATGCGGAACCATTCGCTGTCGCCGTTGAAGTCGGCCTGAGCCATGACCACGCCGGGAAGCGCTGCGGAGATCTTCTTGCCGGCGGCGATGAAATCGTCCCAGGTCTTGATCGCTGCCGGATCAACGCCTGCCTTTTCGTAGAAATCGCGGCGGTAGAACACGGCCACAGGACCGGAATCCCAAGGCATCGCATAGGCGACGTCGCCGACCTCAAGCTCGGTGCGCTTGAATTCCGGAAATTTTGCCTGGATTTCAGGGGTATAGCCCAAGTCTTTCAGGTTGGCGAAGCAGTCCGGGAAACGGTTCCAGAAGATCTCGGCTTCGAAGTTTTCGACGCTGACAATGTCAGGCAGCCCCTCGCCGCCGGCAGCGCATGCGGCCAGCATTTTGTCGAAAACCTGTTGATTTCCAAGGTCTTCTACCGTGACCTTGATATCCGGATGCAGCTTGTTGAAGCCTTCGAGCGTCGACTTCAGCCCCGATGCGGCTGTATTCCAGCTCCAGATGGTGAGATTGGCGGACTGCGCGAACGCAGAACCGGATGCAAGCAGTGCAACGGCAGCGGTTGCACCGATAAGTTTGAAGCGCATTGAAAATCCTCCCTTTTCAATTGCCGTCCCTTAGCGAACGTGGCTACACTAACGGTCAGGGAGCCGCTGTCTCCTACAAAGGGAACATGGATTTGGCGGAAAGTAAGATCGAACAGAGGGCTGTCTATCAGCCGGGAGCGAGCAGCATCGAGGGATTGCCGACGGCACTCCAGATGTTCCACAACCATCCACCCCGGATGCTGATGCCGCATTGGCATGTCCAGGTGGAGCTGAACTACATCATGCATGGCGAAGTGCATTACCGGCTGAACGGCCAGGAGATCGCCATGAAGGCCGGCGACATGTGCCTGTTCTGGGGCGGGCAGCCGCACCAGATGGACAAGAGCAGTGACGATTCTATCTATGCCGGCGGGCATCTTCCGCTGGTGTATTTCTTCCGCATGCGGCTGCCGATCAACATTTCCAGCCGCTTGATGAAGGGCGAGATCCTGTTCACCTCGGCGACGGATGCCGCCGACATACAGAATTTTCCGCGCTGGGTCGCCTATGCGAGATCCGGCGACGCCGCCAAGGCGCAGCACGCCGTGGAGGAGATGCTGCTGCGCATCGAGCGCATCGTGCTCGAGCCTTATTCGATGCTGGCGCCGAACGGGATGTCGGCGATCGACGATGTCGAGCAGGCCTATCCACAGTCCTCGCGCAGCGTCGCGCGGATGTGCGACTTCATCGCCGCCAACTTTCTTCAGGACATCGATTCGGTCGATATTGCCCGCGCCGCCGACCTGCATCCGAAATACGCGATGAACGTGTTCAAGAAAACGACGGGCATGACGCTGAACAAATATGTCAGCCTTCTCAGGCTATCGCGGGCCCAGGCGATGCTGATGAACGAGGAGGCGAATGTTCTGCAGGTGGCGATGGATAGCGGCTTCGGTTCGATCAGCGCCTTCAACAAATCATTCCGCCATATCGCCGGCATGTCGCCATCGGATTTTCGACGCGATGCGCGCTGCATCACACAATACGTTCCGGCCTGAAGCCTCACCGTAAACGTTGCCGGCGCGCGCTTACGATTCGTCATTCTCGCCGATGATGCGCTCCAGCATAGATCGGCTCAATTCATAACAACACCGCAGCAAACCCAAGGAAAACATCGTGGTCGAGAAAACACCTGCCCCGGATCAACAAAGCGCAATCGCGCAGAAGACCGAAACGCCACAACTTCGTTCAAAGGCCTGGTTCGACAATCTCGCCAATCCAGACATGACGGCGCTCTACCTCGAGCGCTACATGAACTTCGGCCTCAGCCAGGAAGAGCTGCAGTCCGGCCGGCCGATCATCGGCATCGCCCAGACCGGCTCGGACCTCTCGCCGTGCAATCGCCACCACATCGAGCTCGCAAAGCGCGTGCGCGAAGGCGTCCGCGATGCCGGCGGCATTGCCATCGAGTTCCCCGTTCATCCGATCCAGGAAACCGGCAAGCGCCCGACAGCCGGCCTCGACCGCAACCTCTCCTATCTCGGTCTTGTCGAGGTGCTCTACGGCTATCCGCTCGATGGCGTCGTGCTGACCATCGGCTGCGACAAGACCACACCGGCCTGTCTCATGGCCGCGGCAACGGTGAACATCCCTGCGATCGCTTTGTCCGTCGGCCCGATGTTGAATGGCTGGTTCCGTGGCGAGCGCACTGGGTCCGGCACGATTGTCTGGAAGGCGCGCGAGATGATGGCGCGCGGCGAGATCGATTATCAGGGCTTCGTCAAGCTCGTCGCCTCCTCTGCACCGTCGACCGGCTATTGCAACACCATGGGCACGGCAACGACGATGAACTCGCTCGCCGAAGCCCTTGGTATGCAGCTGCCGGGTGCCGCCGCCATCCCTGCCCCCTATCGTGACCGCCAGGAAATCTCCTATGAGACCGGTCTGCGCATCGTCGAGATGGTCCGCGAGGATTTGAAGCCGTCGGATATCCTGACCAGGGAAGCCTTCATCAATGCGATCAAGGTCAACTCGGCGATCGGCGGCTCGACCAACGCGCCGATCCATCTCAACGCCCTCGCCCGCCACGTCGGCGTCGAACTCACCGTTGACGACTGGCAAACCTATGGCGAAGAGATCCCGCTGCTCGTCAACCTGCAGCCGGCCGGCGAATATCTCGGCGAGGATTATTATCACGCCGGCGGCGTTCCTGCCGTCATGGGTGAGCTGATCAAGCATGAACATCTGCACACAGGTGCGATGACGGTGAACGGCAAGACGGTCGGCGAAAACTACACCGCATCGACGATCGAGGACGAGAAGGTCATCCGGCCGTTCGATCGCCCGCTGAAGGAACGCGCCGGGTTCCGTGTCCTGAAGGGCAACCTGTTCTCGTCGGCGATCATGAAGACCAGCGTCATCTCGCCGGAATTCCGCGGCCGCTATCTCTCCAATCCCAACGATCCCGAAGCTTTCACGGGCCGCGCCGTGGTCTTCGACGGGCCAGAGGATTATCACCACCGGATCGACGATCCGTCGCTCGCCATCGACGGCACCACCATCCTGTTCATGCGCGGCGCCGGGCCGATCGGCTATCCGGGTGCGGCGGAAGTGGTCAACATGCGGGCGCCCGACTACCTCTTGAAGCAGGGCATCTCGTCGCTTCCCTGCGTCGGCGATGGTCGTCAGTCCGGCACGTCGGGCTCACCCTCGATCCTGAACGCTTCGCCGGAGGCGGCGGCTGGCGGTGGCCTCGCGATCCTGCAGACGGGCGACCAGGTAAGGATCGATCTGAAGAAGGGGACAGCGAACATCCTGATCAGCGAAGAGGAGATCGCCTCACGGCGAGCAGCGCTCGATGCCGCGGGTGGTTACGTTTATCCCGAGAGCCAGACGCCGTGGCAGGAAATCCAGCGCTCCTATGTCGGACAGATGGAAACCGGCGCGGTGCTGGAACCGGCCGTCAAATACCAGCGGATCGCCCAGACCAAGGGTATTCCGCGCGACAACCATTAGACGCTTCGTAGCTGGTGCCCCAGTCGTTTCAAATAGAAAAACCTGCCGCGCAATTCGGTGCGGCAGGTTTCCAGTTCGGGCATATCGGAATTCAGTTCAGCTCGCCGGGATAAGCTTATCCTGGGTCTTGGTGTCGAAGTCCGATGCTTCGTGGCGTTCATGCAGCTGGCTGGACAGCTCGCCTGTAACACGGTTGACCATTCGGCCGCGGCGTACAGCCGGACGGTCGCCAATCAAATCCGCCCAACGTTGAAGATTCTTGTAGTCCTGCACCTGCAGGAACTCACCGGCCTCGTAGACCCAGCCCTTCGCGAGCGCACCGTACCATGGCCACACGGCCATATCGGCGATCGAGTATTCCGCGCCGCCCAGATATTCATTCTCGGCAAGACGGCGGTCGAGAACGTCGAGCTCACGCTTCACTTCCATCGCAAAACGGTCGATTGCATATTCGATCTTGGTCGGAGCATAAGCATAGAAATGGCCGAAGCCGCCGCCGAGATAGGGCGCGCTACCCATCTGCCAGAACAGCCAGGAGAAAACTTCCGCACGAGCGGCAGGTTCTGTCGGCAGGAATGCGCCGAACTTTTCCGCGAGGTAGGTGAGTATCGAACCCGATTCAAAGACACGGACCGGCGTGGGACCGCTGCGATCCATCAGAGCCGGTATTTTGGAGTTGGGATTGACGTCGACGAAGCCGCTTCCGAACTGGTCGCCATCGCCGATCCTGATCAACCACGCGTCATACTCGGCGCCGCCGTGTCCGAGCGCCAAGAGTTCCTCGAGCAGGATCGTCACCTTGACGCCGTTCGGGGTGCCGAGCGAATAGAGCTGCAGCGGATGGCGGCCGATCGGCAACTCCTTGTCGTGCGTCGGTCCGGCGATCGGCCGGTTGATGTTGGCGAAGCGCCCTCCGCTGTCCTTGTTCCACGTCCAGACTTTCGGCGGGGTGTATTCAGCTGCCATTCTTCTCTCCAGTGAAGACATAAGCGCGCACTGCGCTTTGATGTCGATTGGTCCAGCCCGCAGGCGGGTTGAAACCGGCTTTAAACTCTTTGTGCGCGACCGATCGTCTCGGCGCGGGACGCTACGATGTTCTTGCCCGCGTCTGCAATCATCTCGAACGACCGCAGTCGTTCTGCGTGATCGTAGACGTCGGAAACGATCATCAATTCGTCGGCCTGCGTTTCATCGATCAGGGACTGCAAGCCGGAACGGACGGTGTCCGCCGAACCGACGATCGATCGCGCCAACATTTGCCCCGCCTGCGCTTTTTCCATCGGCGACCAATAGCTCTCGATATCGTCGATCGGTGGCTGGCTGAGGCCGCGGGCGCCGCGAAAGATATTGGCGAAGGACATCTGCTGGGTCGTCGCCAGCCGGCGCGCCCGCGCGTCGGTTTCCGCGGCAATCACGTTGACCCCGACCATAGCATGTGGCGCGGACAGCTGTTCGGATGGCTTAAAGCGTGACCGGTAGATCTGCAGCGCCGGCAACAGAAGATCGGGTGCGAAGTGCGACGCGAAGGCGTAGGGCAGACCGAGTTCGGCAGCGAGCATTGCGCCGAAATTGCTGGACCCGAGAATCCACAGCGGCACTTCCGTACCGGCGGCGGGAACGGCCTGGATCCGCTGGTTTGGTCCCGCCGGGGCAAGAAATGCCTGGAGTTCCAGGACATCCTGCGGGAACTGATCGGCCGCCTCGGGCGATCGCCGCAGCGCGCGCAGCGTCATCTGATCGGCGCCGGGCGCGCGCCCGAGGCCAAGGTCGATACGGCCGGGAAACAACCGCGCCAGCGTACCGAATTGCTCGGCGATCACATAGGGGGAATGGTTGGGCAACATGATCCCGCCGGCGCCGACGCGGATCGTCCTGGTGCCGGCCGCGATGTGACCGAGAACGATCGACGTGGCGGCGCTGGCAATGCCCGCCATATTGTGATGCTCGGCCACCCAGATACGCTGATAGCCCCAGCTCTCGGCGTGCGCTGCCAGATCGCGGGCATTGTCGAGTGCACCGCGCGCATCCGTTTCCTCCGTGACGCGAACAAGCTCCAGTATCGAAAGAGCAGCCATGGCAGTACCTTTATGATGAAACGCAGTAACACCATCCAGCGATGGATGGTCGGGCAACATGAACCCCATATGGAGTCCAAGGCACGCCCCCGCAAGATCGCCGGTCGCATGCGAATGGAATTCGTTTGGGCGTTGACGCGACCGACGAGATGAAGCGTCGCACCCTTCTTCAGGATGCGCTCGACTTCCGAATTTACTGGAGGTCGGCTGCTGGCCGAAGTCCTACCGGAAACAGACCACTCCGCCCCTCGGTCAGAACACTTGGATAGCGCGTCTTGCCCAAAGGGCGGCAAGAGATGCCCGAGACTCGTCATCCAATGCCTAATGATCAACCTGCCTTGTGAACGGAATAACGAAGATGCACCGCGCCATGGCTCAGGGGTTCGCACGCAAGCAGTGAAAGCTCCACCTTCCCCGCCAGCCCCTCTTCGCCATATGCTACGATCCGGTCGCTACCGTCCCTTGCTTCGAGCGCTGGCGCCACCACGAGGCTCATTTCATCGACCAGTCCAGCCGCCATCAGCGAGCCGTTCACATTCGCACCACCCTCGAGCAGAATGCGCTTTATCCCAAGTTCCGTGCCGAGCAGACCTAGCATCGCGCCAACCTCAATCTCTGCGGTCTCCGATACAATGTAAGAGACGCCATCGCCTTCGAGTTCCGCCAAGTGACTGTCGCTCACGTCTGATCCGAGCAGGACGACGACATGATCGCCGTATAGTTCGCCGCTTGAAAAATGTAGCTTGCCGGAACGATCAAGCGCGATCGCATAGCTTGCGGCATCGCGCCTGGCAAAATGATGCGGCCGCTTGGCCTCGGACAGGCCGGTCGGCGGATGTGCAGTCGCTTTCGAGATTTCGGCCATGGTCACGCGACCCACCATCCATGAATCACCACCAAGTTGCTTGTGAACCTGTTCGTACAGCGCCGACCAATCGGCACGGCTGCCATCAGGGCTTTTTGTCCAGCGGCTGGGATGGAGGCTACCGTCCGGCGATGTCAGCATGAGGCAAATGACATAAGGTTTCATGAAAGTGCGATCCTGCATTCTTGAGATTGGGTGCTCTATAGGTGGGACGAGGGGCGCAGCCAGCAAGCGCCCGAATGAAATTCAACGTTTCGAAAGCGACGAGTTGTCACGCTGCATTTTGTTCATCTACCGTTCATAAAGCCCTTGGAAAGACTTATTTGAACCCTATCTCTATTTTCAGAGCATAGGAGAATCAGATGTTTAGCAAAACGGTTACGGCAGCGGCGGTGTTCGCGATCTATGCTTGCTCGATGTTCTTCATCGCGGCGATCCCCGACAACACCATCGCCTCTCAGACAGCCGCGATTGACACCAGCGCCCTCGCCACGCGGTGAAATTCGCCATCAGTAAAGGCCTCTAACGATAAATTTTCGTTTTCAGCCTGATTGCGACGGAACATTCGTCTGCCTTGCAAGTTCCTGTGCGTCCCAGCCGCGAGGAGCAACGCAATGATCGAGAAAAATTACCTCACCGCCGAAGATATCAAGATGCTCCACGATGTGATGATCGACGCCGGCTACACCGTCGATATCGCCAGCGTGAAGAATGCGGGCCCCAATGTGGCGGCTATGCTGCTTGTCCAGCTGTTCCAGGAAGGCGTTCGCGATCCCGCCGAACTCTCTAGCCAGCTTGTGCGGCGCTTTGGCCGCTCCGAGAAGAGCCGGGTGGTTCTCTCCAGCAGGGTGTTGCCCGCTGAAGCGATCCGTGGGCTTTATTCGCCGGGCCGGTCGGCCGGATCGATGATGGAAGACCCATCCCACCTTCTTTGAGATTGATCACGAGACCGGGAAGATCCTGCCCCGTGGGATTTTGCAGTCGCACGTTTGCCGCTTCGGGGATCTTCCGATAAGAACCTCCGGTCATCATGGCAGGAGGAGCAACCTATGGATTACCGTCGTCTCGGAAAGTCTGGCCTGAAGGTCAGCGAGTTTTCGTTTGGATCATGGGTGACATTCGGCAAGCAGGTCGATGGCAACGATGCCGTCAGCTTGATGGCGCATGCTTATGACAATGGCGTCAACTTCTTCGACAATGCCGAAGGATATGAAAGCGGCAATTCCGAAATCGTCATGGGAAAAGCGTTGAAGGCGCTGGGCTGGAGCCGCGACAGTTTCATCGTCTCCAGCAAGGTGTTCTGGGGCGGACAGAAGCCGACGCAGCGTGGGCTTTCGCGCAAGCACGTGACCGACGCCGCCCATGCGGCGCTGAAACGCCTGCAGGTCGACTATCTCGATCTCTACTTCTGCCATCGCCCGGATATCGATACGCCCGTCGAAGAGACGGTGCGCGCGATGCACGACCTGATCACACAGGGCAAGGTGCTTTATTGGGGTACATCCGAATGGTCGGCGCAGCAATTGACCGAGGCCTATGCGGTCGCACGCGATCTGCGCATCACGCCTCCGACGATGGAACAGCCGCAGTACAATCTCTTCGAACGCCAGAAGGTCGAAGGTGATTACCTGCCGCTCTACGATCTGATGGGTTTGGGGACCACCATCTGGTCGCCCTTGGCGTCCGGCCTGCTCACCGGCAAGTACAACAACGGCTTGCCAGCCGACAGCCGCATGAACCTGCCGGGCTATGAATGGCTGAAGGAAGAGCTGACGAGCGAAGCCGGTCGCGCTCAACTCGCCAAGGTGGTGCAACTTGCCGAGCTTGCCGGCGAGATCGGCATCTCGATGACGCATCTTGCGTTGTTGTGGTGCCTGTCGAATCACAACGTATCGACCGTGATCCTCGGCGCATCGCGGCTGAGCCAGTTGCAGGACAATCTTTCAGCGCTTTCCAGCAAGTCCAAGCTGACGCCTGACGTGATGGCTCACATCGAGGCGATCGTTGGCAACAAGCCGACTGCACCGCAGCGCTTCTGACGACGTACCTCTATTGAAAAAGGGACCCGCACCAGTGTGGTGCGGGTCCCTTTTATGCAAGTCCATGCACTGCCATGCTATACATGAGTGCTGCACATATGCCCTTGCAGCAACTCTAATGTGCACTGAGTTGGTTAACCGTTGATTAAGCCCGCGAGCGCGGCCGGGCGAATGAATACGCCCCGCCCTTTTCCAGCGCTCGCTGGTAGGCGGGCCGCGCGTGGATGCGGTCAAGCCATGCCAGCGTTGCCTTCCGATTTTTGCCGAGAAGGCCTCTGGCGTTCGCAGCTTCCAGCGGAAAACTCATTATGATGTCGGCGGCCGTGATATCGTTGCCGGCAAACCATGGTCGGTACGACAGCTCGTTCTCGATGAAGTCCAGATGTACATCGAGCATCGGCCTGGCCTTCCTGGCCGACACTTTGCCAAGAAAGGGCACCCTGGATAGCACCAGCATAGCGAACAGGATGGGCATCACCGACCCCTCAGCATAGTGAAGGAACTGGCGATAGCGGATTCTGTCCCCATAGCTCGAAGGAACCCCCAACCTGCCGCCGACCTTTTCGGCGAGGTATTCGCAGACCGCCCCCGTCTCGACGAGAATGACGCGACCTTCCTGCCCATCGAGGTCCTCGACGACGGGCGATTTGCCGAGAGGATGAAGCGCCTTCAGTTCCAGCGGCGCGCTCATGTCCGCACGACGTTCATAGCTCTTGACCGTGTACCCCAGACCGATCTCCTCGAGCATCCATAGGACACGCTGCGAGCGGCTGTTGTTCAGATGATGGACGATGAGCATGACATTTCCTTTCGAGCGCACGGTCGTCCCTCAACCTGCCGCATGAATGAAGGTTCCCCTGCCGGGCGACGTGGTGGTTTGCCGATGCGAGGAACGACATACGGGTTCAGCCGTTATGACCATGAGCCAAGGAGGTAAACCATGTCTAATGTCGTGAATACCGATGGCAATGCGCCAAACAACGCAACGACCAGTAACACGTTCGGAAAATCAGTGGAGAGCCAAGCCCAGATTTCGGACGCAGCAAGAGTGGGCTCCAGCGATGTCGCCGAAGGCGAAGCCCTGAATATCTACCGACTTGAGCCGCTCGCGGCCGCCGATGACCCGCGCTGGCGCAATGCCCCCGGTCACGGCACGGTTATCGTTGCAGCCCGAACCTCTGGTGATGCACGTATCGTCGCCGCGTCGCGGGAACTCGACTTCATGGAAGTGGACGCAGCACCTGCCGAAGATGTGACCACATCCAACGCAAGCGCATTTCGTGACGACAAACTCTACACGGTTATCGAGATCGAGCACGCGCGGCATGACGTGCGAAGGGGCGTATTGGAAGGAGATATCTCCGTCGCTACAATTGTCCCAGTTCAGGTCTAGGCACTTGGCGGCTGACACGAGCGATGCAGCTTCAGTCGTCGCTTGTCGAAGCATGTAGTCTCGACACCGTGACCCATTTGAGCACGAGAAACAAATGAGGCCGCCCGATATAGGCGCCCTCTTTCTAACCGTCAGGTCGGCGTTTTCGATACCGTCACGCCGTCAGTGGGCGTTCACAAACGGTAGGAAGGATTCGACGTCGCGTCGCTCCTTGTCATCAAGTGGATGAATGTTCTGCTCCCAGAATGATTCCGCCTCGGACGGCTCGCTCTCCCACCGTCGGGTAGAGCTCAGATTGTCATCAATAGCGGCAAGACGTGTGCCACCGAGACGACGATATTCATCAGCGAGTTTTTAAGCGTTATTGTCCATTTTTGCTCTCCTTCATGAGGAGAACTCGCGCAGGACACACGTTCCCTGCTACAAACACGCTATTGCGGTTTCTCGTGCGGATCCGAGTTTTCGGCGGAGATGCGGGCAAGGCGAAGCCGCTCACTCTTCTCGCGCTTGGCCCGCGCTTCGGCTTCGATCAATTCCGTCGCGCTCTGGTGCGTTTGATTGAAGCGCTTTTCTCGCGACGCCTTGGTGGACTTCTCACGTTCTCTTGTCATGCGTCGTGAACCCGAATGTTCCTGCCGATTGCCACGGCCAACCACTGGCCACACGTAGCACTCAAAGCGCAGGCGCTCATTAAAGTTTGACATAGCAGCGATCCGGACGGTTAATCGCGTGGTTGAGACCTGCCTGTGCGCCGCCGCAAAACTGGAACGGCAACGCCTGCTGGCCACTGTTAAGCAACGGAACCTTTTCGCCTCGTGGAACTTTTGCAGACATCAAACGGAGATTTATCTTGGGCTTCACCGTGCAATTTCAGACCAGTGTGCTCAATCTGAGATGACACAAACGTCAGTTCGACCATCATTTGACATCAAGCCATTCGTTGCTGAACGTGAGACTGGAGACCGAAATGGGCTGCCCTTGTTCGTCACGCACCGTGACAGATATGATAGCGCGGTCGCAGACCGGCAATTCATCACGCGCGACCTCCAATAATATTTTGGCGACCTCACGTACGACACCACCTCTTGAGCTTATCTCTATACCGTGATCGTCCCGGAGCGGGCCGTCGCCATTGTGAAGGTCGAAGTAGTATCGGCTCATGCGTAAACCTCTTGTTTGAGATGCTTAAGTGCTCAGCGGGCGGATAGTTCCGATTAAATAAAGACAACCGTGTATGCGGCTTCAAAAGCCGGGAGATTTCATGATCGACGCACTGCTTCTCAACTTGACCCATCGCGACTTCGTTTCAGAGGAAGAGAAATCCCGATTGCGTGAACTGGTCGGAAGGGAGCGTACGTTCGGCCCGGGCGAGGACATCGTCATCGAGGGATCCCGGCCCACGTACAGCACACTCATGGTCGATGGGCTCTCGGCGCGCTATAAGCATATGGCCGACGGATCTCGCCAGATCACGGCCCTCCAGGTGCCCGGAGATTTCGTCGATCTGCATGCGTTTCTGTTGAAGAAGCTCGATCATGGCATCGTGGCGATCTCTACCTGCCGCGTTGCGTTCGCCGACCATGCGGATCTGCGAGATATCACAGAAAAGATGCCTCATCTGACGCGGCTATTGTGGCTGAACACGCTGGTGGACACCGCCATTAATCGCGAATGGATCTCGTCGATGGGCCGTCGTTCGAAAAGGGCGCACATCGCCCACCTGATTTGCGAGCTCTATGTCCGCCTGAAAACCGTAGATCGGGTCAGCGGCTGGTCGTTCCAATTGCCTCTCACCCAAGCCGAATTGGCCGATGCGATGGGCATATCCCTCGTTCATGTAAACAAGACCCTGCAGGTGCTGAGGCGCGAGGAAGTGTTTATCTGGGAGAACCGCACTCTACAGATCATCGACTGGGAGCGTTTGACGGAAATTGCAGAGTTTGACCAGACTTACCTGAATTTGATCGTCGAGCCGCGGTGATCCTTTCGAAGCGCTGTAACGTATTGCATTTTGCATCGCCTGCGCTAACTCACGCTTTGCTTATGGACTGCGAGGCAAGATGAAGACAGCTATCACGGTCAGACTCGATCCCGATCTTCTGGAAGCGGTTGGCATGGGCGCCGAACGGGAAAACCGTACGCTGACCAACTTCGTGGCGACCGCGGTGGAAGATGATGAAGTCGCCGAGGTAACTGGCGAAATGCTGGATGCCATAGGCCTGGAGGTGACGCGCGCGACTGGTGCCCAGGCGGCGCTGGACGTTCTCTCCGGCGACCAGCAGTTCTCCTTGATCTTCTAGGATATCATGATGCCCGGGGGCATGAATGGTATCCAGCTCGCCGGAGAAGTGCGAAAGCGCTACGGAGCGATCCCACTGCTGCTGACAAGCGGTCACGCGGCCGCCTTCTCCGATCAGGCTCAGGATCTCGGTGTGCGGCTGTTGGCGAAGCCTTTCAGTATCGACGAGCTGGGAGAGAACATTCGTCGAGAGATCGATCGTCCGCGATAGCGTTTGCCGGCGATGCCGGTCTTGCCGAGCGGCATCTTATGTGATCGATATCCGACGTCGCCAGTTGACGGGCGCCGCCGCTTTCATCCACCAGCCGCATGAAGGGATATGATAATGCCTTACACTCTTCTGGATGACGCAGCCGCCGGCGGCTTGTTTGTCGGCCGCGTTTGGAATCCCGCCGTCTCCGGCCCCAGCATTGTCACCGTCCGTGATGGCCAGTTGATCGATATCACGTTCAAGGATGCGCCAACGTTGAGCGCGTTGCTGGAGAACCCAAACCCGGCAGGCTTCGTGCGTGCCGCGACCGGTCATGCGATCGGTACGCTTGCGGATATCGCCGCAAACAGCACCGGCAAGCCGGACTCCGCCCTGCCCTATCTGCTGGCGCCGGTGGATCTGCAGGCCATCAAGGCCTGTGGCGTGACCTTTGCGCAGTCGATGATCGAGCGGGTGATCGAGGAAAAGGCGGCCGGCAGTCCCGAGCGGGCAGCAGCCATCCGCGAGCGCGTCAGCACGCTGATCGGCGGAAGCCTCAACAATCTGAAAGCCGGATCGCCGGAAGCCGCGATTGTGAAGCAGGCGTTGATCGACGAAGGCATGTGGTCGCAATATCTTGAGGTCGGTATCGGCCCGGATGCCGAGGTCTTTACCAAGGCGCCTGTCCTCTCCTCGGTCGGCTGGGGCGCCGATGTCGGCCTTCATCCGGTCTCGACCTGGAACAATCCGGAGCCGGAGATTGTGCTGGCGGTCGACAGCCGCGGCGAGATCAAGGGCGCGTCGCTGGGTAACGACGTCAACCTGCGTGATGTCGAGGGGCGCTCGGCACTGCTCCTCGGCAAGGCCAAGGACAACAATGCTTCCTGCTCGATCGGTCCGTTCATCCGGCTGTTCGACGCGACGTTCGGACTTGACGATGTGCGTAAGGCCGAACTCGACCTGAAGGTCACCGGCGAAGACGGCTTTGTGCTCAACGGCAAGAGCTCGATGTCGAAGATCAGCCGCGACCCCACAGATCTGGTGCGCCAGACCTGCGGCGCGCATCATCAGTACCCGGACGGTTTCATGCTGTTTCTCGGGACATTGTTTGCGCCGACGCAGGACCGTGACGCCCTCAACCAGGGCTTCACCCATAAAATCGGCGATGTCGTCGAGATTTCCTCCGCCGGGCTGGGATCGCTTGTCAACACCGTCCGCCTGTCGAACGAGTGCCCGCCGTGGACGTTCGGGATCAGCGCCTTGATGGCCAATCTGGCAAAACGCGGACTGCTTTAGATCGAAACGCAGCCGCAGGGCATCGGCCTTTTCATCGACTGCCGTAAAAATACGGCAGATGGCATCGTCTTGTCTGTTCTTCCAACGTTTGGCGCATATATCCGTATCCGGGTACGCAGCAAATATGTGAGGACATAAGCCATGAAACTGATCGTCGCCGCACTGGTCGGCGCCATCGTCCTGAGCGGATGCACGACGGGCAAGGACTACGATGCACCGGGCGTCGCGCCGATCCCGGGCAGCATCACCTATCGCGGCCAGCCGCAGACCAAGCTGACGAAGTCTCCCATCGGATCGACGTTTCCTCACAACTTCATCAACCAGTTTGGTGAGCAGGTGGAGGAAACATACATGATCCAGCCGGACCGCTCGCTCAAGATCGTCCATCGCGAGGTTCGCCCGATACGGTTCGGCGGTCGCGATTGAGTTTGGTTGGCAAGTCAAAGGCTTGGCCTGACATTTTATCGAAGATATCACCTGATCGTCATGGACGCACGGTTGAATTTCATCCGTTGCTGGGACAAACTGCTGGTGCTTGAAAGCCGGTTTTCCGGGAGGACCGTTTCGTTCAGGTCAGCATAGGAATACAGCATGAATGCAAAGACACCGAATGCCATTGATAGCTACGTAGGCTCGCAGGTCAGAATGCGTAGACAGCTTATGGGGCTGAGCCAGGAAAGACTCGCGGACCAGATCGGCGTCACGTTCCAGCAAGTGCAGAAATATGAAAAAGGCATGAACCGCATCGGCGCCAGCCGGCTGCAGAGGATTGCCGAAGTCCTGAACACCTCTCCCAGCTTCTTCTTCCAGCAGGATCCGAACGAGCCGCTGTCTCTTGCGGGCCTGGACCTGACGGTAACCGCCGATCCGGTCGCGGAATTCCTGCAGTCCAAGGAAGGTTTAGCGCTCAACAAGGCGTTCATGAAAATCACGGATATGCATCTCCGCGAAAAGATCGTCGCGCTCGTCAAGGCGATGGCGCAAACGCAAGTCGATCGCTCGGTCAGCGCTGACCAACAGAAGCACGATATATCGCCGAATTGATCGGCAATACCGCCCAAAGGACACGACCCATCCTTTCACTGCGGTCAGTCAGCGACATCTTGGCGCTTCCGGCAATGCAAGCGCCGACTTAACAACTCAGACGCAACGCCGCTGCGGCAAAAGGGCATCAAGGATCGCCCCTTTGCACTTCACATCCCGGCATGGCCCTGCAGGCGCCGACTATTCGTCGAGGTAGCGTTCCGCCAGACGCGCCCACATTGCCGCACCGGCCGTCAGGCTTTCATCGGCAAAGTCGTACTTGTCGCTGTGTAGAATGGCGGAGTTGATTCCGTTGCCGAGACGCAGGAAGCTGCCAGGCTTGTGCTGCAAGAAATGTGAAAAGTCCTCGCTGCCCGGGATTAGCGGGCAAAGCGCAACATTACCCTCGCCTACGAGTTCCTCGGCCACCATGCGCGCGAACTCGGTCTCTTTTTCGGAATTGACCACGACTGGATTGCCGTAGACGTAGTCAATCTCGACTGTGGCGCCAAAACCTTCGACAATCGACGTCGTCAGCGTCTTGATCCGCGCTTCGAGAAGCTCGCGCACCTTTGGATCGAACGAGCGCACCGTCATCAGCATCTTCGCATATTCCGGAATGACGTTCGCGACTTCGCCGGAATGGATGGCGCCGACCGTTACGACAGCCGTCTGCGTCGGGTCGACGTTTCTCGATATGACCGACTGCAAGGACACGACGAGATTGCAGGCCACGAGAACCGGATCGATCGTCAGATGCGGACGCGACGCGTGGCCGCCCTTGCCCTTGATCTTGATCTCGACGGTGTCAGCCGCCGCCATCAGCGGACCGGAGCGCATCAGCCAGCTTCCCTCAGGCGCACCCGGGTGATTGTGCAAACCGAAGATCGCATCGAACGGGAAGCGCTCGAACAGGCCGTCTTCGATCATCGCCGTCGCACCGCTGAAACCGCCAGCCTCTTCTGCCGGCTGGAAGATCAGGTTGACGGTGCCGTTGAACCGACGCGTGCGCGCCAGGTATTCCGCAGCCCCAAGAAGCACCGTCGTGTGGCCATCATGGCCGCATGCATGCATCTTGCCCGGCACCTGGCTGGCGTAGGGCCTTCCGGTCTGCTCGGTGATCGGAAGGGCGTCCATGTCGGCGCGAATGGCGATGCTCTTCTTGCCAGCACCCGCAGTCATCCGGGCGACGATGCCGTGACCGCCGACATTGCGCGTCACCTCATATCCCCAACCTTCGAGCTTCTCCGCCACGAAGCGGGCGGTCTCGGCTTCCTCGAACGACAGTTCCGGATGTGCGTGGAGATGCTGGCGGATCGCCGTGAGTTCGGCCTTCATCGGCTCGAAGTCGGAGAGGCGCGCGAAGTCATTGTCGATGGTCATCTTCGTTCCAATTCTCTGCATACGTTATTCATGACCGGCCCTGCTATGGGCCGGCTGAGTTTTTGGCTTGGCTGCGGGAAACCCGATAGCTAGATGAAGCGCGACAGGAAGGCCTGCGTGCGCGGATGCTGCGGATTGCCGATAACATCCTCCGGCTTGCCCTGCTCGACCACGACGCCGCCGTCCATGAACACCACGCGGTCGGCAGCCTCGCGGGCGAAGCCGATTTCGTGGGTGACGACGATCATTGTCAGTCCCTGGCTTGCGAGATCCTTCATCGTTGCCAGCACTTCACCAACCAGTTCGGGATCGAGTGCCGAGGTCGGCTCGTCAAACAGCATCAGCTTGGGCTTGATCGCCAGTGCGCGGGCGATCGCGACGCGCTGCTGCTGACCACCGGACAGTTGCCGGGGGTAGCTGTTGATCTTATCCGACAGACCGACCCGCACGAGCAGACGCTTGGCATCCTCGATCGCGTCCTTGCGGCTGCGACCATGGATGCCGACCGGCGCTTCGATGATGTTCTGAAGCACGGTCATGTGCGGATAGAGGTTGAATTGCTGGAAGACCATGCCGATCTTGCGGCGCTGCTTGGCAATTCCGTTGGCGGAAAGGCTTTCCAGCCGATCCCTGTTGAGCCGGTAGCCGATCTGCTCGCCATCCACCTCGATCGAGCCCTTGTTGATCGACTCGAGGTGGTTGATACAGCGCAGGAAGGTCGACTTGCCGGAGCCGGAAGGCCCGAGAATGACGACGACCTCACCGGGCGCGACATCGAGGTCGATGCCCTTCAAGACTTCGAGATGGTCGAAAGATTTGTGAACGTTGCGGGCCTGGACCAGCGGCTCGACGTTGGTGATCGCGTTCAATGGCTTGCCTCCCCAATGGTGGCGGCGGGTTCGGCGGCCGGCTTGGCGTTGCCCGAGCGGCGTTCACCGCGGCTGTAGTAACGCTCGAGATAGCCCTGTCCGACATTCAGGATCGACGTGATGAAGAGATACCAGAGGACCGCGACCATGAGCATCGGTATGATCTCGAAGGTGCGGTTGTAGATTGACTGTACCGAATAGAGCAGGTCGGCCATGGCGATGACGCTGACGAGCGAGGTCGCCTTGATCATGCTGATCAACTGGTTGCCGGTCGGCGGCACGATCGAGCGCATCGCCTGCGGAATGATGATCCGGCGCAGCGCCCGCAGACGTGTCATGCCGAACGCTTCGGCTGTTTCAGTCTGGCCGCGGTCAACTGAAAGCAGGCCGCCACGGATGATTTCCGCCATGTAGGCCGCTTCATTGAGCGCCAGACCGACGATGGCAGCCGTCATCGGCGTGATCACCGAGTTGGTATCCCAGCTGATGAGGGTGGGGCCAAAGGGAACGGATATGGAGATCGCCGGAAACAGCGTCGACATGTTGTACCAAAAGATCAGCTGGACCAGCAGCGGCGTGCCGCGGAAGAACCAGATGAACAGCGCGGCCACCGAACTCGCGAGCCGATCATCGGACATCCGCGCGATGGCGACGATGAGGCCCAGGATGACGCCAAGGATCATGGCGACAACGGTCAGGCCAAGGCTGACATAGAGACCCTTGATGACCGTCGGGTCGAACAGATACTGGCCAACGACCGGCCAGCCGAAGTTTTCATTGCTGGCGATGATCCAGGCAAAATCGACGACAACCAGCGCAACGACGATCCACAGGACGAGGCGGCCAGTGCGGAACGGCGTGTGGGCCGTTGCCACATCGCGAAAGTCTGCAGCGCCCGAAGGCGCTGCATTGTTGGTGGTGTTGGTGCTCATTTTGGAAGCTGTCCGCCGAGGTTGAGGCCAGGCTGCGTGATCATGTTGTTCTCAAGGCCCCACTTCTTCATGATCGTGGCATAAGCACCATTGTCCATCAGAACCTTGATGGCATCGCTCATAATCGGACCGAGCGGCGACCCCTTCGGCACGACAGCACCCTGGAAAATATCCTCGAAGCCGTTCTTCTGACCAACGCCGGTCAGTTCCAGCTGGCCATTGGCCTGGGAAACGAAGTAGGTCAGCGGCGCTTGCGAGGAGAAGAAGGCATCGGCGCGCTTGGAGCGAACGGCCAGGATCGACGCTGGCTGGTCGGTATAGGACTGGACTTCCACGGCGCCCTTGCCCTCGGTCGTGCATTTGTCGGACTGCGCCTTGATCACGCGCTCTGCGGAACCGCCGGCCATGACCGAGATGCGTTGACCACAGGCGGTATCGAGTGAGGTGATACCCTTCGGATTGCCCTTGAGCGCTGCGAAGACCACGTATTCCTTGACCCAATCGACGAAGTCGTTGGCCGCTTCGCGATCCTTATAGTCACCGACCGGACCGAAGGCGAACTGATAGCGGCCTGAGTTGACGCCGGCCAGCAATGCCGGAAGGCCGCCAACGGTGGCATGTTCGATCTTCACGCCCAGAACCTGTCCGATCGCGTCGGTAAGGTCGGCACTAGCGCCGGTCATCTCGGTGCCGGTGACGATCTCATAGGGAGGGAAAGAGCCGTTGTTGACGGAAATCATCTTGCCCGAGGTCTTGATGGCATCAGGAAGCTTGTCGTGCAGTTCCTTGTTGACCTCGATCTTGATTTCCTGAGCCTGCACCGGGCTTGCGAGCACGACACCGGCCAGCGCGAGATAGGCGATTTTCTGAAGCGACATTGGTATTCCCCTTTTATATTACGAAGTCACGATCTCAGTTGTTTACGGAGCTGCAGCGATACGGTTTCCGTCGGTATCGAATTCGAAGAGTTCTTCCGGCGTCATATGGCGCTGCATGATGCCCTGGGCGTGCAATTCACCGGCGAAGTCGTCGATCATCTTTCGGTTTGCAGCAAAGCCGCTTGCGTCCCAGCCTTCCGGCAGTTCGAGCGACGACTTCAGGAGCTCGTCGAACATCCATGGCGTGGTATCCGCATATTTGCGGCGCTTGCTCAGCCATACGTGCTGAGATTCGTCGATCACCTTGCTGATCTCGGCGATGATCCATGGATTTTCCGCAACGATTTCCGCCTTGATGCCAATGAGGTGCATGCCGGGTACATAGCCAACTTCCTCGAAATATCGACGCTCAGCGCCGCGGAAATCGGAAAGGACCTGGCGGAACGGTGAACCATTCGCGAAGTAACCGTCGGGCATGAACGGCGTAAAGATGGCGTCCAACTGGCCTTCCTTCAGCAGGTCGACCATCGGTCGCTCGCCGGGGGCGGCTTCGATACGACCGGCACGGCCGAAGCCATCGAGGCGGTCGGTGATCGGATGCGCTTCGGTCAGACGACCGGCGTACCACATGGCATCATCGACGTTGACGCCTTCGCGTCGAACGGCGGCACGCGTCCAGGTATTGCCGGAGTCGCGCCAGCCGGTGACGCCGATACGCTTTCCGGCGAGCTGTGACAGTTCCGTAATCGGGCTGCCCTTCATGGTCACAACGCAACGATGACGAAAGCCGCGCATGATGAAGTTAGGGATACCGACAACGCTGTGGTCGCCATCGGCACGCAGCTGCGTGTAGCGGCTGAAGGACATCTCGGCAGCATCGCAGGTATCGCTTTTGCCGACATGCGAGACAAGCGTTCCGACGCGCTCCACCCTGATGTCGAGCTTCGGCGACGAAACATCACCGAGGATAAGGGGCGTCATGTAATCCCAGTCCCGGAGGGCAAGACGAAGAGTAATCGGCATCAGCATTCACTCACAATAATTCTTGTCTGAACGAGAGATAAATGTTCAAATCATGCCGATCAAACGTTATTTTGTTATTGAACATTAAATACTGGCGGAAAAATGAGCGAAACACGGGGCGCAACTTGGTTTGCTGAAAAAATAACAGATCGAACAATCCGCGGAATCGCGATTGAAACCAGTGCGTTGATCCGCGCCGGCGCACTGCCTGTGGGCACAAGATTGCCGCCCATTCGCGATCTTGCCTTCGCGTTGGGCATCAGCCCTGCAACCATCTCCGAAGCCTGGAGTGAGCTCCGCCGACAGAAGATCATCAGTGGACGAGGTCGAAACGGCACCTGGGTAAGCGGCGACCGGTTCGTGGCAAAGCCGGAACGGCTGGCCAGCGCGGGCCACTATGGTGAAGGTGTCCTGAACCTGACCGCTGCTGTGCCCGACGTGACATTGCTGCCGAAGCTAGCTGAAGCCATGGTCTACGGCGCGTCCGCCGACAATCTCAACAGTTATGAGCGCAGCCGTATTCTACCGGAATTGGAAACAGCGGTGCGGCACAACTGGCCATATGAACCGGAGGCGTTTCTGGCGACGAACGGCGGCTATAACGCTGTGTACACGCTCATGAATGCGCTGGTGATGCCGGGTGCATCGGTCGCGATCGAGAACCCAACGGCTATGCGCCTGCTGGACATCCTTGAGGATCGCGGCGCGAGGATCCTGCCGATTGAGTGCGACCAGCACGGTCCCCTGCCCTCATCGTTGGAGACGGCGATGAAGCAACGGCCGGTCGCCTTCATTTTCCAGCCCCGCGTGCACTCGGTGACGGGCCAGGGCGTTAGCGCCGAGCGGATGGCGCGGCTTGCTGACGTGCTGCGCGATACCGATACCTTGATCATCGAGGACGACGGTGTTGGCGACATTTCGACCGCGCCACGCCAGTCGCTCGGTCACCTCTTTCCCGATCGCGTCATCCACATTCTTTCGTTTTCGAAGACACACGGGCCGGATCTGCGATTGGCCGTTCTCTCGAGTTCGAAAGCGATTGTCGACCAGATTCAGTCCTACCGCAGCTTCAGCGCCGGCTGGACCAGCCGTATCCTGCAGGCGGCCGGCGCATGGCTGATCCGCGATCCCGCAACCCAGGAGACGGTGGTCAGGGCAAGGGAAATATATTCTGAGCGCCGCGGCAACCTGGTAGAGGCGCTGAGGGAGCGGAACATCGATGCCGCGCATGGCAATGGCCTCTCCGCCTGGGTACCGGTTTCGTCGGAGCCCTTTGCGATGGTCACGCTCGCCGCCCGGGGCATTGCCGTCCATCCCGGCACCAAGTTTTCTTTATTGCCCGGCAACTTCCTTCGCGTCGCAACTGCCACTCTTTCCGACCGTTGTATCGAAGTGGCCGATGCGATTGCGCTCGCTGCTTCGCATGATTGAGTTAGCTGAAGCAACAGGCAAACCAAAGTTAGGACACGGCCGCGCCATTAAACTATCATCTTCTGTCCGCTGCACCGCCCAAAAAACATTCGGGTCAGGTCTTGCTCTAAACATAGTCGGCTCATAAATGAGCGACAGAATTTGACCTCTCAATTCTTAAGGGTTTTCTACTATTCTCTATGATGCCGCCCCGACTTGCCGCGCGTCCTCGGGTGGCAGGAAACCTCGGATGATGCAGGTGGTCTATCGTCTTTCCCGCCCCGTATGAACCAGGTCAGACCAACCGTTTGCCGGCCATCCTCATTCCCTCTCCCGTCAAGGTCTACGACCCGTGAACCAACAGACTGCAGCCAATCCCGTGGAAAGACGTGTCGTTCTGCACTTCCCCGGCTTCGAGCCTCTCGACCCAAAGGCCCATCACGCCCGTTACGTCAGGTCCGCCAACCAGAGCGCCAAGGTCTGGGATGTCAAATTCGACGTCAGCGGCCTGCGCAAAGGCGATGCAGGTTCTTTCTTTGATACGAATTGTACCACAACAGATGCGCGAACATCCGGCCGCGTGTTCATCTATGATCATAATGAGCTTGTTCACCACTTCACCGACAAGAGCCTGATCCGCCGACTGGCCGCCGGCTACGGCGCAGCGGCAAGCGTTGTATTTCAAGGCGGTCTGTTCGGTTATTTCAGGCATGCTTGGCGCTTCGGCCTGTTCTTTGTCTTCCCGTTCCTGTTTGTGGCAGTGGCAATCGCGCTCAGCCTTCTCATCGCGGCTTTTCCCGACTTACTCGGCTTCCAGCGATGGCACTTGCTTTGGAGCACGGTGCTGGCAGTCCTGTTCTTCACCTCGGTTTTCCTTCCCTTTTCGCGAAGGCTGCACACCCTGCATCTTTTCGCTGATTGGGAGCTGGCCGTGGCATTGGCCAATATGGAAGATCCCTTCGTTATTCAGTGGCTCGAACGCTGCAAGAACAGCGTCCGCGAAGCCCTTAACGAAGAGGCTGACGAATATCTGATTACTTCTCACAGCATGGGATCGAGCGTCGCCGCCCATGTGATCGGCATGCTGATCGAGGAAGAGCCGCGCATTCTGGCCGGCAAGCGCGTGGTGTTCGTGACGCTCGGCGGCGCCATCCTGCAATGCGCCCTGCTACGGCCGGCAACCAAGCTGCGCGCCCGCGTCGGCGCCATCGCCAGAGCGAAGGATGTCTTTTTCCTCGAGATCCACTGCCTGACCGACGTGATCCACTTCTACAAGTCGCGCGTCGTCGCGCTTGCAGGCCATCCGGATGCACCGCAGGCGGCAATCGCGACCATCCGCATGCGAAACATGCTCACCAAGGAACATTACCGCAAGATCAGACGCGACTTCCTGCGCGTGCACAGGCAATACGTGCTCGGCCCCGACTTGCGAGCTGCCTTCGACTTTACCCTGATGACCGCGGGGCCACTTCCGGCGGCGGCGTTCGCACACTTCACGCAGGAACGGACCGCGCAGCTGTAAGCCGCCCAAGGTAAAATCGAAAAGCCCGACTGAACTCGTTCAGTCGGGCTTCTCTTGGCTGAGCAATGGCATTCGGTTGCGCACGCTACTCGATGGCCGAGAGCAGAGCCGCAGCCGGCGGGTGCGATGTCCGCTCCGACGCTGCAGCCTCATCGCCGACCAGGCAACGGATCAGCTGGTCCATGCTGACGCTGCCGACCTCGTGCCCGTCCGCCGAGATCACGGTCGCCGCGGTTGCATTGGCAATCGACATCTCCCGCAAGCACGCCTCCACCGTGGTGCTCGCAGGTATGCGAACCGTCTGCTTGCCCGACGACCCCGGCGGCGCCATGATCGCCTCCACCTGGATAACCCTTGCCCGGTTCACTTCCTTGACGAAGGCGGCGATGTAGTCGTCCGCCGGCTTCAGGACGATATCAGCCGGCGTGCCCTGCTGGATCACCTCCCCGTCCCGCAGGATGGCGATACGATCGCCGAGCCTCAACGCCTCATCGAGATCGTGGGTGATGAAGACCACGGTCTTCTTGAGCTCCTGCTGCAGGTCGAGGAGCACCGTCTGCATGTCGACGCGGATCAAGGGATCGAGCGCCGAATAGGCTTCGTCCATCAGCAGAATCTCGGCGTCGTTGGTCAGCGCGCGCGCGAGCCCCACACGCTGCTGCATGCCGCCGGACAACTGGTTCGGATAGTGTTCCGAAAAACCGTCGAGACCGACGCGCTTGATCCAGTGTTGCGCCCGCTCCTCGCGCTCGCCCTTCGACACCCCCTGGATCTCCAGACCGTAGACGGCGTTCTGAAGCACGTTGCGGTGTGGCAGCAGGCCGAACTTCTGGAAGACCATGGCGGTCTTCTTCTGCCGGAACTGTCGCAGCTGTTCCTGATCCATCCGACAGACATCGGCGTCGCCGTAAAGCACTTCCCCAGACGTCGGATCGATCAGCCGGTTGATATGGCGGATCAACGTCGATTTCCCCGAGCCCGATAGGCCCATGATAACGGTGATGCCGCCACCGGGAATGGTGATGTTTATATCCTTCAAGCCCAGCACATGTCCATGCTCGCGGTTGAGCTCGGTCTTCGACATGCCGCGCATCACCTGTTCTACGAACTCGCGACCGCGCGGTCCGAAGATCTTGTAGAGGTTGCGGATCTTGATCGATTGACTAGCCATGGACGACCTCCCGGTGCTTCTGCAGGCGCAGACCATAGGCCTGGCTGATGCGGTCGAAGATGATGGCGATGCCGACGATTGCGAGGCCATTGAAGACGCCGAGGGTGAAATACTGGTTGGCGATGGCCTTCAGCACCGGCTGGCCGAGACCCTGCACGCCGATCATCGAGGCGATGACCACCATGGCAAGCGCCATCATGATCGTCTGGTTGATGCCGGCCATGATCGTCGGCAAGGCGAGAGGCAACTGGACATTGCGCAGCTTCTGCCAACTCGACGAGCCGAACGCGTCAGCCGCCTCCAGCACATCTCGATCGACCATGCGGATGCCGAGATTGGTAAGCCGGATCATCGGCGGCAGAGCGTAGATCACGACGGCGATGACGCCAGGCACGCGGCCAATGCCGAGCAGCATGACGACGGGGATGAGGTAGACGAAGCTCGGCATCGTCTGCATCACGTCGAGGATCGGATTGACGACCCTCTGCATGCGGTCGGAGCGAGACATGGCGATGCCGATCGGCAAGCCGACGGCAATCGACAGGACGGTACAGACGAAGATCATCGACACGGTCTTCATCGTGTCTTCCCACATGTCGAAATAGCCGATGAGCAGCAGCGTGACGATACAGCCGACGACGATCCGCCAGCTGCGGGTGGCGAGCCAGGCGATGGCGCCAATGATGGCAACGACCAGAGGCCAAGGCATGCCGGTCATCAGGCGCTCGGCCCAGATCAGAAAGCTTTGCAGCGGGCTGAACAGCGTTTCGATACTGCCGCCATAGCCACGCGTGAAGGCACGAAAACCCTCGTCCACGCTCTTTTTCAGCGCGCGCAACAGGTCCTCGTCCATCGACGGAAATTTCCAGAGCCACTCCATGTCAGTTCCCCATGACAAAATCGGCGGCGGCCCTGATTATTGTTTGACCGTCGCGCCGGCGTGCATTCGGGCGGCCAATCTTGGCCGCCCGCTGTCGATGCGGTCTTAGAGCGAAGCCTTGATTTTGGCAGCGACCTCAGGCGAAACCCAAGTGGTCCACAGGTCCGCATTGTTCTTGAGGAAGTACTTGGCACCCTCCTCGCCGCTGGCCTGGTTGTCGGACATCCAGGCGATCAGCTTGTTGACGGTGTCGTTGGTCCAGGCGCGCTTATTGAGGTAGCCGACCACCTCGGGACCAGCCTTGTCGGCGAAGGTCTTGGTGACCAGAGTTTCGACGTTATCGGCCGGCCAGGCATTTTCCTTCGGATCGGCGCAATCAGCGACCGAGGTGCAACGCTTCCACTCATCGGCGTTGTATTCCGCGCCGTAGCCGAGCTTCACCATCTCGTACTTGCCGAGCAGTGCCGTTGGTGCCCAGTAGTAGCCGACCCATGGCTGCTTGGCTTCGTAGGCCTTGGCGATCGAGCCATCGAGGCCCGCGGCCGAGCCGGTGTCAACCAACGTGAAGCCGGCCTTTTCGCCGCCATAGGCCTTGAAGAGTTGCGCGGTCACGACCGTGCCGCCCCAACCCTGCGGACCGTTGAACACGGCGCCCTTGCTCTTGTCTTCAGGAGCCGGGAAGAGCTCGGGGTGCTTCAGAAGATCCGGGATGGTTTTAACGTCAGGGTGCGCGTCGGCAAGGTACTTCGGAATCCACCAGCCCTGGATGGCGCCGTCGGAAAGGATCTTGGCTGCCTTGACAAACTTGCCATCGGCGAGGCCGCGATTGACGATCTCGGGCTGCAGGCTGACCCAGGCTTCCGGCGCGATGTCCGGCTGGCCCTTTTCGGCCATCGACGTTAGGGTCGGGACCGTGTCGCCGACCACCAGTTCGGCCTTGCAGCCGAAACCTGCCTCAAGGATAAGCTTGTCGATGTTCGCCGCCACTTCGGCGGACTGCCAGTTCATGTTGGCGATCGTGACATCGCCGCACTCGGCAGCGGATGCGGCACCGCCGAGACCCAGCAGGCCGACGGCAAGAACGGTGGAAGCCAAAAGCATTTTCATTTTCTTGTTCCCTCTGGTCGCGGTGCAACGTGAACCCGGGCGCTGGCGGCACCGCGTCCACCAACAACCGCATTGAGCCTTTATTGACGCGGCATGCGCCATTCCGATTGCGTCAAAAAATGGCGCATTGGAGCTTTCTTTCAATGTCCTTATACAACCTCTGTCGCAATATGATGATCCCTGTCGCACATGGCCTCATAACAGCGACGCCAAGCGAAACGCCTCGTAGATCGCCGCGTGGATATTCCTGCTCGCCACCGCGTCTCCGATTCGAACCAGATCGAAACGGCCCGCCGCATTGCGGGTACGCAAAGGCCCACGTCTTGCGATTAGCGCGGCATAATCAACCGCGCCGAGGTTGCGTGATTGCGGCTTGAGCTCGAAGTAGAGATCGGCATTCGCCGTCGTCCCGTGCTCCACCACCACCTGCGACACGCGCCGCTTCCATTGCTGGTCTTCGGCATAGTCCGAGCCAAGGACGGCAACCAACTGATTGCCGTCCCGGCGAACGGATTTCAACCGCGTATTGATCGTCACCGTAACGCCCTTTTCAGCGAAAATCCTGGCGTAGGGCACATGGTTCATCCCTCCGACCTCGGGGGCAAAAAAGCGCTCCGGCGACACCAGTTCGAGTTGCGCACCGGAATTGGCAATCACCTCGGCCGCCGACATGCCCGGATGCGCGCCATTGTCGTCGAACAACAGCACCGTGTCGCCCGGCTTTGTAGACCCGGCGAGAATGTCCCACGAGGACGTCACCAGGTCGTCACCGGCCTCGAGCGCCGGAGATTGGGCGATGCCGCCCGTCGCCACCACGACCAGATCGGGATCGAAGGCCAGAACGTCGTCGCCACCGGCAAAGACGTCGTAGTGGATATCGACGCCGAGGCGTTCGAGTTCGTCCAGACGCCAATCGACGATGCCGATCATCTCCCGCCGCCGCGGATTGCGCACCAAAAGATTGATCTGCCCACCCACCTTGCCTGTCGCCTCAAGGATATCAACCGTGTGTCCACGTTCCGCAAGAACACGCGCGGCCTCAAGCCCGGCCGGACCGGCGCCGACCACTACCGCGCGACGGCGCGACGGCGCCCGATCGATCGTATGCTGCAGTTCCCCTTCGCGGCCGGTGACCGCATTGTGAATACAGAGCGCCTCGCCGCCCTCGTAGATGCGATCCAGACAATAGGTTGCGCCGACGCAGGGTCGAATGCGCGCCTCTTCTCCGGCTTCGATCTTTCGGATGATGTGGGGATCGGCGATGTGCGGCCGGGTCATGCCGACCATGTCAAGCTTGCCCTCGGCGATCGCATGCCTCGCCGTGGCTACATCCGAGATGCGCGCGGCATGGAATACTGGGAACTTCGTCGCCGCCCTGATCTCGCCGGCAAAGTCGAGATGCGGCGCCGAGGTCATACCCTGGATGGGGATGACATTGTTGAGCGCCACGTCGCTATCGATATGACCACGGATGACGTTCAGGAAATCGATCGATCCGGCAGCGACCAGCCGCCGCGCGATCTCGAGCCCCTCCTCACGTGACAGACCCTTCTCCCAGTCCTCATCGGCCACGAGGCGGATACCGACGATGAAATCGGCACCGACCACCTTGCGAACGGCCTCCGTCACCATATTCGAAAAACGCATGCGATTTTCCAGCGTCCCGCCGAACTCATCGTCGCGTACATTGGTCGCCGGCGACCAGAAGCCGTCCATGAGATGGCCGTACGCTTCGAACTCGATGCCATCGAGCCCGGCCGCCTGCATCCGCTGCGCCGCTGAGACATAGTCATCGATGATCCGCTCGATATCCCAATCCTCCGCCTCCTTGGGAAAGGCGCGATGAGCCGGTTCGCGGATCGGGCTGGGCGCCAGCACCGGCAACCAGTCGCCCTTGTTCCAGCCAGTGCGGCGGCCGAGATGCGTCAGCTGGATCATCACCGCAGTGCCGTGCTCGTGACAGTCGTCGGCAAGCCGCTTCATCCACGGCACGATCTCGTCGCGATAGGCATGCAGGTTGCCGAAGGCAGGCGGAGAGTCGGCCGAGACGACGGCCGAGCCCGCCGTCATCGTGAGCGCGATGCCGCCTTTCGCCTTTTCGCGGTGATAGAGACGATAGCGATCCGTCGGCATGCCGTGTTCGGAGTAGGCGGGCTCGTGTGCCGTCGACATCAGCCGATTCTTCAGCGTCAGGTTTTTCAGTTGGAACGGTTGAAGGAGAGGATCCTGCGAAGCCATTTATCTGCACCCGGTTATAGGACGGAATGCCGATCTTCTCTCAAAACGAACGTGCGCACGATGGATAAAACGCCATGAAACGACGCCAATGCGCCGCCGGCGAATTTTGTTGCCCGTCCTCCCATAAGCGACCGCTTTATTGTCATCAGCTGATCTTCGTCCGGCAGCGGAACCAAACGCGGCAAGCTGCGTTCTAGACGCCGATGAGGTACAGCATGAGCGACGAAAAACTCTGGAACAAGCCGGTGATCATTGCGATCGGATCGGCAAGATACATTGTCAAAAACACCCGCGATGCAGCGTGGCTGCTCGCCGACAAATGGCCGGTTCTGACAGGCAAGGCCTTCGTTCGCGCCCTTAAGGCATGCGCCGCAGCGATGGAGGGCAAGCGATCAGCAGCCTATGCAAGAATGGCCCTGATCGCGGCCGCCCGCCACGAGAACCTTCGGATCGAAGCCTGATCGTGTTGCCTCGCGCCACGAACGATGATCCGTCGCATCCTCAGGTCCATGATGACGGCATCAACCGTCGATGACATCCGCTTGTGGTCGATCGCCGGCACTGACGTGCTCCTGATGCCAGGCGCCGGTTTGATCTTGATACACGATCTCGGCATCCCGGCCGCCGACCTGCTGGCGGGACGCGGCATGCTTGGCGGCGGAAAGCGCGGCCTGGTGTGAGGCGAAGCTCTCCGACCAAACGTCATCAAGCCGGTAGCCCCAGCCGCCATCGTGCTGGCCAACGTGGTATGTAATCTTCATCGTCATCTTCCTTTAGAGGGTCGGGTATAACGGAAAGGTTCCGCAGCAAATATAGCAATCTCGCGAACCCGGGTCTTGTCCGCATTTATCTTTTTGGATCAACGCGTTGCCGAGAACGTTTGAAGCATCGCCTGTAAGTCCTGAGAGACTTCGGATATTGGATTAAGATGCGTCCGCAAGTGCCTTCTACGGGAAACATCCTACCCGCCGCATATTGGTCTAAGCGCCTGCGCCAGGATCGGTCGTGAGCCACTTCGAAAACGGCGTGTCGAAGCACGCCGTCGCGGTTCAGCCCTTGTTGGTCTCGAACAGTGACCGGAACTGCCGCGGTTGGCAACGCAGATACTGATCGGCCGCCGAGACATGCGCTCCGAAATGCGCAGCGGCGTGCCATGGCCAGCGCGGATCGTACAGGATCGCGCGGGCAATCGCGATCAAGTCCGCATCTCCCGTCCCGATGATTGCCTCAGCCTGTTCGAACTCGGTGATCAGACCTACAGCGATAACGGGCATGCGCGTGGCGGCCTTGATCGCCCTCGCGAACGGCACCTGATAATTCGGGCCGACGTCGATTTTCTGATGCGCCACCAGACCGCCGCTCGACACGTGGACTGCATTGCAGCCCCGCTGTTCGAGCGCCAAGGCAAACTGCGCGGTCTCATCGACGTTCCAGCCACCTTCGGCCCAATCGCTGGCGGACACCCGCATCGTTACCGGTCTGTTTGCCGGGAACGCATTGCGGACCTCTTCAAAAATTTCGAGCGGAAACCGCATGCGGTTTTCAAGCGATCCGCCATATTCATCGGTGCGCTTGTTGGAGAGCGGCGACAGAAACTGATGCAGAAGGTATCCATGCGCGCCGTGAATCTGGATTGCCGACAGGTCGAGGCGAGCCGCACGGCGGGCAGCGTCCGCGAATGCCTTTCGCAACCTTGCCACACCGTCCATGTCGAGCTGCCGCGGCGCGTCATATCGGGGGTCGAACGGAAGATCGCTGGCACCTACGGTCTTCCAGCCCTGTGGCTTGTCCGGTGAGATCTGGCCGCCACCCTTCCACGGGACTTCGCTTGACGCCTTGCGCCCGGCGTGCCCCAGCTGGATGCCGATCGGCATCTCGGACCAGCGCCTCACGGATTCCAGTGTGCGGCCCATGGCCCGTTCGTTGTCGTCGGAATAGAGTCCGACGTCGCCGTAGGTGATGCGGCCTTCCGGCGATACCGCCGTTGCCTCTATGGTAAGAAAGCCGGCTCCTGAGTTCGCCAGCATGCCGAGATGCATCAGATGCCAATCCGTCATCGAGCCTTCCTCGGCCGAATACTGGCACATGGGCGCGATGACAATGCGATTTTTCAGCGTCAGCTCGCCAATCGAAACCGGCGTGAATAGTTTTGCTCCGGACATCGTATCTCCGATCGATTTTCATGGTGGCTTCACCTGAGATGTCACGATGAAGCCGGATTCTAGATTTGGTCTCGATGACCCGCCTTGAATAGTGCACCTGAACTGGACTGCTTATCGCCTGCGATGGCAAGGTCAGAATCGCCTTTTCAGCGCGTGCTGGAAAGCTCGGCGGCAGCCAGCACGCTTTTCGCCCGCACCACATCAAGCAGGACGGTGATCATAGCAAGCGTTACGACCAGTGAGCAGAAACAGACTGTGGGCCATGCCAGAGCCGGCCTGAGCGATCGTGTAGAGGATGAGCGACCGCAAGTAGACCGACATGGTCGGCACTCCGGAGGAGGAGATGGCAATCGCCGCGCCGACCAGCACTACCCGACGGGGCGTCAGTCGGCGGGCGGGAATCGTCGCCAGCGCCGAGGCAACCGCGAAGAGCGCGATCGTCCCGCCGTTCACCAGTGCATTCGACGAAGAGACGACCTCGCGTGCGATCTGTGCACCAAGCGATAGTGTCATGGCGCCGAGAACGTACGCGGTCGTTACCGCTGCCGTTGCTGCCGCGAAAATGGCGAACTGATCGTTTGGCATCGCGGGAACACGCGGCCGGCGCGGCACTTGTCCAGATCGTGTGAAGCGGTGACGAGCGTCGACATCGACGAGCATCACCTCGCCGCCGAGGCGAATATCTCGCCGCCAAGGGCGATGTCGCCATCCGACAGAACGGTGATGTTGAACTGGCCGTGGCGAAAGCTGTGGAAATCCGTAGTCTGAGTCATATCGTGAAATCCTGCTGCCTGGTGTGTGGGCACAGGTGTTCTCGATATGAGCTTCGGGGAAAACAGACGTTTCTGGACTTCTGCCGTTCATTTTTGAACGGATGTAAACGACAAATAAGATCGCTATTTGCAAGCAATGGTCCATGCGAGACCATATTCTGCGTTGTTGATTTCACGGGAATTCACATGGGACCTTTCACGCTCGCCGATCCGATCGTCCAATTTCTCACACTGATGGTGGTCGCGGCCCTCGTCAGGATATTCATGCCAAATCGGCGCGCCGTGAAATTCGTCTCGAGCGTCGCCTTCTTTGTCGTCCTGTCCGGGTTGCTCATCTTCAACGACATCGAGCCCTACTCGTCTGCGCCTTCGTCGGAAGATACGATACATCGGCTGTTTCTCGGTTCTGCCAAGACGATCTGGTGGCTGGTCGGCGCAATGATGTTGGTAAGCTCTGTTCGCCTGTTCCTGATCATCGAGCAGCGTCCGCGTGAGGGCCGCCTCGTCCAGGATCTGCTCGCCGGCATCATCTACGTCGGCGCCGGCCTTTCCATCGTAGCTTACGTTTTCAGCGTTCCTGTCGGCACGCTGATCGCAACATCCGGCGTGTTCGCGATCATCCTCGGTCTGGCACTGCAGAGCACGCTGTCAGACGTCTTCTCCGGTATCGCCCTCAATCTCGGCCGCCCCTATGGCGTCGGCGACTGGATCGTGCTGGAGAACGGCATTCAGGGAAAGGTTGTCGAGACCAACTGGCGGGCTACGCACATGCTCAGCGGCACCAACGACCTTGTGGTCATCCCCAACAGCGCACTCGCCAAGGCGCAACTGGTGAACCTCACCAGCCCCGACGAAAGCCATGGAATCTCGATCAAGGTGCGCATCGAGCCCACGCGCCCTCCTGCGGTCATCGAAGAGATGATGCGAACCGTGCTGATGAGCAGCAACTGCATCATGCGATCGCCGGCACCATCGGTGGCCATCACCGCCCTGGACGGCCAGGCGATCGAGGTCGACCTTTCCTGGCGGGTTCTCAGTCTTTCGCAAACCTTGGCGGCCAAGAATGAGATTTATGACCTGATCTACCGCCACCTGCAGGCTGCGGGCATTTCGTTGGCCGGCCCCGAGGGCGTCGCATGGCACGCTGCGCCAGACCCTGCTGCTCCGTCACCGGAGCATTCGACCGCGTGGCGGCTGCTCAATGCAATGCCGCTGTTTTCGACGCTGACTGCCGACGAACGGGAGGTCCTTGCCTCCTCGATGGTACGACGGACCTACAAGAAAGGTTGCGTGATCATCGACCAGGGGGCGAAATCGCCTGCCCTCATGCTCCTGCGCAGCGGTGTCGTCGTCATCAAGCGGGACGAGGTAGGTCACGAGATCGAGCTCAACAGGCTTTCGCCGGGCGATGTTTTCGGCGAACGCGGTGTTCTGATGGACGCCGAAGAGCCCGGAACAATTCGCGCCCTGACATTCGTGGTGGTTTACGAGATATCGCAGCAGCACCTGGCGGCAATCCTGAAAGACCGTCCTGCGATGGCCGAGGAACTCGGGCTGACATTGTCACGTCGGCTGGAGTCCGAAAAACATCTGGCCGGCAACGGCTCTCTCGCCAGCAGGCAGCCGGAAACGCTGGCCGGGCGTATCCGCCACCTGTTCCAGCTCCAGCATGGTGAGGACATCTAGGGCGTGAAGATCCGTGTGATCGTATCGACGAAAGCGCGCAGACGGCCAAGCCGCTTCATGTCGCGGTGATACCCCCTGAGAAATGTGCTGGTCGATCGAGCCTCACCGTAGACGCGTCCTAGCCTATACCTTGCGATTGCAAAACGTCCCGGTCATTGTCAAATCCACCACGCCAATAAGGAGACAGCCGTGCCACATTCTTGCTCACATGTTCGTTTGGTCCGGGATGTCCGTCCCAAGACGCGCGGCTGCGAAGAGTGCCTGGCGGAGGGGCAAAGCTGGGTGCATCTGCGTCTTTGCCGCGAGTGCGGCCATGTCGGCTGTTGCGACCAGTCCATCGGAAAGCACGCGACCGCCCACTTTCACGAGACCGGTCATCCCGTCATGGAAGGATACGATCCTCCCGAAGGCTGGGGTTGGTGCTATGTCGATGAAATCGTGGTTGACTTGCCCGATCAAACCGAACAGGTAGGACCGATACCGCGGTACTACTGAACACCGATCGGGCATCAAACCCGCCACACTTCCGACTTCACATGGGACCCATGCATGGCCAAGGTGCTCGTTCTTTTTGCCCATCCCGGACAGCGCCATTCTCGCGTCAACATCCAGATGGCCGGCATCGCCCGCAGTATCGACGGCGTCACCTTCGTCGATCTCTATGCCGAGTATCCGAAACTCGACATCGACATCGATCTGGAGCAGGACCGGCTGTTGAAGCATGACGTCGTCATCTTCCAGTTTCCGATCTACTGGTACTCGACCCCATCGATCCTCAAGGAATGGCAGGATCTGGTTCTGGAATATGGCTTCGCCTATGGCCATACCGGCGACAAGCTGGCGGGCAAGGTGTTTCTTCCCGTCGTCACGGCGGGCGGGCCGGACCAGGCATACAGCGAACAGGGCAGCAATCACTTCCGGCTGCGGTCACTGCTCTCGCCGCTCGAGCAAACAGCGAATCTCTGCCGCATGCGCTTCATAGCCCCCTACGCACTGTTTGCAGCCCACGATGCCGGTCCCGACGGGCGGGCCGAGCCGCATCTGCAAGGTTACAAACGGCTTCTCGAAACACTGCGCGACGAAACCTTCGACATCGATGCCGCCAGGCGCCTCGAATTGCTGAGTGCCGACACGCTTCCCCTTCGTGAGGGCACCACCCATGAATAGCTTCATCTTCCAGGCCTTCGTCTATCTGCTCGCCGCCGTGGTCTCGGTGTTGATCGCCAAGCGCCTGGGTCTCGGCTCCGTGCTCGGATACCTCATCGCCGGTATCATCATCGGCCCGGCACTGCACCTGGTTGGCAACGAAACGCAGGATCTGCAGCATTTCGCCGAGTTCGGCGTGGTGATGATGCTGTTCCTCGTCGGTCTCGAACTACAGCCACGAGCGCTATGGGAGATGCGTTCCAAGCTCCTTGGGCTCGGTGGATTGCAGGTGGTGCTCACCTCGCTTGCCGTGATGGCCTTCGCCATGCTTCTTGGCCAGGTGTGGAGCGTGGCGCTGACGATCGGCTTCATCTTCTCGCTGTCGTCCACCGCCATCGTGCTACAGACGCTCGGCGAGAAGGGATTGCTACGGTCATCCGGCGGGCAATCGAGCTTTTCGGTGCTGTTGTTTCAGGACATCGCTGTCATCCCGATGCTTGCCTTCATTCCGCTGCTGGCGCTACCGGACCTCGCACGCCATGCGCTCGGCAGCAATGCAGAGGAAGGCGGTCACCATTCGCTCAGCCTGGTCGAGGGTTTGCCCGGCTGGCAGGTGACACTCGTCACCCTCTTCGCCGTCGCCTTCGTGATCGCCGCCGGGCATTATCTGTCGCGACCGATCTTCCGTCTGATCGCGAAGTCGAAACTGCGCGAGATCTTCACCGCAGCAGCGCTGCTCTTGATCATCGGCATTGCGCTTCTGATGACCGTGGTCGGCCTGTCGCCGGCGCTGGGAACATTCCTTGCCGGCGTGGTGCTCGCCAACAGCGAATTCCGACACGAGCTCGAAAGCGACATCGAGCCGTTCAAGGGTTTGCTGCTAGGGCTGTTCTTCATCACCGTCGGCGCCAGTATCGATTTCTCGCTGCTCTATGCTCAAGTCTGGACAGTGCTCGGGATCACCCTCGGCGTCATGGCATTGAAGGCGATCGTGCTGTTTTGCCTTGCCTTTGTCTTCAAGCTGCGCGGCACGGATCGCTGGCTTTTTGCGCTTGGGTTGGCACAGGCCGGGGAATTCGGTTTCGTGCTGATTTCCTTCACGGTACAGAGTGCCGTGCTACCGCCGGAACTCGCATCCGTCCTTCTGCTCGTCGTCGCCATGTCCATGCTGCTGACGCCGGCGCTGTTCATCATCTTCGACAGACTGATCGTGCCGCGCTTCGACCGCAAGCAGGAAGACGAGGCGGATGAAATCACCGAGCCCGGTTCTGTGATCATCGCTGGTCTCGGGCGCTTCGGACAAGTCGTCAACCGCATGCTTCTGGCCAATGGCTACAAGACGATCGTTCTCGATCATCAGGCCGACGTCATCGACGGCCTGCGAAAGTTCGGGGTACGCTCCTTCTTCGGCGACGCAAGCCGCCCGGATCTTCTGCATTCGGCCGGGCTTCACGAAGCGAAGGTGCTGGTCGTGGCGATCGATGATCCGGATCGGGCGATCGAGATCGTCAAGCACGCCCGGCGCGAGAACCCGCACATCCACATCATCGCCCGCGCCTTCGACAGGACAACTGTCTATCGCCTCTATGAAGCGGGCGCGCATGATATCGTTCGTGAAGTGTTCGACAGCTCGGTGCGCGCCGGCGGCTACGCGCTGAAGACGCTCGGGATGCATCCCTATGACGTTGAGAAGAGCAAGGCAGTGTTCGTGCGCCAGGACGTGCGCGGCCTTAGAACGCTGGCCCCTCTATGGAAAGAGGATGTCGCGGTGTACGACAACAAGGAATATATCGCCAAGGCCAAGGAGATTGCCGACTTGCTTGAGAAGGCTATGCTCGGCGATCGCAGCGCGCTTGGCGACAACGCTGAGCGCGGCTGGACACCGCCCGATATCGCTGCCGAGCGTCTCGAGAAGAATATCGACTGATCGGCGTGGCGGCTTTTGCCGCCACGCCGATCAGGTGACGGAAGGATGCGATACCGCGACCGGTCTTTCATGATCGGTGTGACGTTGACGCTCCAGATACTGGTGAACGGCCGCTATCACCACGGACCCCTCGCCAACGGCTGATGCCACACGCTTTACCGAGCCGGACCGCACGTCGCCGACGGCGAATATGCCATCCTTCGACGTCGCATAGGGCGAAAGCGGCGTATCGTCTGAAGGCGCCATTCCTGTCTTGACGAAGCCGTGCTGATCGAGATCGAGGCAACCCTCCAGCCAACCTGTGTTCGGTGACGCGCCGATCATCACGAAGATGCTGGTCACGGCAAGCTCGTGCGTCATGCCCGAGGTGCGATCGATCCAGGTTGCACCTTCGAGGCTCTTGTCTCCATGCAGGGCAGTGATCTGCGCCTGCTGATAAAGCGTGATGCGCGGCGAGCTCTTGATCCGCTGGACCAGATAGTCCGACATGGTGGAAGCAATGCCGCTGCGCATCAGCATATGCACGTGCTTGACGGTCTGCGACAGAAAGATCGCCGCCTGGCCGGCAGAGTTCCCACCGCCAACGACGATGATCGTCTCATCCGCGCAGACTTGCGCCTCCATGGCCGTTGCCGCGTAGTGGATCCCCTGCCCTTCGAACCTGTCGTAATCGGCGACATCCAGCTTTCGATAGCGGGCTCCCGTTGCAATGACGATCGAGCGGGCACGTAATGAGATCGCGTCATCCAGGATCAGCCGATAAGGATGGGTGGAGCAATCCAGACTGGTCACCTCGTGGGAGACAGAGATCCGTGCACCGAACTTCTGTGCCTGGATGTGGGCGCGCGCCGCCAGAGCCTGGCCGGATATGCCGGTCGGGAAACCCAGGTAGTTCTCGATCTTCGAGGATGTTCCTGCCTGCCCACCGGGCGCAAGGGTCTCCAGAACGATCGTGTTCAGCCCTTCCGACGCGCCGTAGACCGACGCAGCCAGACCGGCAGGTCCTGCACCGACGACCGCGACGTCATAGACAACGTCGGCTTCCGGCGGCTCATTGATGCCCAGAACATTGGCGAGCGCCGCGTTCGACGGGCTCGGCAAGACGTGCCTGTCAGGCGTGATGACAACCGGCAAGGCGCTGGCAGCCACATCCATCGATGCCATCAAGGACGATCCCGTCTCGTCAGCCACCGGATCGACGACCGCAACCGGATAGAGATTGCGGGTCAGGAACCGCTGGATCCGCAGGACGTCGGCATGGTGGCGGTTGCCGACCAGGACGACACCGCCCTCGGCGTGCCGCACGAAGCCGGCTCGTCGCAGGATATAGGCGCGGATGATCGTCTCGCCGATATCGGGCTCACCGGTCAGAAAGGCATGGAAATCGCGGTTGGCTATGCGCAGCAGCCGCGAGCCTGCCCTGGCGCATCCCGAAAGCAGCATCGGCCGGTTGGTGAAAAGGTTCTGCTCGCCTGAGAACTGGCCGCGGTGATAGGTATAGGCGGATCTGCGGCCATGTCTGATATCGTCCACGAACATCTGAAGTTGGCCGTCGAGCACGAGAAAGAAGTCGATGGCGCGCTGGCCGCGCTCGAATACGAAAACATCCTGCGCGACCGTTTCTTCCCGGCCATAGGCCATGGCGCGCTCGGCCATCTCGGTGGAAAGAACAGGGAATGTCTGCGCCTGCCTCAGCCAAGGGTCGGTGGGGTCGGTCGGCGTCGCGATCATTATCTCTCTCCACGTTCGACTGATTATGCGACGCAATGAAGCATTGGGCAGTCATTCGGGGCGGAGGTCAGCGACCGCGTTTCTCCGCCGTGGCATCTCGTGCAGAGCATGGATACAGAGTATCCGCTCAACCGTAGCTCTCGAACTCAGGCAACTCATCTTCGGCAGGATTGTACGGATGCCCGACGTTTGCAAGCCGGAACGGCATTACCCGCCCCGGCTTGATCATTTCATTTTCGTTTGCCCAGGCTGCGCTCGTCGAACGACAGGAAGTGCCGCACCACGGGTTTTTCAGGCCCGACATGGAAGCGCGTGACATCAACCTGGATATCGGCGTCCATGTGGGAGACGCGCTGGTGCTGGCGCAGATGTTCCGCCCAGGATTCGACCAGGAACCACTCGACGATCAGTTCCGGGTTCGCCGCATCCTCGGTCACTCCCCAGGCATAGGCGCCATCGCGGCGGCGTTCGTGCGACAGCCTGCTGAGGGCATGGAGGAACTTGCCGTTGTTTTCCTTGGCGACGCGGTATTCGATGAGGATCAGAACCGGACCTCGGTCATGTTCGATCGGCTGCGCTGTCAGCGGCTCCGGCCAATGGTTGGAAGCGACGAGATCGGCTTCGCCGAGTGGCAGCTTTACGCGATGCATGATCAGGCCAGCGA
>Ga0247741_1000186_pt1 | contig 39976 bp, 27 predicted proteins | sample UWRJL213509R2_FD_180945 | JGI IMG/M metagenome (GOLD analysis project Ga0247741, IMG submission 180945) | Plant litter microbial communities from Arlington Agricultural Research Station in Wisconsin, United States - UWRJ-L213-509R-2 | ecosystem: Environmental > Terrestrial > Plant litter >... | reverse complement strand
AAGGCTCGACAAGCCAACATTCCCGTAAAGTGTCGAGATGAGGTGGATGAAATGACAAAATTTGACGTCGAGAGGGCGGCGGGGATTTGCAGCGTTGACGAGGATACCAACTGACGATGTTGGATCGAGAATTTCGGAGAGCTTCAAGCTTCAGGTGTGAATCTTCAGTCGCGTACTGTCGTGTTGGGTATTATTGCCTCGTACTCGTGTTCAGCGGGTGGGCAGTCGCGAGTTGACAAAGTCCGGCCAGGCCACGAGTGATGAGAAGAGAAGACCAGCAACATGAATGAGACAGAGAGTCGATATCGAGCGCCCAATGGGTTGAGTGGTTATAGAGGGAAAGAGGGGAGATCGGAACCGCCACGGTGGTCATGGGTTGTGGTCGTGAGTCGCAGCCCTAGGACGATAGATGGCAGAGTTGAACAGATATAGGTTGCTTCTATCGTTGATGTCCTCCGATGTCAACTATGGTCCAGCGTCAACGCGTCATCGATGCCATCTTGTCCCGTCCGCCCCTCGCTATCGTCCACTGCCAGTGTTCTCGAGCTCCAACCCGACTTGAAAGAACGCGTCCACGTCGTCTCCGTCTTTATGTGTTCCCAACGCTGTTTCCTTGTCGTCCATTTGGATGTTGTCCACGATTGTCGCCCCCGTTTTCTCTCCGTGGTATGAACGCCAGAGTCATCCAGAGTCATCACTGCGAAACCGTTCCAACCCATAATGAACCCCAGACAGCCCGCCTCGCTCCGCTCATAAAGGTTCGGTGTAAGATGTGCCTTTGGGAAAACGCCTATCATCGTAGCTGTGCGATATTTGGAGGAAGCATGGGAGTGGATGGTGGTGTGTTCGAACGAATCCGCCCTCATCCTCGTTGGTGGTACGGTCTTTGCTTCATTATTTTCCGTGTCCGTGTCCAGTTCTCTGAGCTTTGGCCTTCATGTCCCCTTTCGACCCGCCACTACCAGACGACTGCAGCCTAGAGTGGACATCCGCCCTCCGCTCGACCTCAGCAGCCCAATCCTCGTCAACACAGCATCCACCAAAGCATGCTCGACCTGACCCAGAATGAGATGAGCAATCGTCCGTTGCTATAAGTCTAGAGAGAGAAGAATGTTAGTTGTTATAATGTAAAAGTGAGACCAAGAATAAGAACTAATAAAAACGTGAACAAGAACGAGGGAAAGGGAGATGAAGACGAATAGAGACGAAAATTGGACAAGGACGCGACCAGGGAGCGGGAAAGAAAGATGTTCGTCCCATTTCCATGACAAGTAAGATGTGAGCTACGCAGTGTAACTGGTGGATGGGTGGGCCATAACCAAGGTAGAAAGAAAAACCGAAACCGACGGAAAGAACTCACCGGAACAGCATACCGACAATCCCATTATGATGTGCCAATACCGCCAGCTATGGGCTTCGACGTTATCCTCTGCCTCTACTCTGCGCTGCTCCCCAGCTGCGTCCCGATCATTCTGTAGGAGATTGGTGCAGGAGGCGGTAGAAGAGGAGCTCGCATTTTGGGCCGAGTTGGGTTGGACGTCGAATCGTCAGTCATGTGGTGTTGAATGACGTCTGATTCGCCTTCAGTTAGTCGTTTGGCGGCAGAAACAAGGGTTGGAAAAAGCTCAGGCAGCCCACGAGTGAGGAGAAGAAAGCCAAGCGACGGATGAGACTCGGGCACATCGCCAAACGCCGAACGTTGGACGGACAAACAAAAGATGACCTGAGCCACAAATCTTCTCGAAACCCGCTTCCCTCGCCGATCCCCCTAACCAACACTAATGCAATGTTCTTGGAGTCGATAGTGCATGCCCTGCCAGACACTGAAGCCTGTCGAGAGTGTGTTCTGCTTCCCCCCCGCCCATCAGCAAGTTCCGTCGAACATAAGACGCGGGTTGCAGTCGAGAGGTGTTGATATTGTCGAATATTCACAGGAGACGAGGCGAGGATGGTGTTTACCGTTGCGGTGGCCTAAAGATATCGGTTAGCATGGATTAAAGATGATACTAGCACAACGTACCCAAAACTATTGGCATTCTCGTTGTGAACATTAAGAATAGTGCGAGTCTTTCGACTACATTCAAGTTCCTCCCGACCTCTATTTCCCGTCAGTCAAGGTTGTCCTTCTCGTCGTCTGGGAACACCCCAACCTGTCTGGTACATAACTTGTCGGCGGAAGAATACCAAGACAACCCCCAACTCAATGAAGGCAGCTGGCAACATAGGGAGTCACGATGAGCTGGACAGAAATGGTTAGTATCCACTCACAAGCAGCAGGGAAGAATGATAAATCTCACATTTCGAATCTCGTCCACTTCGAAGTTGGTGTTGAGAACATAGGATTGAGAACGAGATCCTTCCGACCTAGGTTATAGTCAACTCCATGCGTGTTCATCGAAAGTTGAGCCACGAGTGGAGGTGCACGTTGGAGACGTATTTCAGTCAACCATTTGTCTTTCTGGGCGACGGTGCCACAAGGTTTAATCTTGAGGATGACTATTCAAGTCTTGACGCATAGGTAGCACTTCATGAAGCTTTGAAGGTAAGACGACCAAACATTCCCATCAAGTGGAAAAGTGAGGTGGAAAAGTTGATAACAAGAGGTGGGAGTCTGCAGCGTTGACGAGTTGACCAGCATTCTAGGGTGTTTATGCTCGAAAATTGACTGTAAGCTTGAACCTGGAAGATACCAAATGATTATGCCTGGTCGAGATTCATCATTCGAGTCTTCGAGAACTTGGAAAAGCTGTCGAATTTTCGTCTGCATGAGGGCACATGACCCGGAACAGTGTACCCGGCCGGACCGGTTGAACACATTTTGTGCAGCCCTTATATCCGTCTGTCAAAAGAACAATGTCAGCCCATGTCCTGTCACAAAGCGTGGAGACTACGAGACCAAGCATCACCTCCCAACTCATTACCCGAAAGAAGACTCTCACAAAATTTGTAATTGAGAGGCTCAGAGAAAGAGCCGACCTCAACAGCAGATAGTTATAGAGTAGAAATCGTGGTCGCGGGCTGTAGGCTGAACGAAATATTGCCAGATTCCAGCTAGCTGAAGAACACCAACTGCGAATGCGGTAATCGTAACCATCGCTGGCGGAAGAGACCTAATTTTTGGAACTTGGCAATGCACTGCTCTCAGTCCACGTGCCATGCTCGGCGATAATCAAAGTATTTGCCTTCAGAGCGCTCACGACTAACTTTAAGCTGCCAAAGCTTCAAGGTGTGTCATCACAAAAAAGGACCGCTTCTTACAATGGCCATAGTAGTAATTACACACCAAAAAAAAGTCATTATATATGCCGCAAGTCATTGCTTAGACCGCACGTCGTTGGAATGGAGTCGATCAATAAATTGGAGCAACCTGCGTGAACTCTTAGACGGCCTCACAATAAAGCAAGGGAATGTAAGCTAATGCAAGTATTTGAGGCCATTATAATGTCGCACAATTCTGTCAGCAATGACAATGCCTATCAGTCTATAGAATACCATGCAAGGACTCAAAATATTTGCTGTTCCTCACACCCTACAATTAGAACCTTACGAATAGAGATCACAAAGACTCGGAAATCATGTATGTTATATTCATTGGTAGTTCTAGAAGCTCTAGTAGGCGACAACCGTTTCAGTCAAAATATGATACTCAGCCAACAAGACGCCTCCCCCCGCCTCCGAATCATGTATGAAAAGGCGTCTCTCTTGCTTTGTGGACAGCCTATAGACCTGAAGCCGGCTATATGCGCATATATCTACAAGGGATAGGTTCAACAGAAAAAAAACGATAATCGCGGTCGAGATACTCACCTAAAATTGGGGCTAAATCCCGTCTATCCACGAGCAACCTTCCCCTAGGCTTCAAGGGAACCTAATGTGAGTGGACGGTGTAAGCGCACGGCTGAGAACTGAAGCGGGTAAGTGCAAGCACATACCTGAGTTAACATGGACACAGTAGCTCTCGAAGTCGTATAAACCTTGAAGTGGGTTTGATGATTTGATGACGAACCTGAGTTAGTAGCGCGTTGCGGGTGTTGGAGGCAGGTAATTGGCCGCGTCACTGGCATTCCTATGGTTGCACTGCCACTGCCACTGACTTTGTTATGCCAGTCCAGTATTGATATTGGACTTAGAAGAATTTCATTTTTATCCTTATACGTCTGTACAACGAATGATTGACTATTTATGATATGAATCAAGGGTCAGTCGGATTTTATACGGATCGTTGACTACCACTTGACTTTGTACGACTATTTGTGTACTATGTACGACTTCGCTTTTTACTGAGCGTCAACATCAACGCTGCTCGCTTGGCCAGCACCCTGTTCGAGTTTTGGGGAACGAACCGACCCCACCAGGCTGGCGATAACCTTCTGTGTTGATAGTAAATCCTGAAGCCGAAGCAGCTTCGAAAACTAGAGCTCGATAGCGGTGTCTAACACCAAGGTAGCAGAGTGTATATTCCGCACCCGGGGCTTTTGTTTGGCAGAGAGAATGCGGGCCGTGCCCGCATGCACCCAGAATTGGTTTGCGATTCTATTCAAATGGGTAAGTCAGAATTGTGTTGAAGTCATGGTGCCGCTCACCAGCATGTTGATTGCAGCTTCTGCTATGTTTCTGTTGAGATAATCATTTCCTTGAACCCCCTCAACACCACCAGCGCTTGCGCCCGTATTCTCCACTCCACCCATATCCACAATCCCGTTGAATGTGACGCCACAGGCGTATCTGTCAGAATTCTGCCATACAGAAGGGAACGTGCCCGGGATGACGCGATGGCTGCCTGTACAGAGCTACCGGTATACCCGTCGGGGCTGGGGAACAGTGACACAACGGACTGACGAAGCACCATTTGCGTCTGTTTGGGTATGCTTGAGAAACCGAGAGCGGTGAAGCATTGATGGACTCTTCGACGGAGAAGTGATTCTCTCTCTCGGAGATTGGGACCTTTCCTAACGATGACGGGTAACTGGGCATCAACTGGGTCCCTGGCATTAGCAGAGATGAAGTTGTTTGCGAAGGAAAGGGTGTTGCTCAGAAGCGACGCAACCCATCTCGCAACATCAAGTGTGACCAAGGAACCACTTTGTTCTCCAGGAAGCATAAAATAGCATCCAGTGCGCTCTCGCAGGCGTGGAGGAGGAAAATCTACTAGGAATAGAACGGCCCGTGTTCGTCACAGCATCTTTTGTGGTAGGTTTCGGTAGTGCATTCCTCCAGAGGACGGGTAACTGCGGTAGGTGTGGGTGAACAAAATTGGGCCCCAACGACATCAGGGAAGCAATGAGCGTCAAAGCAGCCTCCACCTCCACTCCAGCGATCTTGATACGGTGTTCTCCTGCCCTCTTGAGCAGCTGGGTGGCAATATCCGAAACTTTGGCACTGACACTATACGACACGTAGAGAGGCCTCTGAGGGATGACAAAAACAAGAGCCGCGAGACCGTATGCATGTCCCAAGGTGCGTGAAGGAACCTCCGCCGAGCCGCTCAGTGCGCATTGTGGCCAAGTCCCATTGGAGTTTATCCATCACAAGCATGATCGCCTTTGGGAGTCGTAGAGGCGTTGAATAGCAGAAGCATCACAGAGCCCATGACGCCGTCACACGGACTGTATGATTAGTATGAGATAGCACTACGGCGGGCAGCTCAGCCAATGCGGACTACTGGATATATGAGTGTTGCTTTCAGAACAGAAGACAGATGTCGACTTGCCTGAACAGGAGGGGGTGCATTCGCCAATTGCTACAGCACAGTGACTAGAACTGAAGAAGACGGCGCCACTTGTCCGGGCATCATGGCAGGCCATCGTTTCAGATATGATCTGCCCTTGCTTGCTGGGCATTCGGATACCAACCAGATCCCGCGGCAGGATTCCAACCAACGACCGGACGAGTAATGTCCCGTAACGAGAACTCCCACTCCGCGAGTATGACACGATCTCTGTGGGGAGATGTGCAGCTATGGGCAAAAAGTTGCTTTCCACAAATGATCCGCTGAGTTTGGTGAGAAGGGCTACGTAAAAGTCGAAGACGCCGATCCCGGTCCTTCAAGAAGCGCTGGCTTTGTTGAAGTGTGAAGAGATGGGCGGCCATTTCTTGTGGGGTCAACAGGGCATTCTTAACTTCAGCTGCTGCGTTACTGGAGATAAGTTCGTCTCGCTGATCGGGTATGGAATCCTTTTTCTTGGGCGCTGACTCTTGAGTCGATACAGCTCTTTCAATTTGAAGGGCAGCCAAGATAGGACCGACAGGCTGGGCATGTGGGCGACACGTTGCCTAACCGACACTTTCGAGGGTCTTGACACTTTGAGTTATGATAGAGTTGATTTCGTACGGCGTAAGAGGAGAGGCATCATTTGAGGAGTAGACAACGGTAAGAACCTGACGAGTAGGTCAGGCTAGCTCAAAGTCCAGATCACAAGAACTCACCTGACTAGCAACCCGCTGAATCGGAAATGACCTGTCGACCAGAGCTGACTTCATCTGTTTGATTATATCCCTACACGTAGCATCCTGTACAGCTCACTTAGCGGTGGTAAGCGACTGGATAGCGCGAGGAGAGAGTGATAACGGAGAAGTTGACTTGCTGAGGTATGTGAGCTGGGAACAATTTCAGGCAAATGCAGAACTCACACCTGACGATTGATATGTCTTGATGGCCACCATACTGATCTCAGCCATGAATGACATGACTTGCGGTCCAAAATGCCCATAATGTCCCCAATGCACCAAGACACGGCACTGCAGAAGGTCAGTCTAAATCCTGCAACCAAGCTGTAGTAACGCGCACATCTTCACAGTGCCCTTTTCTAGCGCCTTGAAGTCCCCGACCAATCCCAGAAAAACCTGCGGCGTGTCAAACATCGATCCCGTCTCTCCTCGGGTGTAAATTTGAACAAGACACCGTCCAACTAAGTTTCGTATAGCCCAGCCGGGTTGTGGATGTGGGTCCGTTCCCGAGATGATCTTGATGAATGTTTTCTCCAGGTCTGCCTGCAGTGGCTTCAAATCATTCTAAGTGGTCTTTCAGTATAGTTCTCGAGGTATGTCTACAGTCGCGCTCACAATCGGACCTGTCTCTGACAGCCGTTCCAGGCGGCAGACGCCATTGTCTCCAGTAAGTTGATTATGGGATCTGTGTCAAATCGACAATATTTGGAAGCACGAACTCACCTCATTGATATCCAGCTCACTCCAGCTGCGACACTGCGTTCGAGTTGTACGCATCTTGAGACTGGAGCTCGCTTGATACCACCACGTGAACGCGCCATCTATGCTTTGAAGGTGTCTCCGCATCACTCTGCACGAGGTGAAATGCCGGGTGGTGTTGGAGCCTGAGTTGGTCCAGTACAATCCGAGATGCTTAGCGCGTCAAATGTCCAGATGCAAAGCCGTTCACCCAACCGATAAGGACGAAAGTGATAAGCGTAGAGGGACTGTCGATGTTGACGCTAGAAAATGGACGGAGAGGCCAACCACGACAACCTATGACTCTGAGATAGTATCAGAGGGTGAAACGGTGGCAGGAGAAGGCGGAGCCATACCTAGGCCATCCTCGCAGGTCGAACTGTCACCCGAGCCCAAACTACGCATACCAACTCTACGCAGTTTGTTGCACTGCCCGTTACAGTTGCTCGTGTCGGAGTACGTGTCTTGATAGTGAGACACGGCTCGCATTGACGTCGACGAGTCCGAGATTTGGTACAAGGCAGAAGCGCCTAAGCGGTCCTGATATCGCAACTGTTGTGAGACGCGTCAGAGAACGCAGGAGTACATGGCCGTTTGCTGAGGTGGAATCGGCGTGTCAGCTTGGGTAGCGTATCAGGGTGAGAGGTCCAGAACCATTATGATCCGCGTCCTCAAAAGACTTGGTGCGTCGATGTGAAGAGCAAGCTGAGTGTTGACTTGTTTGCCGACATTTTCCACCTTCCCGATCCATTGACGATCAGGTTCGGTCCGCGTGGCAGATAAGATAAAAAAATCCAGCGACCACTGACGGGAACCTGCTCAGAGTCAGTCGCTTTTGTGTGCGTCAGAGTGGATATTACCTGCGATGGTGGGAAAGTAGGGATACAATTTGCATTGATCAAGGTCAGTCCGAGTCGCAAGACTTCCCTGTCTTCCCTCATCCATTGAGTTCAATCCCAACAACTCCCTTGTTTCTGCTCATACGTGGGGCTAACGACTAAAAACATGGACTGAGGGCGTAAATTTTGATCGCTTTTCGCAGCTAACCATTCATGATCATCTTGACAGAAATTACAGTCGTTTACGGCATTCAATAGTCAATCACGACTTGCCGCATTAATACCCGACTTCACGATGCCGTGATGTCGCCATTTCCGGACCGCAGACTCTTGCCTCTAAGAAGTCTCTGGTCCTCATCCTGTTGAACTATCTGAGCCGCCAAAAAACTATGATCACTGCCGACTCGCCGCGGGATGCTTGATTCCGTAGAACTCTTGTTGGCTGAAGCCTTCATGGCTCGATATCAGGTATGTCCCTGCTTACCTGTAAATGCGGCTTCAGGTTAAAGACATTGTTCTATCAGATTCTCTTGACATTACGCCCCTCCATTTGCACCAAGCCAAACGCCTCCTCACCGGTCCACTCCAAAACAAGTTCTTTGAAACTCAGCGAGCCAACTCTCGCGATTATCCCAGATTCCAACGTTTACTTGCATTCCCTCAACAACCTTTGGCTCGCCTACTCCGCCATCTTACTTCCATCCACTTCGCTTATCGTGTCCTTCGCCTGGCCTCTCTTTCGTATTTTCAACACCGGATATCCACAACCTCGATATATGTGCACCGCCCATCCTCCATGGAGCTTATAGACCAGCTCGTTAATGGTTGCTGTTAGTTCCAGCCAAAATCAGCCACCGTCACCTTGGTAAGTGTTTTATTCTACTATCAAATTTCCTGTACCTGAGGACCTTATCATAGACAATTGATACCAAGGGCAGCCTGAACCTTGACTCAGCATATACGAACGCGTTTGTGCGACCAACCTCGTTCACGACTTCGCATACCGCTACATATTTTCAGAGCAGAAGTTCGATTTACGGTCCTGCGACTTCAAGGAAAGCGCGAAAAGAAACTATCGCGTTCGACATTCGGCGAACGATGCCCAGTGGTATGAGCAATGCAGGACGTTATGTCTACCAGAGTGCGTCATTTTTCTTCGCTTCGTCCACAACACCCTCACACAACGTCCACAACCGGCGGCCTGAACATTCCTCAGCCCTCTAGAACCAATGCATACCAAGTCAACCACCCGCATCTACCCGATGGAAACAACTTGCCCAATATGGCCCCAGTTGCAGCGTTGGTCCACGATCCAACCTAGCTCGATGCCTCTCCTCAGCCTGCCCTCCTCTCTTCAGTATACGCCAGAAGCCTTGACGTTATAGAGCCTCCTTTGCTGTCCAGCCGAATTGTGCTCCCCTCTGCGAAATGGTACTTCCCACTCCGTCTCCTCGCTTCTTTCCTTGATCTCCTGTTCACAGATTCCAGCTAGCACTAACTGCATCCAAAGCCGTCATCGCGAAGGGTTCTTGTCCGTTGCAAGCCAACGCATTCAGTCAAACCTCCAACTCGCTTGCAGCATGGTATAACTTGCTCGAACATCAAACTCGCCAACATCTGGTCGAATAGCAGCAGTCCAGACGGCCACCCTCCACGACGACTCTCTTCTGCAACCCTCAACGTTCAAAGTCAACCTCTTTCAATGCATCAGCGCTTAATATCTTCCTCAAATCACGCAACGGCTCTTTTTATCTCGTGAAACCTCCCGTCAACTCCGATTCAAGCCTCCTTTGCACCATCGTAAGTCTCATCCTTGAATGAAATTCAATCCCTTCCTTGATAATCTTACCACTACTTTCATCCGTAGATTTCAAAAGCTTAACAGAACTCAAGATTCTTCCTGCGTCAATCCCTCCTTCCCTCCTCAAGTCACCTTGGACCATTCGGCTCGTCATGGAATCGGACCCAAATTAATATCGATCATATTCGCCTCTCGCTCGGTGTATCCTATGAGTCCCACTTTCCCTCGATCTGCTCACAAATTTAGTGCCAAGCTCACCGTCTATCCCTGCCCGCATCCCATCGAACACCTTACGCCCCTCGAGTGACTTTGTCCCATATCCGGCGCAGGTGAATGTTACTACTTTCTCAAGGCATCCCGTTGGCTGGAAAAACTTGAAGCGTAAGTCGTGTTGGATTCATATGCTTCCAACATCCAGTCTCACGAGCTTGTGAAGACCTGTCCTCTTCCTACCCTGCTTCCCAAGAGAAAGGAACATCGAGGCCATCAAGTTAGTGCGACCCATGGTATGTTCTGCCTTTTCCTTATCATCAAATCACCAATCTAATATCTCTTCTGCTTCGCTAGACTAGGCGCCAAACATTACAACCACCATAACACCGATCGTCTTCACCCGCCCTCAACGTCGAACATTAACACTGTGCGCATCTCCGCCTTCAAGTCTGCATTGAGCTGGACTTTATGGACACTCTAGGGCGGCAGGCTGAGGACTGGGTTCGAAAGAGGGGATGGCCGAGGGTATTTGGATTTGGAACTCGGTACAGGTATGTATCCAATAATCTCTTCTCTGGCTTATCCTTTTAACTGACTCGTCTCTGCGTGACCAGAAAGAGTGCCGAGCCACTGAATATCAGATGTGCAGTCTCCCTACGCTGACACCGTCAAAGGTCTCGTGTCAAGGTCACCATGCCCCCGAGCCAGCTTTCGCGTCAGATCGTTTATGATGGAGGATGTGTACATCACCAGAGAAGAGATAGTCAAGAGACAGTGGTCAAAAGGTGTCTTCATCGGATACGATAATTTGCTTCACCGTGTGTTTTCATTTGTCAGAATTATCGCCGTCTTTTGGAGGGTCGAATCAGTTGCAAGGACTCCGCATTGGGCGCTCCCAGATTATCTGCTTTTTTTATCTATGCTTTGGGTGCATATATCCTCTTGCTTATACTGACGTTCAAGTCGACAGGTTTGGGACATTGTTGCTGTTCATCCAACTGTTGCGAATGAAGTTGCGAAAAGTTCAACTCCATCTCATCGCTGGACGCTTAAGAGGCGACGATTTCATTGAGAGGTTGGAACGCATAAAGCCGTTAATCTGTTCCTAGAATGACAGCACTTAGTGATGCACTGTACCACTGGGATATGTTATCTTGAAGGCTCAGGGATACCTCAAAATTCTTGACACTGACTCACACCGCCAAAAAAGATCCATCCTCAAGAATGGGATAATGCCACCCCGAATACGACCTCGAGTATTGCGGGAGCGTCTGCGGAACAACGGGAGGATTTGAAGAACGCTCGTTTTAAGCGCCGGATAGATCAGCTGGACAATGATTCAGAAGACGGCAATGATGATACGAACGTAGAAGCCAGTTAGACATACATAGCCTCAGGTGGATTGTCACAATTACATGTATCCTTTGAAATGCATTCGATTTCATCTTATTCCATGTGCAATGACTGGACGGAAGAATGATTAGTAAAGCCTTGGAATATGCTGCTGAAATATATATCTGATACGACACCTTAAGTGGCTTCAGTACTCGTTCAATGTATACAACTGATCCGAGCTGAGGTCACTGATATGATGAATTCCCTCTCAAATGTCTGATAAGAGTTCTGCCGCTGATACATCCAAAATGATGGATGGGGCACTTTCGCACCAATATAGGACCGAAAATGCGAAGGTCATGATACACGCATATGAGCCCATATTAGATTATATATGCTTTTTCCGATTTTTCCGACAATCTTCCGATCGGTGCACGTTTCGCCGAGTTCATGTGAGGTGGCCCATCCGCCATCCGCAAAAAAGTGGCATAACGGCATGAAAACAGTGCGAGTTGTTCTTAACCCGGCGTATGAGGGCGGAGGCAATGTCAAAATGACCTTGGTGAGGATAAAGATATTACCATTTTTTCCCGTAAAGATATCCGTTGCCCATATCCCTAGGTTGTCCTGTCACCGGAATTCAGATGAATTGCTTTCTTTGCGAGAGTACGACAATTAATTGTTAGCTACGAATAAAATTTGGTCCTCAAGTGTCGTGAGGAGCGAGCCGCAGGCTCGGCGACAAACGACGCACCCAGTGTGGATGGGGCGGTTGATGATATTTTTAAATCTACATGGCTTACCAAATCAGAAACTTTCGCTCTCCTCAAAAAATACTAGATTTAAGCAGCAATATTGTTGTTGCGAGATCCGATTTGGGGACAAAAAGTGAGGATCCCAACGGTTTAGTCTACACCACATGATAAGGTTCTGATAAGTTTGTCAGAGAGAAAGCGTTGCTGAACTGATTCACTCAGGCTGTGGACATCGAGACTCAAAATCGGCGCCGAAGCGAGGCGAATATCTTGTTATTGTTATATCCATTTTCTATCGAGATATGATTTACAGTGTATCTAGAGTCGACAATGGTCAAGGGGATAAGTCTGCGTACTGCAGAGGTTTAACTCCTTCACGAAAACTCCCCATCCCTCAATATCGCCGGATCTTTCAACTTCCTCGCTTACCGCTAAAAAGCGTGAAAAGTACGCATAAATTAGCATGGAACCCCGTGAGCTAGACGCTGAGGTCATTGAAAGGAAGAATACCCGGGTAAAATCTAGAACTCCGGCATGAATTTAGGACTTATGATCAAAGAAGTGATTCAATGTGTATAGTATTAGGGTAACGACTGTCCATAGCACTTTTTGGTTGAAAGCCACCGAGAGAAAATATGAGTAGAGTATATAGCAAAAGGGACAGGAACGTACCTTTCGATCAGGCGAAGAAACCCCAGAAAGAATGGGAAGGAAAGGCCGGATGAGATTCAGAAACCGAACTGTGGAAATACGCGTTAGCTACGAGTGATGTTCATGAAGCCATATCCAATTTCGACGAGAAAGCTTTCCAAACAATGGAATCACGGATGTTGGTAGTCGAAATCGGTACAGGCCGATAGCAGCGCTGAAATTGTTGGAAATGCGAGGTGTGATGTTCAAGTTGAAACAAAGTCGATATCATAGAGCCTTAAGGGGCTCCTATTTCGACCAAAAGCCAACGGTGTATCTTTTCAGCATAAGTAAGCGGATGTATGGAAATAGGTGGTGAATTACCTACCTCGTTCGTAGCCCACACATTTTGGACGGCTTGGATGGATCCGACGATGTAGCCTAGCACTCAGAGCAGCGCAAGACGCTAACGGGAATCGACGCTCTGAGAGTAGCGTGTGCGGGGAGGTCCTAAGGAGTTAGTGGGAATCGCAAACTACATACGCAGGGGAGAACCCCGACATTGCGCAGTATCTAGGAATGTGCAAGGTGGTAGATTATACAGCTACGCGGATTCGAGTTGCAGTGAGTGTCGAACGAAAGTCGACGCTCCAAGGGCAGCGAGTGTACGGAAGTCTGGGCCGATCGAGTGTAGATTAAAGTGCATACACAGGGGAGAACCCCTGTGTCAGGGTTCAGATTAGACAAGACATCTGCCTCGCTTCGCTTCGGCGCTTCGAATAATGCCACTGCTTGTACCAGCATTTCACAAAGGGAAGATACGTCATCAGTAGTTCTAAAAAGATTCACGTGAATTGTGCCAGCATTGCCAGGTGCGTTGTTCGTCGCCGAGCCTGCGGCTCGCTCCTCACAACACCGACTTAAGCCAGTCTTTGCAATTCTGGCACTATAAGACCATAGTTTGCTGCATCCCACGAATAAATCTCAAAGGTAAGTTGCCGACGGAGCGGCGAAAAATGGTCAATATTAGTTTACTACTTGGTACAAATAAAATTAGACATGAAAGAGGTGGCCTCCGAGATAGAGTGAAATAGTATGTTAAATATCATGAATAGATAGATGATGTGGGAGGACGACGCACCGATCCCTGCTTAGCATTTCCTTCTTCCTCATTTTTTGGCCACTGCCAGAGGGAAGAGAGGAAGGGGTCAATTGACACAGCGTCTAACTTCTGCCATCGCTTGCTGATGTCGAATATGCAACCACGACTCAGAGCGCAAGTGGTGGGAAAAAACGAGAGATTAGAAGTCCACTAGCGGTGCACATTTAACAGCGAAGATGAGGGGCGCTGCGTTTGGGAACGACTGGGGGCACACAGTCATTGAGTCTAAGATCATCAAAAGGGTGTAAGTTGAGGAGCAGGATTGAGCTTCAGGGCGCCTGCGAGAACGGTGAGAGTCGAAAAGCCGCTGAGGGTGACCGTTTGAACGATGACACGAGGGAAAGAAAGGAAAGGTGTGTTGAGGACAAATCGCGATTTCGGGAGACTTTATGGGGTTTCAGGCGGGTGGAATAAAATGAAAAAAGAACAAAAAGAACAACAGAATGGTGGGTCATCACACCACGATTGAGGAGGGAATGCACAATTTGGAGAAGGCGGGAATGCAAAGAGTAGGCAAAACAAAGGTTCGATGGCCAAGGTGAATGAAAGACAAAAGCGAGAGTGTTAAAAAGGAAGTGGAACAAACATATGCAAGCGAAATGGGGGGATCTGCTTAATAGTAGAGGTATGGCATTGAAGTGGTGAGATAAGATTAGATGGGATTTGTTTGCGTTTGATGACACGCAAACAACACATAGCCGTCTCGTGCAAATCTAACCGCCAGCCACCACCGCCACCTCTCCTACTCGTCGCCTTACCAGTGTCCTCTGAGTCGATAGGAATCGTCTGGGGTCACCCAAGTGTTCCGATCTTCTTACCAACAACATCCTAAATCCTCTGTTCCGATAGGTAACGCTCGGGGTCACCCGAGTGGTATCTCCTCAAGGACAACTCCTAGGCCGACCACGAAAACGATAACTGCGACACGGACTTCGAATTGGAAGGGAAATATGTTTAGTTTAGCTATAGCATCTGGTATGTCAAGGAACACAGACGACACTGGCACCAACTAACTTACGTGTAGCTCTCTTGTCAACGATCCTGTACGCTCCTGGACATACTTTCGCGTTCGCAAACACCTTACAAACTGCTACTGGATACTAGGTACTTTTGATCCCGCATTCTATTATTGTCATCATCTCATATTCGTTGCTAGATCCTTCGACGCGACACATCGCACTTCATCACCATACACCTTAAACTCTTCACTCTGTATGCCAGGACACATTTACCATACAAGCAGAGCATTAACAATTCTATTTTATAGCCATGGCCGCTACCCCAACTTAAAAAACGTGTCATCTGGCGCGAGGATTCAGGAACGTGGGTCTCTCCCAGTGGAAAATCTTTCCCCAGCATATTGGACAGCTACAAACCTCACCCGACGAAGGCTAACCACAAAAAGCCTCGTATGCTGGACGATTCCACCATTTATCATGCTTGGTATCCTCTCTTTGTCAACAACGCCGGACCTCTTCTCGGTCGACTCGCGGTCGATAACAACACCATTGCGGACACGCTGGAGAGTGGCTACTGTAACGACTGATATAGAACTCCCGGCTTCCGCGTAAATGTTTCCATTGCAGATTCTTGGGCTCGGTTAGAAGACGCGTTGCTTTCCGTTGGTTCCCAGTTATTGGAGCGACATCCCTATTCCGCTTCATTCCCTGAACTCGACTTTACACGATGGCCTCATGAGTTTGGCTATCGTGTCTTCCACACAACGAAAGAGAAGGCCATTGCTTCTGGACTCAAAGCAAAGGAAGCACTCGTCATCCTTAGCGCCGTAGTCTCGTTTACCATCTCTCTTTGGCTCGAGTCAACCTGTTTCTATAGGACCTGGAACCAACTTTACTCGCGAATGGACGTTGAGGTCAATTCGACCTGGCTTTCGTCCTTCCAAAACACGTACATTTGCAATTTCGCTGTCAATACTCGTGCAGGTGGTGCCCTATTTGCTTTGATCACAAAATGGGGGGGATGGATGTACCGTTTTGTTCGGGGTGGGGCAAACGCGAGGAATGGCCGTCACATATAGAGTCGGACAACGAGTTTCGGGAATTGCGTGAGGTTTACTACCGGCACCGGAATTTATCCAAGGTGCCAAAAACCGGTCTCGCTATCTCTCAAATCACGCCTCTTCGTCCTTCACACTCTCCTCGCACGATCTGGTCGAGGTTCCTTCTTTCGAACCTCCTAAATTTGACGATGTCTACAACAATGAGGACACTTTTCACGTTGCGCCGGTTTTTGAGCCAGATCCTGCCACCATTCTTGAACCGGGGTCGTTCCAGAAGCAGGGCGAAACTGTAGAGGAATTCCATGTGCGGATGGCAGAGAAACTCGAGCACATGAAAACCTTCGAAAGCCAGTCGAACAAGCAGAGCCGCGAGGACATGGAGAGGAACGCTGCGAACGGCCGTCGTGTAGGGGATGTCCCAGTATACCCATGGGAAGAGCATGGAAGTTTTTGGAGGAGAGTGCGTGTTTTTGGAACGACGGAGATCCAAACGGCTTGACAACAGGTCACAAAGCGTCAGCGTATCTACCTTAGTGCCTTAAAGCAGTGGGACCTATGCCCTCAATTGCCTGAATCTGAGCCAGGCACCAAGATCCCCGATGCAGGTACCTACTTCGACAAAATTTTTGCTCAAGGAGACGAACTGGGTCCAAAGGCACCGATGCAGCCAAAAGATTTCTTCACAACCCCAGGGCCCGTCTTTTCGCAAGACCTCCTCCTCCTGTGGAATACGGGTTTCCGACTCCGGCTCTTGTCGAGTTCTTTGCTTTGAGATTTGGTTATGGCGTCGTCGCTGGTGAAAATTGGACGATGAACCGAACACTTTTGAGGCTTGTCACCGGTCACTTTGGAGGTCGAACAGAGTGACATTTGTCCTAAAAAGGAAACTGTCCAGAAAAAAGTCTCCGCTTCGCGGCATCAGCTCATTAGAGGATATACTGATCAGATTATACACGAATTTGCCTTTAATTCTTTTGTAGAAATGCCAGACTAATAAAATATCTATTTCTACTAGGATTAGGATAAATAGGGAAGCTGAGAACCCGTATGGAGATGAAAAACAGCTTCTAATCTGCATCTAGCGGGCTTCTAAGACGTCTGGACAGAGGGCATTGACGTCGAACACCCGACGAACAGTTGTCGCAGGCCGAACACTTTTCTATCTATGTCACACGGTCATCCAGATTTCGAACACCCTCTTCAACTGTTCGAGGCCGTCACACGTCACATTGGCCGAACAGTTGGTCGGAATACCACAGTACTCACCCTTCTTGTGCACTCATTGCAAGCAACGAATCGGCGAAATTGAAAACAATGCCGCCGCCGCAGCCATCGCCGCCGTTTAGCCAAGGACCGGCTAAATTCCGAAGAGGCGTCTATGTTGCACCACCAGCGTGCCTCAACTGTGCCATTATTTCTGCGTTAATAACGACGTGTTATTATGCGAAGCGTTGCTGGTCCATTTTGGTCGCGTAGGCGGTGTGACTCTTATACGGGTAGTTAGATTGTTCAAAAGCGGTGTGATAAACGCAGACCACTTATAATCTATGAGATACAAACGGCTACAATCATTTGAGACTATACTACTGGGTAGGAAAGGTACGACGATCGAGCGAAAGGAAAAAAATAGAGGCTGCTAGTACGTATTGCGAATGCGTAGTTAGACCTCTGTAGAAAAAAATGCAAGTAGGTGTGTTGGAGAAGACATTAGCGGTGCAGTAAATTACGGGGGAGCAAGAAGTATAGCGTATCTAAGCCTTAAGGAGGGGAGAAGGGCGTTGGCACTTTAGCACAAACGTCCGAAATCGAGAGAATTCTCTTGGAGCCGACATCTCTGCCTGGAGAGCAATCAAAAACCACGTCGAGGTACGCATGGGCAGGCATAAAGACGATGAGATAACCAGTGAAATGGGAATATGTATATGTAAGGGTAACGTCAAGGACGGTTGAGGAAATGAATTGGCGGAATAGGTAAGCTACTGCAGCCGGCAACAGAGGATGTTGAGGGTGACGTCGTGGATTGGGTCATGTTTTGCGCAGGACGGCCATAGGCGTGTCGGGGCGAGTGGCGTTAGATGCACGCTACTGACGACGGCTCACCTTGGGCTTGGAACCCGTTTGAGAGTTGGGCTGGGGACATTATATGCATTGGAAGGCGCGGTGTCCCAAAAGGCAGAGGGCTAAGAAACCTGTTAGGCACTGTATAGAGAAAAAGGTCAAAAGACAAGTGACTTACCATGGCAAGCAAAGATGGACAAGGGCGAGTGAGATCTGTGGGTGCGAAAAAGAGGACAAATCAACCAGGCGATGGAGATGATTAGATGGAGGAACGCACTGAGGGTAGACGCTTTGGCCTTACATGAATTTCCAAAGAACAAACCTTGCCCTTTGTTGATGTTGGATCCGCCTGTAGACTCCGATAAAAGAACGTTCCATAGGGGCCTATTATTTCATCGCTTACAGCGCTTCTCGAAAGTAATGGGAATCGGCTCTTTTTTTCCACGCGTCTTCCCAAAATAGATATTTTCCTAAGTTGGCCTCGATCTTGGGCTCTAAGGCTGATTTTGAGGCCAATTTTTTGGGAGATAGCAGATATAACAAATCAGAACACTTCTATCTGTTTTTCAAGCCCGAGGATTACGTTCTAGTGGCTCAATACGCTGCAGCAGTGAGGTTTGAGAGCCTTCCTAAAAGGGAAGGTTGGCTTAGTCAACGCCATTTCTACGACAAATCCGTAAATGGTAACAAGGACGGATTTCTTCACCAGCGGTACTAGGACAACTGATAAAATCACAAAAAAAATTGTGTAGACTAAATATACCCTATAAAGACGATCTTGACCCTTGAATTTATGAAAATCGCGATTGAAGCATCCAAGTTGACGTTCGAATAATCCATTACCGCTTTCGGAAGACGCGCGGAAAAATTGATCGATTCCCATTACTTTCGAGAAGCGCTGTAACTGCTTCGGACGAATCGATGCGGCGGTGCTCACTTTTGGCAGCTTGTTCTTGAAGACATCGATTTCATTGAGAAATAGGACAACCAGGTCAGCAGGAAATGTCATGAGTCGATCACTGATTTGAAAAGTGGGCCGCCGGTTCTGGGTTGACGTATGAGAATGGCGACGGCGAAGAGAATGGTTAATTGAGCAGCCTGCGGGTTCTCCTTCAGTAAGATATGACGGCGCTCACTCAGCCTATGCAAAAGAGGACCAATGCGGCTGATTCAAAGCGGCAATTCCACTACACCCTCTCCGACCGTTGACCGGGAACACCCACATAGCACGCGTATTCTGACGGAATTCTCAATTGTGAGTGGCAGGCGCAGATGAATGAGTCAGAAAAGGCGGATTAGTACCCAGGAAAGTAAGCTATCATAAACTTCATTTCCTTGACACCCGGTTTTGCTTGTGGCTCTTGAACACCGTGGGACCAGCGTGACAACTTCAGTAACACATTTGAGACTTTGTCTGCTTTCAACGTTCACACTGTTCCTCCATTGCAGGTCTCCACGGCGAGTAGTGCAATTGTACCAGGGCTGGACTCACACCGGGGACCAAGTGGGGGAATTGCACGAAAGCCTTTAGGCGCTTGGACCTCCGTCTTACCTTCCCGCTCTCTTTCAAAGACGGCAACCGACGTTTGGAATCTTATTCATCCATACCGTCCCTCAAAGCAAGGAGGCCGCCTAACAGGGCTGCAACCATTGGATAATCTACACCATGCCCACGCCCTAACACCATTGCCTTGCAAGGCTCTTGCTGAGAAATCGCTCAGTTCGAATTGGACGCGCTAACCTCCATCCCCGCTGAGAACGCACGGGCCATTCCCACTAGCCAGTACGTTGTGGTGCACCAGTTCTCACGTTCGTCGCCAATTTACGTTCCACCAGCAGTTCCTTCAGTTTTGTAACGTGGATAGGAGCTCCAGGCCACCTACCGGACGAAACCAACGTCCTCAGAATATGATTAAGCATAATCCATCTCTGAGCCCTCGATGATTCGCCATGGCCTAGAGGACAAGTCTGTTCTGAAGTCGATCTATGCAATGCTCTTCGGCAATAATACGCCCACTGCTCGCATTCGAGTCGATTTGGACCCCAACACTCATCAACAGAAGAAGTACATATAAGGATACGCCGCCTCCTACGCTGGGTAAGAACGACTGTCCCAAAGTCTCCGCACCGGCGCTAACTCCTTTCAGATTCCTCACCAATGCCATCAGCTTTGCTGGACTTGACTCAAGATGCGCTCCCCACCAACGACAGAAATCAATCCTCACCGTTGCTTCCGCATTGCGCTTGCTCAACTAACCCTTTCGACTATGGCTTATTTAGTCTTCATGGGCGCCTGTCGTCAGAGGATATGTCTAACACCTCAACGTCTATGACCGTTGATGTCATCCGCAACCATCCCCGTCGCGTTTGCAGTGATGCGTCAAGCTTCTATTGCCCCTGCTCTGTCTCAGACAACTTTGTTTTCCGCGACAACTACTGCACTCGTACCGACCAGGAAATTTACCCCCACACCAATTCCACTCATTATCTGTTCTTAGCATTGGTGGCGTGCTCAGCCCAGCTGACGACGATGGTACAATGATCAGCGCAAGTTCATTTAAACCCTAGAGTGCGTATCTTGCAGAATTCATTCTCGATGCTCGGAGGTGCTCACGTTTGGCGCCGTTCGGTTAGCTTAATCATTGAGGCTTTACCTTGTGTCCGTATTGAGAAGCGAAAGTACTCTGGATTTCAACGCGGTCGATATGAATCCCCGAACAAGGCCAGATTAGTAGTGAAACCACCCATCGCATCGACTTCTCCATTCCAACCCAGCAGAGAACGCGTGATCAGAGCCCGACGTGGTCTATTGGAATGGCAGAGCTTGGAGGACGGTTGCGGATGCGGAGGATATGTCTGGTCTATGTAAGCCGTTTGCCATGTTGCTAAATTCTGAAACTGATAGCCTTGTAGTTTGCGCCGCACCCGTTTTAACAAGACCAGGCTCGGTATCTCGTTCTCATTCTAGCACTTGTACCTCCAGTTCTTGCGGAGATACCTCTCTTTCAGTTTCTGACGGCTCTCAATCCAGTATTGACCTTTCCCCCGCTTTCCAACGTCGCTAGACCTCGCATGAGAGCAAGAACCGGCAGAGCTGACCGCCGTCGATGTTGCTCAAAAACTCACATGTCATGCGCTTCTGTACGAGGCGGCTGAGGAGGAATTATCGAGCTCAACGTCGTCCAGCCCTGCCCAGTCGTTGAACGACGGCCCAACTTGTCAACCAATCTTCGTTGTTAACTCCAATGCAGCCTCTGTTCACTCCCTGGCAAGATCAGACGTGGCGATTTTGGATGATGAGCATGGCATCATTGCACTGAAGAAATTCCACGCCCTACAAGACGAGGCCGTTAAGACTGTCACAAGTAAATGCATGTGGATGGATGTGTCTTTCTCACTCTTCACGGTCCGGTGTGCGTTTTCTCTATCTATCTGCCATCCGTTGTACTGACTAACTATCAGTATTCTAAGCTTCAAAACTACCCAGCAGGCATGCTGGCTCTTTTGGAGCACCTGGTCCAAAAACTAAGGTCCATTCCCTTCCAAACTTGGTCTCCGTCATGCACACTCATACATCCTCTTGTCCATCACCATATCCACCAAATGGGCTCATTAAGATCACTATCTTGCCAGAGAAGACGGCCGGTGTAAGCCTGGTGCCCAGTCTCACCCGCGTACGGATCTTATCTTATTTATATGTGTTACCCATGGACCATTATCGTAGCAACGGACGTTTTACCTTACGCCCACGATCTACCTTACAGCCTACTAGTCTGTTCCTCGACAATACAGCGTGGTCCTTTCAGCTGTGTGACCCCTCAGTGAGCCCTATCGACGACGGGCTTTCAGCCGGACCCGTAACAGAGGCCAAGGTACCGACTGCCACACAGGCTGTCCTGCGCTAAGTTCTTGTCGACGCCAATACACGATCTATCGCACCTCCTATCAACATTCTCAAGTCCTTCTCGCTACTCACCATTGACATCAAGCCCAAGTTTGGGAACGTGTTTGGTCTCGCACCTAATGTTAGATCTCGTGTAGGAGTCACCGCGTGCAGGATGGCTTTTGGATGGTTGAAACGGGCAACAGTACTCCGCCGAAGTGATGCAATTAAAATACGGAACTAGAATAGATTATTGCGACGCATGTCCATCGGATGCCTCCACGTAGCGAATATAATTTCATCAATGGGTTCTAGCACAAGCGTGGTATAATGGCCATACATACCTTGGGTTAAAAATACAGCCTGAATGGTTAGCATGATGCCTGGGATGCCCAGCCCCGTGGTCACCAAATGTGTGGTAAAAAAGTATGTACTCCATCAGCCATCAGTAATTGTCGAGTCTGGAATATCCGAGAGGAAGATACGCCATACCTGAGGTCTATAAAATATTTTGTAGACATATCGTCACCTGGGATATTAACTCATTGTGTACCAGGCAGGGCGTTACTTCCTGACATCCAGACGTTACTTGCTGACACCCAGATATCGGGGAATACTCTGAACAACCAGGCAATACGATCTTATGTGACGAACTAGTTGGCACATGTGCTATCTGCGTCTCCTCTCTAGCTTTATTCAAGCCGCTATCCTTCAGAAACTCACCAGCCAAAGTGCACAATGAATCACAACACCGAAATGTTGGAACCTAACTACATATCTGGAACACATTTCTTGCCTTACCCTTACGGCTTTGCAGCTGTGCGTTACCTCATTCAAAGAGTCACTCCTGGAAAGCAAAACTTTCTTCCGCAATAAACCATCAATGCAATGAGAGTTCGGGTTCAAATCGGATGCTACGAACCCATCATGTTTGTGTGGAATCATCATGGATCGCTCCTCTTCAAATTTCGACTCATAGTAGTAATTGTCAAGGTTCAGTTGAAATCTCCTATGTATGTGCACTCTATACCACCCTCTGCTTCTCTCGTTGACGATCAGTGAGAAAAGGTGTAGGGTTTAACACCTGTGGTAAGCCATAACCAGATAACCGAGGGATGCTGGCTGTGTACTGGGTAAGATTGGCCACTCGGTGGATCTCAACGCCCAGTTGACGCCACTTGCATGGGGTCTTGGCTGCTATAGATTTCAGCGGTGTTTCAAGAAGATTTTGAAGGTTTTGAAGATCCTCCTTTGTCCGGGGATCATAGAGATTATAGACTGCAGGTTGGTCTTCGTCGCAGGCATATTCTTCCAATGCCAAATAAAGCTATAACACAAAGTATCAGTGTAACGGTACCAGTAAAGTTATTTCATCTCACCATTGATGTAGCTTCCGCAATGATACAAGGTTCAAAACCGTTCATTGGCGCACTATCTCCTGATGACGGGCGAGCGTTTCCATAAACTAACGACGCAGCAACCTTGACCAATATTTGATCACATATCCAACCGTCAATCTTATCCGACTCCTAATAAAATATTTTTATCAGGTGAAAATTATTTGGTAAATCTATATGCTTACTGATGTCAGAAATTCAAGAAATGGCGCGTCCTTGATAACCTGCTTTGCGATGAAACGCGACACTTGCCGATCAGATTGACTGGCATGGTAATTTCGACAAATCCACCACCGAGCTTGTTCCAGAGCGATGTGTTGGTGCTGTGTGCGTTGAGCTATTTCCATCCTGCCGATAGTGGTGAAGAACTGCCGGCTGGCTGGGAGCATCCCTAAAGCTGCATGCCACGTCTTACTGACCTCCAAACAGTTGTCTAACGCAGCATCTGATATCAAAATTCCAGAAGTAGCACCCAGATCCAGACCGTAATAGCAGTCGGAGGTTCCATCCGTATGATCTGCCTGCCTATTTGCAAAGGATGCCGTCACCTTCTCTTGTGAAGACTTGGTGGTAATGAGCGAGGGGAAATGGCGCCGATAAATTGCAGTCATGATTTGCCGAAGTCTAACTGGTCCAAGGGCAAGGCCAATTGTTGCCTCTGTTGTTGTCCGCAGGACATTACTGGCGAAGACAGACTGCCAAGAGCAGTATTTTGATGTCTTTGCTTGAGTAAAGACAAAGATCCGCTGTTGAAGCTCGATTGGCACCTGCAACTGCAGAGCTTCCAACATTCGAATAGAAGCAGCACGGAGTACGCCAAGTATGAAGAGGACGAGAATGGTAAGCTCATCAGGGAGAACCCAGACACCTGCATGGTGCGTTCGGTTGAGAGCTTTGGACTTTGAGCAACTCAGTGTCAACGATTTCTTCATTAAGGAGAGGTTTCGTTTGTGACCTTCACTTCCACTATAGACCATGTCAACCAATTGGAATATCCGCGGAGGGATGCCGCATGTTAAGGCAATTGCGACAAGAAGCGCCTCCAGAACCATCTGCTCCAACCGTTGGAAACGCGTCACCCTTTTCCGAAGCGATGCCTTGTGAGTCCCATCAGCTATGAACGCATCATAGAACTCAGAGGTGAGCTTATCAAAGAGCGGTTTGTTGGCTGGCTGACGAAAGAGTGAGGTCCCATGTCCTGGCCTGTCCTTCAAAGCGCCGATATCAATGGATGGAAAGGCGTACTTCACGGGAAGTAGCTTCACAATTGCCCGTGAAACTTCTTTGACAGAATCACATGCTAATTCCTGCATTTCTGCAAGAATAATCTTGTGCGGTTCTGGGGAGCGATTGTCACTGAACATCATGTACTGCCCATCTTCATCCCATTCTGTTCGCGCAGTCCCAAAGACATCCTGTCCATATGGTTTGAGGACCAGCCACATACTTTTCAAGCGAGCAAATGCTGTAAGACCCTTCTTCGAAGCGACTTTAAAGTCGATCCATTGGTCATATTTCTCCAGTGTTCTGTTACGAGCAAGCAAGTTTGGTCATTTGGCGAAGGAAATATAAAAAGAATGTAAATGACGCACGCGAGCAGCTGATCTTCAGGGATTTTGGCCATCTCCAAAATCTCATCTGTTGACATGGAATCACTTTGGAAAGTTGCGTCTTCGTCGACAAAGAAAAATGGCTCCACAATCGGTTTCCCTTTTGGCTGCCATGTCCGTCTGCTGTCATCCTGATCTTCGTCTCCATCTTCATCCTCATCGTCATCACCCTCTCCTTCGGTCTCCCCATCCTGGCTGTCTGCTGAAGCAGCTTTATCTGAACTGCTTCCAGGTTCGCTTTTCAAAGGCTGGTAGTGCTTCCCTGGGCCACCTAACCGAACCACATGAACCAAAATGGAGCGGAGGCAAAACTGGCCTGAGCAACAAACTTTTGTAGCTGTTGCGGCGGAGCGATAAACTCCATGGGCTTTATATACTGCCATGGGTATGGTGATGTCCAAGATATGACCCAACTTCTTCTCAACTGAGGAGGGTGCCATCAATAAGGAGACGAGAAGGCGATGGACGTGCAATCCCAGAACGTCAATATCGAGATCATCATCATGAGCGATTGACATGAGGAAGACATAGAGGCCGTTGTAGGCAGATTCAATTGCTTTGCATGAGGGTATTTGGAAATCTGGATCAGGTGCCGGATTGCCATGCAGGTAGGAGAACTTGATCCGGAGTAAGAAAGCAATGCTGCGTGTTAGTATCTGCCGATAGCTATAATATGTTGCGTCTGTCAGGTTCCTATATTTAGAGTTGGTGCTAGTGATAAACTGTCAGCGCGTTGTCGAAAGAGAACAATGTAGACGCACCCTTCTGTGAGCTGTTGACGAAACCTGATTTGGCATCTTTCCACAAAACCATTGGCTTGATAGAGGTAGTTGAGTAGGAATTGGTGAACCTCGTATAGCCCACGCTCCAGAACAGCTCTATCTTTCTCCACCTCATCCAAGTCATCCCATTCGTCATCTGATTTGATCGAGAAAACAGGAAGGCGACATAGATCCGAAAGAAAGTCTGCCATTTCCTCCGAGAACATCATGCTCCAACCTAAATCATCAACGTAGCCTTGATATTCTGCATTGATTCCATCACCCTCGTCACCCCCGTCACCCCCTTCAGCGACACCCTCTGCCCCGACAGGCATTGGATTAGACACCATGAAGTCGCTTGACGTCTGGGCAGTCCCAGCAATGGGTAGAACCCATTCCATTACTTGGATCAATGGAATCACACCTGGAAAACCACCTCCCAAAAAACGCTGGCCGTAGCAAGTCTTCATTGCTGGCCGCTCGTTCTTGCCTAGTTGGTAGGTAGGCAGACAAGCCGTATTATTCCCCTTCTTCATATGGCGCTTCACACTTTGGGAGCTCCAGTGGGGCTTCAACGGCTGGTCACCTAGCCATTCGAAGCAGGTGGGACATTGGACAAAAGTTCTCGGTGGGTCTAGGTACGGGGATGGAATGGGATGCAAAATCTGGAGCGTGGATACACCTTGGGATTCACATGTCTGGTCTTCGGGAATGTTGTACTCCTTGGAAAGATGAGCAATAACCACGTCCTTAGAGCAGAACCGTCGACAGTGCGGAAGCGTCCTGGTATGTGGATTGTCCAAGCCTGAGTTATGGATATGACCGTTAAGGCGCGACAGTGGGATGAGCAACTTATGCCTTTCACAAACCACCAGTCCAAGTGGCAGATAAAATGCCATGCCAAGCGCTCGGAGCAGAGCGCAGCTGTGGTCGACATCAAGATGTGCGTCTCCATCGATATGAGAGTGGTTCTCAACGGGTGATGGTATTCCTGGGAATGTCCTTGGAGTTGGAGTTGAAGGAGCTAGCAGCGGCCTTGCTGAGTGACTGCAGCCTTCGCCATTGAGTTCAAACTGGTAAGTCTTGTCCGGCTTCTGTATAATAGCAAAGTCGTTGAGCGATACAACAGTTCGTGGATGATGGAGAGAGCGTCTGGTAGGCTTTTTGGAAGCTGGAGGTGGGAACGAACATCCTTTGTTTTTCTGTTTCGATAGAGCGCGCTTTTCTTGTTCTCTTCTTTTCTTTTTTGGCGGTGGGTTTGCGTCCAACATAAATTCCAAGTCTGAGTCTGAGAAGTGCTCAGACACATCGCCGCTGGAACTGTAGTCAGACTCGTCTTGACCTCTCCTTGGACTTAGGCTACCATTGTCGGAGGCGGACAGTATAGGTGGCTGGAAGCCACTTCGCCGGCGTTTCTGACCAACAGGCGCAGAAATGATACCTTGACTGCGCACAGTGTCCATTGTCGTAGGAGAGATGTTGGAGGCACGCGATGCCAGGAGCGGACCTTCTAATTGCGCTGTATTGGTTCTATACGGAGCAGGAGGGATCAAAATGAATGCCTCCAGTTTACGTCGAGAATGCTTCTGTCTCAATATTTGGGTTTCGTCACCCAAGAAGCTGTCTGTGTTTCATTTGGATGAGCAGGCTATAAGAGAATTCCTAGAGAGGACTTACTTTGGTCATGGACCCGACCACGCCCAGTAGCCATCTGTGAGAGAACTAGTTTAGAAATGAGCAAGCCTCAGGTGATTGATGCCTGCAGTTGGTTGACAAAGAAAGTTTCCTGGAGTGGTATTCGGCTCAAGCACCGTTGAAAACAGGGTTGATGATTTTCTCTCACAGCTAATGCCCAGAAATTACTACTAATTGAGAACCGCTTCCTTATTTCTGAAATAATCCCCGCATTGTTGAGTCTCATGTTCTCTGACGAGTCGGTGATAGTCAGAACAGAGCCAGTATTTCTCTTCTCAAAATATAATACATCTACTCTACCATTTCCGTTTAGTTTGGCCGAGGTGGGATGCATGACAGGCTGGCCGAAATTTGGATGTCGGCCACCTTGGGGGTGGATAGAGAACCCCTCCAAATTTTGGCCAAGGAAAAGGTTTAGCCACTTGTTTTTGGTAGGTATGGTACAGGTACCGAGTCATCGTGCACCTTGTGATAGCCGAGAAGACGGTAAATACATGATTTTCAGTTGGGGCGTTGTCTCAACTCATATTGCAGAAGCGAAAGCGGAATTGAGGTGGTTGATCATTACGATCAGAACGCAGACCTCTACCAAGTTACGCAATAGGCCGTACAGCTCAACAAAATTGTAATGACAAACAATGACTCTGAAAACGACTGGGCTTCACTGTTCGGTGGTATATAATTACTATAGCATGTCCTGGCAGCAAACTTTTATCATATTGAGCCTATTTTGATGCATTCTTTGAACCACATTTCTATGTCGGCCAAATGGACAGTGACCTGTGAACTGGAACCGATTCCGGCCAAACTACCTGGGCCTAGGACGCGTGATGGCCGGGCTGAATGAAATGGTACAGTAGTCCGGAGGCAGAGTTCTTGCCAGAGCGTCTCACTTTTTGTTGCTTCTATACAACATCCCTAGTGGTGCATTCATAGTAGCTATTAAATTAGGCTGGTGAAGCGAAGTGAGGCGAATCACCTGTGTACCATATAGGTATAGTGCCTCAAACAACCGTGAAGAAGCCGGAATATTCAATTTATTTATAATTTACGAATTGTGTCGAACAATGCTGCACCCAAAGGTGATGTCCTTCAGACCTTTGTTTGCACTATGATTTCCCCCAGAGTTGACAGAAACTGTTGTCCTCGAGACTCCTTGGCAAGCCCGACGCTTTCCAAATCGGACTCGCTCGCCTGGTCTCACGGATCATGTATCTTTTTTTTGTCTCCTGCACTGTCCCATATAAATGCTCTAACCCTGTCCGATTCCATCCTACATTTCTCCCTGTTCCCCCTTCCCCGTGCCCTCTTTCATCTTAATTGGATACTTCACCCTCACTAACGCTGCATGATCAAGGTTCCAAAAAGGACTTGGGAAGAACGATTACTTTTACGGAAGACACCGCCTGCTTGCAATTCTCTGATGATACGGTTGCCAACGTCGCCATCCTAACCACGCCCCATCCTGATCTCACTGTCGCCAAATTTTGACGTTGTTGACTGTCAAGCCCATTCTTCTGGGACCGGGATACTCAAAGAATATGATCTTTCTGCCCCAGAGTGCCTATATCCTTAGGTCTTTGCAGGCAGTCACACTTTCCGGTTCGAAAAACAGCTGATCCTTTTCACCCAGATTTGGGTGACAGGCCACAACTTTGTACATGCATGACGAGAACGACCCAACCAATATCCGGTGAGTGTCTGTTTTCTCAAACTATCTTACTTTGAGCTGACATTCTTGTGCATAACTGGCGTTGGATATTTGACCTGTGAAAGCGATGGGCAAAGTTATCTATCGCGCTCGCTCACGCGTTAGTGTTTCCGCACTTTGCCTTGGCCTGCTTCCGTACTGCTCATCGTCTACCGATTGCGCCTGGATTGGTGTGCTGCTAGCAACGAACATGGGTAAGATTTCTTCCTCCAATATGCCTCTCCAAGACAACCACCGGTCATGTCCTATCCGAGTCTCGGATGCTGATACTTTCATGTCTAATTTCATTTTCACAGATTGGTAAATTGATATGTAGCGGCTTTCACTTCTCTGTCGACTATTTACCTTTGATATCGAGACAATGTCAAATAGATTTCTCTGTGTTGCAGCAGATTTTGACTTATAGTGTCAGAACTGCGAAGAAATTGGCTCGGGTCAGTGTTGTGAGGAGCGAGCCGCAGGCTCGGCGACGAACAACGCACTTCACAACATAAAGCGCATGGATCTAAGTAGAACTGCTGATGACATCTTTCTCTTTAAGAAATGCTGATCCTAGCAGCGACATCATTGTTTAATTGCGAAGTAATTTGATATTGAATAACAAAAAGACTAAATGTAGCCATAATACACAATAAGCGCCGAAGCGGAGCAAGGCGGCTATCTTGTTTCCAATCATGAAACTTCCACTCTGCGTTTCTCAAAGTCAACTCAAAGTACCCCTTGGTTAATGTGCACTACTTGCTTGTCTTCATGGCCTGTCTCCCCAAGTAAATACTTCACCGATGGTCTGATAATCCTCCTTGTCATTGTTAGGAAAAAAAATCCAGGAGTTTTTCACAATTTACGAGTCAGAACTTGATTACTCGTGTAAAGACCGGTAGAGTCTGCATACTCAGATACTTCTATACTTGCTCACCAATGGTGCATCAATTTCAGGACTTCATGTAGTGCGCCTTACTGTCAGTTGCCAGACTTCTATTGTTAAAATATATGAGAATCGTCACGCGACGACATGAACACCTTTTCATTGGCTCCAATTTGTGGTACAAGCGCCCGTTTCCTCATTCAATTGTTATCTTGTCTTATAGAGTAATGCCCACTTAATGAGGACTGTGAATATTTATTCTTACTTCTAGTATCGATCTGTGTATCGATCTGTCTCCGTCCCTGCTTCGCACTGTCTTGGATAAGCCTTACGCATTGGATGGTTAGACAAATACTAATGAACAGGTGTCTCAGAGAGAACTGCTGAATATAGTCCGAGAATCTCATATTGCGCTATTAAATTGGTTTGAGCGCACTAATACATGGATCAGAAGTTCCAGAATGCCACTTATACCATCAAAACCGGGTGCGGAATGAAGGGGATATGGCTTTATCGCTGATAATCTGGATAAATACCGCTGCGTTACTATGCAAAATGCTGGTCTATTTTGCCTATGTAAGTGTGGTGGCTCTTGTGTGGATAGTTAGATTGTTCGAATTTGGTAGGATTTAGTGCGTAATCGATAACATGCAAATGATTACAGACATTTGAAACTATACTACTGGGTAGAAAGCAGTACAATAGTTGGGTGAAAGGAAAATATAGAGGCTGTTAGTACATATTGCAAATGCATAGTTAGGCATCTGTAGATAAAATGTAAGTACACTTTTGGAGGAAAGGAAGCGGCCTAGTCTGTTGAGGATAGGGCTGTGCAGCCTGATAACCTCGTACACGCATCAGAATTAGTGCGACAACCCTGCTCTACAACCGCAGCATGGATTCTCTTCAGATAAATTTCTGTATATAGATGCAGCTAAACAGTACTATCTTCAATAGTTTTTGGAGGAAAAGAAGTGGCCTACACCCTCTCTGTATTCGAAACTTTGAAGATGTGGCTGTGTGGCCTATCCCCCTAGACTGGTACTGGGATTAATGCGCCAACTTTGCTCCACAACCACAGCATGGATTTTCTTCAAACAATTTTCTATATGTAGATGCAACTAATTTACACGATCTTCACTAGTTTTTGGAGGAAAATAAGTGGCCTACACCCCTTCTATATTCAAAACTTTGAATGAGTGGCTGTGCAAACACGATGACCAGCTTTCAGTATTCTGCCCTTGTAGACCCTGTCTGTGGAATTGGTCAACTAAAAAGTCACAATGATTGCGTCGCTTTCTTATTGCATAGCTCGGAAAGTAGCAGTCATTTTCTACACTTGTTTGGTATGGGTATGCAAAGTCTGAATCGCGAAAATGCTTGGTTAGGTTCTCATCATCTAATCAGTATATGATCACTCGGGCTGTACTTTTCATCCGGCGGATAACATTTCTAGGGCCTTGCATCAATCTTATCGTTGGTGGCATCATTTAAGGATACAACTCAGATGGTGGAACTGGTAGAACTGGGTGTTCAAGCAATGTTGGTGGTTACACATCAGGAAAACGGCGGGTCGGTCTTTTGTCGTCTTTCACGTCTTATGGGAGACCCAAAGCCCCAAAAGCTGTCAAGACGCGACATCTCACAGAAGCGAGGTGCCTAATCTTATGAGATTTCAAGCATCTCACGGAGACGTCACTGGTCTTACAAAAGATGGACACTCGTCTCATTGAGACCCAGCTTTGATCTCAGTGCATGCCTCTCTTAGGTCTTTATTGAGCAATCACTTATACTATCCACGTCTGTAGCATTCTATAGCCATAGGAGATAAATATTGTATAAGAGTCAAGCATAATAAACCCACTGCAGATGACGAAGGCTTAATCAAATAGTAGAATGTACTTGGGTGCTGAGTCCTCTACTTCCACATCCATGGCAGGATGCACCTTTATCGAGTACGGCGAATTTGATGTTGTGTGAAGGTTCCGTTCGATCAGGTCGGGCTGAGAGTCGACAGAGGTGTGGTAGTCATGATATAAGAGGATAACTTCGCATATGCCTTTCTCAGTTGCAAGAGAGACGAGCATGGCGTTTGTGATTCTGCACAGCTCTGAGAACGTTGGGTATGAGAAAGGTGACCAAATTAGACACTTGGAACCCCACATACTTGGTGTTGAGTTCGTTTCCGCCCTTCAAATCCGCCCTGACGCTCATTAAAGGCGAGAGCTCATTAAAGGCGAGAGCTCAGAGTGCATGTCTTCTATTTGTTCTAGATTCTCCTTAGACTCGAGATGCTGAGCTAAAGCCTTCCAATTCGCGACGGCACGAATCACAGCCTTCAATCTCTGCTTAGTAGGCTTCTCCTTGTCAAGAGCTGCGAAATAGAGTTAAACTAGAAGTACTCATGAACGACAGGGAACTGTTACCTTTGAAACTCAAAAGCAGACGTAGCCTTTGTATTGAGTTTCTCAAGTCGGTTCCGACTACGTCTTACGGTGGCGCAGAGGTTGAGCTAAGTCCGTTGCACGAGGACTTTAATTGGCCCACGCAGACTTTGTCGAACAAGGCCATCTGCATTGAGGGCTTCAGGACCGAAAAGAGCCCCGCCGACAGCGTTTAGCACGAGTGTAGTATAAGTTTCGGCGTCAGGCCCAGCATTGAGCTGCGGAGGTTCCTCACCGAGCATGATGGGAAGCGGATGTAGGTTACGTTCTTCCATGACACGAACGACGATGGCCTGTATACCCAGGTCTTGGTATAATTTGAACTGGCCCAGTCTCGCCATTTGAGAGGTCGAGGAATGTTGCTGTTTCTCGAATTCGCAAGCTGTAACTGCGCGTCGTCGGCTGTGGTAGCATCAAAGCGGTCGAAGTAGGCACTGATTTCGTTGGCGGTCAGTCGATTCCAGGGCTTCGGAAGCTGAGAGTTGTCAGATGGAAAGAGACTATGCTTGACACCAGTGGTCTCTTGCCAGATTGGCCAGTTCCAGGGAGCGCCATTGAGGAAGAAGAGCTTTGTGAGGATAAAGTGGTTAAATGGAGTCGGCATTGCTAACGAAATCGAGTAAAGCAGTAAGAAGGAATAGTGGGGTGGTTTCCACTTGTTCATTGGGTTCGGATTGTCATTATATTTTATTCATGCAGGAATCGTGGCTACCTCATGATGCGAACTGTAGACCTAAGCTGAAGGCGTGGTTCACGTTCGAGGGTATACCAGACTTAATGTAGAAATTTCAGAATAATGTCAACAGAGCAGAGTAATGACTCGTACATACATTAGGCCCCATTCAGGAATCCAAAGACCGAAGACGACGCTCTCGGAGCATCGGAGTGAATTGTTAGAGCTGAGCCGAGACATGGTGTTAAATTTCTTGAAGGCCCGAGGTGTCTTGATCGGCTCTGGATACAAATTCGTGATAGTAATTAGTGATCGGGAAACATCAAAACACTTTCAAGAAGACGCACCTGTGCATCATGCAAAGCTCTCTGAGCGTCATGTATGCAACGAATCAACTTTCGCAACCAAAAGGTAGGCTCGGCCATCAGCCGCAGGTGAAGCGAGTCAAAAAGTTGACGCGTGTTAGCTGAAAGATATGCAGGTTTTGAGGTTCCGATGGAATTCTAAGAGAGGCGCGAAACCGATGTACTATAGATAACGCTCTCGGAGCGTCGGATTGGTCAATGCAGCAGCATAATGGAATCTTTCAACTTAATGAGCAAGGTACACATGTATTGACCAATGAGTGAAAGACATACCTCTAGCATTTTCTTAGTGGCCAGCTCTGAAGAATAGTCTGTGATAAAAGTCAGGGATCGGGAAATATTAACGCAATAGACAGGAGACACACCTATGCGAAATGCGTAGCTCTTGGAACATCAGGTATGAGACAGTCGTACCCTCTCCAGGGTTCCAGTACATCTTGATCGGCTCAAAAAGAGTACTGAAGGTGGTTCAGGACGCATAATTGAGTATGGAGGCATAATGCGTACCGTCATAGGACACGGCGCTCCGGGAGTCTTGTGTTCTCCAGGTCTTGATCCTCTCTAAAGATCCACATGTAGATGCAGAGGTGGACCCCTACGTTACATGCGGGCGAAAATATACGCAAGGGTGAGCTCCTACGTAGATGTTGTCAACAGCGGGCGGTGTTGAAGGTCGTGGTGGCGTCAAAAGAGCAAGGGAGGTGAAGTCGACATTCTTGTGAGAGAGAAGGGTGTATATGGTGTGGGTGTTGGCTGGCAGTCAAGTCGTCGGGCAGGCCGTTCTAAATTGTTGTTAAGTAAAAATATGACGATAGGTGTATTACTTACCTGATACTAGCGGATCCAGATGTCATATTGCAAGAAGGACAAAGGGAGGATGGCGGTGGCGATGGGTCTGAGTCAACGACAAAGGCCATCGTTGATGGCAATGGCGATTTCGGACTCGGGACTCCGCGAATCTTGTGACAAGTCACAACTCAAGACGCTGACGATGTCTTGTTCCTACCATTCATTCCTATCGCTGAACGGCACCCCGAATACCAACGCCGACTGTTATGGGTGCCCCTCCCCTCCTACGAGCGTGTCGGTTAGGACCCATGAAGTGGTAACAACTAGGTATGTTGATACCCATATCACCACCTCGCCGTTCACCCACCTTTGACATCACCAGACTGAAGGCCGTTCTCAGACCACAAAGCCTCACACGACATCGATCGCGAACATGGGCAACTGGCTAGCGGGCGCTTACCCGCTGCTTAACATTTCGTTTAAACAGTAACGACGAATCTTGGTGGAAATCCATCGATTGCCGTCCCAACGTTGAAAGGTCGACCAAATTCGCCAGCGACGCCGCATCAGGACGCCCGACAGTACCAACTTCTTTGGGCTTCAAGGCCACACCATCACCTCTCTTTGATCTCGCCAGTGTATCGCGCCGAGCATCCCTCACGTGTTCCTGACGGCGAGGCGACTACCCGGATTCGACGGGCAAACAAGACTGAAGGCGGATTGTCTCCTCGTCACTCTAGACCTGGCCCACAAACTCCAACGATGAACAGGGGGGAATGTGCCTGGTCACTGTGTCCTGCGGCGGGCATTAGTTGGATCGAAATGGATGGAAGGAGACGCACCTGCAATACAACAACCACCCAATCATCCCTCTCCTCTCGTCCAGTGGGCGGAGGATTCGGAACCGATGTACACTGCCATCGATCGTTCTGTTGGCATGCACAATGGCCAGCTGGCACTGTACACTTTGTCTGCCGTAGGTAAGTGATACTGTGCGGATATGTGGGATTGAAACTCACTGCTTCAAGATTCGTAGATGGCCCCCATTACCTCGCTCTTCAACCACCCAGCCACCTCGCGATCGGGTTTGACTGGAATCACGTCAGGCGGCGCCGAAAAGCACCAGGTAAGTTAAGCAAACGGTTTTCGGAGTAATTGGTACTCAGCTCAGCTCCATAGATCCCAGCATACCCTCCACATCATCGCCGACGGACGAAGGAACCTATAGGGGTGTTCAAGCGGTGGTGCCCAAGAGGAAGACGGTGGCATATCGCTTCTAGCATGTGTGAGTGATAATGTGAATATTCGAATTATTGTTACTCACCTTTGTAACCGCTCTTTAGGCCTTTATGTCTCGTTCCTCCACCGCACATCTCCATCTCCACGCTCATATCCTCAAGTGCCGTTCAACGTACACCCAGCGTTGCGCGAGAAGACTGACTCGTGAAGCTTAGGTCGAATACTGTAAGTCGGATGGCCGTTGGCGGTAGTCTGGCCGTGCCACGTATATTTGATGCGTTGGCTATGAGGAACTCATTAGTGAGTAAATTGCGAAGAAGGTGAACACTCGACTTACCACCTCCTGTAGTCCATATCGCCCGCCGTAACCGATAACGCCAACACTACCCAACAGGTGTAATGACCATCGAAAGCCGGCTCAGTTCAACACCCGGGTTTGAGGTCGTCGTTGGGGGATCCCATTTCGGGGCCGTGTGCAATAGCCTGGCTGATGTGTCAAGGATGAAAGCGCAATTTAGTGAGTAAGTCTGCCAGAATTTGACTGGATCTAACTCACCCATTTGTGTAGCCCTCGAACCCTCAACGCCTGTCGCTCAAAAAACCCACCAACCTTGGACCGTTGTCGCTAGCCAGTACGGCTCGAACCCTGAATGTCAAGGCGTAAGTCGTAGACTCGACTATAGAAGGGCGGTGGACTTACTGTGAGCGTGGTTGACAATACAAAGGCCGCTGGACATGTGAATGTAAGTATTCTGAAACTCTTTAGCAGCGTAAGTACTCACTAAGGCTTTTATATTCAGTAAAATGGCCTGTGTTGTGTACAAGATTGACGGGTAAATGTAAATTTGGTAGTCGAGGTAAGCACGGTATGTGAGAGGTTTTATGGAATAACTTACCACCTTGTTTCAGCGGCCTTGCTAAGCTTTCAATGAGGGCGTTGAATTTCGTTGCTGAGGTTTGTTCATTGTCACAGAATGTTGTGAGAATTGGTCAGAGGACGAGCCGAAGGAACCGGGAGATGAAAGGAGGAGAGGAGAGGGGGTGTTTGGAGATGGCGAATTCATGTCGACTCGCCCCTCCTTTATGGTTTTCCAGCTTCTGTACATACATACACCCACTGTACTAGTATTAGACTGAAAATGTAGATGTCGTTATTTTTTGGAAGCACATGTGGACAGACAAGCGCCCAATCAAGCTAAGCGAGATAAGATTAGACCCGCTCCTCCGTGATCATTCCTCTCGTCTCTGAAATTCCTTATCAAGCTTGAGTCTCGAGGTGCGTGCTTTACTCGCAATTCCCTGTTCTTCGTTAAATTAACGAGTTAATCAGCATGTCAATTCGGTACTCACCTGAGGATGTAAGACCGGAATCGACCTGCGTTTGGGTTGAGCTTTGACCCGTCGTACAGCGTGCATCGGGCTAGGGCTATATCTATTATCTCTTTATCTATAGGGATCTGCTAAGTTTATATACATCCACTACCAGGTGAGACTGAGAGTTACCCGACCAATCTCTAGCGTTATCGGAAGCTAGCCCTAGTCGAACACGGCATTCCTCTAACATTGGCTGTTGGGATCATTGGGCGGAAAGAAGACCACGGAGTAGGCGGCTCACAAGCCCGCGTCTAGTCGTTGCGGCCTCGCTCTTCGGCGATGTGCGCCACTCCGCAAGTCAGAGCTGGAACGTCGGGACAGGCGCAGACAAGGCCGGAGTATGTCATTTCCCCGCGTCTTAGACGATTAGTAGCTGATTCTGATCTTCTGATCGAAGATATGGCCACGAACGGGCACTCAGCTCTCGTCGCTTGCCAAGTGGGCCAGTATTTTGCGTTCCTGGTGCAAAAGCGCGGACCCGGTTTGTGCGAATGGAAACAACGGAGGAGAGCACGGTAGATATTTCGATAAGTTTGGCACCGAGGCTGGGACTTGGATCAAGTCAAAGCTGTAAAGACAAAATGAATATGACGGGTTCGCAAGGTTGAGTACCTTGACCAGTTAAATAAGTACGCACGAATTTTATGCTGCTAATCTTGTTGCTTTGATAAGTTCCGTTGTATGAGATGGAGAATAGTATATGGGCTACAGGTACGTGATTGTGTAGCGTCCTCGGTCCAATTCTTCCATCGCCGCTGGCACTAGCCACTGAAAAGGGCATTGGCCGGCATATAAACACAGTCGTCACACTGCCAAATATACGAGAACGGTGAATTATCTCAGAGATTTCATCAATCGAATGTGCGTTGTAGCATGATCAGGATCCAACGTGCAAGCCGGGAGAGGGTCAGGCACGAAGATAGGTAACATGGAAGAATATATTCAATCTACGAATACGAGATGTACAAAACAGTCGCTATGCTTTATGTTCAATCAAAACTATTGACTCGGAAACACGGCGTATAAGCGGGATAGCACAACGAGAACACGACAGCAATAGGAGGTGGTTTGGAGTGGTAAGGTAGGAGGCAAGATGTAGTGGCAAAGAATTTTGTGCAAGGGGTTTCAAGATATAAATATTGGGCATCGATGGGCATAGCATACGTTGAGAGCGATTTGGGGTGTATATGACTAGACGCGGATAGAACGATTGTGAGAAGCTGGAGTTCAGCCACCTGGCGTAGGTCGTCCCTTTGGTCGAGGTCGCTTAAGGCGAAGATTGTCTCCAGGTCTAAAAGCGAGTAAGTAAAGGAAGTGAGTAGAAAGAAATGATACGCACGTCATCACGCTGCTATTTCCGACTACGTTCTCCTTCTGATCCGTCGAGGCTTTCCCAGTACTACGTTTCGACCATCCAAGAGCCGTCCTGCGCGCGGTAGATCCCACACGAGGTCTGACGTTGGGCGCAAGTCCGAACGCATTCTCGCGCTTGGGTTCGATATCAACGGCCAGGGGCGAGAAAGGCTTGAGAGCGCCGATAGATGGCGCGACAGACAACGTGTAGACATTGACGGGAACTTGTCGCAAGACTGGTGTGGTAGTCGGAACCTTGACCTCCGTCACAGGTGCGGTTGTCTTCTCTGGTGAGATAGTAGTGATCTTGAAGAACCTATTCGGTGGATACGGCGATGGACGAGGAGGTACGAGACCGTACATGACGGGGGTGAAGTTCGGAAGGGAGTGGAGCTTGCATGCCTGCCGGGTGGTTTGGCGCTTGGAGTGCTGATAATTTGTTAGTATGGCGAATGGGAATAGATAGAGAAAACGCACATTGAACTGCAAAGAGCGAGAAAGGGGTGTCCATCCACATGCGCTTGCTCTCAGTGACAGTCTCGACGGCCTCATCTCGCAGGGCATAGAATTTCCTAAGCGCGACAATACCATGTTCATCATCCCACGTCACTTCATCGGACCTAGAGTGAATAGATGCCGTATCAGAGTCAACGATGAAGACTTGTTGACAGGTTGGGCTCTCATTCAACGACTGGGCAGAGCTGGACGACGTTGAGCTTGACAGTTCCTCTTCGATCGTCTCATACACAGAGGCACGGGACATGTGAGCCTTCGAGTAACGGCGACGGTGGCCAGCTCCGCGGGCTCTGGCTCTCGTACGATGTCTAGCGACATTGGAAAGCGGGTGAGTGACGTTGGATAATGCGATGTTGATCTGCGAAAGGTCGATGCTGGACGGAGAGCCTTCTGATATGGAGGAGCCGTCGGAGGCTGAAAGAGGAGGAGTGTCTCCACCAGAACTGGAGGTACACATGCTAGAATGAGAACAAGATGCTGGGCCTGGTCTTGTGAAAACGGGTGCAGGGCAATCTACAAGGAGTTTAGATGCAGAATTCGGTGATGGGCTAACGGCTTACATCGGTTGGATATGTCCTCCCATCCGCAATGAGGCAACTCTCCTCCAGGCTCTGTCGTTCCAATAAACCATGTTGGCCCTGATCATGCGTTCTCCGCCAAATTGGAATGAAGAAGTCGACGCGATGAATAGTTTTTCTACTATTCTGGCCTTATGCGCAGATTCATATCGACCGACATGTTGAATTCCAGAGTGCTTTCGCTTCTCGACACGGACACGAGGTGAAGCCCCAATGATAGAGCCAACTGAACGACGCCGAACGTGGCCACCTCCAAGCATCTAGAACGAATTCAGCAACGTACACACCGAGGCTTAAACGAACTTACGCTGATCATTGTGTCATCGTCATCAGCTGGGCTATGCACGCTACCAGTACTAAGAACAGAGAGCGGGCGGAATTGATGTAGAGGTAAAAGTCCCGATCGGTAGAGTGTGAGTAGTCGTCACCGAAAACCGAGTCGTCGGAGACCGAGATAGGTTGGCCAGTCTTCTCGAAGATGGAATCCTCCATTGAGAATCTCTGTTCCTCGTCCATGATGGAGTCGAATGAGTTTCGACGTCCAAACCGCCTTTGGGAGGCATCGCTTTCGGGTGGAGAAGCGGAGATAGGGCCATGATCTGCAGCGTTGTCGAACATCTTGTCTCCAAGTCCAGGTCGGCCAAAGTGCACTGCGGAGAAGTCGCTCATGACAGAATCCATGGAGAGGTCTTTACATGACGCGCCCAAGTCGATATCTCGCTGTT
>Ga0247741_1000185_pt1 | contig 40020 bp, 49 predicted proteins | sample UWRJL213509R2_FD_180945 | JGI IMG/M metagenome (GOLD analysis project Ga0247741, IMG submission 180945) | Plant litter microbial communities from Arlington Agricultural Research Station in Wisconsin, United States - UWRJ-L213-509R-2 | ecosystem: Environmental > Terrestrial > Plant litter >... | reverse complement strand
ATATAGCAGGTAATGGCGTGAAAATCTTTGGAAAACTAAGATACACTGAAGTATCATAATTTGGGTGCCTTTAATGAAATGAATAATTTTATGATGAACACCAGGGCGGGCATTGTGGTTTATGCATGGTAGACCTAACTCGGACGCACTGTCACGCACGTCACAAGTGTGTTTGCACTGCTAGTGAAAAATTGGCGACTATAGCTACGTACACAGTGAGAAAAAGTATATACATGATATTAGAGGGGCATCAAATATTATCTGAGGTAAAAAATCGTTTGAAGCGACGAATTTAGCGTGTAGAAGGCCTGTCAATGTTGTAGGCAAGCCACCAGACAAAGCCACGAGCTTGCCACCGGGCCGGCTCACACATCACTTTTTAGCCACGGGTGGCTCCCGGTGGCTCCACACAAACTGCCTAATAAAGAGTTGTCAATTGTTGCGAATTTGCGCAATTTTGAATAATTGAGCCAATTTTGACGGACAGGGTTTTCCTGATGTCAAGAGCTCCGTCCCTAGCAGGTTGGATGATATGATCATTCCGTCCATGCAAAGTCCACTTTGCATGAAAGCTTGATTCCCATCTCCGGTACATCCCAGTGCAATCTCGATATATCTTAAAATGCCTTCAGACTTGCATGCAAGAGTAAGCACACAGGCGAACAAGCCGATAATGTCCCAGAATGCTGCTTTTTTAAAATCATCGTCTGCGTTGTGAACGAAATCGATACTTGGAAAGAGGCTAAAATATTTTTGGTGCTGGCAAGAATATAACTTGATAGTTAAGAGCGTAAGAGCCGCTGCCTTACTGCTGCCCATCCCCTGCATACTTCGTGTTCAGTCAGCAACTCAAGGTATGCTCATTTTGCCTTGTGGGCAATGGCACTCTCCCTCCTAGTTAGACATTAGATATTTGATTTCAAAGCAGAAGTGGCATGGCAAATATCTTGAGACAGTGCTTATCAACATCAGAACTACGTACCTGATACAAAGACTGTATGTGATGACAGAAATGAAATAGGCTCTATCCTTCGCACCCCGCGTCCATCGCATTTGAATCAGGCTCAGGATTGGTTTTACCCACAGACTCATCAAGCCAGGTGTACGAGTGTTTTGTGCTCCACAAAGGCTTCTGCTGCTTCAGCATTGTAAGATTTTCCTCGTGACGCCTTGGGTGCTCGTTATAGAGTTGGTTGATGGCCAAAAGCTGCTGATAGAGAGGAACATCAGATGTAGGAATACCGTTGTAGACAATGTCTGAACATCCATAAACGATGATAGCATAGCGGGGGCGGGTATCGGACGTATGGCTTTGTTTTTTTGGTTGAGGAAGGATGCGAATCTCCTCAGAATCTTGGATACCGAGCTCTGCAACGAGGGTCAAGTAAGGCCGTTCCGTCTTGACATCCTCTGGGAACACATCGAGGTCTTTCTGGTTAATCTCGTATTTGTCAACGGGGCATCTCTGTTTGCGTCGCTTGACTTGGATAAGGAGGACGGACATCGACGAGGGACTCAACTTGGGTATGGGATCAAGGAGTACAGGGATCGCAAAGTCGATTTGTTTCTGTGAGGACCACCCAATGTAGGCCATCCCCCGAACAAGAGCTGCAAGCAATGGTGTTGTCCCAAGAACACTCTCGTCCTCTGCTTTCACAAAATGTGTGAATCGAACCATAGCCGTCGAAAGGGCTTTCTGCAGTGGTTCCCCTCCCGGGAGGTTATTGGGAAGACCCTCCAGTACCGTCTTGATGTATTTCTTTGCGAGAAGCTCTTTGAGAAAAGTGATCAGTTTACAGCCCTTGCTATAGATCGGATGGCTGTCGTCGGGGTAGTCAGCGCGCACGGCCCGCAGATATGCCTCCATAAGAAGCACACGCATAACTATCTCTCCGCGCTCACCCAGGGATATGAGGCCTTCACCGAATCTATCGTTTAAAATCGAACCTATAGAAATTTTTGATGGTTCTCCTTTGTCCTGGAACGAGACTATCTGACGAGCAGCAGCTTCGGCCAGGATAGGCTCAGAGGAGTAGCCTGACCGGAAGTATTGACGATGGTCTGGAACGGAGTATGCTGTGCGCATATGGCCAGCAACCATCTCGACTAGATGTTCGTGCGCCTCGCGACGGGGCTCGAAGTCGAGCATGATCAAAATATCCACCAACGCCGTGAGCGCATGCGGAGGAAAGATGGTTTTAGGTGCGTTGATATTGCTATAGCCCATGAGCTTCCTCCGAGCAAAATTGACCACGTCGAAGTTGTCATCGACTTTCAGAACTGACCAGAACCTAACAACCAACCAGTCAACGAGAAAGCAAGCTCAAAAGTGTCAGAGCATACATTGGGCGGCCGAATTGGGCGAGGAATTTGATTTGACAAGTATCGTCATAATTGAGCTCGTCAAGTTCAAGCGGAAATATTGGTGAGCAATCAAATGGTGTTTCTGTGAAAGGTGCTTGGAGACGACCTGCGGGCGCTCGGGCTGATCGGTTATCTTTACGGGGAGGAGCCAGAACACTCAATGAGGAGTCGGTTGACAGGAAAATTGCGAAGATGGGTTGCCCTCGGAAGGCGTTCAAGGAACCGCAAAGGGCGTCAAAGTGATGATACGGACGGCCATCCGTCATCTGTTTATGAAAAAGTTCATGCGCCTCATCGAAGTACAAGATGATCTTGATCCTGTTAGGAGGCTTTGGATTTGGATCAAAAGAGCAATAGCGATTCATGCTCAGCAATAATTCAACAAGAGCTTGGTGTGCTTCGAGCTCTAATTTGGAGACGGTTTGCTGTACTTCATCATGGGCTTTCTTGGCAAGAGTCTCCTAGAAGAGAGTATAAGAATTTATACACAGCTTAAGGAATTAATCATACCTGGCTTTTGGCGACAACATCCTTGTACATGCGGGAGCGCTCGGAATTTAAATGTGCGCGCCAGGCAACTGCAAACGCCTTCTCCTCATGAGGTAATCTGATGCGGGAGAGTTCTTCCTGTACCACAGAGAACAGGCATTTAAAGAAGACGGCAAAGCGACGCTGGACGTTATCGAAACTTGAGGCAGGACGCAAGAGATAATTTGCAACATCAATATCTGGGGGTGGGTATGCACCATCTAAGGGTATGACCAATGAGATAAAGTGGTGATTGTAATCATAAATACGGTGGACTACCTTGGCTCTCGTTAGATGCGCGGAGATTGAAGGGGAGTGTGAAGACAAGCGCGGCCTGCTCGTAAACCATCCTGGACTTCCCGGAACCAGAACTTTGAATTATGGCAACATAGTTGGAGTAATCGGTTTCTCGATCCAACCTGTTGAGGCTGTCAAGCAATAGGATGTGATTCTCGCCCTCATAGTCGTTCCCCCAAGCATGAACAAAAGTTGAGGAAACTAAAAAAAAAACTTTTCCGTTTAAATTGGAAACCAAGAGAAAAACGATGTACCTCGGCACACTAAAATTTAGATTTAGAAAGTCAGATGGGCTCACATTTTTCTGCGTTGGGACCTGGACTTGCAGGTGGCCCAGTAACGTTGCGTAAGATTTCTGGACAGTAGAGTAGGTCAGCGAGGGGATGGTTCCTGGGACTTCATGGACAGTTACCCAGATTTCGTATTTCTTCGTAGCGCTTGTTAAACCAAGCCACGCGAAGACAATCGAGCAAAAATGGACTGTCAATTACTAGTGTCCTGGCCTCCCTGAAATCCATGTATCTGTGATTCAGTTCATCCTCAGAGGCCCTGACGATCTCCACAAGAAGGAGACTGGCGTTCCGAAGATTCAGGGGTTCTTCCAACCCGTACTCCTCGCATTGGCGGTTGATGTTGACGTCTTGATGTGCTTTAGTGGCATCATCCGAAAGCTGGCGTAGATGCTGGTCCGATTTGTGTTTGACGCCAGAGGGACCGTCCTCTGGGTCTTCGATGTGTGAAACTGACCGTTTGCTGGGGTCCATTATCGAGGAAGAAAGTATCTTTCCAACCCAGAACCTGCCCGCGTGGACAAGTGCAAACACTTGGCGGCACCAGGCCGAAGCGAGGATTTTGCAGCATTGCAATCGTCAGCAAGTCGATTCTAAATTCCAATGGATCTTGTCCACATCTTACACACTCTACCTATGTTGTCCTCAGCTTCAGTAGCGCGAGGGCTACGTGCAAGCTCATCCCGACTACTGTAGTATTCCGACCAACTGTTCGAAATCTGGATGACCGAGATAGAAAAGTGTTCAGCATGCGACAAGTGTTGTCGTGTGTTCGACGTCAGGTCTTAGAAATAATTTATTCGGTTCATCGTCCAAAGTGATGCGTGACTGAACAGTCGGTCGAGTACAGTCGAAACTCTCATAACCCATACCTCCCATAACCCATAACCCTCCATACCCCATAGGTTTAGGCCACTACCAAACTGAAATTTACTGCCAAATTGACCTCTCAAAACCCATAACCTCTCGTAACCCATAGCCCGAGCTATCCACCGAGGGGTATGGCTTATGAGGGGTTCGACTGTACTTATATTTATCATCGATCGACTGTCATTTGTTGATCATATCATAAGGTCTGTAAAGGAGACTAAGTACCCAGTACTACCCACGAAGCGCTACGCTTCTCATGGTGCGCACGTAAACAAGTGCAAACATTCGGAGGACCACGCCTTTGTACTCAGCAACTCAATTCTAGATTCCAGGGACCTTGCCCACACCTTACACCCTCTAGCACCCATGTTGTCCTCAGCTTCAGTAGCACGAGGGCTACGTGCAAGCTCATCCCGACTACCCACAAAGCGCTACGCTTCCCATGGTGCGCCGCAATACAACGAACCTTCTGGATGGCTTTTTGGTGAGAAGGTACGAGACTTTTCCAGTCATATTGTTCGAGGTTCTTATGATTTACCTGCGAAATATTAGCCCCCTCCGCCAGGACAAAAGCGTGTGAAGGAGGATTGGGAGAATGTGTGGTACATCGGGATGTTCGGCACAATGGCGTTTGCATCCGTTATGCTGTACTACAAGCCCGACACCAGGTGCGTTTTAGTTGCCAATCTCCCTGGCACAGCTCCTAAAAATGCTGTCTTTAGCATACAAACGATAGCTCTCCGTGAAGCCAAGGAACGCATGGAGGCGCGAGGCGAGAAGTACCGATACGAACCTCAGTCAACATCTTCAACGCCATCCTCATAATACAGTTTGGGGCTCCATTCTACCAGTGTTGTTCTAGAGAAAGCGTCATTCTAGAGAAAGCGCCAATAGTAACAATAAATTCATCTATCTCAACGGCATACATTGAGGTCATAAAGCTGGACCTATGGCTTAAGCGTCTATATTTGTGGTTGAGCACACTCATTGGAAATCTCCTGAAACATCCTAGTCCTTCATGATTCAATGCTGGCCTTGTACTCTTCTAACGTCATCAACTTCTCCAGCTATACATACCCATGTCAGGCTGATATTTTTAGAAGAATTTGGACCATAGACTTACCTCGGAAGGATCGGACAGTTTGAGTTTGAAGAGCCAGCCTGTTCAGAAGTTATCGACTGCGACTAAGGGTCTGAAGGTCTGCTCACCTTTATCCTCAGCAGACTTATTGAGTAGTCCCGGCTCAGTAGCTAGCGTCTCGTTAATCTCCTCCACTGTGCCAGAGACTGGTGCATACTAGGACAAATCATGAATTAGACAAGCGCCTTGACGAAGGCAAGGACATACGATATCCGAAGCGGCTTTTACACTCTCAACCGCGCCAGCAGATTCTACGAGCAGGGAATGTGATGAGCACCTTCACAAGTAATAGAGTTGCCAGCGCAACATTCACCTCCTTGGGCAACAATCGTTCCAACGGCAGGTAACTCAACAAACACAACATCTCCAAGAACAGACTGGGCATGGTCGGTGATGGCGACAATTCCAACGCCAGTCGCATCGTCAAAGCTCACGACTTCATGATCAGCGGTGTATTTTTTGACTAGAATATGAATAGAAGCGAATCAGAAAATAGATTAAGAGCGAGGGTGTGACAAGCCAGGCAAAGTTTCTGGGAACGTACCGTGGAGGGCTCGGAAGTGGACAGGACCAGGTCGGAGGATGTTGGAGGTAGGTACGACACGACATCTGTATGAAGGAGATAGAACTCTGGAACGGAGGGCTGCTCGAAGACCGGCTTGCATGGCGGATGATTGAGGAGAGGAGAAAGGAGGTGAGGGCGTTGGAACGGGTTCAGACGCGACTTGCAACTAAGATTATTTTCTGCTGATTTCTATTTCCGGAGGTTCGTCAGCCCTTCCCAGACGTACAAAAACATGGGGTCGACGTATGGCTTTCCTTCCGACAGCTTTCGAGTCTCAGCACTTCTATATTCATTCGGCATCGGTCGCTTAAATACGTAGTATATATAATTATTGGGCAGGCGTGGAGTGGTGGGGTCTCATAATTATATCTATCGGTACTGCGGCGACAGACGCCAGCACCGTAGAGCGCCTGCATCATATTAGCAAGTATCTAGTGTGAGAGTTGGGATTACAGCCTTTCTGCTGTCGTTCCGTCGTTTAAGCGAACTCGAGGATCTTGGTGACGATACCAGTTCCAACTACAGGGTATGTGTCATATTTAACTGCAAGTGGAAGAATCATCGACTTACTGGTCTTATTGGCTTCGCGGAGAGTGAAGCGCGTTCCAATTTCGAGAGCGACATCAAAGACGAGAGTGCAGACCATCTCGACGTTGTCACCGGGCATGACCTAGGCAATATCAATAACAAGTCCACGAAAGAATTGCAAAGCAAGTACCATCTTTTCAGCGGCGTCAGGGGTGCCTTCAGGGAAAGTCAGAGCAGCGGTAATATCAGCAGTACGGATGAAGCATTGGGGCCTGTAGTTTTGCATGAAGGGAGTGTAACGACCTCCTTCATCCTTGGTGAGAACCTACAGTCAAGATGGGTACCGGTTAGATGAGATTTGAGTATAGAGGAAGAAGCTGGCGTACGTAGAGTTGGGCCTGGAATTTCTTTGCAGCACGGATAGAGCCAGGAAGAGCCAGGACTTGGCCACGACGGATTTGTTCACGCTTGATACCACGGAGGAGAGCACCCATGTTGTCACCAGCCTCAGCCTGACGAGGAACGTGAGAGAGGTTCAACAGATACTGCACCGAACACTTACGCGGTCGAGTTCCTTGTGGAACATCTCTGCAGAAATTGTGAGTTACTTTAAAGAACCGCTCCAATGAAGTGAACTTACCAATGCCAGTCAAAGTAGTCTTGAGAGGAGCACCAAAGCCAACGATCTCGACATCAGTTCCCTTGTTGGCAATACCGCGCTCGACCTAAAACGAACTCGATGAGCTATGACTCGGCGAGCATCGTCACTGGCAATGACTTACACGTCCGGTAGCAACAGTTCCACGACCAGAGATAGAGAAAACGTCTAGGCAAAGATAGAGATGAGAGGAATAATTGGTGCGCAATTCGGTTAATACCCACCTTCAATGGGCATCAAGAAGGGCTTTTCCAAGTCACCTATTTGGGAATGACTAGTCAGTTATATATTTGAAGATAGGGTTCAAGGACGTACGGGGAGGAAGGTCGAGCCACTCGTCGCAGGCCTTGGTCAGTTCACGGATCTTCTCAGCACCACGCTCATTGTCACGTCCCTCAAGAGCAGCCAAAGCCGAACCCATGATGATAGGAGTATTTTCACCGTCAAAGTCGTAGGTCGATAAAAGGTCACGCATTTCCATGTCCACGAGTTCCAGCATTTCCGGGTCCGAAATCATGTCGACCTTGTTGATGAAAACAACCAGTTTCTTGATACCGACTTGACGAGCGAGAAGCAAATGCTCGCGAGTTTGGGGCATTTGTCCATCCGTAGCTGAGACGACGATGATGGCTCCGTCCATCTGAGCCGCACCAGTAATCATGTTCTTGATATCTATTGCAGTGTTAGTAGAATAAGTTGTGGAGAAAGTGGGACGACGAACAATCAGCATGTCCGGGACAGTCAATGTGGCCGTAGTGGCGGTTGTCGGTCTCGTATTCGACATGGGCAGAGTTGATGGTGATACCACGGGCCTTCTCTTCTGGAGCCTTGTCGATTTGGCTGTAGTCGGTGAACTTGGCACCACCCGTGGACGACAACACCTTGGTGATAGCAGCAGTCAAGGTCGTCTTTCCGTGGTCGACGTGGCCTGAAAAACGACGTTAGCCGGACGTGGGATGGAGCATGGGAAGCGGTGAACTAACCAATGGTTCCAATGTTCATGTGAGGCTTAGTTCGCGAGAACTGCTCGGCATATCCTCTTTTAGCGACTGCAGTGGTGATTAAGAATAGGTTGGGCAGGCAAAGACGCGACGGAACTTACTGGACAGTGAAGTCCACTGATTTTGGGTGCGTTGGCGCGCATACGCGGAAAGGAGTGAGGCTAGAGACTGGTTAGGACATAAATGAAGACTTGAATGTAAGACATACAACGCGCAGAAGAAAGAGCGCGAGAGGCCGCTCTGCAGGACGAGAGCTGCAACATGTTGAGACTTGCGAATGAGAGAAACAGTAACCGTCGTCGCAAATTTGTTCCTTTCCGAAGCGGCAACTCCCGGCGCGCGATGGTCAGGGACACCGTGAGGGTCACATCCACTCTCTTCCTCCGCCAATGTCGTCTCCCCGTGAAGAGCTCATTCGCAATGCCGTCGTGTTTCTTGCAGACCCAAAGGTAGGTTTATATTTCCTCGAGCGAACTGGGCTGACTTGGATCATAGTCGCAAGCGTCGCCTGTGACCCAACGCGTCCAGTTTCTGGAAGCAAAAGGCCTCACACCTGCGGAGATTGACATTGCTATGAGGCAGGCAGCCTATAGTCCTCCGCCGTCTGCCCAGTATGCTCCCCAATACGGCCCGAACCCATATGCTGTGGCTCCTCCCCCTCAGACCAACGGTTGGGACTGGAGAGACTACTTTGTGAGCGACTCCAGCAACTAACTATAGAAACACATGCTAATGAACGAAGATCATGGCAGTCGTCTCTGGCACCGTCACCTACGGTGCGGTATCACTCTTCAAAGTATGTTCTCTTCCCTGTGGATTAATCCAGCACCTAACTGGCTTGCAGAAATACCTCTATCCTCATCTTCAACCTCCAACTTCAACTGCTTACGAGGAAGATCGGGATGCATTGAATGCCCAATTCGATGCTGCTGAAGCTTTGTTGAAAGAGATTCAGAGTGAAACGGCTGCTGTGAAAATTGCCGTCGAAGAACAGAAAGAGAGAATCGACCAGACGACAGAGAAAGTGAGGAGTGTCGTAGAAGAACTGAGGGAAGGTGAATCAAAGACTCGCGACGAGATGCGCGAAGTTCGGGAAGAGGTGAACAACATTCGGGAGATGCTGCCTAGGGTCAGTCTTACACTAATTCAATCAGAATAACGCTGACGTCTATTGCAGATGATCGAGAAGAACAAGGAATCACAAACGCAATCCTTGAATGAATTGCAGCAAGAACTAAAGTCTTTGAAGACATTGCTGCTGAGCCGAGGGCCAACCATGCCGAGTGCACCCTCAACACCTCCAATTCTGGGACGACCTTCAATACCATCATGGCAGCTTGCGAGTTCACCGCAGCCTAGCGGTGTAGATTCGTCTTCGACTCCTTCATACAAGACGTCGCCAACACCAACGCCGATAGTTCCTGCGGTCAATGGGAAGGGTAAAGAAGTAGATCCTGGGGAGACAGCTGCAACGTCCTCATCTTCGGCTTCATAGTGTAGAAACTACTCTTCGACTATATACATGTTTGTATATCTAATCTGCTGTGCATTGATATAATTATCTTTAGTAGTCAGTCACTGCTCCTTAGACGTGGGCGCTTGAGCACGTGGAAACCCTGATCAGCAAATCTTGACCTGCAAACAGCCCCTGCAAACATATTGTTTCCTCATAACCGTCAACCCATTTTCTCAACTGCAAGTCTCTCCTGACCCCCCTTATGTTCAGCCAGTTCCGCAGTGCAGTCGAGCAACTTGCCCAAGCCGCAGCCGCCGAACTCCCATCTGACAACGCCCCACGTTCATCCATCGACGCAACACATACGCGTTCAACCTCAGGATCTCCCTTGTCTTCAGGTCAACTAGCAGAAAATGCTCTCTCTACCCTACGGAAGTCATTGGCTCCGCAACGTCGAGGATCTTCGGATGCAGTGAGAACACCTACGTCGGCATCGTCGCCACCAGCACCCACACCGGCGCCGGCTGTGCGCAAGTCCAACTTAGAGGAGCGTCTACGGCGCGCTACAGCTGGTATCTCTGAACCGGTTGGAGCTACTGCTACCAAAACGACTGCAACGAAGCCCAGTCCAACTACAAGTACCAGAGTCGCTTCACCATCACCTATGTCGAGAGGGCGGACACCGGAGGCGTCTGGAGTGACAAATGCCAGGAATGCAGGAAGCAGAGCTGCCTCTCCATCCCCAATGACTAGAGGTCGAACTATGGAAACTACAGCTTCAGCGGCTACCAAAACTACGACTAGCAGACCTCCGAGCAGGGTGTCATCTCCTGCTCCGATGGCAAAGACGCGGACGGCTTCAATATCCGGTTCAGCAGCTGCCAGCAACAAACCCTCCAGTCGCCCCTCGTCTCCTTCGCCTTTGGTGAGAACACGAACTTCTGAGCTGTCTGGAGCAGCCAATGGAAATAGGACGACTCGAGCTGCATCTCCGTCTCCAATGGGGAAGAACCGAACACCACTTCGACGAGATTCGGCTGCTTCTACTGCTCCTTCTAAAGCTACCCCACCTGTGGCTAAAGCTGTATCACGCGACCCTTTGCTGGGACAAGCTATGGACAATGCTCCAGAAGAAACTTCATCAACACCTCAAAAACCTGCGGAGGAAGAGGCCGTGGAGGAGAGTGTTCAGGAGGTGCCGACGGAGGAAGATGGGGAGAAGGCTGTGGAAGAGGAGGCTGCTACTGGTATCTCAACACCCGAAACCGAAGAAAGCGACGACGACGACGACGAAGACGAAGAACCTACTGCGTCAACGGAGAAGGCCGAGCCAGAACCGACTCTAGCAGCCGAACCTCAAGTAACAGAGAAGCCCTCAGATGCAACAGCTCCACCTCCTGTAGAGGTCCCCGAAACTGAAGTTGAATCTTCACCGGAATCAGTTGATTCACCTCCTACCGAAACTGTACCAGACGCGAATTCACCCGCCGAGCCATCACTTGTAGCTGCATCAGTGGATGAGCCAGTCGAGAACGCGGAACCTCCACCACCTTCTGCTGCTGACCTCCCTGAACTACCAACTGCTCCTTCTGAACGAACCGAGACACCAAGTCCATCTACCCCAGTTCCTGTAGAACCGGAAGTTGCTGTAATTACTGCATCGGCGACCACAGAGGTTACGGTTCCTTCGGCTGAACCTGTTGTTGCTGTTTCCGAATCAACGATTGTATCCCCTGAAGCCCCAGCTGTCCCTTCGGAACAGCCTACCGTGGTTGAACAGCCAGCACCCCCACCACTCCCTGTTGCTTCTACACCGGTCGTAGACCACTCCGCCGAAGTTGAGAGCTTACAGGCAAGATTGAAACAGGTCGAGCAACGTTTCTCAGGTGTGTTTTGCCGCCCGTACCACTGAAATGTGCTCTAATTATTGTTATAGACGTTTCAACTTCATTCAAACGTTTGCAAGCGGAGAAACTTGCTGCCGACGCTGTCCTGAGGGACAATTCTCCATTGGAGGGCATCAGCGACGCGAATGGCCTCCGTGATTTCTTCTCTAATCTCAAGGCCAAAGACCAGGTATGACATTCTGACAACACCCATCTGGTGCCAATTTCTCATGGTTTCACTTAGGTCTTCCAAGACGAGATCAAACGACTGAATCAAAAACTAGAAGGTACCCTGATCAAGTTGTTAGCCAATCGCATACTGACGTTTTCGGTCACTAGTTCAAGAGGATCGTTTGGAAGAGATCCGAGATGCTCACAAACTCGAATCAAATTCACGTTCAGACGAGGTTCAGAAACTCAAAAAGCAACTCGATGAGACAGAGGCCCTCTTCCAGGCTGCCCAAAGAGCTACTTCCAATGCAGAGGACACTTCCGATAAACACAAGAATGAGATTGCGAAACTCGAAAAAGAGGTCGAACAATCAAAAGGCCTAGCGAAGGAGGAAGAAGAGAAACGCGTCAAAGCCATCAGCTTGCTCAAGACTGTCCGTCAGAAGCTTGTGAAAGCCGAAAAGGATAAGGAAGACGCGATGAAGGAGTTTGCTGCCATCAGGGAGCGAGAAAAGGGTGACAGGGATAAGGAGCAAGCGGAAAAGATCAACTTCCAGCATGAGATGGAAGCTGTTAATGCTGTTCATGACAAGGCGATCACGAATCTAAAGGCGCAGTTTGACAAGGATTTCGCGAGCATGCGAGAACGATACGAACAGGAGATTATTGCTTTGAAGGGACAACATGATTTGGAATCTGCAGCCGCCAAGGTAAAGACATTCGAAACTTTGGTGAACTTTACCGTGATAATTCATGCTCCAAATTCTAGAGCGCCTATACCAAAGAACTTTCAGCCAAAAGCTCTCAAATCTCAACACTAGAAAATTCTTTAAACAACGTCACACGGGACAAGAACGCCTTCTTTGACCAACTCCAACTCCGTCAAGCAGAAGTCGAATCCTCCCAAGCCCACCTCGAATCGTTGCAGCACCAAAACACCGAATTCCAGTTCCAACTACGTGAAGCTAACGATCGTCTGGCATTGTTGAAGGAAGAGTACGCCGAGCTTCTCCGCGAATCCGAGTCTCGTTCTCGTGAGCCTACGACGTCTCCAGACGAGATTGCTCGCATGGTCTCAGCTGCTGAAGCCAAGTACGAGTCGAGGATATCTGAGATGAAGCGGAATATCAGTGTTCTCGAGAAGGAGCGTTCGGAAAGCGAGGCGGACTGGAGTCGGAAGCTAAAAGAGAAGGTTAAGGAACTCGATGATATCAAGCGCATTCTTGGCTCGGCTGCGAGGACACGGGAGAATGAGGAGAACATGGTTGCAAATCTCAAAGAGGAGCTTGCGAAGGCTCAGGAAGCAAACAAGGCTCTGCAACGTGAAACTGCTGAGCTGCCCATCCTTCGAGAACAACTTCTTGAACTAGAGGTATACCCAAAGTTCTGCTTTTAATAAATGTTGTTCTAACTCCTCTTTGTACAGAACTCATCTCATGAACAGGAAGAAGAAATCAACATGAAGATTCATGTGCTCGAGAAGCAAATCGAAGAGCACAAGACACGCGAAGGACAGCTAAAGCAAAGCAACAAGGTGAGCAACTGACAACAATTCACTCATACCTACTCTCCTGCCGTAGCTTACACGCGCTCCAGACCCTCAAGGATGAACTCCGGAAAGTCCAATCCTCAGCCGCCCTACTCGAACGTCAAAGGAATCCAGGTGTTGGTTACTGGACCACACGCCCAGAAGGCAATGGCTCCGCGACTCCAACTGACTCGCGGGCATCCTTCTCATCGCCCTCTGATACGCCGAGAACATCGTCGCCAGCACCGAGTGTAGCCAAGGCGGAGGAAGAAGTCAATCTGGAATACCTCCGTAATGTGATCCTCCAATTCCTTGAACACAAAGAAATGCGAGTATGTACCAATCCTCTTGAATTTTGTTAATATCCTCTTACATTTTCGCGTCCGATAGCCGAATCTCGTCAAAGTCATGTCGATCATCTTGCACTTCACTCCTCAAGAAACTCGTCGCTTGATTGCAAAGGTGTAGATTGGCTGGTGCTGGCACTTGTCAATTTCATGTTTTTCTGCATATAGATTCGTTACGCATAAGTAGTACATATACCCCTTCTGTTCTGTTTTTAATCCATCAACTATGCTCGTTTCGCATGTAAAAGACCAGAGGGTTCAGATAAAATCCACTTGAAACTTCGAGAGGTTATTTATTGTTACAAGAAATTACATGAAAGAAATAAAGTCAAGGCTAGATCATGATGTCCGGTGAATACAAGCATAATTCTACATTCTGCAGTCATTCGAGAGGGAATCAAGAAGTATCTGTCGAGTGTCATTTACAATCCGGGCTCCTGGTAGGGAGGAAGATCTTCATCGGGCCTGTTGTCCTTGGGAGCACCAGGGGGATGCGAGCTTCCACCGTGTAAAATTCTTTCCCTCTCCTCACGCTCGAGCCTCTTCTTTTCTTCCTCTGCCGACTCATGATGAACAGGTTGGGAAGCAGCAGCAGCAGGTGGGGGTGCACTTGAAGATGCAGACGTCGCAGGCGCGGGCATCGATGTCGGCGCCGCAGAAGAGGCGGCGTTGGTAGCTGCCGATTGCTGAGAATACATCGCAGCCAGACGTTTCTTTTCATCCTCTGCCGATTCATGCTTGGGTCCAGGTGCTACGAATCCACCTACAGGATTGGACTGACCGTATCCAGGTGCTGGAGTAGTATAGGGTCCAGCGTCGGGAGTGGACTGGCCATACTCAGGTGCAGGAGCGGTACCTGCGGGTAGACCCCCGCTACGAGGACCAGCATCGGAAGAGGCTGCATGGACATCACGCAGGGAGCCACTGGCGGGACCTGGACCGTCCGGACCAGCAGAAACGGGCACACCAGTCTCAGCGATGGTGGGGGTGATTATAGGATGAGGAGCTGCTGCTGCCTTGGATGGATCGGCATGCGGTGAAGCCGCAGGGGGGGTCACCGTAGCTTGAGGGATCGGAGCAGGAGCTTGGTTGAGGGTATATGGGTTGATGGGGGGTGAATGAGGGCTGCTAGCCGACTCAGGACCAGAGGGGAGAGGTTTGGTGTGAGCAACTGGCGTTGCAGAGGCCGGGATGGGGACGGGAGCTGGAGCTGGAGCTGGCTTATGGGTGGCACCAAGAGAAGGAGAGTTCACGGCCGAGTGGCTGCTCGAGGCGGCTGAATTGATACTCGAAAGCTCGCTGGCATGACTTTCTCCAAAGCTAACTGTGTCAGATCTACTGAGATCGGCAGCGGAAGCTTGGGGTGGAAGGTTGATGTGGCCGGTCTTGTAGTTGTCAAGAGCGCGCTGGAGTGAGGCTCGGACCGCCCCAGTTGTCTGACCACCTGTATAGGGGCTACCTTGTCCTGGAGGAATGCTGGGTAGGACCGCGATAATGGAAGGTGCAGCTTGCGAAAGGAGCACGAGTTTCTCGCCATACTGAATGAAAGTGTCGTCAGTTTGGCCAAATTCTGTAGATTATTGGCAAACAGTAACCCACCTCTCTGATAGCGTCCCACTTGATCTGTTCACTCTCGCGAATGGCCTTGCGCTTCAAGAGTTCTATTTCACGCTCCTGCTGCTGATCCTCCAACTCGGCTTTACGAAGCTGTTCGCGAAGATCGGCCACACGCCTATCATTCGCCTTTTGAGATTCATGCTCAAATCGACCGATTTGGGTTTGTATACCAGCACGGATGTTCCTGCGAGGTTGTAGGCCAGTCTCAGCATCACGAAGGGCCTTGAGAGGCGCACGAGCGCTTTCCAACTTGGCCGCTAGAGAGCTGGCAAGTGATCCCTGGACAAAGTTCAGGTACGCGAGTCTGTCAGTCACTGAACGAGATAAACGTTAGCAATTTAGATAACGATCGGTGCTGATCCTGCAGACATACCATCTTTGAGATCTTCAGCCTCTGTTTGACCCCAGGTATAGAGTTCTTTGCTCTGCGCTTTGGAGTCGCGCGATACATTGTCAAAATCCATGGAGAGACCCTTCTCAGACGTGATGATCTTTTGAACAGGTGTCGTCGTCCTGATAAGAGTGAGCATGATCCCAAAATTCAAGCACAAAGACACTCACGAGTACTGCTGTTGGATAGTACGGAACTGGTACTGGAGTGCTTCTAGGGTATGGGATTTTGCTCCTCCCTGTCCCGCAGCTGCATTCGCCGATGGCTGGGGAGCTGGATCTGGGCTACTAGGACGAGCATGGTGGCTGCTCGTCGGGATGTGACCAGCGAGGGGAGAGGCATTAATTGCGCTCTGAGCCTTGTCAGCGATGGAAGAGAGGAAACCGGGCATAGGCATTGTTGCTGTGGATTCTGGCTGGTCAATGGGTCTTTATATAGGGAGACGGGCGACGTCATAAAGAGCTAAGGTACAAACAACACCAAACACAGCACTGCCCCCTACACGATGATCTTCTTCGCCGCCTTGCCCTTTTTCTCAGAGTCCTTGTGCGAAAGAAACTCGACCTCCGTCGCAAGCGGCCCAGCCAGGCGCGCACCCTCGACGTATCCAAGCACGTTCATTTTGAAATGTTTTCCTACGCCTTCAATACGCTCTCGCAGAGCTGCATCGTCGTCGTTCCCGGAAGGTGCAAGCCGCGTCCATATCGAAAGGCGATAGAACTGCGGCCGCGTCGACACAATCACTCCAGTGATTAGCGATGTCGAGCCAGTGCCTTCCGCAAGCGTTGGCGACGGGTCGAACGTCTCCCCGATCGCAGCAAGCATCTTGGTAGTATCGCATTAGCACCCTTCACAAAAAGGCGATGCAGCCAAGATTCGCTTACCGTATACAGCCACATCTTATCTACATTGTTACGATTCTTGTCCTTTGGCAGCTGAATGCTCCATTTACCACCGTTCTTATTAGCTTCGTCTTCCCAAGCAGGAATAATTCCCTCCTGTGCATCCCTGTCAGCCAAGACGCTTGGAAATTCCATGTTTCACTAACCTTGAACAAGTAGTAATTGGCTTTCTGGGGCAACTGCGAGGGCGGAATGATGTTGTTGTACAGTCTACATGATGATGTCATGATTAGCAGTTCATCACGATAAACGATAGGCGCTCACCCCCAGAACTCCTCCACACTATCAAAGGCGATAACGCGCTTGATGTCCTCCATCCACCCTTGAGCAGCAGCAGCACCTGGCGTCTGGGCGATAGGCGTCTGAGGAAAGGCTGTCACAGGAGTCTGTGGCATATTACGACCCTTGGTTGCAGGCGAATCAAACCAGAGTGTCCAGGGAGAGTAAAGAGGGTGCTGCGAAAGAAAAAAAAAATCAGGAACGGGCACATGTGCGAATTCGAGAATATGCTACAAACTTTGACATTGAAGTTGTTGGGATCACTGAAAACAGTTCGAATGCCCTCAGCCTGTGCCTCCATGTTCACCTCCTGGATCTCTCCGGCCTCCGCAGGTTCCTCCACCACAGCAGACGAAGTCTGATCGGCTAACGCTGCATTGAGCGCAGCTCTCGAAGCTTGCAAAGCCTGACCAGAGAGGGTTGTAGCAGCCATATTGATTTATAGATGTGCTTTTTGGGGGGAAACGTGTCGTCTCAGAGATATAGCTTCACAAAAGCCGTCCAGGAGAGAGAGAAAAAATGCGAGAGAAATTAGATGCCGATGTCAGAGATCTAAAGCAGCAGCGCGGACGAGTGGCGATATACAAATATTAAAGATAATGCCGACGGTGGTTTGAATATCGATGAAACCGAAAGGGAAGAGATATGCGGGGTCTGCTGAGGGGGTTTTCGTGGTTTTGGTGAAAGTGAAAGTGAGCCCAGGATTTTGGTTGAGACGGGGTCATGTGACGGCTGACCGCACGGACCGGGCACGGGAGAGCTGCTGAGTTATCAGATATGCCGTTTGCGGAAAGCCGAATTTTCCGTTCCTTGCTCTCCTACCGCTTTTACCATGGAGCCCTTCCATGCAAAAATCGTCGCTGCGGCGACAGGCTCGACGCTCACCGCGTTGACCAGTGCGTATTTATGTTGTATACTATATAACTGTACTAACCAATTTCACCCAACAGTGACCCCGTTCGACGTGGTGAAAACCCGTCTGCAGACCCAGCCGCCCGAACCACGTCCGCTTTTTCCTCGTCCGCCTCTCAACACCTGTTGCCAACCTACAAATGTAGCCGGCTGCGTGCGCAACATGTCCTCTCTAGCACGAACACTACCTTCCGAGGTTGTTTGTGTATGGGAGGCCGGAGTGTTCAAGACCGAACGTGTGAATGGCTTTTTCGACGCTTTCCGCCACGTCTGGCGAGCAGAGGGCATCCGTGGATTATGGAAAGGTGTTGGAACGACACTGTGAGTACCCCTCTTCTCTCCCCTTTGAATGACTCATTGATCCGAATCCTTTTTTTTTTCTTTCCTTCGATGCCGTCCGCTTACGCAGAGTCATCGGCGTTCCATCATCCACCGCTTACATACTCACATACGACCACCTGCTCAACGTCGTTTTGCCTCCTTTGGTGCAATCACCGGCATTCGTGCCTCTGGTAGCCGGTGTGGTCGCTCGATCCGCAATTACCACCATTGCGTCACCTCTGGAACTCGTCAGGACCAACCTCCAGTCGACTCCAGTGTCACCTGGAACCCCACGTACCCTCCGCTCCGTCCTGACGTCTCTTCGTGCTCTGATTCAAGCCAAGGGCGTCATGTCGATGTGGCGCGGGCTTGGGCCGACCCTTTGGCGTGATTCGACGTTCTCTGGATTCTACTGGGCAAGCTATGAGGCTTGGAAACGAAAATTTACGAGTTATGGACACGAAGGTGTTTATGTTTCGTTCTTAAGCGGGGCCATTAGCGGGACGTCTGCTGCTCTGATAACCTCTCCGTTCGATGTCCTCAAAACACGTCGGCAGGCGCTTATGATGTCGCCTACGACTCAGCATTTCACGAGGACGATCCCTCTTCTCCTTCAGGTCGTTAGAACCGAAGGTGCTTCAGCTTTATTTGCTGGTCTTACACCCAGAATCGTAAAAATTGCCCCTGCTTGCGGCATTATGATCTCCTGCTTCGAGGTGAGCATCTCAACTTTTCCTGCTTGACACCCTTAGATTGACCTTTTCTCCAGGGCATTGGAAAATTCCTGTCAAAACCTTCTAGATCATAGCATTCCCCCAGCATCCTCTAGATCGTAGCATTCCCTCCTCATGAACTATTTAGAGTACAATAACCATGGAACCATGTAATACTATCTAGCACAAACCTAATTACATCCATCGTCCCGTATATAAAAGCATTCAGCATTGACAATCATGATACCTTGTTCAACTGCCTATTCGTCTTCTGCAGGTTATTTCCAACGCGGTCCACCTCATTGCTCAGATCATCCAGCAGTTCAATCTGCAATCTAACCTCACTCCCAATTGCCTCCCCGAGCTGCCGTTGCCTCTGCAGAATCGTTGTCAACTGCGAGAGCTGGTTATCCTGCTGTTGCACCTGCTGTTCCTGCAGACTCAGCAAGCCGACGTTGTCCAATGGACGCGTCACTTCCGTTTCCTTTGGTGGTGCGCCGAATACCCTTCGTGCGGGTTTGGACGCTGCTGAGCCTAGCAGGGCCTCGCGATCCGAGTCTGAAGCCACAGCCGTCGCAGCTGATCCCCCCGCAGTCGCTCCAAGACCGGGCTTACTGGCCCCCTGTCTCGCGACAGACACGACGCGACTAAGTTTCTCGCAGTCGTCCTGCAATCGCGCAACCATATCTGTCCTCCTCTGCAGCTCGCCCTCGCTCATCCCCGCCATCCCCAGCTCTTGCAGCCCCCTTCCCAGGGTCCCTATCCTAGATAGAACACCCGCTAGCTTCGCTTTAGCCGCGACATTGGATTTGTGCGCTGCAGGCACGTCCCCTCGGTCAGCAAGCGCGTCGCGTTTGTTTATATCAGCCCAGACGTCCCGCAGGCGCGTTTGCAGCTCGGCATGCTCGTCGAGCCAGGTAGAGGTGGTGAATTGGGTCGTGGAGGATGAAGATCCAGCAGGTCCGCTTCCTGCAGGCTGCTGCTTCCCGATTGGAATACCAAGGAACTCTTTGAACGCATAGGCTTCTCGCCATTTATCTTCCTTCGCGGATAGGATCGCACGAAGGTATTCCTCCAACCCAACCCTCCTCTCTTCCAAGGTTTTTGGGTCGCTATGGGATTTGACCAAACCAGAGAAGACATGTTTCGGGGGTAAGCCAGCAGGAGGTGCAGCACCAGTAGCCTTTGTAAGCTCCGTGTGAAGGTCGTCGAATTCAGAGTAGCGGCGCCACATTTGCCATGATCGGACGTGGGCTTTGATATCGATGCGGTAGACGGTGTGGGGTTTGGGTGTCGTTCGTTCTTCGTACCCGCTGATGAAGATGGCCTGGATAGCGGTGGTCATTGGAAAAGGGGATGATGGTGGTACTAGTGTAAGAAGGGGCTATATTGACTCAATCGTGTGCTTTGAATAGATTGATCGTGCACGATGCACGGAGCTCATCTGTTGAGATATATCCCTGAGTGCCTTGGGGAGCGAAATATCGTCAATGATCATGGTTCCAGTTCTGTCAAAGAGGCCGGTAGACGTCATTTACAACAATAAATCTAATTACACAGGCCTCCTCCCACTCACAAGGACAAACCTCGCGCCTGCACTCTTATGCCACCATTCCATCCACCTCCCAAACACCCACCACCCACCTCCTCTCCCTTTCAAAAACCTCGTAAACCTGGGGAACACATCCTCCGAAATATCCTCCAGCTGTATATCCTCATACCCCAGCATTTGCATGTTCTTCACATAACCCTCCTTTGTCACCATATTCTGTTCGGGCATCATACCCGTAAGCAGCGTCGCCCATCGGGTGCGCCGGGTATTTAGTCTAGATGCGTCGAAGCAAATGTCTGCCAGGGCGATCCGACCACCAGGTGAGAGACGATGAAAGGATTGTTGTAGAAAACCGAAACGCGTGTGGAAGTGGTATGCGCAGTCTAGTGCAATAATTGAGTCGTAGAGGGATTCTGGAGCGTTTTTTGGTGAACCGTCTTCGTTGGTCTCGTGCTGGGGCAGGAATGGGTGGTCGCTGACCGAACCGTCGTTGACTGCATTCCCTGCGAAGAGCTTCACTGTAGTTGTGGATTGTGTATCGGATTGATACTTTTGTACGCGAGCTAAGGAACGCTCGTGGTGTGATTTGAGGCTTGTTATGCCTACCAGGTGAGATGGACGTGGTAAGGAGGATTCAGAGAGTAGGAGGATGAGGGACTCTCCAGTTCCATGCCCGACATCTGGGTTTCGTTATTAGACCTGCTAGTGTCCAAAGGAGAGGGGATTTGAAACGCACCCAGCACACGACCATTCTCTTTTGGATTTGCCGCCAATATCGTCTTCATAGCTAACGCTAGACACCATGTCTGTCAAGCCAATAAAAACTATAATCACAATTCAACGAACCTTTAGCTGCATCTGGGAACGTTCTGGCATCCTAAGCAGCATATCCCGCATCAACTCGATTATCCTGCACATAAACGCACGACGCGACGTTCGACGCGACAGACCTTCCAATACCCCATATTCAACCATTCCGTCTTAGGAGGCGCATTCGGGTCTTCATCCGGTAGTTTGTTCAAGGAAAGGTGGAAGAGACCGTATGGGTCATGGGCTGTTGAGGTTGACCTTGAATTCAAAGATGACCGAGTTTTGAAGTACAAGATGAGGGCAAGTAAAGCAGTCAAGGATGCAGTAAGATATATGAGCATGAACGAAGGGGTGATATTCCAGTTGGTAATACTGCAAATGGTGGTGGTTGTGGTATGTGCAAGCGCTGGTCTTGACGTCGGGTACAAATATAAAACCTCCACCTCCATTATATTCTTTCACCCTGCCCACTCCATAGTCTTGCGTCGAACGAGAAAGGACGGGTGGTCAAGACATATCTCTTATTCTCGTACCAAAAAGTCAACGTCTAGCCCGTACAGCCACGGCCTGAATGAACACACCTTGACGCTGCCTTGAGGCGAGACATCCATTGATAGTAATACTTATGTTGGCAGTGCTGCACACGTGCAGCACAGGCTCAAGAGGATATAGCCAAACACCTCCGAGTCTTAAAGTCGAGCCAACTGACACTCTTATCCATCTACTTTCTTCTTGCGACCCTCTATCCATCGCAGACCCGTCCGTAATATCCTCCCAATCGCCCATATGCGCTGATCTGAACTCCTTACCAGCATCTTCAGTCAGGATGTCCCGGGTCCTCTACCCTCCTGAATCCAGTGGGAGTACATCCGCTGGTCTGAACCAGGCCGCGCATGGCGGCCATTCTGGACCATCAAGTGTGCTGGACTTCGCTATCCATGTTATGCTACTGACTATTCCTTATATCACTCTTAGCATCGTTCTTCGGCCACGCCCAAAACACCACCTTCACAAATAGTCAAGTCAATATGAACATCAACCACATACAAGCTCGTAGTACAGGTGCGTAATAAATTCATAAACGCTTGATCTTTTAAGCTTACGAGCACCTATCCAGGACTACATGTTCTTGGCAAAAATTCCGCACTTGGTGCGATCTACAACTCCTTAGAACGAGAACGACTCGACCCACCAAAATGCCATCCCAATACGCGCAAGGCAGTCATCAAGAAAATCATTGACTGGATATGCGGAATAATCGACTCGAAGGCTTTGATCCTATGGCTCTATGGTGCTGCTGGTGCAGGGAAATCCGCTATTGCACATACGCTCGCTGAAATATGTGAGAACTACGGATGGCTCGTAGCATCCTTCTTCTTTTGGAAGACGGCCAGCGAACGCAACAACGCGAATCGATTCGTCGCGACAATTGCTCATCAAGTCGCTCTGGCAATCCCCGCGTCGCGCGAGTTCATTCGGGCAGCTGTTGACCACAACCCGTTTATCTTCAAACAATCCATCGACGTCCAGCTCAGTAAACTCATTATTGAGCCACTTGATCAGCTTGTCTCGGCCGGAATTATCTTTGATGCCTCTCCTCTCGTTATCATCATCGATGGCCTTGACGAGTGTGAAGGAAATGATGTTCAGTCTGGCATCGTTAAATCACTGGCTGCCGCATTCTGTCGCTCGCCACTCCGTATTCGCATTCTCATTGCCAGCCGTCCAGAAGTCCACCTCCAGTCGACATTTAATTCATCCTCAATCCACCCTCGTCTTCAAGTTGCACGACTCGCTCTCTCTGGCGAGTATTCCCCCGAAGAAGATGTCTATCGATTCCTGGAAGATTCGTTTGAGAAAATCAGACGCGAACACCCTCTCGCCTCTCACATTCCACCTTTCTGGCCCTCAACTGATGTCCTTCGTGAGCTCACCAAGAAGTCGTCGGGCCAGTTCATCTTTGCATCAACAACAGTCAAGTATGTCGGTGGCGACCCTCACCAGCTTCCACATCGTCGTTTAGATGTCATTCGTCAACTGCGACCTCCCAAAGGTGAAAAAGATATGCCGTATGCGGAGCTGAACTCCCTTTATCACCATGTACTCTCCAGTGTGGACGACATGGATGCGGTGAAACAGGTTCTCGGAGTTTTGATCATTGTCAATCCGATAGTTAAAAAATGGGCCGACCACATGGAGACCACATGCGAAATGGACGAATTACTCGGATGGGAATCTGGCGAGACGGAAGCCTGTCTGAGCCAGCTCGCATCCATCATTGAATGTGACAGATACGGCTCTATATCTATCTTGCATGCCTCCTTGTCGGACTTCTTGCTGGATCCCTCTCGGTCCAATCAGGCCCACCTATGTCGAGAGTCTGTCCTGGGTGACTACGCAGCTCTGGCATTGCAGCATGTGCGCCAGGGTAGAGGTGACACACAGCGTCTGTTAAGCTCCTCTCAGAGGCTGATTCTTTGAGTACTGATCCAAAACATGTTCTATTCCAGATTCCTGGGAGTACTTCTATCTTGCCGAGAGCTGCATTAACGATGGCGCAGTCTGCACACCTCGACTTCAACAGGAATTGAGTCAACTATCATTTCAGAGTCACTATCATGATAGAGCCGGCGGCACGGACCCGGAACCATACTGGATGCACGCGTTCTGGTTCTCTGCATCGTCAATTGTTGAGATGTTGCACAAACAGGTAAGCTGAGAATGGCTACATTGTGGTGAACCAGGTGCTAACTAATTCCAGAACCTTGAGGAGAGAAACTCACACCTCATCTCCGACCTTTCGACTGTCTGCCTTGAAGCTTTCCAAAATTATGATCCACACTCAGTACTGATAGTCCTGATTTACGAGGCGCAGTACCCTCATATTTGTCGCGTTCAGGTGTCAAATTCTGCCTTGATGTCCCATCTCATTGATCCCAAGATAAAACCGCGAATTCGCGAGATTATCAAGAGAATTGTCATGTTACATCCCGAACGGCAGAGACTTGAATTCACAGGACTTCATTATGCATGGGTTGCCTGGTATCTCATCAACTATTCTCTGAGCTACCGTAACTTCACCTTGAGGTGGGTCCTAGAATATTCTATGTTATCAGATTCTTCTTTTTCCAGCACTAACAATGCCATTATTTTAGGTTATGTTCGAGTGCAGAGGCATTTAACGAAGCCAACGATTGGGATAAGGAGCGGCATTCTCACGGCTTATCGGCTCTGCTCTGTATCGCCCATGTGCTCCCTCTCGCATGCAAGTATGAAAACATTATCAAATATATCCGTGGCTCGAGAGATTGCGCTAGGACGTCCGAGGAATGGGGACCGAGCCTTCATATGAAGTGGTCTTTGGATGGATGGAATGACTATATTATTCAACCTGCTAGAGATGCAGCTCTTGCTTATTACACGGTATGTGGTACCCCAATCATCTATTCGATGCTATAACCCATTCAATTGAATTCTATCTACTCCCAGCGCTATGCGGAGCCATCCGATGTGGAAGAGTACATGCGCCTCAATGACCTATCTTAGGTTTTACTTTTATTTGGTTGCATCCCTTCGGTTCGTTGTCAATCGACGTCTTCCCTGCTTATACTTACCCAACTGTTTCTTGGCTTCATCAGTCTTCAAATTATGCTGGAGTGTTGAGACCTTATAATTCAAATGGACTTTCCCACCTCACAGCACACCCCAATATGAAGCACACGCCGATTATGACACGCGTGAGTAGTTTGGACACTGGCGGCTCATCCAGCACATCACCGCTCGAGGAAGTGTTTTGAGAAAAATCTGCTTTCGAAGTTGCGTGCATGGGCTGAAATTGATTCAGTAAGATTGGATATATTCTGTTACTTACTTCTACTGTCAAGACAATATTCAAAACATACCTACTCTTCCCCAGACGTGTGGTCTCTATTTACTGCAATTCTTACATCTCGATACCCAGGGGAATAGATTTTCACTCTACATGCCAATAAGTTGACGGTTCGGTATGATACCCTTTTTGATACCAAACGTCTTGAATCCAAGGCGACCTTCCGCTCTTCGAACAGAATCACCCAGCCCAGTGTAGGATGTTGAACGAGCCCGAGACCCTGTGCGATTGAGATGAGATGAAAGGTGATAGATACAAGATAGGCCAACGGCCAAAAGATACATGGAAATGGTTGTTCGCGGAACAGTCAAATGCAGAATACTTTGTGATAATATCATTAAACGAGGTAAAAATACAGACCCAAAGCCCATGTACTTATGTATGTTTTCAAGGCCATAAAACGTGAAGCATGAAGGATCGGCGCTAGCCCAGCGGCATTGTGAAATGAAAATGAAAATCAGGAAGCAGCTTGGCCGGTCTTCGCAGCTTCTTGATAGAGGCGGGGGGCCTGGATCCATGGTAGGTCATGCCTTCGCGTTCCTCATATTCGGATCAGAGGGGTTGGATTTGAGCTCTTCCTCGGCCTCTAGGGTTTCTCCGATCCCAGCTCTCCCAATAATGTATCGAAGGACATCGGAGAGGGTGATGATCCCCAGCAGACGACCTTTCTTGCCACCTCGTCTCTCTTCCTCCTGCGATTACGATAAATACTGAGTTTGGACGAATGATATCAGTGGAGAACTTACCTCGCCTTCGACGACGACCAATCGATGCACTCTCCGTTTCTTGATCAACTGCAGGAGCGTTCCTAAAGAGTCTGAAGCCGTACAGACGACCACGCCTGGGAAATCAGGCAATCGTTGGTTAAGCGCTTCAGATATCTTGAGGTCAAGAGATTGGTACGCTCCCAATCGCACGAGCGTCTATTATTCACCCAAAATATGAATATGTCACAACTCGAAAATAGAATAAGACTCACGATGACGTCCACGGTCTCATAAAGATTCACGACGACGCCTTCCTCGTCGATGATGGGCACAGCGGAGATCGAACGTTCGGAGAACATGTGTACGACGTCAAAGACGGGTGTGTTTAGCGTCGCGGTGGCGATGGGGTAGAAGGGGTTTTCGGGGTGTTCATGGGCGGCTGTTTGGGAGACATAGGTCCCGATGCGCAGCCGCCGCAAGGTAAGGTTGAGTTGTTGGATCTCTTTTGTACACTGTGGGCAGAAGTTTAGCGATGATGCAATGAAATGAGAACGAAAGACGAACGTTAATGGAGATAAACTTGAGCAGCCGGTATTGGGTCAAGACAGAGACGATAACTTCGTGTCCTGTCTCCGAGTCATTGTCAAGCAGTGGCAGACGACGAGCGTGCGTTTGGATCAGAAGTTTTGCAGCTTCGAAGAGTGTGCTGGAGGGGTGTTCGCGATGAAGAGGGGGTTGGGCCACTCCGAGTTCTTTCTCGATGTCTGTTGCAGTGTGAGATCCGATTCGGAGGATCATGGAAGACGCATACCTCGCAGCGATTCCAGACGGAATGTCTCTACATCTGCTGCGGCGTAGTCATAAGAAGCAGTGCGATAGTAGTATTGGATTAAATGGATGATATCGAGCACTGTGAGCATTCCTGCAAATTTGGACCGTTCACTGTTCCATAGGGGCGCAGAGACGACACCTAGGCGGTGTCAGAGACGCACAAGTGTGGTTCTTTGGGCGTACCATTCAGCAGTAGGCATTGCAGCGCCTTTTTTACATTGAGCTTTGTGTCGAGCACAATAAGCCGAAACGAGACAGGAAGGGCATCGTAGGATGTGTGACCTCTGAGAAACGAGCGAATCGCGGCCAGAGCTGTATCGTGGGCGGTGTCTGGGACATGGGATGCGGCTCTCCTGCGTGTGGACGGCTTTCGTCGGGTCTTTGGGGAGGAGAGGGTTGATGACATTTGGATTGCAAGATGTGATAATCTGCATTTGGCAGGCGGAGTGACAGAGTGACCGCCTGTGCTTGTCTCCCTCCCCTCATGTCCAGGCAACCAAACCAGCCCCAAGGCCCGCCAGACGCCCTCCTCGTCCTCCTCCCCCTCCTCATCGTCCTCTCCACCTTTCTATTTCTCCTCCTCACCTTCCTCATATGCGCCCTCATCATCCGCCGCAGACGGGGCATCATCCTCAGGGACAACGATGGTCCCGTTGACATGTCTCGCGAGGAGCTCATCGAGGGCGAGGGTGGGTTTGAGAACCTCGAGTCTCGCTGGCTAGAAGAAGTCGACGACAACGTAAGAAGAGCTTATTTGCGTGCTAAAGGTTCGTATTCGTCGTCTGCTCCGCAGGCTGCCCATCGCTTACACCCGTATTAGAGTACCAGCTCCAATACCAGCCCAACTCTCTCCCCACCGATATCACTCTCTCCCAGTTTCTGTCTATTCAGGAGAAGGGTGTTTCTGCATGGTCGTTCGAGCCAGACTACGAGACTGTCAACTCGCTGCTCGTTCATGCGCGCACAGAGATTACGTTCCTCCCAGATCCCGCATCTTCGTCATGCGTTCAGTCAAATCTCCCTCTGCCCAAACTAAATGAGGTCTATTACTGGGAAGTCAAGATGTTTGATCTACCAGAGACAACAACTGTCGCAGTGGGACTTGCAACCAAACCCTATCCTCCTTTCCGGCTACCTGGGCTGAATCGATATTCCGTTGCCTATCACTCCAGTGGCGAAAAGTCACACAACTACCCCTTCACTGCACAGCCATTTGGCCCTTTACTTAAAGAGGGTGATGTTCTGGGTGTTGGATACAGACCACGGACGGGAACCGTCTTCTACACCCGTAATGGGCGTAAGATGGAGGATGCATTTGTTGGTTTGAGTCGTTGGAACCTCTTCCCCACTATTGGAGCAGATGGACCATGCAGTGTGCACGTCAACCTTGGCCAGGCGGGATTCGTATTCATAGAAGCAAACGTCAAAAAATGGGGTCTGGCGCCAAGCGTTGGGACGCTTGCGCCACCACCAGCTTATGGCAGCGAACGGGGTAGTATTCTGCTGGATGTTGGTGGACGCCGAGTCAATCCCGATGGGTCAACATCGTCTTCACCTTCATCACCCAACCGTCATCGTTCACGGAGACCCCGACACTCAGCGATCGGAGTTTCCTCGCCACTAAGAACTTCTTACTTATCGGAGCCTCCAACACCGTTGACACCACCACCACCTATCACGCCCATTGACGAGGGTACTGACGAGGGCCTAGACGATGACGACGACGACCCCTCAGACGACCCCTCCGCACCGCTTCTAAACAGCAGTATTAACCGCAGCAACAATACGAGAAACACCCAAACCCGGCGAGGAGGCACCGCCTCCCGCTCAACCTCACCCATCTCTGCAAACACCCCTAGAGCCCACGACGCAGGTGCGCGTAACCCTTTCACCAATCATCGACATACGCTATCTTCTTCGTCCCTCACTCATTTCGGCCAAACTCTCTCAGTTCCCGGACGCCCAACGTCAGCTGCCTCGTCGCCCTCGCCATTGTCGTCGGAATTGACGGTACAGCTCCTTCCTCCTCCTGATTCGCCCATGAGCCCTAATATGAACCCGCCCACTCCTGGACAACGGGATATTCATCTTCAGGCGCTCGCCCCTGGACATCATAGGAGGTCGTCATCGAGTTCCAATGCAGCCGCGGCGATGGCACTCGCACAGGTGCCGTCGTTTGAAGAGAGTACGAGTAATACTCCCACACCAACCGGAAGTCCTGCTACTACCCCAACAAGTGCGGATCGGCTTTTACCATCGGATGCCCCTCTAAGCCGACGAGACCCACCAGCATATTCGCCTTTAGATGCGTATACTTACGCGGAAGGGGTGCATATTGATCTGCCCGCGGAGGTGATTGCGGCAGCGTTGGAAGGTGGAAGCGTGCCGCATAGTGCGGTTGGGCAGAGTAGTAATTCGGGGTCGAATGCAAGGCCGGGCGGTGGTAGGAGGTCAAGTAGACGGCGGTGATGATATTTGGGATGCAAGTGTATTTTTGTGAGGGATTTTAGCTGGTCTGTGTTACTCTCGTTATGCCAGATGATGATATTTGGTTTGTTCCCTTTCTCTATGCTTTGAGCAACTGTATTGACGAGGTCTTTTACAGTATTAAAACCGAAAACTTTGATATTCCGATCTCCCCACCCACTTACCTACCGTTCAACTTCAAAGTTCCGCTCTGCTACATATCGCTGTTGTGTTAATAAAGCATTTTCCCCATTCACTACCCACTTCACTTCTACATCACTCCTACATCTTTAATAGACAAGAGAGGCGTAACGCGCATTGGAATTGCAGGACACAAGAACTTCGATTGGCGAGTTTTTTTGCGGACTGGAGTGCCGAGGCCAGTTGTTACCTACATTTTCGTTCATTTATTCTCACCTCACGGACTTGAGCTGACTTCTACACGACCAGTATCGACGATCTGCTACTCCACGCTATTTATTACCCACCCTGCTTTCATTACACTGCTTTGTTCACGGTCTACCTTCACGATAGGCTCCCTCAATACCTTGGAATTTTCAAGCAATACGGATATGACAACCCATCGTGGATTCTCGCTCACTTGTGCGTTACGGTCTCAGTCGGGTTTCTGTAACCTTCAGCTACCCCACGATCACCACGAGTGCTGATCTGGTTACTCGAGTTCCCAGCGATACACTCGTCCCACTCTCACTGTTGTCAGTTGGAAGTGAAAACCACGAGAGCAACGCTGATGGGTATAAAACGATTGTATCTCCGTGTTATCACAATGTGGCCGCCCCATATTGGCTCTGAGCCCTTTATCGCATGCCGTCAACATTGCTGCTGGGACTGGGGGCGTGGCAGTGCTGATTGTGGCGTGGTGATTTAGCGCTGGGGTACTTTCGACCTCGACAACCATCATCAATTCTGTCAAGGCTTGCACTTCGAAACGCCACACAACATGGCTTAGGCTCAGGTTTCGAGCTTATAGCTACTATCGCTATCGCTATTGAACACCCAGGAACGCCTGTAGTGCCGCTCGATGTAACTCTACCACTCAACGGGTCTCTAACCACATCGCATCTGGCAACTTGATGTCCAACTAGAAGGGAATAGGCGTATGCGGTACACGGAAATATTGATCCTGATTTTCTATGGTATAGCCAACTATATTCTATACAGGAAGGGGGTTACCGCTGTCAAGCCTGTAACGACAAGAATGAACGAAGGGTGTGTGCAAAAAATATACTGATACTACAGGTATGGTACAATTAATAGGTATGTGTTATGTATGCTGTGTAGATGATAAGTTAGTCCGTTCTCGGTCAAGAACTCGATGATGACAGTAAATTTACAGATAGAACGAATGTCTGCTGCTTGAAGCATGCTACGCCGCCATGTCTCGTCTTGAGGCGCTAGGTTGATTGCTAGTGTTGGTGCGAAACCTCTCCGACCCGATCTTCTCCTCGTTGCCAATGCACACGTTGGGCTACAGCTTGTCGCCACCTTCCTCCGTTCGAGGTCTAAAATGCTTCTAGATGCCTTCAAATGGGGTTTTAGGCTATCGATGCGCCGGTTTAGCCTGCAAAGTCAAAATACACGCATCAGTCAAGGTCCCCGCCTGAGAATTTAAACTTGGAGCCGCTGGGATGTGCGTGTAATCAGACTTTCCAAGAAGAGATCCCGACGCAGGTCCGCACTCGACATTCTGACAGGCCCCAGTGGAGTCGAAAGATTAAATTATTCTGCTCACCTCGAAACAAACCCCATGAACATGTTCCATCTGCCACTCTGCAGTTCCGGACAGATGTCGATCTCTGGCTGGTGATAGCGAGGGTTTGGGCAGGGGGACTTCCGTATACATCACAACGCCTCCTGACACCTCCTTGATGACTCTACCCTTCTGGTAACCCGATGCAGAATGTCTCCCTGCACGCCTCTTTCGCTCCTTCTCTCGTTCCACGGTAAGTAAAGGCTTCGGGAGTGGCGACTTCTCATCGAGTTTTCCAACTCCCAAAGTCCCTTCTGTGTTTGTCGGCGGCGACGAAGCCTTCGCTCTGCCAATGCAACGAAACCACGAGCCCCGTGAGGTTGATGATGTCGGGGGCGACAGCTCCGACGACAGTTCTGATCCGCTCCTGCTTTTGGCTTTTCGAAATCTCGTCCAGTACACCCAGAACGCGACGGCGAGGGCAATCATGAAAACCACCATCGCAATGCCTATGTATCGGTGAGGCCCTTGCTTGCCGTAGTCAAATGCGGGGACGGTGTTGGACCCATCGTTTGGTGGGTCCATCGACGATGTGCACGAGATATGGCAGTCCTCCGACTCGGTCCTGGGGATGTACATCGTTGAGGCTGGAGGAACCGAAGGGCTACGCGTCGCGGTGGAATGTGGGGGTGGTGCCAAATGGTTCTCGTTCAAAAGTCCGAGATATAAGTACGCAGTGGCTTGCTTCCAAGCTAACCGCATTAGTTAAGCAGGTTAATTGGACGAGCGGCTGACGATTGTTATCCATCATCTACTAAATACATTCACGGCGACCGAAATGGCTACTGAAGCTTCTTTTCGGGAGGCTGGCTCCTCCGGGCATCAAGTTCTTTCACACTAACGCGGTTGTTGGAGCATCTGTCGATAGAGAGAAGCACCACAGGAATTTACAACTACGTAAAATACCTCCGACTTGTGATTAAACATATACACTCTAAGCTCTACGGCTCCAGCCTCTTCGGGTCTCTGGGGAACAACGATGCGCGGCGAATATTGTTGAGTTTCAGGAATAGCATCAACACGCGTTCAAGGCCAATTCCTCCTCCACCGTGAGGTGGGCAGCCCATGCGGAAGCCATCGACATAAGGTTTCATCGATTCAGGATCGACACCCTTGCTGAGCATCTTTTCGCACAAAAGCTTGGGCTCGTGAATACGCTGGGCTCCTGAGAGAATTTCTTCTCCGCGCATAAAGAAGTCGTAGGAGTTTGAGAGAGTCTGGGGCATATAACATAAACATGCGGAACTCCGCAATAGGAGTAAATGAAAAACACAACACATACCGGATCTTCTGGGTCAGCCATAGTGTAGAAGGGACGGAGAGCCATAGGGAACTTGTCGATAATATAGTAATCAGTGTCGTATTTTGCTTTGACGAGTCTTCCAAGTCTCTTCTCGTTGTCAGTGCTATGAAGAAGTGCGATCAGTAGCATGCTTGGAAGCGACTCTCCATCTTCCATACCTGAAGTCGTCGAGATCTTCTCGTGGTACTCCGTCTTCCACCAGTATATCGACTGCCTCCTTGAATGTGAACCTGAGGGTGCCCTCGGGCCCTTCTCTCCATTTGAAGTCGTCAGCTGGGAACTGCTTCTGAACAGTTTCAATCTCCTTCTTATACTTGTCGCGCAGGCCACTGAAAATATGCTTGAGCATGCCATCAAGCATTTCCATAACCTCGTGGTAATGCTCTTCGATTGCCATCTCGAGATCAAGTCCAATAAACTCGGTCATATGGCGGTGGGTATTGGAATCTTCGGCACGGAATACCGGTCCAATCTCGTAGACTCTTTCAAAATCGGCAGCGATGGCCATTTGTTTCGCAAGCTGGGGTGACTGCGCAAGGAAGGCACTCCCTTTACACGAGGATCAGATGAGATTGCTATCGTATGAAATGATCACATACCCTTGAAGTAACTGACTTTGAAAACAGATGCACCAGATTCAGTCGCAGCTCCTTGCAATTTCGGGCTATGAATCTCAAGGAAGCCATGTGAGCTTAGGAATTCTCTGAAGAGATCTCCTATTGCGCTCTGCAGCTTGAAGACTGCTTGATTCGTTTGTGTCTGAAAAACGACGGTTAGCGCATATAATGAGGCATCTGGGGAATGTGATTCACTCGAAGATCAATGACCCTGTTGTTTAGACGAGTCTCCAGAAGCACTCGCTTATATTGCACTTCTGCAGAATCTTCAGCTTCAGGACGTGCCTCAGTTTCGGGACGATTGGCATCATCAACAGAGAATGGAAGGCGTGCGTCTAAACCAGCTATTAAGTGGATCTGTAGAGAGGTTTTGACAATAGGTCACCAGATTTGAAGTACCACATACCTTGGAAACGTGGACTTCGACGTCAGAGACGGTGGCGCTCTTGATAGGCTCCTGAGTCTTGTGGGCCACGCCTTCAATTAGCACAATGCTCTCATCAGCCAGACTTGCAGCCCACTTGACCATCTGCTTTGAGACTTTCTCTGGTGTAACAAGTAGTAAAGCCTGAACAGAGTCGGTCCGTTGGCGCAGGTTGAGGAAAACCATCTTGTTTCCTTGAGCACGCGACGTTTGCACACGAGCACGAATCAAGACTGTTTCCCCAACTTTAGATGGCAGCGTTGTAATATCGGTGCGTGGTTTTAGAGGGCGCGATTGAGATTGGTTTAACGGTAAGGGTCCATAGAAGTCAGCAGCATAGTCCTAGATTTTGTAGAGGTTAGAATCACGAAAGGTCACAAGGCAATCGACGCACAACTTCGGACTCTGCTTTCTGCTCGGCAGCCTTTTGTTGCTGGGCTGCCCTTTCAGCCGCCTTCTTCTCTTTTTCGGCAGCCTTTGCTGCTTTCTTAAGCGCGCTCTTGGATGGGCCGGTGTCCTCTCCGCTATAGAGCCCATAATTAGTCAAAATCCATGGCGATAACAAGAGGAGCTCACCCCTCCTTTGGCGGTTCATTTGGGGTTTGTGTGTCGGCCATGGTAGTGGATGTTCAAGTGAGAGATGGAATAACGATGAGGCTCGAGATATAGTCACCAATAGAGTCATCGAGCCTAATCTGGATTGCTCTAGAGATTAGATTAGATCGAGGCGGACAGAATCGCCGGAACGATAGGTCCGCTCAACCGCCGAACGCCGAAAACCTGTTTGATGGCTGCTTTCTCCGCACCCGTCCCTCCTCCGTCAACACCTTTATATATATTCCCAACCACTCTTTCCTGAATACCCCGATCTTTCTTGTTTAAAAATGCTTTCTACAGCTCTTGCTCGTCGTTCGGCACTTGGCGTCAGCAAGCAGGCCGTGCGGTCTGTGTCTGTCTGGTCAGCTGTTCCTGCAGGTCCACCCGATCCCATTCTTGGTGCGTTCTTCGTTGGAAATAGAACAGACATTCTCCGATCCGTTTTCTATTTTTTATTTCTGGCTTTGGACTCGAATGCTCATGTAAATGCCATAATCTATAGGTGTCACTGAGGCCTTCAAGGCGGACAAGGATCCCCGTAAAATCAACCTCGGTGTTGGTGCCTATCGGGACGACCAGGGAAAGCCCTACATCTTGCCCAGCGTGAAGAAGGTCAGCCCGACGGAACTCCGAAAAATCATCGCTGACATAGATTCAGGCTGAAGAAATTGTCCGTGCCTCTGCACCTGATAAGGAGTACCTTCCCATCACTGGTCTCGCTGCGTTCACCAAGAACGCAACTCTGTTGGCTTATGGAGCTGAGAGCGAGCCCATCAAGCAGAGCACAGTATGCGATACTTTAGTAAATTCCTGTAAATTCCGACACTCACGACGCGTCTTAGGTCTCTGCAACGCAGTCTATCTCGGGAACCGGTGCCCTCCGCATTGGTGGTGCCTTCATTGCCCGACACTATCCCAAATCCAAGGCTATCTACCTGCCTACCCCCACTTGGGGTAACCATATCCCTCTGTTCCGTGACGCTGGTCTTGAAGTCAAGGGGTATAGGTACTTCAACAAGGAGACCGTCGGACTGGACTTTGACGGCCTCAAGGCGGACTTGAAGGTATGGCACATGTTGATGCTTTAACACGCGATAGATTACTGACAATCTCTGCAGGCTGCCCCTGAGCACTCTATCGTGCTGCTTCACGCATGCGCACACAACCCTACCGGTATCGACCCTACCCAAGCTCAATGGGCCGAAATCTCCGATATCGTGAAGGAGAAGAAGTTGTTCCCCTTCTTCGACATGGCCTACCAAGGCTTCGCATCTGGGTCAACCTCCAAGGACGCGTTTGCCGTGCGTCACTTTGTCTCCGAAGGACACCAGGTTGCTCTCGCCCAGTCGTTCGCCAAGAACATGGGTCTGTACGGTGAGCGTATCGGTGCTTTCTCTCTGACCACCTCCAGCCCCGAGGAGAAAGCTCGCGTTGACAGCCAATTGAAGATTGTCATCCGACCCATGTACTCCAACCCACCTCTGCACGGTGCTAGGATCGCAAACGCAATCCTGTCCAATGCTGACCTCTATGCTCAATGGGAGTCCGAGGTCAAGGGCATGGCCGAGCGCATCATTTCGATGAGAGAGAAGCTATACAACACGCTGACTCATGACCTCAAGACGCCAGGCGATTGGGGTCACATCAAGAGCCAGATTGGAATGTTCAGGTAACCAATCAAGCATTCTTAACTTGCTGTCTGTTCTGACTTGACATTCCGCTAGCTTCACTGGTTTAAACCCCGCCCAGACTAAAGCCCTGGCTGAGAAGGCGCATATCTACATGACTGCTGATGGTCGTATCTCTATGGCTGGACTGAACGGGGGCAACATCGAGTACTTCGCGGAAGGTGTGAACGCAGCCGTCCGAGGTAGTCTCTAGAATGATCTTCAAAAGGCTCGCCTTCTGAGTCGCGAGCTGCCATTATTACACTATCCTCGACGTTAACTTACATAAAGGAATGTTATCTAGTCCCTTTAGAAAGGCAGAAAAGACTGGTCTGAATTCTTGATGCCTAATTGAGGCTCGGTCAACGTTACACACGTGATGCTGAACGCGATCTTCAGGAGGTATATTTCGCTATGCACGGAAGCTTACATTCTTCACCCATTCCTCTTAAATATTCATCCCGCTCACTGCAATATTTTCATGGATCCCCCTCTTTCAACGGCGAGTAATCCATTCACCACCATGCTGTCTCTGCCTGGGGCATGGCTCTCGACCTGGTCCCTTCATTCTCTAGGTCAGGGGTCAAATGAATTGTGCCCTGTCGACTGCGGGAAAGGACCAGGCATATTATCCCGTCAACAATTGGAGAGAACAGTGGACTTCGTCTCCTCAGAAACGTCCACCAACGACCTGACAGGAGAAGCAATGGGCACGGACACTGCGCTATCGATTCGATCATCGCGTTCTTCAGTCACGGACGACGACAATTCAGTCATTTCTGGGGATTTCTACAGCTTCGTATCTGAGGTGTGTGTATACACCTTCTTTGCACTCGCTTGTCTCACTTATTCTTCTCTTCTTTATTCAAGGACGTCGACGCCGACGAGACGTTGTCTCCCGTTCCCAATCTAGTATCTGTACGTCGCGAACCTGACTGTGGCGCATTCCACCTCTGCTGAACTGAACGCATATATTTGGTCGCAAATTTAGGCAGTGTCTGAGAAAGATACAGACAGTGAAACACCTGTCCTAGCCTCTTTACAGCAGGGCGGGACAAGCTTTAACTCCTCGACCGATGGATTTAGCTCAAGCTTACCTGGGACCCTAGAAGACGCGAACGAAGCATCTTCAGTCATGTCCCTCACCCTTTCGGGTCATTCGGCCGCTGCGCCACAGACCGATATGTCTAAGGATGGATGGTATCCAGGACGGCGAATATTACTGCAGGCGGTGCCACCCACTCTTTCTGAATACGAATGCTCGATCTCTTCCTATCGCGAGGAAGTCTTACCCCGTTCAAGATTTTCAGTTAGCTCGGATTCTTCTGGATCAGACTACGGCGAAGAAGATTCCTGCCGCGGTTCTATTGACTTCGATGACTCCGTTCTCACCTATTCTCGTGTACGCAATCTCGTCGAACGACTCGATGCTGAGAACGAATCTGAACAAAGTCTCGACCTCCCTCGTGCTCCATCTCCCAGCCACAGAGAACGTGACAGGCGACCAGATATGCAAGCCAGTCTTTTGTTTCTATCTCAACCAGACGGCAATAACCCATGGACACTGTCATTGGATCCGTCCCAGGTTGTGGACTCCGTTTCGGTCGTGCAATCTTCTATCTCATCTTTATCCGTCGCTTCATCATCCACTTCGTACGGAGAACAAATTACGCGTACCATGCCACTTATTCCTTCAATCACCTCATCATCCCGGTCTCCGTCTCCAGTTTCACCTCCCGTTCAGGTTGAAGACCCGCGTAGACAAGGCGTCGATTTCCCTACGGCCGAGCTGCTGGACCAGGAAGAAATCGATTTCCCCTTTTACACGATCGGTCGCACCGCTTATCCACCACAGCCACGAACTGTCGTCCAGAAGACTAAGAGTCTCTATACCAAAGTCAAGAAGCTCTTGTCGTCGAAATCCTCCAAAACGGGTTCTTCTAAAATTATTGACAAAACCCCATCCACTCCCCGGAATATCGATCTTACAACTTTCTCGACCCCGAATGCATCTCAATTCAACTCCATCAGCAACCAGACTCCAGTCCAGCGACCTTTCTACCGGCGTCCATTCACCAAGTCCGCAGCTACAAAGCCCTCCTATCACCCAACAACATTAACCCAAATGCCTGAAATACCGTACCCATTTTACGCAGACAATGGCGGCGCTTTATCCATGGTGCACCAAGAATCTCATACGTACGAAAATTACGTCCGGCCTAAGACCACGGAAGATATCAAGGCGACTAAGGCAAAGCGGCGTTTCTCACTCCCAGCAGCCTTCTCGGGTTCCTCGTCGCGCCCCGGAACCTCAGCATCGGCTGGGTGGACTTTAAATCCCCTCTCAAATGGCGTTCAGAATCGCATTCACGAAAACACACATACTTACGATGCTTGATCTCGTATGTTCGAGCTACCAAAGACACCTACATAATGTACATCACTCAAACATTTGGACACCCATACGCTGCAATTATTGATGGATTGTATCGTCCGTTCTCTTCTTGATACTACTAGTGTAATTATTACAATAAAATCACGCGTAATCATATATCTAGATCCTCGTCAGGATCGTCGTCGTCTATGTCGTCAGCGGAATCAGGATCATAGAAGATCGCAGCGGGAGTGTTGCTTGTAATTGGTTTGCCTGTCGTTCGTATCAGGTCCAATATCTTGGATGAGTTACGATACAGACTGACCTTCATGAGCATAAGGAAGAGGCACTTGAGCTCTAGCCTCCTGTTGTGACGACGTTAAGCTCAGGTTGAATGAGAGATTCTGGGTAGGATCTGGAGCTGAAGCCTGCTGGACAAGAGTTGAGAAGGGAGTTCTAGAGTGGGTTCAGGAAGTTACCTCTGTTTGCGTCTTTGTCAGATGCTTCAAGCTCTCGAGGGCCGTCAGATCACAGCACTCCATCGAGCTCGAAAAGCCTTCTAGAACTCGTTCAACCCCTCGCTTTCGCCCCGAACCTTCCCTCACGATCAACTCGACTACAATCTCGGAGGGATGCCCGCACCCATCCCCACTAGATCCAAAGACCAAACGTTCTGTATCGTGGATCCTTTCACTGATAGGAAGGAAGACGTTCCAGAATTTTGGTAGAGGGGACATAGGAGGTGGTGGCATGAGGAATTCTGTAGCCAGGTACTGAATTAGAGCGGGTGGATGTGCGATGATGTGAGCCAGAGAAGACGAAAAGAACGTTTGTGATATTAGAGGCAGAAGGGTGGAAGGGGACTGTGAGTGAAGTATTAGGCGTGCTTCTGAATGAAGGTTGTCAATATGAGAATAGGGCGACAGGTGGTGTATGTGCGTACTTGGTTGCTTCTTCACCAACGCGTAGAGCTGGGACAGGCATTTGTACGTCTCTGGATGAGAGCCATTGTCCACGAGTAGTGTCTCTATCGAGTCAATGACGACGTCGACACGTCCTGAGGGTTCTTGAAGAACTGCGAAGAGCATTGAAAGGCATGCTCCGAATCTCCAGTATGTACACGACTTACTCTTCTCCGTGATTTGGACGAGTTCTGTCAGGTTATCTGCCTCATTGTATCCAGGAATATGGTCAGTCCAGTCGTATATCTCAAAGGATTCGCAAAGAGATGCGACGGTTAAACTGGATGGAGGATACAGAAGACAAAAGAGAATGATCCTTCGTGTCGAATTTTTGCCGCCCAAATGTGCCCCAAGTACCTGCCGTAGGATGGGCAGGCTACTCTGAGCGAGTGAGGATTGAAGTATCAGCAAAGAATGCTTGCTTGATTCATTGTTCAGGATCGCAGGAAGGAGTACCATCTTGAGAGATTAGATTTTGGTCTCTGTACATGGTAGATCGGATACAAGCGCCGGCAAAATTCCCATCACACACATGATCCACGTCAAGGAATATAGTGGTAGGTAGCATAATACCCAACGTCAATTAATTCCTACAACTATACTGGACAAAAGCATTAGTTACTCTTCTTTGACCATTTCTCTCGCTCCAGATATCGAGTACCCAAAGTCCAACGAAGGATGCCAACTGTTTTGGTGTGGTGGTCCAGCTCAAAACCTGCAGCACGGAAGCAGGGTCGAAGGTATGGAACAAGTGGTGAATCGAACGCCTCAATGCGCTCTAGCTTTAGATCCCTCTCGAAGGCGTTGTCAACTGCATAGGCAAGCAAGTCGTCCTGGATATTTGCTGTCCTAAAGTTTTCTTCGACGTGGAAATGACGGATGACCGCTGTCTTGGGTTTCCTCTTCTCTCCCTTGTTCGCTTTGCCAGCCGTTTGGGTAGCATCGACAGCTATGAGGCCTACAAACGTGTTTCCATATTCGAGTAGCCAGAGTCCCGAAGCAGGTTCACGCATATAATAGGTTTGGATATCTTGCAAATCTGAATGACGAAGGACCTCTTGTGCCATCTCTTCGAAGAAAGGACGGTTAATCCTAATGAAAAATATGAAAAATAGCTCTCTAAGGGTCAAGTCTGAACACACCAATCGACGAAGAACATCAAAGGTACTGCTACAGCCGCAAACGCTGGGAACGGGCGTAAGTAACCAAGCAGACCGTGTTCACCGGTGGGCCACCAGCTCATAGCTTGCATGAAGGCAGAGGACAGAGCAAACCATAAAGCAAG
>Ga0247741_1000184_pt1 | contig 40159 bp, 63 predicted proteins | sample UWRJL213509R2_FD_180945 | JGI IMG/M metagenome (GOLD analysis project Ga0247741, IMG submission 180945) | Plant litter microbial communities from Arlington Agricultural Research Station in Wisconsin, United States - UWRJ-L213-509R-2 | ecosystem: Environmental > Terrestrial > Plant litter >... | reverse complement strand
TCGATCCACTGAATGATGCTGGACGGAAGCTGTTGGTTGGCTTCGTTAGCCCGGTTCACAATGTCGTTGAGCGCATCGAGGTAGCCGTTCCTGGAAGCGGACATCTGGCTACGGTTGCGGTAGACCGGACGCGTCGCCTGCAGACGGTTGGATGCTTGCTCGCTAATCATGAGGGCCATGATGTTCTCCTTTGCTAGTGTGTTTATTTTGACGCGCGGAAACGAGAAAGGGAGCCCACGAGATAGTAATTATCTCGGGAGCTCCCGGGGTTTACGGCGTGTGCTGCCGTAGCTGTTCGATTTCAGCCAGCAAGGTTCTTAGCTTGCGGGCGTCGTCGGCCCACTTGGTTTTGGCTATGCGGGCCTGGATGATTGCCCGGACGGCGTCTAGTGTTTCTTTATCCATCTTCTGTTAGTGCCTTTCGCATCTTGAGGATCGCTCGCTGGCGTTGTGACTTGACCGTGCCTTTGGTGCTATCGAGAATTAGGGCTACCTCTTCGTCGGTCTTGGGCTCGCCGGCGAACCCATAGGTGAGCTCGATCACCGATCGCTCGCCTTGAGAAAGAACGGCCATGGCTTGATAGGCAAGTCGGTAGGTCTCTTCGTCTGCGGTTGGGAGGGCGCCCGAGTACGGGACGCTTGCCCATTCTGAATCTGCGGCGACGAGTCCGTGCTGAATGGCTCGGAAGGTGTTAGCGCTCATGCCCATGGTCGGGGCTAGACGGGCGCCCTCGGTGAAGTCCTGCTCAGCGGCTCGCCAGATTTTGAACCAGCGGGCCAGCATGCCTTTGGGGATGGACAGGGCTGTGGTCATCTCGGAGGCTCGGCTCTTCAGGTGGCCGGGGAGGACTTGGCTGAGCCTAGTGAACTTGAGGAGGTCGAAGGACTTGATAGCTTCGACGGCCGCGAGGACTAGGTCCGCTTGCAGGTCTTCAACTTGCTCGGCCGGCATGCCTCTGACGGACTTCTGGACGTTGTAGGCGATTTGCTGGAGGAGCCCGCGGTACTGGAAGAGCAGGGCCCAGACGGCGTCGCCGGCGAAGGCGTTGTTCTGCTGGGCGGCTTCGATGAGGGCGCGCTCCTCGAGTAGGGGTAGGGAGATTGAGTTGGCGCGGGTCTTGAAGAGGTCGTCCATCAGTCTGCTTCTCCTGTTAGGTAATAGAGGCCCCGGCGCAAGAGCTCTGGGTTGTCGCCAAATAGGCCTAGGGCCCTATTGTGCGTGTCGCAAAGGATGCCTCTGGGTTCACCGGTATTGTGATCATGATCGATACAAAGCTTGCCCGCTGTAGTGCCGCAGATGTAACATCCTGTCTCGAGTCGGTTATCCCAGAGCTCTTGAGCTTTCTCAATGTCTTTGATTCCGCGCTGCTTCCAGTAGTGCCGTCTATTGTTGTATGTTTGCCCGGTCATCCCTGCCAACTTTCGAATGCAGCATGGAGATGGCGCTCTGCGGCTTGGAGCTTGCGGCCGGCGAACTCAAGAGCTGACTCGGCTTCTAGGACGGCTTTGCGCAGCTCCATGCGGCGAGTGTCCACCACGATGTTGGGGGTTGGGTCGCTGGTCAGGCCACGACTCCGTTCGGTGGTGTCTTCTTTGGGGACTGGCGACTTGCCGGCCCGCCATTGAGCATCGCCGATGTCGGCCAGGAGCTGGCGAACGCGGAGGACTGTTCCCGTGAAGACTTCTAGTGTCGGGGGTTTACTCGTCATGGGCGTACTCCTTCAAGGGCTCAACCCAGACTTTGCAGTCGCGACATGCAATACGCTCGCCAATCATGGTGATGCCGTCGAGGTCGATCACCTCGAGAACGTATGTTTTCAATGCTGGGTTGAAGCATTTCGGGCATAGGCCCTCTACGTCGGGGGTGTCGCGGAAGTGCACGTAATGTCTCAATGCGGCCATGGGTTTGTTCCTTAGTTTGGGCGATTGGTGAATAGTGGTGTGGCCAAGGTGGCAGCATCTGCGTAGTCATGGCCGTGGCCCCAGCTGAAGCCGTAGACTTCGCTATCGGCGTCAAGGTGCATATCCATAACTGTAGTCTCCATTGCCTTCGCGATGGCCCGGGATACTTCTGGAGCGTCTGCCTCCGGGGCTTGGGCAATGATTTCGTCATGGACCGGCATGAGGAGGTGGTCGCCTAGGCCGGCTAGGAAGAGTGCTTCTAGTGCGTTCTTCAGAACGTCGGCCGCTGTGGACTGGACTTGGTAGTTGATCGCGGCGTAAACTCTATCGCGGTCGAGAGCCAGGATGCGGCCGGTTGGTGAGCGCATCATCATGTGGTTGGCCCGCGCATCACGCTGTAGTTTGTTGGACCACCGCTTGATTTCGGGGTAGACCCTGTTGTAGGCCTTCACTACCGAGGTTGCCTGCGAGAGGCTGATGCCTAGCTTAGGCGCCAGGCCCTTGGCGCCGCCACCATAGACAATTCCAAAGCCTGCTCCTTTCATATGCGTGCGGTTTTGGGTGGTGTAGTCCGGGCCGTAGGCGAGCTCCGCGGTGTAGCCGTGGAGGTCTAGCCCATTCTCGATGGCCTCCTTCATCCGGCGGATGTCAGCCATCGCGGCGACTAGGCGCATCTCGATCTGGGCGTAGTCAGCGGAGATGATGACTTGTCCCGGGTCGGCGAGGATGGCCCGGCGGACTTTCCAGTCCTTGGACGGCAGTTGCTGGAGTGGCGGGTCGGAGACAGCCATGCGAGAGGTGCGGGCCTGCAGACCTGTGATGTCCGGGTGGATACGGCCGTTGGGGTCGGCCAGGTCTATGAACTTGCCTAGGTAGGCGTTGCCGAAGCGCTCAGCCCGTTTGCCGCGGGCAATGTGCATGGCGAGTTCGTTGGGGTTCTCGAAGCCTTCGATGTCTCCCCAGTATTCATCCATGCCGGCCAGCGGTAGCAGGACTTCCTTGCCGACTTTGAATGAGCCGGAGGGGTTGCGTTCAGTGAGCTCCGCGCCCGAGGCTAGGAGGGCCTCCTGTACTTGCTTGGGCGAGTTGAGGTTGTCCAGGCCGAACTGGTTGCGGGCGATCGCTAGGTGCTCGGCAGATTCTTGGAGGAAGATTTCCCGCTGGCTGGCCGCATAGTCGAGGTCGACACGCAGGCCCCGCCGGCGCATGATGTTCAGGTAACCCTGGATGGTGTGCTCGAACTGTGAGAGCTCAGTCAGCATCAGGGCTTTGGCCTTGGGGACCAGCACCTTGAGGAGGCGTGCGTCGTAGAGCACGTCTAGGCCGGCGTACCGGAGATAGAGCTCATCGTCGATGGGGATGCCTGTCCAGCCGGTCTCTTTGGTAAAGCCCAGCTCGCGGAAGCGGGCTGTGAGGTCTTCCTGGGTGTCGACGGCGTTTGGGTCGACGTACTGGACGGCCAGTGGCTTGAGCTTGTGGCCGCCTGCGCGGTGGGGCTCGATCAGCTTTGAGAGGATGATGGTGTCGAAAAGCTTGGGGGTCATTTCTTCAATGGTCAATCCAATGGTGCGCTCTAGGACTTGTGCATCAAAAGCAAAGTTGTGAGCGACCCATTGAGGGTGCGCTCTGACGGCGTGCTGAATCCAGTCGCGGAATTGAACGCCTCTGATTACCCAGGCTTCGACGGTTGATCCGATCTGGACTAGGCGTGCTTCGAATCCATTGCCGAAGACGCGGAGGCCAGTGGTCTCGGTATCGATGGCCAATGGCTCGCGCGAGTGCTTGGACATCCAGTTCATGAAGAGCCGGATGTCGTCATCGTTTTCGGGTACGCGAATGAAGCAGGTCTCGCCGTCGATGACGTGGGTCAGTGTTCTCATAGGTCCTCGAGAGTTGGGCCGGTCAGTGGCGGAGCGGCTTGGTTCAGTTCAACCTTAGCCAGCTGTGACGGGGTTTCTACCCGCTTGATTCGCTTGAACCCGATGACGCCATTCTTGCGGTGGCTGGGGAAGCCTCGCTCTTCGATGGCGCGGTAGACGGCACGAGACGACCAGGACTGCATGTCCCGGAAGTTGCCTTCGTCGGCCCAGTCTTGGAAGGCTCGGAAGAGGTCGGTGCGCGGGACGAAGTTGGTATCGTCGCCCTGCTCGAAGACGCCCGGCAGGAAGCCGTTGAGCGCATCTGACTGGACACGGTAGTCGCTTGTCACCTCAGCCACCGCGGTCGGCTCTTGCAGTCCGTTGGCGTACCACTCGACAGCGCCCGCCACTGCCCACGCCAGGATGCCCGCCGCTTCGGCTAGCAGCTTCTCCGGTAGCTTGGGGTCACGCTCATTGGCGTCGAAGTGCCGTCGCCACTCAAGCAGCTTGACTCGTCGCCAGAGGCCCTCGTCCTGGCCCTTGAATGCCGGGCGGTAGTTGGATGACATGAAGAGCAGGAACTGTGGGCGGAAGGTGAAGAACTCCCGGCGGAGGAAGCGGGCCGCAATGAGGTCGCGGCCAGTGACTCGCTTGAGTAGGGCCTCGTCCATCAGCTTTCCCTGGTTACCCTCGGGTGCCATGACCAGGCGCGCCCCGGCCAATGCTGCCAGGTCGTTTGGGACTCCGTCGCCTCGGCGAGCTTCGAAGGTGGAAAATGGCGTGGTGGTGGTGATGGGCTCGAAGATGTCGGTGAGGGTGTCGGTGAAGATTGATTTACCGTTGGAGCCTGTGCCGTAGTTGACCACGAAGCATTGTTCATCGACGTTACCCGTGATGCCATAGCCGACTAGGCGCTGGAGGTAGGCCGGCATTTCGGGCTGGTCAGGGAACACCTCTTCCAGGAACTTCAGCCAGCGAGGGGCCTTGGCGTTCTTGTCGTAGTCGTGATCGATGCGGCGGGTCAGGAGGAGAGCGGGGTCGTGAGGGATGAGGCTACCGTCGCGGAGGTCCACGATGCCGTTGCGGACGGCCAGATAGTACGGGTATTTGTCAAAGTCTTCGATGTCGGCGTGGACACCCGTGACGGACTTGAGCTCCTTGAAGATGGACTCAATACCTCGCGACGACTGGGCGTACTGCATGAAGTCCCCGAAGTCGTTGGCTCTCTTGTAGTCGGCCTGCTCCTTGGTCTTGGTGGCTGTTCGCTTGGCTGCTTCCCAGATAGTGCGGAGGTCGTCGCCGATGGACTGGACGATGGTTCGGACCTGGGTGTCTGACTTGGGCGTCCAGATGCCTCGCTCAAGCTGGAGGAAGCCGGTGGCTGTCGTGTAGCGGAGGGCTCGGCCTTTGGCAGACATGGAGTCTCGAAGGTAGCGTGCTCCTCCAATGTCGCTGAGGGTGTAGAGGTCGGTATTCCAGGCCATCATCTCGGCCTGCTCAGCCGTAAGCGGAGTGAGCGCCTTGACGTACTTGACTAGTGACTGGGCGAAACCAGCCGGGTCATCTCGACGCCAGTCGGTTAGGTCGCGGTCCTCCTTGAGGCGGAGGATTTTGGTCTCGATGTCATGCTCGAGTAGGGCCTCCGTGATGGTGGCAGAGAAGTTCCGGCCGGCTGCGTCACCGTCGCCTGCGATGATGGCTACACGTCCTCGGAGCATCTCGACCAGGGCCAGGGTGGTGGCTTCGTTGTTGGCGAGGCCGGCACCTCGGACCGCGATGGCGTCATAGCCCGCAGCCATGGCGGTGAGGGCATCGCCTGGGCCTTCGGTGACAATGACTTCTGGCCAGCCGCTTCCGCCCGGGAAGAAGCCGATGCGAGACCAGCTGGCGTTGTCCGGGTTGATAGGTCCGGTCCAGCGAATCTTGGCCACGTCGTTGAGGGCTCGGGCCTGGAAGCCTAGGGCTTTGCCGTCCTTGTCGCGGAAGGGCACGACGAGGCGAGGCCCGCCGCCGAGCTCTGTGGTGTAGCCGAGGCCAATGCGGCGGGCGTCTTCAGGCTCGACGCCGAATCGCTGGGCGGCATAGGCGAGGGCGGGGGCGCCTGACGGGGTGGCCAGCGTGGACGCGTAACCGTCTAGGACGGTGGCCAGGCTCGCCAGCTCGGGTGCTTCAGGCAGGGCATCAGTCGACTGGGCATCGTGGGAGGGGTGGACGTCTGCCTCCATGCCGGCGAGGTCTTTGACCTTGAGGCCGATGGCGTGCATGATGTCGACTGTCTTGCAGCCAGCTCGGTCGTGGACCAGCACTTTGCCGGTCTCTGCTGAGACTGTGACTCTGAGTGAGGCCTTGGCGTCGTCATGAGCGGGGCACTTGGCGATCCAGCCGTCACGCTCTTCCGAGACGTTCTTGAGCTGGGCGAGGAGTTCCGAGAGAGGCGGCCCCGGAGGAGTGATCTTGATGTTGACCATGTGGGCCTTTCGATAGGCAGTGTAGTTCTATTGTGCCATGCGGAAACTGGAGAAGGCCTCGCCTGCGAGTACTCAGCAGACGAGGCCAACGGGGTGAGGCTAGCTATGCGGGTGGGGGCGATAGCCGGCGTAGCCAGTCATGCCGAGGTGGTTGATACGACGAGCGCTCATCTGGTTGACGGTGCGGCCGGTCAGGTTGGCGGCCTGGCGGGAGGTGAGGCCCATGTCTTTGGCGATGCGATTGGCCGTCTTGGTCCACGGGTTTACGATGCCCGCGGAGCGATCGCTGTTGGGGCCGGAGCCTTCGTCGATGCCTTCGCAGGTGGCGCACCCGATCAGGCCGTGGATGCACTCTTCGGTGTCGATGATGACGGTCATGCTGCGGCCACTCCGTACTTCTTCCAGCCGGTCGTCTCGTTTAGGGCGTCGACCCACTTGGCGAGGGACTCCGCCGAGTCGAGCATGGGGAGCTTTGCGGCACCGGCGAATGCTTGCTTGGTGTCTTTGCGGATGAGTAGGGTCGTCATGATCTGTTCCGTTCTCTTGGTGGGTTACTTGTTGAAGTTCTTGGGGAAGCCGTTGATGGAGAAGGACGCCATCCAGGAGTTCTTGTAGTGTGCCTTCTCTGCGACAGTGGCGAGGTTCGCCATACCCTTCATGACGGTCACACCGTTCTGCTGGTCGGTGACTGCCTGAGTGGTGATGTCTTCCATCTGGTCGATGTCGAGGACCGCGAAGGACTCACGGTACCCGGTGGGTCGGGCAGCAATTACTTTCAGGACGTTCTTGTTGTTGTTCATATTACTATTGTGCACTGCTTGGCGGACTAACAGCACCACTTTATGTAGGGACTTTACCGGGCGCGAAGCAGGGTCGCGAAGACGTGAAGGGGCATGGCTACGTAGGCATCGGCGATGGGGGCACGCGGCTTCTTGATGACGGAGACACCGATAGGGCGCTTGGCCCGGCGGGCCTGGTCTTGGGCGCTTGCCGTTCCTTCGCGGAGTGCCCCGGCGATGTTCTTCCAGTGCTTGGCTTGGACGACGATGTCATCCTCGAGGTGGATGTCTCCTACGTCTAGCCGTGTTGTCTGACGGGGCTTGACGGCAACAAGGCCTTGGGCGCGTAGGTAGTCACGGACGGCCGACTCGAAGACGGCTCCGTGGGGATTAGGATTTGGCATGCTCCCGACTAACTCCTTGGATAAAGGGCTTCCCTTGTGGGTGTGTGCACCACTATAATAGTAATATGAACAAGAACATGAACGCCAACCAGCCCCTCGCCTACGCGGTTGCGACCGCCCGAATCAACGGCCAGTTCGGTTTTGCCAACGACCTGTCGGTTGCGCGCTTTGCCGAATGGAACGAGATGGCCTACACGAGCATGCCGGCTGTTCGTCGCTGGGAAAGCAAGTACTACAGCGAGCTGTTCCACGCAAAGCACCCGAACGCTTGACTAACTAGCAAGAGCCCCTGACACTTTGTAGGTGTCAGGGGCTTTGCTATGTTCTGGTTAGAACGGGGTGTCGCCTACGGCCGGCTTCTCGACCGCACCGACTGATCCGCGGATCAGGAGCTCAGGCTTGGTCCATGTGAACTTCTTGCCTTCGACCGTGGTCAGCTTCAGGACGGCCTTGATCGGGCCCTCCGGGAGGCGACGCAGCTTGGGCTCCGGGTCGTTGTGGACCAGCGACCAGCCGCCGGAGCGGAACTCGAAGACGCCCCAGTCCTCGTGGTCTTCGATGGTGAACTTGACGCGGATGTCTGGGCTGGAGCCGAGGCCCTTCTTGGCCTTGGACTTGCGGGTGTCCAGGTCCTGTTCGAGCTGTGGGTCGGGGTTGCCTACCTCGTACTCGTCTTCGAAGTCCTCACCGACGGCCGTGATGACCTCGCCGTCGGTGGCGTACATGAAGTCGCCGTCCTTGGTGCGGCGGACCAGGCTGGACTTGTAGTCACCCGGACCCGCAAGGATGATGTTGACTGAGCTAGTGGTCGTGAAGACTTCGATGTAGTCCTCGCCGGCTGCATCCCATTCCTGAGGGCCTGGAGCCTTGTCCTTGTCGACGCCGAATGCTTTGGCGATCTCCTTGGACAGCTTGGCGTCTCCCGTTGTGATGCGGAAGGAGTGAAGCGAAGCCGGCGTACCATCGATCTGGTAACCAGAGCGGAAGCGGCCGACTACGTCGGACTGCTCGGTGGTCTCTTCGGTTGAGGCGTTATTGATTTTTAGCATGGAGTGTGTCTCCTAGTTATTGAGAGTTGTCGACAGTCTGTCGGCAGTGATCCAGCTGGTGTGCAGCCGGAAGTATTCGGTGTAGAGCTCGCCGATCGTGGGGTCTTTGTACTCGTCCCAGACTTCTCCGCGCTCTTCGATGCGGGTCTTGCGCAGACCGTCAGGTGCCTCAAAGGCCATGAGCTCGATGCCGTGATGGCGCGCCAGGTTCTCTAGGCGGATCAGCCCAAAGCTGGATATGCGTGAGTTGCCGCGGTAGACGCCTCCGTAGATGGCTTCGCTGAGGAAGCTGCGGTCGATGAAGGTCGAGATGCCTTGGTCGCGGAAGTCGATGGCGTCAAGAAGCTGGGCGCGATAGTGGCGGTATAGACTGCCCGGCAGGTCGGCGTCGTCGGGCCCGTTGTGAATGGACCTGACTTCCATGCCTTGGCTGTGGGCATAGGCCTGGCCGGCCTGGACGGCGGTCGTCTTGCCAGTTCCGTCAGCACCCTCGAGGACGATGATGAACGGCTTCATGGACGACATCATGCCGGCACCTTGACGTAGGTGCGGAGCTTGGCGCAGTAGACGTAGTCGGGGCCAGCGTCCGCGATGGGCTGGGGTGCGAGGTAGCATTCGACGCCGTCGTCGTCCAGGGCGCGTTTACAGCCTGGGCACTTGGTGCTGACGCCGTCGTAGCCGGCTTCCTGGCGTGAGATGTTCTTAGCGTTCTTGGCTATGTACTTCTCGAGGACTTCGTCTGCGTCCATGCCCAGCGTCAGGAAGATGTTGAGCAGGAAGTGCAGGGCGTCGATGGCCTCGCTCTTGGCGGCGGTCAGGTTGATGTAGTCACCTTTGGCCCACGGCTTCCAGGACGTCTCTGCTAGGAGCTCGTGCAGTTCGTCTGTCAGCGCGAGGACGTTCATGCTGATGGTATGAACTGCGGCGTTTACGTTCTCTGGGAGGAAGTCACCGGGGGATTCGCCGGTGATGATGCGTTGAAGGGACTCCTGCGTGTCAAGCAAGCGCTGGAGGTCTGAGTTGTCGGTCATGTGTCCATTCTAGGTTGAGGCGATCGGTAAATGACGGAGCCCGCGTTTCATGCGGCCGGCTCCCGAGATGTGGGGGTTACTATTTGCCGGGCTAGACGGCAGAATAGAAGTATGAACAAGAAAGAACTCAAGCGACTTATTCGTCAGGCTGAGGCCCAGGGCTTTGAGGTGCGTATCTCGGGCAAGGGCCATATCCTCTTCAGTCTGAACGGGCGACGGGTGGCCACTGCTGCCGGCACCGCTTCAGACCGCCGGGCATGGTTGAATCTGCTGGGCGATCTGAAGCGCGGAGGCTTTGACCCTACAGCTTAGCAGGTCGGTAGGCTCGGGAGTCGACCCATGCGGCCAAGTGGCTGAGGGTCATTTCCTGTGCTTCGCTTGACTTCTTGAGCGGGTCCCATACCCAGACGCGTCGGTCCGGGTTGTCGTAATCGTCGGTCAGCTCGCGGACGATGCGGACTTCTGTCTTCTCCTGGCGGGCTCGGACTCTGAGCCACGCCAGCTGGCCCCTGCCGACCGGCTTCTCTTTGGCCTTCTTGAACTCGATCACCGTGAGGAGTCCTCGCGGGCCAAGCTGCTCGAAGTCTGCATCACCTCGATAGACAAGGCCTTCGTTGTAGACGGTGTGGCCGAGCCAGCTGGTGAAATCGTCTAGGCCCTCACCAGTCCACGGCTTATCGAGGCTCACGCTTCGATGGCTTTCTGCGGCTTCGGCGTCTGGGTATTTGCCTCTTTGACAATAGCCTCGACCCCGGCTAATTGCTCAAAGAACGTTTTTTCCTTGACCGGCTCGTCATGAATCTGGTGAAGCACGATGGGGTCTTCCTTGCTGGAGGCTCGCTTACGGCGGCGGATTCGGTTGCCGGCCACGGGGGCGTGGATGATCTTCTTGCTGTGCTCGCGGGTGTAGTCCGTGATCGAGCGCAAGTTGAGGAAGACGTTCAGCTCTGGGATACCTGCTTCGACTGGCACAAGCTCCCAGCCCTCGGGTCGGACGTGGAGCACGAGGGCGAAGTCGCCCGGTCGGTTCTGAGCCACCGTGCCGTCTGGTCGGAGGACGTACTCGGCGTGTCGGTAGGCCGCGAGCTGCAGGCCGACTTCGGGGTGGACGCCCGATCGGGTTGTCTTGTTGTCCTGCCAGGCAACGCCGACGAGTGGTCGCTCTTCCACGCCGTCTGGCGTGAACATTTTGAGATAGATGTCCGGGTTGCTGTAGCGGGCGATGGCGTCGAAGGTGCCGGCGTAGTCGTGCTTTTCCGACCAGATGCCTTCCTCGAGGAGGAGGAACTCTGGCTGCATGGTCTGTAGGTAGTCATCGAAGTGGTCCACGAACGGCTGGAGCTCGGCGTCTACTTTGCCTACGCTGTTGCCTAGGGCCATGTCTTCGAAGTAGCCGTGGGCGATGTGTCCGATTTTAGCGGCGTGCGCCGTGAATCGGTTGGGGGCAGCTTTGAGCCAGTTAACTGCCGCTTCGGGGTCGACGTCTGCGAGACGGCCGACCTGCTCATATTTGGCGATCGCTTCCTGAGCTACCAGCTTCTGGCCCCAGGCCTTGAGGAACGGCTTGGGCAGGTTGTCGATGGTGGACGTGACGCCGGGAATGAAGTCGCCGGTCTGCGGGTGGATGTAGAGCTTATGGTCTTCTCGGGTGATGAAGCGGATTGACTTCTGCTTGGCAGGAGTGTTCACTGAGGGCCTTTCATTTCAGCGGCCCGGAGCAGGCGGTCGCGGTAGGTGGGGTGCTTGGGGTCGTTGCGGTCATAGCCGTCGTAGTCGTCTTCAGGCGATGGGTCGGGCTCATGCGAGAGCGCGTCGATGCGGCTCATGCTGGCGGGCGCTTGTATGCTCCGCAGTTTCCGCAGTACGGGTCATCGCAGGGGGTGTCAGTCATCGAGTGACTCCAGGCGCTTTATCTCGTCTTCGATGTACCAGATGGCTTTGCGTAGGTCTTCTATCTGCTTGGCGCGGGCAGACTGGGCGGGGTCATCTTTGAGACCATTGCGCCAGAGGTACTTGAACGCGGAGCCGATGTTGAAGTTCCGATGGCGGGTGATGGTGATGCACTCGACGCCACTCGGGTCGCCCGTGTAGTGGGGCGGGTGGTTGACCATGTCGGGAGTTGACTGGCTGGCCGGCTCGGTGGACCAGAGGCCGCCGTCAGCATCTTCGTCGGCAATCCAGCTTAGTTCGCCGAATACCGGGTATCCGTTGTGTGAGAAGCGCTTTACTGTAAAGACACGATCACGGACGTTGTCGGGGTACTCTATGCCTGTGGCCCTGAGTTCATCCCCTACTTTGTAGCCGTGTGGATTGTTGTTAGTCATGAGACTCCTAGTCTTCGTGGTAGCGGCCTTGGTTGCCCCAGCGTTCACGCATGTTGCGCCACTCCTCGGCGATGATGCGGAGGAGGCTGCGCCAGGTGTAATTAGTCATAGACTTATTCTAACGTAAGAAGGCCCCCGCAACCCGGGGATTCCGAGATGCGGGGGCTAGGGCACGTTAGGGCGGTTAGGGCGGTTAGGGCGGGTGTTTCCCTATAACCCCCTAGTCAATACTATTTCCTAGAGAGTAATAGGGAACGACGCGCCCTAACTACCCTAACTACCCTGAAGCTGCCCTGGGACTAGTCGTCTACCGGGGCGTTGGTGGTCTGGTAGACCGCGACGCTGGAGGTGACGGCGCCTGCGACGAGCGTCACGATTTGGCAGACAAGCTGCACGGTCGGGTCCGGGATGAGGGTCTCGAGGCCCGTTGCGACGGCGGTGACGCCAGCGACGACTGCTGCTACGATTGCTTTGGTAGGCTTGGTGGCTACGTGCTCTGCCATGTGTTCTCCTAGTGGGTTGGAGGTGGTCCGGTCGGGATGGGCCGATCGGTTGGTTCTGTGGGTAGCTCTGACTCGATTGCCGAGAGCTCACGCTTGGTCAGCTCGAATGCCGCCATTTTGTCGGCCGGCAGGTGGAGGGCTAAGGCCGCGGAGTTTACTCGCCGGTAGTAGGATTGGAAGGCCCGGCGGACATTCCACCAGAGGTCTTCTACTAGCTGGCGCATCCGCCGGTCCTGCTCTTGCTGGACCCAGAGGTCCGTGACGTCGGGCATCCGGCTTTCGCGGTTACCCAGCCGGCGACCTCGGCTAGCGAGGACTCCTGTAACTATAGCAAGCACTAGGCCGAAGATGCCCGTGATTGTTGGGGCAATCCAGTCTGTTGGAACCAGCATGGACGGCCTACTTTCGAAGTGCTTGCGACGCCAGCCATAGAGTGCGGACGATGAACGGGATTGAGAGGGCAACGAAGCCCGCGCCTCCAGAGATGCGAGTTGTGTCACCGAGACCATATGCGATGAAGAGGAGGACCGAAGCGTAACTGCCGATCGTCAATGACACGAGAGAACTGCCTATGAGCTCGAGCCGCTCGAAGAGCTTGCGGCGGCTGATGGAGCCGACGCTGCCGGTGACTGCCCCGATGATGAGGGCAATAGCCCAGAGGAACGCGTAGCCCTCTGGGGCCGTCTCGATGAATGCTGGCGCTGTTGCGATTAGCGCCGACACCCCGAAGTAGATTGCCGCCACGTAGGTTGCGGTCAATCCTACTTGGAATTGTAGCACCTGACTCCAGGCCCAGAGCTGGAAGCGCGTGGGCCGGTTCTGTGCTTTGGTTCGCGGTGGTCGCGGCATTGTCTGGAATGCGCGCTCGTCTGATTGGCTCATGCTATTTGGCCAGGCGCTTTGCCTGCTCGTCCAGCAGCTTTTGTACCAGCTCATCTACTGTGGCGTCGGTGAGCGTGCCCACGTTCTCAGCCAGTAGTGGCGCGAGTGCCGGCGCCAGTTGGGCGGCGAGCTCTTTCTCATCGACGTCTACGGGCTCTTGGCCCGCGGCTCCGCGGACGGTGTTGACGATTGCCACGAATGCGTTGTATGACGCACCTGGGAACGCGATGCCGCCGGCAGCAATTGCCGCGATGGCAGTCTCCACCTCGAGGCGGAGAATGTTCATGATTGCGTCGGTCTTGTAGTAGGCATTGCCGTCGGCAGTTGGCTGGACCAGCGCCTTATACATTTGGTCTTGCTGAGCGTCTGAGAGCGCCATGAGGAATCCTCCTATTGCGGAACTGCCGCCGCCGGCTGTTCCCGTATTGGTTTCGATGATTGGCATGTTGCGCCAGTTGGGGTCGCTCCAGTGCCAGGTTTCGTTTTTGTCACGAACGAAGCCGGCAGCTTTCATAGCCGCCTGAGTTTTGGCGTCTGTTGGGACGTCGAGGCCCGCGCCCCGCATGTGCACGCGGTCGCCGACATCCGGGTTATTTGCCTTGGCCGGGTTGTGGCCGTTCAGGTCCCATTGGTATTTCTGGCTGGCGTAGGATCGCCAGGCGGCGTCGCTGCCGTTGAGGTAGATGTTGCGGCCAAGGATGCGCGAGGCGGTGACCAGGCGGGCCAGGGTCTGTGGCGTAAGCCAGAGAGTCGGCTGCCACGGGATTTGTACGAGGTTAGCCATGTGGCTCCTTAGATAGCTGCAACCCAGTTAGTGCCGTCTGATACTAGGATTTCTGCCGGCAGCCAGTCGGTGCCGTTGGATACGAAGATGCCTGCCGCCTGCCAGCTTGTGCCCGTGGAATACGAGACACCGGAGACGGTGGTAACCGTCAGCACCGCCGAGTCCGGGCCGTAGCCGGCGCTGTTGGTGGCCGCAATTTTGAAGTAGTACGTGGTGCTGGGCAGCAGGTCGGTGAACGCCATGCTTAGCGACGCGCCCTGAGTGAACTGCACAACGCCTACGGTGAAGGCGGAGTTTAGTGCGCGAGTAACTCGGTAGCCTGTGACTGCCGCTCCACCTGTGTTGCTTGGGGCGGTCCAGTTGAGGGTGAGACCCGTTGGGGCGAGGTTGGTTGCTGACGGAGTCAGCGGGGCGGTTGGAACCGCTACCCCCATATTCACTACCAGGGTCGGGCTTACTGGGCTGTAGCCTACGTAGTTGTAGTTGACATACCTAAAGTAGTACGCCGTGGCCGGCGTTAGGCCGGTCATTGCTTCAGTGCCTGCGCTGGTTGCCCGCGACACGATGATGTTGGTGAACCCTGGGTCTGTGGCAAGCTGAGCTACAAGGCCTACGATGCCGCTGCCGCCGTTGTCTGCCGAGTAGTAAATCTGGGCGCTGAAGGTGGTTGCCGTTTTGCTGACGAGCACTGGGGCCGGCGGGGCTGACGGAACCTGCGTGATTCGGTCAGCCCAGAAGCCGCCCGACAGTGAGGCGCTGCCGAATGTCGCGGCACTCATGGACGCTGAGAACGACACGAGCAGGTTGCCTGACGAGTCGTGCGCAATCCAGCCGGTGTAGCCAGAACCAAGGAGGATGTCGTTAGTTGCCCCGCGGAAGTCTAGCGTGTGGGTGCCGCCGAAGCCCTGGCCGTTTACGTATGCACTCCATCCGTTTTCATTCAGGTTGTAGGAGTCTGAGCCGCTGAGCTGTCTGGCGTGAAGTTCCCAGTACCAGTAGGAGGAGTTGCCTGAAGTGCCCGCCAGGTAGACGTACATGGCCAGGTCAAAGTTAGTTCTGCCAGAGAAGTTTCCGGAGGTTGCACCTGAAGATGCCATTTGAAGGTCCTTACGGTAGCTTTATCCAGATACGCCCGAGAGCGTGCGCTGGCGCCGATGATTGCGCGTAGATTTCCAGATTCTTCTGGGCGTCTAGCGAAGTGCTGGCGCCTGTTCCGCCTTTGCCGATGGACAGTGGACTGCCTGGGTGGCTGTCTAGTGTGTGGGTTGCCAGCGAGATGGTTACCCATGTGACACCGTCGAGAGATGCTTCCCAGGCCGCAGCTGTCAGGTTGTACCCGATGGCTGGCTTTCCGGTGGGGCGCTGATCGGTTGTCCAGGCGCCTACTGTTGAACCGGCAAACGATCGCGCGTCAGTGATGTTTCCGTTGTTGATGCTGACTGCACTAGCCGCAACGGCCACTACGGCCAAGGGGATTTCGTAGATTCCTGAGACACCCCACGTCGGGCTGGGTGGGGTGGGGCTGCCGGATGTGCCCTTCTTGATGGCTGGGGCAATTGAGTTGGCCGCGTAGTCCATGCGCAGGACTACTAGATCCGCACGCGCGCCGACGTCTGCAGTGGCAACAGTCACACTGGAGTTGGCTGTCATGACACATGCGTGCCCGCGGACCAGCGCCAGCGAGGCGCCTCCGACAGAGGTTACGGTCAGGACCATTCCGGTTGACGCCACGACTTTGAAGTGGTTGGTGCCGGGGTGGCCGACCACGCCTGACGCGAGGCCCGCGCCGATGAGCGCGCCGTAATCTGCCTCAGTGATATTCTGGGCGTCGAAGGGGTATGCGATGAGTGCCATTCTTGCGGTCCTCTCTTAGGGCCTTGGGCTAGACGCCGGCGTAGATGATGAAGTTGACCGCGCTATACGGCTGGAGGTTGTTGTGAGGCTGGTCTCCACCAACTAGTGATGTGGCTATGCCCGTGTTCAGACGGGTAGGGCCATAGCCCATGGTGAACAGGGTCGGGCCACCAGCTTCTGCGTAGCCGAAGTTTCCTCCGTCTGCAGAGTTACCTGTATGGCGGTGGCTAGGCATCTGCGAGATGTCTAGCTGGTGCGTCTTGGCGCCCCCAGCGATTCCGCGCTTGATGAACTCTGTCTGCGAGGCATCAACGCCGACTGGGGTTTTTCCTCGCATGTCTGGGGTGCGGAAGGTGGTCGCGTCGACTAGTCCATATGGCGCTAGCCAGACGGTGTGCACGCCGCTTTGGGTGCCGGTAGTTACGATCCCGGCGCCAGTCTGAGTGGCTGACAGTTGGAAGGTGTTGGCCGTCAGCCCTGCTGCTATTACGAAGTACGACGTGAATTGCGTCAGGCCGGTTGGTAGCGCGCCTGTGGTAGTCAGTGAGACTTTGTCGCCGACCGCCAGCCCGTGCGCCGTTTTGGTGAATACGCCGGGGGAGGCCACCGTGACTGTAGCTACACCGATGGACTGTACAAGCGTGGAGAAGAGGGCTGAGTATGTTGTTCTGGATACTGACGAGCCGTCACACAGAAGCCAACCTGCAGGCGCAGTTAGGCGGGCCGTCATTTTGATGTCGGCAATATCCGCGAAGACGCCCGGCTGGGAAAGGGCGGCAGGCTTGCCATCGATTCCGCCCCACGATACGCCGGCGTCTACGAGAGTTTCGAGGTTGCCAATGCGCGTGTCTTGCTGGCGAATGGCTGAGCCGACTTTAGCTTCCCAGTCGAACCCGATGGGGTCGCCTACTGTGGCCTGGCGGATCAGCCCCGCGGAGGTTATGCTGGTGGCTATCTCTGTGACAATGGCCTGAGTCGGTTGGCCATCGATGACGACTGTGATCTTGTCACCCAGTCCCCAGTCTACGCCAAGACGCTGGTTCGGTGCGTCTGACGGCGACAGCTTGAGAGAGTGGATAGTCGTGCCAGTCTCGGAGAGGATTTCCTCTCCAGCTTTCTGAAGCTCTGTAGGGTCGTCAGTGTTTCGCTGATCTTTGCTTTGCTCCCAACGTAGGCCCCATGCTGTGGCTTCTGCAAGCGACGAGACGGTAGAGACTTTACGCACTGTTCGGCCGGCGCCTTCGCCTTGACCGAGGACCAGAACTTCTGTAGCCGTGGGGGCTGAGAAGCCTAGTTCAGTAGAGGTGAGCCCGCCGTTTCTAATGTCTAGCTGGACTAGAGCTGTCTTGTCCGACGGCTGGTAGGTCAAGAAGGTGACGCCGGTTGCCGACGCCGCGAAGCGCCAGCCGAGTCCAGACTGGATGCCGATTGACGTGAGCAGGTCGCCCAAGACGTCGAAGCGCGAGGAGGTGGAGACTGCCGTGCCGGTGCCTGAGGTTGCCGGGACACTCAGCCATGCGTACTTGCGTGAAGCTATTGCCGCCGAGCCGGCGTTGAGCTGGACCGCTTGACGCATGACGGTTTCGCCCGGACCGGTGGTTACCCAGTAGCCAGTCGTTTGGGCGCTTGCGTCGTGGGCGGGGTCTGGGTAGACCAGCGTGGCCGCGGCTATTACGTTGTCGTCTACACCCGAGATTTTCCAGGTGCCGACCGGGTCGGTGGCGTCTTGGCTTAGCACACAGGACTGCATGCGCCCGCTGAAGACATAGCCGCTTGATCGCTGGGTTACTACGATGCCCGAGCCTTTGGACTTCAGGGCGTCTAGGAGGGGGTGTTCTGCGGGCAGCTTCATCTCCCAGGCGCCTACGCCTCGGAATACTTCAGACAGCTTGAGGTCAAGAAACTCTGGGGCGATCTGGCCCAGTCGCGTGAAGGAACTGTCACGGACTTCAACGAGATAGTCGGGAGCCATACTCATTTTAGTACACGACCTCTCGTCGTTCTGGATAGACACACTGGATGTAGGTTTCGGTGCCCGTGCTTGTCATCGAGGCGGTCACGATGGAGCCACCTGGTGGTAGCACGGGGAACACTGGCGCCGGGTCCAGGTAGGGATATTGGTTCACGCCGGCTTGGTCTTTGATGGTCCAGCCGCCGCCTTCGTATTTGATAGTCACGATGTCCGTAGATAGGAAGGTCTTGTTTAGAACCAGGCCCACTCCGTTAACCGCGATATGCAAAGCTGCGCCCGGTCCGTGGATAATCCAGGTCGGGCGAGACTCAACGTCTCCGACGTTGCTCACACCCACGGTGCCGAAGGCGGCTGCCGATGCTACGTGGAGGCCCGCCAGAAGCGGGATGAATGGCGCGTCCGCAGGTGTTGGCGCAATGACAAAGGCCTGGCTTGCGTCGCTGGTCCAGTACGGGTCAGGGCACTTGAGGATGATTGTGGCTTCGTTCCAGTGCTCTGGCGCGACTGTGTATACGCCCTCTAGGCCGCTGTCGTATGTGGCTTCAATCCAGAAGGACTCGCCATTGGAGTAGTCTACGTGAACTTGGAAGGGCCCGCGGATTACTCGGACTAGTGAGCGAATGTTGTCTTCAACTTCTGCTCTGTCCGCACCGAATGCTGAGATGGGTATCTGCAACTCACGGCGGGTTCGGCGTACGCCTCTCAGCTGCTCGCCGTCTCCCGCGCCTTCGAACCAGGAGTTTACTACTGGGGCCATGCCCCAGCCGCCCCCGCCCGGCTGGCGGTGTAGGCCGTCAGCCGAGTCTTTGAGGGTGACCGTGTAGCCGTTGCCGGTGAGGCGGACTTTAGAATCGATCATTAGAGCCCCTTCGCGCGGTTGGAGAACTCGGTCAGTGCCTGGGCAGGCGACTGTCCGAGGGGGGCGTAGTTGTTGAAGGTCGTGCCTTTGCTATCTGGAATATCATCATAGTCCGGATTTACCTGAGCGCCCTTGGGGAGCTTGAGAAGCTCTGGCCCGTTCTCGCCAACGATTGAGTAGCCGGCAGTGGTGATGGTTCCACCAGTTGCCAGCATGGGAATCTTGGGGATGTTGAAGCCAAGCGTCTGACCGCCGAGCCCGGGCACCCAGTCAGGGATACTGACTTTGATTCCGTTGATCGCACCGATCGCGCCGTTGATGAGGCTGATGATCCCGTTGATGGGCTTCTTTACGACGCCTACCACGTTGGAAAACACGCCCGACAGGAAGTTCACCATGCCCGACCACATATCGTTCCAGGTCCGGCCGATGAAGCTTAGCGCGTTGCTGATCGCGTTGCTGATGCCGTCAAGCACTCCGCCTACGAAGCCGGTCAGTCCGCCCCAGAGACCGGTGAAGAACGACACGATGCCGTTCCATACGGTCTTCCACCCTGTCGAGATGACGTTGAGGGCTGTCGAGATGATGATGCCCCAGCCCGTTAGCAGGGTGGTGAACCAGCTCACGACTGCATCCCACAGTCCGCGGAAGAAGTCAACCACAGCCGTCCACACTGTGTTCCACACGGCGGCGATGCCGTTGATGGTGTTGATGATGAACTGGCCGTATGCGATGAGCAGACCCATGAACCAGTCTACTAGGCCATTCCAGATGTCCGTGAAGAAGGACACAATGGCCGTCCAGACCGTCACAAAGAAGCTAGAGACGTTGGTCCAGATGTCATTCCAGAATGAGCCGATGGCTTCTAGTGTGCTGATTAGCCAGTCTACGATATTGCCCCAGACCTCAGAGAGGAACTTGACAATTGTATCCCAGTTAGTGACTAGCAAGACGATGATGGCTATTAGGATGGCCACGGCCGCTACGATGGCCAAGACAATCCACGTGATCGGGTTGGCTAGCAGGGCGGTGTTCATGGCCCAGGTTGCCACGGTGATGGCAATGAAGGCGATGGTCAGCAGGCCGATGATGCCGATGAAGATGTACATCAGCGGCTGGTTATCACTGAGGAAGCCGATGAATCCGTCTAGGCCACTGACCAGGCCGGAAATGGCGGGCATCAGCGTGGCGACCAGGTCGCCTGCCATGTTGTCGAAGGAGTTGTTGAGCTTGTTGATGCTGCCCTCTGTGGTGCCCCCGACTTTCTCTGCCAGCCCGCCGTAGGTTCCTTCGAGCGCGTCGAGGATGACGCCTTGGGCGCCGGCTTTGTCGCCCGCTTCTGTGAACGTCTTGATCTGCGCTTGCTGCTGTTCGGTCAGAGACACGCCAGCGCGCTTGAGCTTGGCGGCTGCAGTGGCTGGGTCGGCTAGGGCTTTACCTAGGAGCTCACCTGATGCGGCCGCATCCTTGCCTGAGGCGGCGAGGTCGTTGACTGACGCAACGGCCCGCTTGTAGTTCTCGGCTGAGACGCCGCCGAACTTGATGATGCTGTTACCTGCGGCCTGCAGAGCTTCCTCTTCAACGCCCGAGACTTTGGACAGGGCGAGTGTGTAGTCGCCGATAGCCTCGGTGCTTAGCGCAAACTTGGTGTTCTTGACCAGCGCGTCGGTCTGGGCATTGAGCTTCTCACCGAAGGTGAACTCTTCGAATCCAGTGTTGAAGACCTTGACCAGGCCGGTGACGATCGCCGCTCCGCCGATGAGGACGGCGGCCTTGGCACCCGTCGACCACTTGGAGCCGGCTGACTTGCCGGAGGTTTCAGCCGCTGCGTCGACGCCACTGAAGGACTTGGCGACTTCGCCTTGGACGCCCTCCATGGTGGGAGTGAGGCGCACCCATGCGGTGGCGAGTTCAACTCCTGTGGGCATGAGGGCTCCTAAAGTTTGGGGCAGAAAGGGGAAGCCCCCTACTTCGCTTAGGAGGTAGGGGGCTTCTTTGCAGCCTTGCGGCTAGCGCGCTTAGTGCGCGCAGAATCCCACCAGTCGTTGAACTTGTTGATGGGGATTGCACCGCGGCCGAGAGCTGTGGTCTTCGGCTTTTCCCAGGGGCGCGGAATGCGCTTAGGCTTTGGTGCAGAGCGGCGGCCTGCTCGCTGCCAGTTGCCGACGGCTGTAGCGTCAGCGACGATTGCGAGGAGCTGCGACTCCATCGACCAGGTCTGGCCATGGATGTGAATTGAGAGTGCCGAGGTGTGATCTGTCTGGATGAACTTGGCGATCGCCAGTAGGTCATACCAGGAGAAGGCCTCCGTGCCTAGGTCATCTAGCGTATAGCCGCGGACTAGGAGGTCGTACTGAAGTGCAAGCCTAGTCTGCGGGTCGGCTAGGAGTTGGGCTCGGAGGCCGAGGATTCCCCCACCTTGATGCCGCTGTCTACCTGCCACGCCTCCATGAGGTCGGCCAGCTGCTCAGAGTCCAGGGTGCGCACGGCCTCGGCGGGGCCCTTTTCGTCGAAGAGCTCGAGCACGTCAATCAACGAGACTTCGCCGCCCAGACCGTTGAGCTTTTCGATCTGGCCGACGGTCAGGTACTTGGCCTTGGGCATGGAGACCTCAGTGCCGTCGGGGAGTTCGAACTCGAAACGGTTCTGAGCGATGGATCGCTTGGATTCGGGGACCTTGTAAGTCATGGGAGGAGCCTTTCTAAACTGAAGATATGGGAGCCGAATCTTCAGCATCTTACGAATGCTGAAGGTTACCTAGGGTGGCAGGCTCCCGATTGCCACCCTAGGTTATTGCCTTGGAGACCCTAACAGCTTGCACCTCCGTGGGTTGCACGGGGCCTGTGTCTTTCGGGGTTTCTGGTTTGGTCTCCGGCTACTACAAACCCTTTTTCACCATGGGCTTACGCGCCGGCGGAGAAGACGCCGTCGTCGGTGAAGATGTAGATGTTCTGGCCGAGTGCGTCCGGGTAGGTGGCCAGCTCGACGGGCAGAGTGATTGCGCCCGTTGCAGTCAGGGGGATTTCACCGCGCGAGCTGATCTGTCCGCGGGGCACGAGCACCAGGACGCGCTTGTCGCCGTCCTTGATCTTGAACACCCAGCTCTTGACATCCAGCTCGTTCTTGCCTAGGCTTGCCTTGATCTGGTTTCCGTGATCTTCGGTCGCCGGCGAGAGCTCGACGTTGTCGTCTCCGAAGTAGTTGCGAGCAGCTCCAGCCGAGAGCTCGAGATGTGTCCACGCGATGGTGCCTGTGAACTCGGTGAGGATGCGTCGGATTTCTGCGCCCGACCAATCCTTGATTGACTCGGTGGTGTCTTCTGGCGTGATGGTCACGCCGTCTTCGTTGACATACCCGGAGTCGGTCAGGCCCGAGAGGACGACGTCATCGATCGAGTCTGGGATGGTGGTGACCTCGGGGCCCGAGAGAATGGCGCCGGTCGTTGACTGATCCGGCGCGCCGATGAAGACGTTATTGGCGTTGACTGCCATGATGCTCCTTAGATGGAAGTGACACGCCGGCGGATGGCCGGAGCAATCGTTGAGATGTACCGTGTGTGCGTGGGCACTGACGGCAGAGGGTAGTTCTGTGGAAGCGCAAAGACCTCTAGCTCGTAGCAGGTTTCGTTTCCTATGCGGCCTTTGCGGGCAGCAAGTTCAAGGCGCGCCAAGGCGCTGTCGAGCGTAGCTCGCGCGACGGACTCTTTGAGTGCGAAGGCTTCGAGCGATACGGTCGGCTTGTCGGTCACTAGATTTTGCGGGACTCCGCCGACTGCGACTACCCGAAGGAAGACGGCCGGCTTGGAGTTTGGGATGCTGGTGCCGATTACGTAGAGTGGAGTCAGCTCATCTATGATGGCTTGCTCGACGTCGGCGCTGGTCAGTAGCTGGTCTGCCATGCTTACCTTCCCGCGTCTAGCGCACGGATGAGCGCGTTGTCTTCAGCCGATGCTAGTCGTGCTTGGACGTTGCCGGTCCGCACAGTGGCTTGTGCGCGGTCGTGACCCATGAAGCTGTTGACTTTCCACTCTTCACCGTTGTCGGTGGGTAAGGCCGCTTCAATACGTTCAGCCCGGTTGGTTAAGTCAGCCGCGACTTTGGGGTCTTTGAGGATTGCGACTACACCCGCACTGTTGATGCGGAGCTTGGTGATGTGGGTTCCGGTCAAGGCCATTAGCCGCTCCAGCGTGAGAGGTGGATGACCATGTGGTCAAGGATGCCGACGTCCCACCGCTCGGGTTCACCGTTGACGAAGTAATCTCCGTCGGCCAGGGTGATGAGGTCATCGTGCTTGACATCTGAACCCGGCTGGGCAAAGATAGTTTTGACGATTTCTGCGCCGTTGCGATTGATCGTGTCGGTGGTTCCGGTGCCTGGCTGTATGCTGCCGCGGAATAGCACCGAGGTTGGGGTTGCCGTGTAGTCGGGGCGGGTGGTTCCGTGGTCGCTGGTTGCTGGGTAGCGTTTCCGGTAGAACGGCTTAGCCATGAACGACGGCAGCATTAGGACTCCTTGGGGAGGAGGTAGTGGCTGAGTGTCACGAAGTCTCGGTCCAGGAGGGTGAGCCCGCCTGAAACGCCCGGGGCGGTGGTGGCCCACTGCATGCTGACCTGGCCGGCCTGCTCGCGGGTAGCGCCTGTTGGCGAGCTGAGTGCGATCGAGCTCACTTGCAGAACGATTTGCTTCAGGTCAGCCGGCACTTCGGCGTAGCCGGAATTGAAGGCAACTACAATGCTGCCGTACACTTCCGGGAATGAGCAGTGGTCTTTGAGTCGGACGTTGCCTGTGCGACGAGACCATTCGAAGTCTGTGACGGCTGAGCCGTCTACCGTGATTGACGCCACGGAGTTGAGCTTGAGCGTGGGGAGGAAGAGCTCTTCAGTCCCGCCGTCCAGATAGACAGTCAGGTCTTCGGCCGGTGCGATGTTCCAGCCGGCGTAGTTCTGGATGGCTTTGGTTGCGCCATCAAGGATGACCTGTGACCGGTCATCGGTAGGAGAGATGAGGCCCATGGTGTAGGCCGACAGGTCGGCAGGAGTTGCGAAAGCCATGGGCCCCATCCTTCTTACTTGGTGTCTTCGGCCGTAGCCGCTTTGTTCTTGGGGGCGGTAGCAGCCTTAGCCGGCTTGGCCGGCGCCTCGACGGCGGTGGCGCCTTCTGGCACGTCGGCATCTTCGAAGAGATACGTCCGGCCGTCTACTTCATATTCTTTCAGCGGCATGTTAGCCTCCTAAAGTTGGGAGCCCAGGGGCAGAGTGTCAGTCTGTAGTGTCGACTGCCTGCTCTGCCCCCAGGTACTGCGGGAGATTACGCGGTGAGCGTGACCTTGACGAACGCCGTTGGGCGGTAGACGGCCAGAAGGATGCGCTCCTCCGCGCGGAGCGCGACTCGGTTGTACTTGAAGTCGTCTTCGTTGGAGTTGGTCGAGTCGACCGTGATGCCGCCCTTGCGGAACAGCTGAGCTGCGGTGCCGAAGGCGCCGACCAGAACCGTGCCGGCCGCGATGGCCGGGGTCACGATGGTGCGCACGCCCCAGAGACCGGGGTTGCCGCCGTCGAACGGGCCACCGGCGTAGTACCGCTGCTCTCCGTCCTTGGCGAGACGCAGGGTCTCGTAGTCGGCGGGGTTGATGACGATGCCATCAGCCGTCTCCTGCGCCGAACCGGTCGAGACCAGGGTCATGGCGTGGAAGATGCCGTCGAAGCCCTTAGCTGCGGAGTAGGTTGCCGTGGTCGCGTAGGTCTGAATGCCCGAGCGGTTGAGCAGGCCCCGCACGTTCGGAGCCGTGCCGTCGCCGTTGAGGAGCTGGTCCTCTTCGACAATCTGCAGGCGGCCGACGAGCTGCGAGTTGATGACAGACACCAGGTAGTCGGTGTCCTGCACTGCCTCGTCGCTGATCTTGGTGATGACCGCGATCTTGGACAGGGCCTCAGTGACCGGGGCGAAGTTGAAGTGGATGGACGGCTTGAGGCCGTTCTCCGCGACAGTTGCTGGTGCACCCTCGACCGCGCCCTGCACCCAGTAGGTGAGGCTGGTCATGGACATCGAGCCCTTACCGAGCAGGTCGGCGATGGTCAGCCGGCGAAGCGGGGTGTCAACTACGCCGCCATACTGGATCTTGCCGTTGGTGCCGGCGACGTTGACGTCAGCCGCGGCCTTGAACTCGGGCGCCGAAACGGTGCGCTGGCCCGAGCCCTTGGCGAACTCAGCGGCCGCTCCGCTCTTGACGAAGTGCTCGCCGAGGGTGGCGGACTTTGCAGCCGGCTGGTCCTGGGTGCCGGGCTCGACGGCGTCGACGGTTCCTGCGAGGTCCGCAACGGACTTCATCAGGAGCGCGTTCTTCTCGCCGCGCTCGATGTTGGACTTGAGCTCGAGGATGCGGGCAGTCCCGGTCTCGAGGTCGGTGGTCTCGGCGTCCGTGAGGTCGCGGCCAGAGGCCTTGACGCCAGCGACGATCGCCGACAGCTTGGCCTGAAGTTCGGCCAGTTCTTTCTTGGGGTCCATGTTACTGGGCCTTTCTGTCTAGTTGATGCTCGGCAGTGTGCTGAGCGTATAGGCGACCTGTGCGAGTACGGACTTGCGACGAGCGGCAGCAGCTTTGGCCTCCTGGCCCTCAGCGATCTGCGAGTCGTCCGAGCTGGTCCCGGCTTCAGAGTCGGTATCCTCGGCCGCGGAGATGACCGCGTCGAGGGAGTCACGAGCAGCAATGAGCTGGTCGAGGTTCTTGGTCGAGATTGCTTTGCCAGCTTTGATGCTGTCAATCTGCGCCTTGACGGCCAGAATCTCGGTGTCTTGGTTGGCGCCGATGGGCACGATGGAGACTTCGTAGAGCTTCAGCTTACGGAGCTCGCGCGCAGTCTTGTCGTTGCCTAGGTCAACTACGCCGTCTTCGAGGACGTCGTAGGCGAAGCTCATCTGCGAGATACGCCGGCCTTTGACCATGCGATAGACCTGCTTGGCCTTGGGGTTGTCGAGGTCGAACTGGCCGAGGACTAGGAGTCCGTGGTCGTCTTCCTTCATATCGACGGCACCACCGAGCCAGTAGTCGGGGTCGTCCATGCGGTGGCCGAACAGGATGGGGAGCTCGTTGCCCGAGTCTTTCCATTCTGTCAGCGTCTCGCCGAACGCGCCCTTGGCTACGATGTCTCCGTACGAATCCGGCTCGCGGGTCCATGTGGAAGCATATGCGAGGAACTGCCCGTCGGCCAGGCCGTCTTCGGTGCCTGCCTTGAGGTTACTCAGGTTCAGGGATTTGAGGTCCACGTTACTGACATCCTTCGCACTGTAGGTCTTCCATGGGGTCGACGGGAACTTGGTAACCGCCGGCGGATGTGGTGTCGTTCTGTCCGCTCATGCGGGTACTCCTATTTGTCGTAGTTGATGTCGACGCCACAACCGCAGTTGGATACGCCTTCGGCGCCCAGTACCGGGTCACCTGGCCAATCGGCGCCGTTGGAGAACTTCTCGTCTAGGCCGACAGTCTCGCCGTCCATGTCTCCGTGGCGTGAGTCAGGCAGACCAGATGAGACCCAGGTTTTGGTGGGCTCTTTATCCGGCACCAGCTGGCGGGCCACTTCAGTTACGGCCCAGGCCGCGAGCATGGTGCCCATTGTGTGGGCTGCATCCTTGGTCCGCGATTCGGTCGCGACGGTGAAGACGTGGTTGATGGCGTCTGGCAGAGACTCGGCGTCCGAGTCAGCCGCGGCCTTGACCAGTGCTTCACGTGTGGTGGTGTTGATGAGGTCTGCACGGCTGTCAGCCACGGCCTTCAGGAAGTTCGTGGTGCGACCGACGCTGTAGTCTTTGGGGTCTAGCCCCTTAGCACCAGCAGTCGTCCTTGCCACACCAGCACTGATGTTCGCCATGTGCGGCTGAAGAATCCCGCTCAGCTCCCGGTTCCACTTCTTCTGGTTCCACCATGATGGGTCTGCTTTCTGGCCGGGCTTGATCTTGTCAGCGATGTCGGCCTGTTGGCGCTTCATCAGCTGGGCCATGTCCTTGGCCAGCGCGTTGAGGCTGCTGGCACTGGGGGCTGCTGGCCGGCGCTTGGCCTTGATTGCTAGCTCACCGTCGGTGTGGGCTTGGTGGGCCGACTTTGGTGGAGTAGTTGCAACATCTGCAACCAGCTCCTCGTCGACGTCTCCATCGGGGTTCAGCGGCTTCTGCACTGTGACAGGCAGCAGGCCGAGGTGGGTGATCGGGCTGAGGTTGACAGCGGCAAGCGCGGCTTCAGGGTCGAAGCCAGACCGGATGAGGACGGCTGCCGCGTTGACGCGGGCAACTATGTCGTCAGTGGTCATGCCTGAAGCGTCGGTCACTGGGGCCGGTGCTTCGGTGTCAGGGGTCTCGGTTGTGTCGATCGGCTCATCGGCCAGAGGTCCGTTGTTGCCGGCCGCACCCATGTTGAGGGGCGCAAGAAGGTCGTCGCCGCCATCAACCTTGGGCAGGTTGTTCTTGGCGCGCGCTTCGTTGACGGTCATGTACGGTCCGCCGACTGCAGCCTGCAGTACGGAGGCCTGCTCGTCGAAGTCACCTTGCAGCTTCTCGCCAATGTTCAGCTCGAAGTAATGGGCGCTTGATTCACCGATGAACGGGAAGAGGAAGTTGTTGATGGTGTCTTCGACTTGAGCAATGCTCGGGCCGAGGGTTTCGGTGTAGAGCATCTTGCGGAACTCTTTGACTGACGCAAAGGAGTTGTAGCCTGACACGCCGACCATAGCCGGCGGTACGTGGTATGCGCCTGCAACGGTGGACAGCGACAGAGTCGCGGCTTCCAGCCACTGCTCCTCTTTGGCGTTGAAGCCGATGCGCTCTAGCTTCATGCCGTCTTCGAGAAGCGGGGTGGAGCCGGCGCTTGAGCCACCGCCTGACCAGTTGTTGCGCCAGTTCTGAATGAACTTGGCCTTAGCTTCTGGCGACCACGTGGGTGCGTCGGCCGGGCGAGTCATGAACATGCCGACTCGGCCGCCTCGCTTCCACATCTGGGAGCGGAAGTCCATGGCCGCAACTTGCTCGCCGAGCGTCCCGCGGAGAGACGTGACGGCAGAGCTTCCGCGCTGGAATCCGCCGGGGCTGTAGCCGCGGAACACGATGACGTCTTTGGCGGGCAGGAACTCGACGGTGTTTTTGGTCGGGTACTTGACTTGGTAGCCGTCGGTCTGGAAGGCCGAGGCCTTACGGATGCCGGTCACCCACTCACCTGGAATGGGATCGATCTGCCAGCGACTGTCGCGGTAGACCGGAACCCAGATGGCCATATCGTAGAGGGCCAGCTCGCTGAAGAGCATATTGAACAGGTCGTAGCCGGACATATAGTCGTTGGGGTGCGTGAGCACCGACGCGGCGATAGAGTCCTTTACTCGGACCCTGCCATCTTCGCCATCAGAGTAGACATGCCGTCCGAGCTGAGCGCCATTGCGGGCGACGAAGGATACGACGGTGCGCAGATGCGGCTGAGTGGTGTAGAGGTCTCCAGCCGCCATGCTGTCCACGATGCTTCGAGCAACGCCGGCGTCAAAGCCGGTGAAGACATCTCCGCCGGCAACCGGGCCCGCGGAATCTCCGATGGAGACCGGGCCGGTGCCCCAGATTACTGAGGCTGCCGCTTTGACTGCGTCAGCTAGCTGGCCCATGTGGTCTCCTAAAGCATAGTTACGTCTGCGTCATTGCCTTCGTAGGCTGACGTCTTGTTGACCACTTCCTTGTTCAGGAGGGCCCAGACGGCGCCGGTCATTGCGACCAGCGGGCTGATATCAGCCGGTGATTTTGAGCGGTCCCAGAGCCAGCCGTCGCCGGAGGTCTTGGGAAGGGCGGTATTCGCGGCGATGTCCAGTGCCGGCTGGGGGCGGTGGAAAATGCCGGGGTCTCGTTGTTCTTGATCGTCTAGGTGAGAGACGAGGTCATAGAACTGGCCGGTGGCTCGACTCAGGTCTGAGCCTGCCCACTCGATGAGCGGCAGCTTGGACTTTCTGAAGTCGTCGGTGAGGCTGGACACTGGGGCGCCGTTGACTTGCCAGACTACGCCGTCGGGGGTGCGGGTGCGGTCTGGTGATTCAAGCCACGGGATTACCCACTCGGTGCCTGGGCGCGAGGCGATTACTTCACTATGCACTTTGCCGTCGGGGCGAAAGCCGGCGATGGCGATTCGCGTGGTGGAGCGATCCCATGCAATGTCCACGCAGTAGACGACACGGGTCTGGTCGGCCAGTTTTGATTCTGGGTCGGTCGACGCCGGCCATGAGCCGCTGGGGAACGGGCCTTCGATGGCGCCGTCGAACCACTGGCAGAGTACCTCAGTTCGGAACACCCATTCGGGGTCGGCCAAGGCCGCGACGATAGCGCGCTCGAAGATGGTGTAGCCTAGTGATGGGTTGGCTTCTTGCCAGCCGGCGCGATCGCGAACTGAGCGATGCGGTGCGGCTGACCATTCGAAGATGCCCAGAGACTCATCGGTTGGTAGTTCATCCTCGTCCAGGTCAACCAGTTCTTCTTGGACTGGCTCACCAGTGGTTGGATCAATCCATAAGCCGTCGGGGTCACCGAGCGCTTTGTGAGCCTGCATCCTGAGGTGGCGCAGAACGATGGAAGAGATGTCACCCGCGTTGCTGAGGGCGAAGACAATGGCGTTGTCGCGGGCCATCGTGGTCTTGGAGATTGCAGCCCATGCGTCCCAGGTCTGGTGCTCGCGGAGCTCATCTAGAAGGACGAGGTCACCGGACAAACCACGACCACCGCGACGTGTGGCGGCTTGGACTTTCCAGCGGGAACCGTTGACCAGCTCGAGAGCTTTGGAACCTCGCTGCTGGACTACTCGAGCGACCTGCATTACCAGCTCTTCGTCGCCGTTGGCGATCTCAACCCCGCCAGCCCAGACCTCTTCGGCGATGTCTAGGTTCTGCGCGGTCGACAGGACTAGCGGAACTTCCACGACGTACATGAAGAAGAGGGCCAGTAGCTGGGCAAATGTGGACTTGCCGTTCTGCCGGCCGACCAGGAGGACGACCGTGCGGAAGCGGAACTGGCCGTTGGGCAGGAGCTCGAGCATGTGGATGGCTAGCCACTGCTGCCACGGGAGGAGCGGGATGCCCAGCATTTGGGCGAAGGCGATGAGCGCGAAGCCGAGCGAGGTCTCTTCGTTGAGCTCTCGGAGGGGCGGAGTGAAGACCCGCGGGACCTGATTACCCAGCAATCCCTGCGCCATGGCGTCTCCTACTTGGTGGTTGTGGCCTTGGCGTTGTCCTTGATGAGGCTCAAGCGGCCAGCTTTCTTCTGGTCGGCGGCCGCCACGCCGAGTGCTTTGCGGGCAGCGGGCGTGGCGAGGAGCTCGCGGAGAATGCTGATGAGGTGGGGTGTTAGGTACAAAGCCTTGGTTTTGTCAGTCGCTGACGCTTCGGGATCGGCCGTAATGTCGTCAATTGCCTTGGCGATTGACCGGCCGGCTTCGATTGTGGCGTTGTCGACGGGCTCAAGGTGCTTGTTATCCTTGACCGCTTGGTTGAATGCCGCGAGAAGCGGGCCTGCTTTGGAGGCGACCATCGCTTACTCCTAATTGAATGAGCCCCCGCCAGCTGACGAAGTTACGCTGCTGGCGGGGGAAGCACGTGCCTGGCAGAGGACCGTCGTCCTCGGGTTGCTGGCCAGGGCAGCAACTCCGCCAGCCTCGAGTTCAATGCTCGGCGGGCCGGCGCCCCAGGATGTTGGGGCGAAGGGTCCGAGCCGGCTACACCGAGGGGGCGGGAGTATGGGGGTGGGGCGGGCAGAGTATCCGCGTGAAGGGGTGCCTGCTCCGTACACACACAGTCTGTTGCCGGGAGTTGAGCCGGTGGGCGTCGGTCTACAGGATTTAGCCCGCTACCCGGCCCGTGCCGGATTACCCCCCGACTTAGAAGACTTCGGAGAGATTACCTAGCCCGGCGGTGTAGTGCTCAGAACTACCCTTTGTCTGGTTGCAAAGCAGATGGCTTGAGACCACGTTACCCGGGTCATACCTCAGCTCAGGGTGATTGACCCAAGGCTTGAGGTGGTCAGCACTGAACGACTGTGGATCAGGCCAGACCAGAGTGTAGTCGATAGGCTGACCGCAGTGGAAGCATGGCAGTCGCTTGGCCTTCTGAGCCTTGGCTGTGCGCTTCCAGCGGTAGTCACTACCGCGCTGCTTACGATCTGGCATGTGCTCCCCCAGATGGACTCGAACCACCATCATCAGGGTCAGGGCCTGATGTCCTGCCATTAGACGACAGGGGAATGAGCGGCAGGCAGGTTCCATCCTAGCCACGGAATCGAACCGCTGTGCACTGCCTGGTGGACCGTGTGGGATTCGAACCCACGTATCTGCAGTGACTGAGCCGGTTACTTGGAGTGGGAGGTCAGTATGCAGGCCATCCATATCGGCCCTTACTCTTGCTACATCCTATAAGAGGTCCTTGGGGGGGACGAACAAGGGCTCATACCCGAGTAGATATGAGCCCCTGCATTATGCTGCCGCGGATGTTAGCCGAGAGCCGGCTGGGTGAGGTCATCTACAGCCAGCGCCTCGACCTGGCCCTCAAGTGCTTCTGGCACGTCGACTTCTACCCAGGTGTCCAGGTAGTCGCCGTCAGGGTCATCGATGGCATCCACGATGTCGGCCTTTTACCTGGTTGCAGAGCAAGTGGCTAGACACCACGTTACCTGGGTCGTAGCGAAGCTCAGGGTGATTGACCCACGGCTTGAGGTGGTCAGCACTGAAGGACTGAGGGTCAGGCCACTTGAGGTTGTAGTCTATTGGCTGGCCGCAGTGGAAGCAGGGCAATCGCTTAGCGCGCTGAGCTTTGGCTGTGCGCTTCCAGCGGTAGTCGCTACCTCGTTGCTTGCGGTCTGGCATGTGGACTGTGAGGGAGTCGAACCCTCGGTATCCGCAGTGACTGAGCATAGGCGTTTGCGTGGGTCAGTATGCGGGCAATCCTTATCAGCCCTTATGGAGAGGCTGCTATTTAGTCTCTCCATATGTATATAGCATCTTTGGGGGGGCGGGTATAAGCACTGTTGGTGTAGGCCAGTAGTGCTTATACCCGCGGGTATCAGTCGGTTGGTATGTATACGGTGAAGCCGTGCACTGAGTAGTCTGCCCAGGTGGTTGAGTAGTCTCGCACGTAGCCAAATGCCCAGAGGTATGGCCTGGTACTGGCCGGCGTCCATAGCTCGATGGGCCCGGCGGTGTAGGCTCTGCGATGCCGGCGCATTAGTTGGTGGGTGGCTGGGTGAGGTCGTCTACGGCAAGGGCTTCAGCGACGTCTTCTAGGGCTTCTGGCACGTCGACTTCTACAAAGGCCCCGGTGTAGGGGTTCTCATAGTCGGGGAAATCGTGCGTGAGTTCATCGTCTTCTGCGGAGAGGGCGTCGATGATGTTGGCTACCGGCTGCAGGTCCATGGCCCAGGACTCGGCGTCGTAGCGAACGCCCGGGAAGACGGACGATACGTCGGCCAAGAAGAAGGGGTCCTGGAGCTTGATGTTGGGGTCAGACTTCAGGGCCTCGTATACGGCCATGGCGTCTTCGCGGTCGAGCTGCCGCGGGATGATGACCCGGAAGGGCGTGGCCAGCAGGCTGTTCTCGGTGATGGCGGTCGGGATGGAGCGGACGAGCGTGCTCATTCGGCGGTCCTTTCGGGGTCAAGCCAGTAGCGGAGGGTGTAGGTTACGTGGGCCGGCAGAAGCAGCTGGGTCAGGACAGTGCTTGCTAGGCGCGCTCTGATTTGCCCCATGTCTTCGTCGCGCCCCTTGGTGCCGGCGTACGCGAGGACGATTTCCGAAGTGTTGTCGTCGTTGATCTTGCCGCCCAGAACGCGGTGGAGTTTGGAGCCTTCTTCATAGGCGTCTTGGAAGGCTGGGAACAACCAGCCTGGCAGCTCTGTATCCGCGGTCAGGATTGCCACGGTGGTGGGGCGATCGCGGAGCTCAGCCGGCTGGTCGTAGGTGTCAATGACGATACCGCGGCCGTAGAGGGGCTTTGATTTTCTCAAGGGTCTGTATCCTTACTTGTGAGTAGTTCGGGAATCGCCGCTGGCTAGCAGGCGGTAGTTGCGTTGACGCGGGAAGCTCGTGGTTACGCGCGGTTGTGGTCTACAGCCTCTTTGGCCTGGAGGGCCGCTGCGATGGGGGAGACGGCACGGGAGGCCGAGCGATCGGCTGACTCGGCTGCCTTGGCTGCCTCGGCTGAGGTGGCATCGTAGACGATGTTGCCGGCGGGGTCGATGATGGTTCCGCCGATGCGGTCAGCCTCGTCTTGCAGGGCCCTGTCATTGTGCTCGGACCCTGCAACCTCGACGCCAGAGTAGCTCTGGAGCACGTAGAACTTCTGGCGGACAGGCATTAGAGCTCGACGCCTGCGGTGGTCAGGATGTCGGTCGCCTTCTCGACGGCGGCTGCATGGCGGGAAGCCTCAGCGCTCGCGAGGGACGCATCCTTGGAGAGGGCTGCGAAGGACTGCGAAGCTTCGGCCTCGCGGGCCTGCTTGGTCCGGAGGGACTCGGCCTTGGAGACGAGCTGGGTGGAGAGAGACTGCTTGGTGCGCTTGCTGAATGCCATGGTTAGGCTCCTTCGAATGCTGATGTTGTGGTGGGGGTGTAGAGGACTTCAAAGGCGAAGTCATCGGGGAACAGGTCGGGCGTGTAGACGGCTGAGACATCGACGCCTGTGCGCCAGCCGTCCGAATGGAGCATGCCGGTCCAGCTGTCGTTGACTGGGCCTAGAAACTGGGTGACCAGGATGACTGAGCCGATGGTGGTCGGTAGGGCTGGGGCGGACTTGGTGATGAGCTTGTTGGGCACGAGGGCTGTGGTGTCTGAGCCATCGGGCAGGATGTAGACGCTGGCGTCAGACGGGTACTCGTCCTGGATCACGCCGCCGAACTCGACGTGCACGCGGTCACCGTTTTTGAGGGCGGTCATGCTGCTACCTCTTCCTTGTCTTCGTGGATGGCCTGCCAGACGATGCCCGAGGCGCGGAGAGCGCGGGTGAGCTGCTGGATGGACTTGGCCGGCACGCGATAGACGCGCTTCTTGCCGACCACGGTGAACTGCTTTGCCATGGCGTATTCCTTAGTTGATGTGGTCTGGGTCTTGACGAGTGTAGACGTTGCCGTAACTATCAGCACTTGATACTGTAGCCCGGAGTGCCCGGTCTTCGGCGAGGGCCTCGCGGACTGCTTGGCCGACAAGCTGGGCGGTGAGCTCTGCCTGGGCTTTGGCCAGCGGGGTGAGGGCGAGGGAGGCCATGGCTACTTGCCCTTGCCAACCCGCGAGCTGCCGAAGACGAGCCCCAGGACGATCAGGACGCCGACCCAGGCCCACCAGTTGGTTGCGTCGGCCAGGAGGGCCGGGACCGCGGTGTGGAGGATGGCGGCGTTGAGGGCGATGATGCCCAGGGCGACGATGATGGCGAAGATGATGAGGATGACGATCATGGGAGGCTCCTAGACGTTCTTGTTGCGGCGGGATTCGAAGATGAGGGCGAGGGTGCCGATGAGGGCGAGCGCGAGGGCGACGAACAGGGCGGGCCAGTTGTAGCCATCCTGGCCGGTGTAGGCCAGGCTGTCCGCAGGCGCCGGGGTCTGCTTGGTGACGGCGTGCTCGACCGGGGCGACGGGCGCCTGGACAGTCTGCTCAGGAGTGGCGGGCGTTACCGGGGTTGCCGGGGTGGTGGGCGTCTCGGGGACGGTCGGCTCATCCGGGATGACCGGCGGGGTGACGTAGCACGGGGCCGATGCGTCGGTTGACTGGAAGCCCGTGGCCGCGAGGACGGTCAGCGTCTGGGTGGTAGCGCCGACGACTTTGGTGCCCTTGGGGAAGGCGGGGTCGAAGCCTGCGCCGACTTTCTGGATGGTCGCGGTGTAGACGCCCGGACCTGAGAATGCGGGGCTGATGTAGACGCGGAAGCCCTGGCCCGGGAACTCGTAGCCGTTGGGGTTCTGAGCTGCCGGGTTGGAGAGGAAGGGCAGAGTGCCCGCGGTGTCGCAGGTCGGCGGGGTCGGGGCCAGGGTGGGGACCGTGATGGTCACGACAGTGGCGGGCGGGGTGGGGAGTGCCGGAACGCATACGAAGCGCCAGGAGATGGCTCCACGCTGGGAGTCGTTCTGGTAGTCCTCGCCCAGGGTCAGCTTGCCGTCAGCTGTGAACTTGGGCGCCTCACTCAGGAGGTAGGTGTCGACCTGGTAGCAGACGCCCGGGGTGACTGCGCCCTGGGGGGAGTAGGTCTGGTCGTAGGTGACGTGGTCCGGGGTGCCGCCGTTCGGCATGGCCCAGAAGAACTCACCGGTTGCGGGCGAAGGTACGGAGGCGAGGGCTGGGGTTGATGCCGTGGGGGTCACCGGAGTAATGGGGGCGGCCGAGATGGCGGGGCTGGCTTCCGATGCTTCTGATCCAGGTGAGGGCGTTAGGGCCTTCTCCTGTGTAGCGGGGGATGGTGCGCCAACGGCGGATGTAGCGGGGCTGGATCCAGTCGAGACAGTAGTCTCCGGCGGGGCCTCTGCGATGACTGGCGATGATGCGACCTCCTCGGTCGGGATGGTGTCGTCGGCGAAGGCCAGCTGGCCCGCGGATACCGACAGGGCCAGGGCTACCGAGACGGTAGCGGCCAGGGTGGTGAGTTTCTTCATGGTATGTAGATTCCTTAGATGGTTGGTTGAGTGGTCGGTTACTGGGGGTCTGTGAGCACGTCTACGGCACTAGCTAGCTGGTGGGCTTGGCCGGCGGTCATGGTAGCGGCCAAGGCGGCCGTGACGAGCTGGGCCGTCTTGATGGCACCCTCGGCCTGGGCCAGCGTGGCGTAGACTTGAGCGGCTGCGATTGCCCGGCCGGCTGAGGCGTTGTTGGATTCGGACTCCAAGACTTTGGCGTCCTCGAGTGCGTTGAGCGAGAGGTGGACGTACTGCGCGAATAGCGAGAGTGGCTCGGTCATGGGGTTCCTTAGATAGCGATCTGCCCGCCGCCGACTGCCGGCTCGGGGTTGTAGTTGAGGACGTTAATGTGGCCAGCTTCCAGGCTGCCGTCGAGGAGACGAAGGCTTGGGAACGGGTCTATTGATATTCTAGCCTGCATCACCTCCGCGTTGGCCCACTGGTTGAGCTGGACTTCTACGGGGCCCAGCTGGTTGAGGTAGATGTGTGCGTCACCTGCAGACCAGGTCATGCCTTCCGCGGTGATGACGCGACCAGTGATGAGGGTGAGCTCGCGGGCGACCAGGTGGGCGAGGAGGCCGGCCTGGTAGAGGTCGAACGGGACACCGAGCATCATGTCGGCCGAGCGCTGATAGACCTGGACGTGGAGCTCGTTGAGGTTGGGCCCCCGGAGTGAGAACTGGAAGAGGACCATGCAGGGCTCCAGGGCCATGTCATCCAGCTCGGGTACGGACCAGAGGGAGATGACGGCCCGACGGGTGTCAGGCGTCTTGGCTAGCATCTTGACGATGCGCGCGAGCTGGTCTACTCCGTAGTCGTGCTTCAGGCCCGCCTGCTGGCTTGCCGCCCATTCGCCTGAGGGGAAGGGGGAAAGGTCGCCTGTGGAGAGCGAGCCGCCGGCGTTGCGGTACTGGGCGCCGTAGGTCGGTCCTAGGTCTCCGTTGGCGTCTGCCCAGTTGTCCCAGATGCGGGCCATGGCGGGAGAGGCCTCGGCGAGGTCGCGGGTTGAAGTGCTGCCTGACAGCATCCACATGAACTCGCGAGTAGCCATCTTCCAGGGCACCGCCTTGGAGGTGATGAGGGGGACGTGCCCGCCCGAGAGGTCAAAGCGAAGGGGGTTGGGCGAGAAGATGCTCCTGGTGCCTGTGCCGGTCCGGTCAGTGCGGAGCTCGCCCTCGAGGGCTACCTCGTTGAGGAGCATCTCGAAGGGGAAGTGGTGTTGGCCGTAACGCATTAGACCCTTTCGTAGCGGTAGACGTAGGTGGTGAAGTCGGGGGCGAGGGCGCGGGAGTCGCTGTTGTTGACGGCGAAGTTGTCATTGACGCTCCACGGCGGGGTGAATGGTGACTTGACGTCGCCTTCGTAGTGGTAAGCCGGCTGGATGGATGAGATGACCATGGTGTCCGTGGCGGGTTCGAAGAGCTCGATGACGCCGGCGCCTCCGATGATGCTGAGGTTTTTGCCTGGCCAGCGGATGCCCGCGATGGCGATGACGTGGTCGACTGTCGTGTCCGGGCCCGCGGGGACGATGGGAACGATTTCAGAGTTCTGGTAATCACTCCAGATACGCATAGCCGCCCCGACGTGTTCGGTCAGGACGACGAGCGGGCGCTCAGCGGTGGACTTAGGCGTCTTGAGGAGCTCGGGGAGCGACTCGAAGGTGCGCCGACCCATGACCATGACTGTGTTGCGGGTGGTCTCGCGGAAGTGCCGGAGGTCAGCGCGGTTGGTAGGCCAGGGCAGGCCGTTGGTCTTGGAGTCACCCATGATGAGGTTGCCGCTGGGGGAGAGTGTTTCCGCCCAGACGGCTTGGACCTTGGCGGCCCGCGACTCAGTCATTGGCGCGTTCGCCGTTGATGACGGCCTGACGGTACATGTCCTTGGTTGTGTCGTCGGCCTTGTCCCAGGACGTCTCGTTGGTGAAGGTCTCGAACTTGTCGAGCGTGTCGGGGCTTTCACCTACTGCGGCGAGGACTGCCTTGCCGAAGGCCATGACTTCGGCGGTCTCGGCGTCGAACAGCTTGGCGGCTTCGGTCTCGATCTGGTCGTTGGTGAGTTCAGGCATGGTTGTCTCCTTTGTGGCGGTTCTGAGGGGTTTCGTTGGTGAAGAGGGTCCAGCGCTCGTCGTGGATGACGATCGCGGTAATGAGGGCTTTGAGGGCTGGCTCGTATGCGGCGAAGTGGTGCGCGCAGAAGAGCAGGTTGGACTGGAGCGCCGGGAAGTCGACGCTGACGTAGGCCTGGGCTCCGCAGTCGCGGACGTCACAGCGGTCATTGGCCGTGAGGGTGGGCACCGGTGCTCGGTGAGTGCGAGCTGGTCGTCAGTGGTCATAATGCGGGCCGGCGCCTTTCCAGTAGGTGGATTCGGTAGGGGTGTATGGGATGACGGTTCCGCCGATGAGGGCGGCTGAGCGATCGGCACGGTCACGATCGGCCAGAAGGTGGAGGGAGAACTCACGGCCTTCGGTGGTGAGGACGAGCCAGTGAGTGTGGGTCTCGTTGTTGTCCATGGTTTGATTCTAGCCCGCGGGGTAGCGGTCTGTATACCCCGCGGGCAGACGACTTGGTGGGAGTTAGTCGTCGGTGTCGAGGTCGACGGCCTTGGCGATGTTGTCGGTCTCCGACGGGTCGCTGAAGTCGAGGTCCGAGTAGGCCAGGCGGAGAGACTCGGGCACGGTCAGCCCGAGGAGCATGCCCAGGCCGCCGGACTCGTGGGCCGTCTCGTAAGCCATGCCGATGCCGGCCGTGTTGTAGAAGCCGGCGGCGAGGGTGATGGGGTCGATGTCGTTCTCGACGTCCGGGTCGTTGAGCGCGCCGTTGAGGGCCTTGATGTTGGCCTCGACGTCGTTGATGAAGAACTCGAGCGACTGGTAGTGACCCCAGACGTGCATCAGGTTCGCCTTGACGGTGTCGATGTCGTCCGATGCGAGGGCGTCGGTCAGCAGGCTCTCGGTACGCGAGGACGGCAGCTGGCCGGCGGTACGGGCCGGGACGAGGTCGGAGAGCTTGGTGGTGGTCTTGCTCATGGGTTTATTCCGTTCTGTTTGGTTGGGTGAAGCTTGACGTGTTTATTGTGGCGTGCGGGTGGAGCTAGTTGGTCGGGGAGGTGCTTGGTGTCTCGTGGTCCTGCTCTTCAGCGTGCAAGGCGGCGATGGCGATCTTGGCGATGCGCTCTTCGGACTCCTGGGCGTTGTCCGCGGTGTTGTCGCTGATGTGCTCCGTGTGGCGGTTGCTTTCGCGGAGCGAGAGGAAGGTGACGATGACGACGGCGAGGGAGACGACGGCGACACTGACGTTGGTGTAGATGATCCAGTGCTCGCTGTCGAACATCTCGACTACTTCGGTGACGAACTGCATATGGCTGTTTCCTTTGTTGAGTGGGTGGGTGGACTATTTAGTTGTGGGTTTAGGCGCTCATCAGGCGGGTGGCTTCGCGCTGGACTTCTTCGAGGTCGAGGCGCGCCAAGCTGATGGAGGCTGGGTGGGCGTCAGTTGCGAGGAGGTCGTTGAGGTGGGCGCGGGATGCGATCACCCGGCGGGCTAAGGCGACGGTGTGCTGGCCCACTAGGCGATGACCTCGGTGCCAGGGACGTACTCGCCGTCACGGTCATGCGGGGAGCCGTAGGCATTGCGGTTGGACGGCGAGCCGATGTAGAACTGGCTGAGGCCGCTGTTTTGGCGGATGCTCTCAAGGGCCGTGAGGGCTGTCTTCTTGCGGCTGAATGGATAGTCTTTGCGGGTTGCGAAGACTCTGAGGACGATGTGCCCGTCATCGCCTGGGAAGACGATGGCGGCTGCCGGGGCTGGTTTGGTGTCGTTTGCTGTCATGTTGGTTACCTTATCGTGTTTTAGGGCTTAGGGCGGTTTCAGGGTAGTTAGGGCAGTTAGGGCGAGTGAATCCCTATAACCCCCTTATCAATACTATTTCTTAAGGACTAATAGGGAACGACGTGCCCTAACTACCCTAACCGCCCTGAAACTGCCCTAACGGATCGGTTTGTAGGCTTTTTGCTGCCTAGGGCCCGCTGGAAGGTGCATGCCGGCCGCGTAGTTCAGGGATGTCACGGGGAAGACTAGGGTGTCGTAACGGCGCCAGGGGTGTACTTCATAGACCTCCATCAGGAACTTGATGACGTTGGCCGGGACGCCGACTGCGTGCATCCACTCGGCTGGCTGGCGTCCGCGTTTGGCGTGGTTACAAGTCCGGCAGCAGGGCACGAGATTTCTAGGTGAGGAATCTTTGGTTAGCCAGTATGGGAAGAAGTGGTCGACTTGCGAATTGAGCAGGGTTAGCTTGGTTCCGCAATACACGCATTGCCAGCCGTTGCGCGGACCCCACCGGCGCTGAGCTCTGTACTTCAGCTCTTCGGGATCGCGGTCAAGCCTGGGCATAGCGGGCATTCCAGTCTTTGGGCAGGGGCTTGCCAGACTTGCGGGAGTCCCGGTAGGCTTTTCCCGCGGCCCGGCACCAGGCACACCGACAGCCCATGGAGTAGGCACTGACCGTGCCATGCCGCTGATCTTCTTCATCGAAGGGAGTAGTGCGATCGCCTTCTACGAAGAGCGGAGGCTTGCGGGTCTTGCCGGCCCGGTATGCTTCATGGTTGCCCTCGGCCCTGGCCTTGGCGCCTGCTTGGGTGCACGGCTGGCAGCTGCAGCCGTTGAAGTAGGCGGAGGCTGTGCCGTGTTTGGTGGTGGTCACGCGTTGTCTTCGATCCACTGAATGATGCTGGACGGAAGCTGTTGGTTGGCTTCGTTAGCCCGGTTCACAATGTCGTTGAGCGCATCGAGGTAGCCGTTCCTGGAAGCGGACATCTGGCTACGGTTGCGGTAGACCG
>Ga0247741_1000183_pt1 | contig 40248 bp, 42 predicted proteins | sample UWRJL213509R2_FD_180945 | JGI IMG/M metagenome (GOLD analysis project Ga0247741, IMG submission 180945) | Plant litter microbial communities from Arlington Agricultural Research Station in Wisconsin, United States - UWRJ-L213-509R-2 | ecosystem: Environmental > Terrestrial > Plant litter >... | reverse complement strand
TAGCCTTACCAAGCGCAAGCGAAATGTATTACACTATAGCTAAGACCATGCGCGACATTATTCCTTCACGACAACACAACAGAACTACCTCAAGGCCGGTGAGGGTTGCTCCTCGTGTCAGTACTGCACCTCGACGCGCAGTTGGAGAAACTCAGTACACCACCAAGACAAAGACCGTCACCGACATCATTACCCCTAAAAAAGAAGTGATTATCACAAAAACAGTGACGACCACCTCCGTCATCGAGCGTGCACCAGCGACGAAAGCGATCGAGTCACTGAGCGCCGACGCCAAGGTAGAAGTGTTGCAGCGAGCATTACTATCTGCTAAGCGTGAACTGCGCAACGAACGCCGCAAACACCGTGTCGTGCGTATTTTTGGTCGATAGACAAGTCTAGCGTTGACTAAGGTACAGGGGTGCAGGTATAATACCAGTTGTATTCCGACGTAGCTCAATGGTGGAGCAAGAAGCTGTTAACTTCGAGGTTGCTGGTTCGAGTCCAGCCGTCGGAGCCAAATAATGAAGACCTATCAAGGTCTTTTTTATTTGGCTACGTTGTTTGACTAGGTTCAGCAACCGCAGCGCGGGAGCGATGCCTGGTTGCGGTTCGATAGCGAGGAGCAGGGAAGGAAAGTTTACTTTCCTGAACGTGACGATGGTATATCTGGATAGTCCAGCCTTAAAATCAGGTCGATATACAATAACTATAATTTAGTGTTTAATAGGTATTAATAATCTAATTGTAAAGGTGTGGAGCTATGGCTACTGATAATCAACTGATTGCAATAAAAGAGAACTTAAAAGTTTACAAAAGAAAATACCTGAGAAAAGAGTTTTCTGCCGTAGATGAGTCTGCTACTCGTATAATGATTAATTATTTTCTCACTGAAATACTTGGCTACAGGGAGTTGGAGGAAATCAAGACCGAATACCGAATTCGCCAAGAATATGCAGATTACGTAGTTCAGCTCAAAAGAAAGAAGCATTTTGTTGTCGAGGTTAAGTCTATCGATATCGATATAAATGAAAAACATTTAAGACAAAGTTTAAGCTATGCTGCAAATGAAGGCATAGATTGGATATTATTGTTAAATGGGCGTGAAATTCACCTCTACCGAGTAAATTTCGGAAAGCCAATAAGCACGACATTAATATATAAGCTTGATTTACTTGATAACGAGGACTTCAAGAAAGCGCCAGCCTTGATTTGGTTCCTGACGAAACGTGCCGTAGAAAAAGGAGAGCTGGAGGTTTTTTGGAAAAAAACAACAGCTTTAAACCCAACGAATTTATCCAAGCTGCTTTACTCAGAAGAAATTGTGAAAAGATTGCGTAATGACCTTAAAGAACAGACGGGAATATATTTCCAGATGGAAGATGTTGCAAAGTCGTTGGCTTATATAATTAGCGAGAAAGTAGAATTTCCCAAACCAAAATTAAGAGTAAGAAAAGTTATCAAAAAAGAACAACCGGTCATAGAAGGTGCGGGAAGTTAATACGGCCTAGTAGCTTTCGCAACCATGACCATTTCCGTCTCTATCGAATCCATGAGGATCACTCCCTAGCACGCGTACAGAGAAGCCGATATCGATACAATCTAGATCAGCTGTCGACATAGGGACGCATGGTGAGTAGTTGCTGTCACAGTGGGGCTCCAATGCAGGCTTGGCCTCTAGCGATGTTATGTCTTCAGGGTTCGGTACCGCGTCTCTAGCGGTGTCGTCAAGGGGTTTCTGTATCTCAGTGCTTGTCTGCTCTGTGTTTATGTCTGTGCTAGTGACGTTTGATTGATGAGTGAGAAATGGCGTAGCAAGCAAGCCCAAAAGTAACAAGATCGCACCTATTACTATCCATTTTTTCCATGGAGAATATCTGTAGCCGGGTACGTAAACTGGCTGACTATAATAAAGCCTTGACGAAATGAACGACCTCAGCTTACTGTTTAAGCTCATCGTAACTACTATTATGTGTGTCTATGACACTGCGCAGTTTGTTGATGTCATCACCTGTTTTTTTACGGAGCATCAATGCAACGTTATTTTGAACACTGTGGATTGATTCGTTAATAATGCGCATCAGGCTTGGTTTGACTCGAGTTTCAAAATCGTATTCCTGTTTATCTATGCTTTTAACGTAATCGATGTTCGTTGAAATAATTTGGTATTTTTGTTTGATGTCTTTTTCTTTTGCTCGATACATTCCTAGTGCAGAATGATATTTATTATCAGCCAAAGCTTTGCCTTTATTGGCGTTCCTATTGGATACAAAATCGTCTCGATCAGCTTCTGCTTGCGCCTCTAGCTTCGCTTGCTTGGCTGCGGCCTTATCCGCAAGCCGTTTCATCTCGACTTTCTTTAGGAGCCTCTCATTTTTTCTTTCCTTTGACCACACCATGAATTCAGGGTTTAAAAATAGATTCTTGAAGCCGTCTTTCGCAAGGAGACCTGTTGCAAAGTATAAAAACAGCATAACAGGGGCAAGCACAAGGTCTACTTCACGAATATTAAGCCCCAAAACCTTTAAGATATGCTCATCGGCATCTGTACCGTCTAGCTGTAATATTGATGCAGAGAAAAGTCGGATTAATACAAATGCTAAGCCTAAACCAACCCAGAGTAGGTAGTGCCAGAACGCATTAATAAATCGCTCCGACCCATGTGCTTCTTTTACTCCTTGGTGTGCCATAACAGCGATTCCAACAAGTCCTAGCGCAAATGCGATTAACATAGATTGAGTTGCATCAAGATCGAGTATCTTTCCAATCACGTCGTTAAGAAATGCCAAATCGACAAATGACAAGACGAGAGCTACAACGATCATTGCAACTGAGAGAGTGAGTGGATAATAAGATTTTCCAGATGTAAAGATTTGTTTCTCGGCCATGTTATTTGTCTCCTCGTGATAATGCGTCGAAAGTAGCATGAAGCTTGGTGAGATCTATGTTCGCAAGTTTCTGGTGTTTGAAGTCGTCGATTCGCTGTGCTTGTTCGGCGCGCTTACCAACAATTTGCGACAAGCGGTCAAGCTCTACTTGATCTTGTACAAAAAAATCAAGTAATTGCCGCGTCTCAGCGATCTTGTCTGCTCGAATTTTCGTGTAGTTATAAACACGAGTTGCATTCTCGATATCGGCCTTAATATGTGTGTAGTTTCCAGCTATAATATCTAAGTAAAGGGCCAGGTCGTGACTATCAATTAGCTCGCTTTTTTTGATCTTCTTTCGGGCTTCGCGAAGTGAACGTCTCATAACCTTATCCGCCCGACCTTTTACAACCTGGTTGCTTAAAATATTTTTTTGAAATAGTGGCATATTATATCTTCCTAACTTTCACACACGTCGCTGTTGCGGCTAATATTAACTTTTACCATTCGGTTCTGCGCATCATTATCATAAGGCCCAACACCTCGGCCGTTTGCAGTGATCTTGCCCTCGGGAATAGCTAACTCGATAAGCACGGATTTGACTAAATCTGCCCTTGGTTGTGACAATGTTTCTATGCCGGCGAACTTAGCTATGTAGCCATCAACCTGAATTGACTGGATGGTGTCACTGTTTTCATCCCAAATAGATTTAATCATTGTGAGTGATGTCCGTGCAGCCACTTCGTCGACAAATGTCGCTTTGTTGCTGACAAAATTTAGGTTCGTGTCATCAAATATGAGACCTATGTCGCCACAACCTGTATCGGTTGTGCCGACCACATAGTTGGTCTTTACTGCGTCACCAACAAGAGACTTGGTGGTGATATCTACCGTGCCTCCTAGGCGTCGAATAACATCTTTATAGAGGTCCCTGACGATTTCCTTTTGTTTGGTTGGTAAGGGCTCCTGTGGCAAAGTCGTGTCGCCAAGTCCATAAAATTCAACACTATATCCGTTTAGGTAATCGCTGCCATATTTTTCTTGGATGTTATCAACGACAGTGTTCCGACTGTTTTCGTTTGTTAAGAATTTGGATTTTGAGAAATCCATATCGCCAGAATCAGATAGACCGGAACCAATCACAATAATCCTAGAACCCTCTTCTACGTTGTCACGTGCTTTTAATATTGCTTCAAGGTAGTTTGCACCGTTATCGGTCGGTGCAAGTGTGTTTACTTTTTCTTCTATCGTTTTAATGTTTGCCGCTGCGCTTCGTTTAGCATTTGAACTATTGTTGCCAATTTCTTTAAGGCTTGCTTTAGACGTATCGAGGCTAATTACCCTGGGATCCTTGATCGCAGAAATGATTTTAATTGATTCGGTCAGCTCGGAAACATCCTCTCCCTTGTGTTGGAGAAGAGTTTCTTCGATGGCTTTTGAGACAGTATCACTAAGTATCGGCGATGGTGTATTTTGAGTATTTCCTATCACAATTGCAATTTCATCGGTTGGCGGCGCTATATATGGCGTTAATGCGTAAATGAATATGCCGACAAGAGCTAGGGTTGATCCACCGGCTATTATTTTTCTGACATTTGAAGCGAACATGAACGGTGAACCGTATCTTTTTTGTTGGGTGATGAAGTAGGGGATTGAAATGGTGATCAGTGAGACGGCTATTAATAGCACAACTAGTAGAGTGATTTCATTGTTAAAATGCTTTACTATATTTTCCATTTATTAAAACACCCATTTATATTAGCCAAGTATTGATGTAATTATGATTACATTTGAGCTAATTTTAGTCTCTCAGCTGGTTAAAAGCAAGCCGTAATAATGAGTGAACAAAGTTCTGTGAACTACGGGTGTTTTGTATACATTTTTCCTGTCTCTACCAAATAGGCCTGCATACACTAAAATTTCGGCTATAAAGAATAATTGACATAGAAACAAACTTATGCTAATGTAATTTTAAGTTATTTAAAACAAAAAAATATGAATCATTTAAAAAGTGCTCTCTACAACATAAAAAAGAAATACAGTACTTATTACGCAGAAGAACTGTATGTCGATCTACAGTTGTCTAAAAGCCTTCCCCGTAGCGAGTACGCAGTCATACCTGATTTGTTGTTGCCTAATGATGGACCATTCAGAACATCACAGATAGATCATTTGATTGTATCGCCATATGGAATATTCTGTATTGAGACGAAGTCACACAAAGGTTGGATATCTGCATCAAAAACGCGCAAGCTATTCACCCAGATTCTTTATAGGAGCAAGTATCCAATCTCTCCCAATCCGGTTGAGCAAAACATTGGCCACATAAGAACTTTAAAAGCTTTATTGGGTGATAAACTAAAGGCTCCGATTATTAGTATTGTGGTTTTTCCCTCAGCTGAACGGTTCTTCATAAATGGTTATGAAAACGTAGGCTCAGTAAATGATATGATAGCGTCGATATTCGAACATAGTATTAAAACATATAGCTATAATGAAGCTGCACAAATCATCGAGACTGTTTGCGAGTTTAATATTAAACAAACTATTGAACATGCAAAACACGTTGAGCGAGTACATGCGATTCACGCTCACGCATAAAGATATTTTTATTGTTTTCGTTGACTAGATTCGGATTAGCAACCGCAACGCGAAGCGATGCTAGGTTGCGGTTCGATAGCGAGGAGCAGGGCAGAAATGGTACCATTTCTGAACGTGACGATGGTATAACTAGATGGTCCAGCCGCTAGTGTTACTATATATCTATCATGAAAATTGTATACACATTAAATAAATGAAAAAGATTATAAAAACAAGGATTACTAGCGCAATATTTTGGACGGTATTCTTTGTGCTGGGGACGTACTTTGTTGTAAAGCAGCCTGGACTGAAAGACTTTTCGGAAGGTAGGTTATTTGGAACTATTATTACCTTTGCTGCATTACTTATATTGACTTTCTTTGTGATCGCAGTTAAATCATATAAAACCTCTGGAAAATATAGTTCGATACTACCTGACTTAAAAACATCGCTATGGGCATTTTTATCGTACCGGATGTTTGGGCGTGATAAAAAGAAAAAAAGATAATTATGTAGGTTGGCTTGGGTTGCGAAGTACGTCCATTAGCGAGAGCCATAAATAGCCATAGACCTTATGGTCTGGGGCTATTTTTATTGTTGTCGTTGATTGTATTTGGATCACCATCCGCAGCGCGAAGCGATACTACCGACCTGCCATGGTTGGACTTTAATTCGCGGGTCTTTAAGCACTCATGTGTTAATTTTGTTATAATATAATGACGCAATGTGTAAATTATTTATAACCAGGCAAGCAACGCAATGATTTCTTTCGTCTGGTCCGACAATCTCCCTCTTTTTGCTGGCCGAGGAGGCACCGAGTCGTTCACTATTGGTCATATCCGTGAACTAATGAAACGAGGCATCCCTGCCAGGGTGGTTTCTTTGGGGCTTGGCGAGGAAGACGGCCGAGATTATTATGATGACATTGAATTCTTGAATCTTGAGTCGCCGGAAGAATTATCAGAGCTGGATGATATTTTGGTATATGTTAATTTTCCGTTCAATGTACCAACTAAAAACCGATCATTTGTTTTCTACCATATCCCACCCCTCGATCGACGTACCCGTGTCGTCGACTACAAAGCATTGCAAGGTGATCAGATTATACTGACAAACAGCCGATACCTAAGAGGTGTGTGGGCTGAGCACCTTGATATTAATCCAAATAAGATACATATTGTCTATCCATTTGCAGATCCGGTATATGCCAGCGTAAGCCGCACGGCAGAATTCCAATCGGATAAAACCCGTGTTTTGTTTGCTGGCCGTTTAGTGCCCGAAAAAGGTATTTATTTGTTGATGGAAGCCGTTCATCACAGCGTATTAGATGAGGGCGATTTTTCATTTACAGTTACCGATGCAGGTAATCAAAGCTCTCCAGGTGACACTATTGAAGCTCTGCTTCGTGCCCACCCTTCAATCCGTGTCATTAATGCTCGTACGACGCCTTTGGAGATGGCGCGTCTTTATGCGCGCTATGACATTGTCGTTATTCCAAGTAACCATAAATATTGGCATGAAGCGTTTGGCATGGTATCGGTTGAGGCGCAGCACAGTGGATGTAAGGTCGTGGCGAGTCACGCTGATGGGTTACTTGAAACAAACTGCGGAGAGCTTATCTATTTCGAAGCAGGGAATTCTTACGATATGGCGCTTAAAATTTCTCGTGCAGCAAAAGCAGGTCCAATGTTGGACGAAGAGCGAGCCAGCACGGTGAAGCATTTTACCCGTGAATCGTCGGTTAACTCATTACTCGATACTATCGATCGATACTGCAAGACCGAGCTTCGACGTTATGACGAAATAAATGAATCACCGGCTTTGCTACGCTAATTTATGGACCTACGTTATAAAGAAATTGTTGAAAAAAGTGTTGGTGTTATTCTTGATAATCAGCATGCTTCCGGTGCGTATCCGGCATCGCCAAACTATGCCGCTTATAATTATTCATGGTTTCGCGACGGATCATTTATAGCTGACGCCATGAGTCGTGCCGGAGAAATTGAATCTGCAGAAAAGTTTTTTGATTGGTGCTCAAGGGTTATATTAAGCAAACACGATTCTATTTATAACGGTGAAACACTAGACGCCCGGTATGCTTATGATGGCTCAACGCCTTTGATTGAATGGTCTTCTTATCAACTAGATGGGTACGGTATTTTACTTTGGGCTATTCAGCAACATGAAACACGGCACGGCCGAAGCATTGATCGGTATCGGGAACTCGTGGAATTAGTTCAATATTATCTGGTATTGCATTGGAATGAACCTAGTTTTGACTGGTGGGAAGAGCGTTTGGGGAAACATGCCGCGAGCCTAGCTTGTATATATGCAGGTTTACATGCGTTTAGAAATCCTGAAGCTGTCCATGTAAAAAGTGCGATTCATCTTGACCAAGAACGAACTGATTCAAGCATGCTGGCCTGCTTTTTGTTTGATGCTGTAACGGCAGATGAGTTTTCGCAATCACTGAAAAATATAGAAGCTGAACTCGTATCGGATGATGGGGGTGTATACCGGCATCCAAACGATACGTACTACGGAGGGGGCGAGTGGCCCATTTTGGCAGCACTACTAGGCTGGTGTTACGTTAAGCTTGGCAGGCTTGATGATGCCCAACGACAACTTACTTGGTGTGAGAATCAAATGCAAAGTAACGGCTGGCTCGCCGAGCAGACATCTGAACGAATGCTTCACCCAGAACATTTCCAGTACTGGAAGGATAAATTGGGCCAGCCCGCTAACCCATTAATTTGGTCGCAGGCGATGGTGGTGAGTTTGGTGAGTGAGTATGAGATGGCTGGCTGTGGTTCGATAGCGAGGAGCAAGGCAGAAAAGTTTCCTTTTGTGTTTTTGTCGGATAGAGCACGGCAATCCGCAGATCAAAACAATAGCTCACTCTAGTGAAAGAGTGAGCTATAAGAGATGATTCAGGGATCTATCTAATAGATAAAGCTACCGAATGCACCTGGTTGTACCGTTCGTTGGTTGTAATTACCAGCTTCGTAGTTCCAACCCATTTCAGAAACGACATAACTGCCATCGCCGTTAACACTCTCAACGTAGGCAACGTGTCCGTCCATGACGGCAACTGCACCTGCTTGCGGAGCAGAGCCAGTCGATTTACCTGCGGCTTGAGCAGAGCCTATCCAGTTGTAACCAGCGTTACCGTAGATTGCAACATCTGGGCGCTTGGAGTGCACGTAGTCGGTACACCACATGCCGTTACCAACATAGTAACTACTAGAGTTGGCGGGTGCGGTTGAATATTCCTGAGTAGTATAGGTACTAGCTGTTGCTGTCGTTGCTGCTGCTGGCGCCGTAACTACCGGAGCAAGTTGCGAGAAGCGATCTTCAAGCTCCCTCTCTGCTGCAGGGACGGTGATCTGATTACCAACATCAATTACATCTGGGTTTGCAATTCCTGGGTTTGCATTAAACAAACGTACATAGGTAGTGTTGTGTGCGGTAGCGATAGACTCAAGCGTATCGCCGCTTTGTACCGTAATGACTTCCTCGGCCTTTACTTCTGGTTCAGCAGTTTTTACCGCCTCTTCTTTTGTTGTTGTCGTTTCCGCCACTGTTACTTGCGACTTCGTCTCTGTTTTATCACTTACTGCAAGGGCGGGAACACCGTTTCCAAGCATTATCGTAGCTACGACGCCAAGCGTCGCAAAAATTAATTTTGGTTCCATTTATCTCCTTATAAACACATCAACTTTATTACTATTAGGAGTCGATGTGGGTAGTGTTTTATCTATAAGTCTCTCATCACTTTTTTTAAACACAAATCTTAGCTTATGTTTATATGTAAATAGCGTCAAGGCGGTCAGTACCTACACTAGGAAAGAACAGAGATAAAAAATGTGATGTAAAATTTACTATTGAATTGTATTTTTGTATTTTAAGAGTACTATAAATAGTTAAAATTTTTGCATTCCGGAGCTTCGAAAAAGTTGCGAAGTACGTCTATTGGCGAGAGCCAAGCCATGATCAATGAAGTCAGAGCTGTTAATTCGGTTCTGACTTTTTGTTACCCAAGCTAGAGTTAGAAACTCATAATCAGATGTCTTGTTCTATTTAGAAACTTTTAATCCCAAGGACAGTTTTTTAAGTAAATGTTCAAGCTCATCATACTCGCTTAATGTAAGTGTTGCGTTAGCTTGATCGAATAGTTTTGTCAGAGCTTCATCGGCACTATTTAGTACTTTCCCGCCTTTTTCCATTCTAGATATATTGAATGACTTAACATTTCCGTCAATGGCAGTTCGGACTATAAGACCCTTTCGCTCCATAGTCGTCAGGATGGTGTGCATCGTCTGAGGTGTTACAAATGCCTGCCTGGCGAGCTGAGCACCTGTTACGGTTGAGGATGTTTCAAGGCTCTTGAGAACATTGTATTGAGACAAGCTCAAAGAAAGTGGACGTAGTGAATCTTCCATCGCCGTATGGATTTGTTGCTGCACTTGTTTGATGGTATATCCAGTATCTTGAAATTTCATAATTGACTAAGTATCATATTATCAGTATACTGATAATAAATCAAGTACTCAAAAGGGGCATTATGTCAGTAACCGGACCAGATTTCATTTCACTTCAAGTCAGCGACCTGGAGGCATCATCAAAGTTTTATAAAACATACCTCGGTCTTACTCAATCGCCAGCAGGTCCACCGCATGCTGTTGTTTTCGAATCGGAAACTATTACGTTTGCTCTGCGCGATTTGATTCCAGGAACGGTACTGGGACCAGATGCAAAGCCTGGACTTGGTATCGCTTTATGGCTTTTGGCGCCCAATGCACAGGAAATTCACGACAAGCTCGTCGAAGCGGGCGTGACAATTACCGCTGCACCTATAGACGGACCATTTGGGCGAACGTTTGCATTTGCCGACCCTGATGGCTACAATGTGACGCTTCATAGCAACGCCGCCTAATATATAGATAAATCCAGCTTGATTGTGGCTATAGCTCCCTCCATTACGGGGAGCCAAACATAGACGCTATGATGAAAGTCATGGCGTTTTTGTTTGGATAACAATAACAAAAGTCGACTGCTATACTATGGTCGGTATGACTATTGAACTTAAAAATAAAATCATCAAAGTGTGTGATGATAAAATACAAGATAAGGGCCAAAACGTAGGGTTATCTTTCTACGCATTTTTCGCGAATAAAAATGACAACCCAGAGCTTTTAATGGAGGCGGCCGAATGGTGGATTATGACCAACAAGCTGGATCATTTTGAGAAAGCAACAAAAATAAGAAACCTAGTAGAAGCCTCAACTAGGCCACTGCTAGATTTCTAGGATTAAATAGTTATAGTTGCGAAGTGTGTCCACCAGTGAGGGCTAAGAGGAAACCGTTAGCATTTATTGCTAACGGTTTCCTCTTGGGATGACGATGGTATATCTTGGTAGTCCATCCGTCGGAGCCAAGTCGTACGCTACCGTGTGTTCGTGTAAACTAATTTGACATTACATAGTACTATGTATAACATAGGACTATATACAAATATAATACACATTACTAAATGTAGATTTAGGTAGGAGATATATGGACGTATCTGACATATTCTTACGAGCGGGACGCAACCTTCGTGAGTCAAAAGCAAGAACAATTTTAACTGCACTTGCCATAGCAGTTGGCGCGACGACAATCACAATCGCCATGGCTGCGGGTAACGGCGGACGAGCATACACTAACGAAATGGTGCAAACTAGCGGCGATGCATACAGCCTCAATGTCTACGCCAAGCCTGAGGTGAGTGAAAAAGAAGCCTCGACCGGCCTTCCCGAGTATGGCGTGGCTGCTGAAGAAGAAACATCGCAAGGTAGTCGCCTCCTTGTCCAGCACGATATAGATACCATTCGTAAACTTGAAGGTATTCAGTCAATAGCTCCGATGCTCGACATCACCGCTGAATATGCAACCCGTGGTGAGGGTGAAAAAAAGTTAATAGCACCACTTTCCGTAAAGGTTGACCGTACAAAAATAGATTTAGCAGCCGGATCACTTGTTGATAATATGCCCAACACCAATCAAATTATTCTGCCAGAAGGATACTTGCAATCGTTTGGCTTTGCATCAGCACAAGAGGCAATTGGTAAAAAGATATTTATACATGTTCCGCAGTTTTCAGCTACTGACGAGCCGACCGATGCATCGCAAAACTTCGAATTCACCATTACGGCAGTGGACCGTAAGGCCGATACGAACCTCTACTACAGTGAAGCACTCCGCGTTTCGGCTGAGGACAGTCAAAAAATGTACGCCTTTCAGCGTGGAAACGAAACAAAGAACCGATATTACGGACTTGTTGTATTGGCCGATCAAGGCACAAATATTACTGAGTTGCAAAAGCAAATCATCGACCAAGGGTATGAAGTATATAGCCTTGAAGATCAGCGGGAACAACTACTGCAGGTGATTGATATTGCGCAGTGGGGACTGATTGGGTTTGGAGCGCTTGCTGTCATAGCCTCTGTATTTGGAATCATTAACACGCAGTATATTTCTGTCCTTGAACGTACACAACAAATTGGATTAATGAAGGCAGTAGGAGCTAGCCGCAGAGATGTCGCACGACTGTTTCGTTATGAAGCAGCATGGGTAGGATTACTGGGTGGCTTGATTGGGGTCTTAATAGCCTTCGCAGTGACACTACTGAACCCAGTTATTGCGAGTAGCTTGTCGCTGGAGGCTGGGACGAAACTTCTGCGTATGGACTGGATCGCAAGTATCGGGCTGGTAATTGGACTGATGTTGATTTCTATCATGTCGGGCTACTTCCCATCACGAAAAGCTGCCAAACTCGACCCTATCGAAGCATTAAGAACGGAATAAAAGGAGCATATATGATTGAAGTAAAAAATATCACCAAAACGTATGGCAAAAAACAAAACATGTTCACCGCGCTCGACAACGTGAGTCTCACGATACCAGATGGAGCTAGCGTGGCGATTCTGGGTAAGTCGGGAAGTGGTAAGAGCACGCTGATGCACGCCCTGAGTGGCCTTGACCGGCCACAACAAGGCCAAATAATAATCGATGGCCAAGACATACTGAGGCTCAAAGAAAAAGCAGTCGATCGATTTCGGGCAAATAAAATTGGATTCATATTTCAAAGTTTCTTTGTCACCGGAAACGAAACCACCATCAACAATATCAGTCTTCCCCTTGAAGTTGCGAAAGTACCACGACGAGACCGCAAGGAGCGTATCGCGACCGCACTAGCTGCCGTAGAACTGAGCGATAAAGCGGCGAGTAAAGCTCGCAATCTATCTGGTGGACAAAAACAACGGCTGGCAATCGCGAGGGCAATCGTTAATAACCCGCAAATTATCTTTGCCGATGAACCAACTGGCAACTTAGATAGTGTCACGAGCGAGCGAATTGAAAAACTACTTTTTGATTACAACAAGAACAAGGGTGTTACTTTGATAATCGTTACTCACGACCCTGAACTAGCGGCAAAGTGCGGCATGGTCGTAATGATTAAAGACGGCAAGATCGAGTCGGTACGCCAGAGATAAGTTGCGCTTTGACGGGTATAACCTTCTCTACAGGGGGGGTATCACATCAAATATTTGTTTGCATTCACGTGTAGCCACGATATTTTTTACCTCAGTGCCTTATAAGCTATTTCTAATAAAATACATTCTATGTTAAAATTGTGGTGCAATCTTCCCGGAAAAATATCATCCAGCAGCACCATCACTCATAGAAATGAAGGGCTCCAGAATGAAATCCAGTAGCAAGATGAAGAAAGCCATCGTGTCGTTCCTGAGCGTCGCAGCTGTCGTCGTTGGATCCATCGCCATGACCGCAGCGCCGGCAAGCGCAGCAGTCTATAACTGCACGACGGGCTACAGCTCGGTTGGAGCGTTCGCCAAGTGCCTGACCGCCGACCGCCCGTCGACGGACAAGTACCGGGTGCGTGTTCTGTGTCAGAACATTTTCACCCGCCAGTCACACACGGTCTACGGGAACTGGGTCACGGTCAACTCCAGCATCCCGTCAACCGTCCAAGGCTGCCCAGCCTTCGAGGCGTTCTACGGTCAGCCGGGGGCAAGCAACGCGTAGCACCTGAGACCACTTTCATCTGAGGATTGCAAAAACCTCCTGTCGTATTTTTCCGACAGGAGGTTTCTCATATCAGGAACAAGTGGGCACTCACACTTGACGAGTGCTATACTTTCAATAATGACAGGTACGACAAAGCAGAAGTTACTTCTTTCGATCCTATTATGGGGTACGGTCTTACTATATTTTGTGCTTAATGGAATTATGCTTAGTCTGTCACTTCCGTTCAATACGGTGCTAATTTTATTGCCGTTAATCAATATCGTAATACTACTTATTTGGGTGTTACTCAAAACTTATTACAATAAACTTAAAGACGATGTCGAAGGCGTGCGTAGGTTAGAAAATGTTGCCGATGTCAAGATATCGAAGTATGGTGCTGCGAACGCTCCAACGACATACGTGCCGGACGTTGATTTGGACACGGAAACATTCACGCTAATCCGAGAGTCCTCGTCTGCACGTCCTGTAGCCATCTTCGACAAGTCACTGGGTGAGTATTTGGTGCCTGGTCGTATTGTCAATTTTCATCACTCAGATGATTATGGTTTACTGTTGAGGCTAGAGGTAGTATCTGCAACAAAGACGCGAGATCAAATTGTTACCAAAGTGAAAGTGCTCAATTAAAACGATTCGTATACCTGCATTGCGGTTATGACCCCCAGCGCCTTTTTGTACGTCTCGGAGTATAATAAATAAGAATAACTATGGCAAAATATACCCGCATTAGATACTACGGCACAAAACGTACCCCCGCTGCTACCAAGTCCAATAGGCGCACCAAAAAGCGCGGACCGGTCACAGGCTTCTTTGTGGCGCGTTGGAAGTGGTTTAAAAAACTCAGCAAACCAAAGAAAGCCGCCCTGATTGCCGGTCCAATCGTTGCATTCCTTGTCATCACGCCTTTACTGACCTATGCCTACTATGCAAACGCTATCTCTGATCCGGACCGGCTGATGAACTACAGCAACACCGGAGTCGTTTTGCTAGATAAGGGCGGGGAGGCTTTTTATAGCTTTGGAACAGCCGATCGCGGCGACCGGTTACCGCTCGATCAAATCTCGGATAACGCCGAAAAAGCGCTGATTTCTGCCGAGGACAAGAACTTTTATGAGCACAGTGGGTTTTCGATTGTTGGGATTATTGGTGCACTGTACGCCAACCTGCTGAGCGGTGACGCGACTGGCTACGGCGGATCGACGCTGACGCAGCAGCTGGCAAAAAATACGCTACTGTCGAGTAATCAAACATTTTTACGTAAATACCAAGAACTAACGATTGCACTCGCGATCGAACAAACGTATAGCAAAGATGAAATTTTGGACTTGTACCTTAACTCCGTCTATTACGGTGAGGGTGCGTTTGGTATCCAAGCGGCCGCCGAGACGTACTTTGGAAAATCTGCCGCCGACCTGACTCTGGCAGAAAGTACCATGCTGATTGGGCTATTGCCCGCACCGTCTGCGTACTCGCCGATATCAGGTAATCCGGAATATGCTAAAGAGCGACAGTCGACAGTGCTAGCTCGTATGGTTGATAACAAGGCTATCACCCAGGCAGAGGCCGACACTGCCAAGACGCAGGTACTGGCCTACGCTGAACAGGGTGAAGGTGTTAACGGTACGGCGCCTCACTTTGCAGAGATGGTTTTGGATGAACTGTATGAAGAATACGGCGAAGAATTCGTGACCCGCTCTGGCTTTCGGGTGACGACGACGCTTGACGTGAATTTGCAGAAATCTGCCAATGACGCGGTTGATCGACAAATAGGTTTTATTCAGCAAAATAGTGGCTCGAATGCAGCCGTTGTGGCTATTGATCCAACGACAGGCGCGATACGTGCACTTGTCGGGAGCGCCGACTACGATAATACTGACTTTGGTAAGGTCAATATGGCAACCACCGCCCGCCAACCAGGATCAAGCATCAAGCCGCTGTATTATACCGAAGCGATGCAACGAAACCTCATCACTCCTGGCACAATCCTCAAAGACGAGCCAACCAATTTTGGTGGCTACCGACCGCTAAATGCCGACCGCAGCTATAGGGGCAACGTTACCGTGCGCAGTGCGATTTCACAGTCCTTAAATATCCCTTCAGTCAAGGTAATGGAGCAGTTGGGGGTAGATAATTCTGTCAACGCCCTCAAGCGGCTCGGCATCAGTACTATTGATGATTCGACTGATTACGGCCTATCACTTTCGCTTGGTTCCGCGGAGGCGAAACTGACAGATATGACCAACGCCTATGCGGCGTTTGCAAATGCTGGTGGGCAATACGACCCGACAACAATCACCGAAATCGATGACAAGTACGGCAAACAGATTTTTAAACAAAACATCGAATCTGCCGATCAGGTAATGGGTGAAGGCGCGTCATTCTTGATTTCTGATATTTTAAATGATGAAAATGCTCGGGCGCCGATCTTTGGCAGTAGCCTGAATACGAATGGATACGACGTAGCTGTCAAAACCGGCACAACCGACGAAGCGCGTGACGCATGGACAATTGGCTATGCCAAGCAACTAGCGGTTGGCGTATGGGTGGGGAACAATGACAATACACCAATGAATAATGGCGGTTCGAGTATGGCCGGTCCGATATGGCGTAGCACCATACTGGCAGGGCTAAAAGGGCAAGCTAATCAACCGTTTATGGCACCATCTAATGTGACACGATTGGCAATCTGCCGAAGCGACGGACAGCGTGCGGTTGGTGGAGGCACAGAAGGAACGTATCAGGAATACTTTATCAGTAGCGCAACCCCAAAGGGCACCTGTAACGTACCAAAGGCACCTGTAGATACCGACAAAGACGGAGTTGTTGATGAGAGCGACAAATGTGCGAGCACGCCGACTGGTACTGACGTTGACGCAACTGGTTGTCCGGTTGAAGTAGGGGATGACGAAGATACGCCAGTTGTTCTGGATGCAGACAAAGACGGAGTTCCGGATGCGACTGATCGATGTGCGAATACACCAGCGGGGACAGAAGTTGATGCAACGGGATGTGCAGTGGTGACTGGTGATGAAGATAGTGGCGACACGACCACACCAGTAGTCCCTCGCAATAACGCTACGCGTTAGTTATTTAACTTGCGCCGAGGTAAAGCATTATGGGCCAGAACCAGCGTTCGCCGCACGGGACGAGCAACAAGGTTTCCAAAGCTCGCACCGGCTGCGATAGCAAGCGCTAACACTAAGGCGTTTAGCAAGATCAGTACACCAGAGTCGAGTGAAGCTCCGGCTTTATCTGCGCCAATAATAAGTACCATGAGTCCATTGAAAAGTGACAGCCCAGGAACTAATGAAATAATACCGGCGGTAATCATTGTTGATGCCGGAGTTCGCAGCCAGCGCGCAAGCAGTGCTGCTGCAGCGCCAATGGCTGCGGCAGCGATAAAACTACCAACAATCGGTGTAAAAATGGGCGCAGTTAAACTATAGATGGCCCAACCGCCTGCGCCAACGAGTCCGGCAAGGACGATGCCACTAATGCGAGTGTTAACACTCAGTGCATAGCCGGCTGCGATCGCGATAGCACCCACATATTGCCAGCCGACAGTGTCGAATAGCGAACCTCGGTTGGCGTTGATGGTCATGTTGACCCCCAAGTTTTTCGCAACATATAACCCCACTGCAACACCGACTATAATGCCAGCCGTTAGCATCACAACGCGCAGGATTCGAGCGTTGGCGGTAATGTAATATTCATCGATCGCATCTTCGACGGCGCTGACGATAGCGAGTCCCGCCACCAACATGACAATCCCACCAATAATAATAAGGTTTGGGTCGAGTCCCTGAAGGTATGTCACCCCGTGGTTACCGAGCCATGTCAGCAGCGCTGCGACCAGTGTCACGATAGCTGCGGCGATAACTTGGATGAAGAAAGCAGGCATACGTAGCTTTGCAAGAAAAATCAGCATGTACGAAATAAAACCACTGACGAGAAACGACAGGAAAATAATCAGCGGCGAACCAGACAGGAGTGCACCAATTCCAGCACCAATCGCGGCGCTGCCGGCATTTAACGCCCACTGTGGATATTTTTTCGGGTTCTGGAGTAGTTTTTCTAGGCGGTCTTCGGCGGCATCAAGCGATAGCTTACCCTCGTGAATTTCATTAACGACGTCTTCGATGTCCTGAATCAGGGCGCTGTTTACTTCGCGGGCATGAACAGATCGAATTAGTGTTAGTGGTTCGCGTTCGTTTCCGCGGTCCTGTGAAAACATAAGGACGGTGGCGATAATTTCAATCGAAACTTTTCGTTCGCAGTACCGGTCGGTGATGCTCAGACAGATATCGGTAACGTCACTTGCGGCAACCCCCATTGCAATGAGGTAGTCGGCTACGGTCATCGAAAGCCGCAGTGCGCGCATATTTGGGGTAATCATTTCGCCGAAACGCTCGGCGATTACTTCTTTCGCCTCGTCGTTAGGAAGTATGACTTTTCTAAAGAAGGTGTCCATGTTGGAAAGAAGACTCATAGGATCGATTATAACACTAGTGGTTCCATCTCTTACGGTTCGTGGTCGTGATTCGGTGGATGTTATTTTGTTATACTAATCCCATGAATCAAGTTCACGGCGCAATCTCGCACGCTCATAATCCCGAACGCAAGGATTATTTGTTTCGGGTATCGTTGAAGTCGGTTATTTTTAACGAGGCGGGTGAGGTACTCGTCGTGAAAGAAACTGGCCGTGATTGGTGGGATCTGCCGGGTGGTGGTATTGACCACGGTGAGTCGGTTAAAGAAGGGCTGGCTCGAGAACTTCGCGAAGAGGTGTCTCTGACGGGTGATTTCGAGTTTAGAGCAATTTTGACAGAGGATCCGCATTATCTGGCCGGGCTTAATCTGTATCAGATGAGGATAACATTTTTGGTACAGCCAGAAGTGGTGGTATTTGCACCTGGTGATGATGGCGACGAAGTGATGTTTGTTGATCCATTTAGTTTTAAAGATTCTGAAGTCTTCACCGAGAGAAGGATTTACGACTACAGCCAGTTAGCCCACCCCGAAACCTTACAGAACTGATATAGTGGAGCAATGACGAAAACGAAGACACCGCTCAAAGTACCGCAGCAAAAGAAATCCAATGGACGCTACGAAGGCACCAACTATAGGTACAGTGATAAATTTATCAGTAGGGTTACTGGCTGGCTAATCGCGGCAATGTTTATTCTGCCCGCAATTGGATTCGGTCTTGGTGCGCTTGGTGATACGATATTTGACTATGGCGACATTCCCGATTGGTATACGATTACCGCTATCTCGTTGGCGCTCGGTGGAATTATCGTGCCGCTGGCTGTCAGTGCTTGGCTGGGTGCAACTGCATTAAATAAATACGCCGGTCCAGTAGGGCTACTATTTGTCTTTGGTATCTGTGCAGTTTCTGCGGGCGACTTTACCAACAACCAGGTGCTATGGGTTTGGATTGGCATTGGCTCGATAGTACTTTCAGGGCTATTATTCTTTTATATCGGATTTCAGGCGAAGGTGCCGATGTGGTTGCAGCTACCAATACTCAACTCGCCGCGACTCTATATTTCAAAGCCCGAGAAAAAAACAAGCAAACGTACTTCCAAGAAGTAGCAGGGCGGAGTCTTTCGTTATAACTTAATGGGTGGGTGAAAGATTGACCACCTCTGGTATAATAGCGATATGGCAACAATGAAAGAATTCCGCGACGAGCGAATCAGGAAACTAGAAAAGCTTCAAAGCTTGGGATATAACGCGTATCCAGCAAAAGCCAACCGAACTGTAATGACCAATGATATTTTGGCCGATTTTGATGCGTTCGATGGCAAAACAGAAACAGTCTTTGGGCGAATTAAATCTATTAGAAAATTTGGTAAAATTGCCTTTATTGTTATCCGAGACTTCTCAGGTGCGATGCAACTGTTCTTGCAGGATCAACGCTTGGCCGCATCGGATCCAGCAAATGGCTTTGTTGGTATCGGCGATCTCAACCTGCTCGACACGGGCGACTTTGTTGAAGCAACTGGAAAAGTCATCAAGACTAAAACTGGCGAGACATCACTTGAACTTACCGAACTACGATTGATCACTAAGGCGCTTCGACCAATGCCCCTTGACCATGAAAGCTTTACCGACAAAGAAGAGCGTCTGCGTCGACGATATGTTGATATGAACGTCAACCTAGAGGTTCGTGATCGTTTTGTTCGTCGATCTCATTTTTGGCAGGCAACCCGAAACTTCTTGATCTCGAAGGACTTCATTGAAATTAATAACAATGTCCTAGAAGCAACCGCCGGTGGTGCCGATGCAAATCCTTTTGTGACGCACATGGACGCGCTGGATCAAGATTTTTTCCTGCGTATTAGCCACGAATTGCCACTGAAGCGACTACTGGTTGCGGGCTTTGAAAAAGTGTTTGAAATTGGTCCAAGATTCCGTAACGAGAACTATAGCGACGAACACCTTCCCGAGCACAACGCGATGGAATGGTACTGGGCCGCTGCTGACTGGGAAATGGGTATGGAACTGACCGAAGAGATGATTCGCTATATCGCCGATAACACCTGGGGCACTCGACAATTTACACTTGCCGACGGACAACAGGTTGATTTTGGAAAAGATGGCGAGCATTTCGGCCGAATTAGCTTCCTGGAAGTTTTAAAAACTCAGTACGGTATCGACGTGTTTGAGTCTTCGATGGAAGACATTCAAAACAAGCTAAAAGAAGAAAAGCTGGAAGTTGAAAAAAGCGATAATCGCATTCGTAGTCTTGATAAGCTATGGAAAAAGTACCGCAAAACAATTTCCGGTCCAGTCTTCTTGATTGATATTCCGGTCTTTATGCAACCGCTTGCAAAGACAAACCGTAATGACCCGCGTTTGACTGAGCAATTCAACCTTGTCTTTGGTGGAAGCGAAATGTGTAAGGCTTTTAGTGAATTAAATGATCCAATCGATCAACTGAACCGCTTTGCCGACCAACAAAAACTACGCGATGCTGGTGATGACGAAGCGCAAATGCTGGACATCGATTTTGTTGAAGCACTGGAATACGGCATGCCACCTGCCTGTGGTCTCGGCTATAGTGAACGAATTTTCTGGAGCCTCGAGGGCGTCTCGGCACGCGAAGGCACTCCGTTCCCTCAGTTAAAAACTGAAGTTGACGAAACAACCAAGTCTATCTACGAAAATATCGACTTTAGTCGCTCTTAATTCGAAGGGCGCTTGATAGCAGTTCGCGGTATAATAAGCGTATGAACACAACACGAATGATTATCGACGTACGCGAACCGTTTGAATATCAAGCGGATCACGTCGAAGGTGCAGTCAATATCCCTCCAATGGAGTTGATGGCTGGTCCATCCGTGTTGAATGACGTCGATAAAGATACTGAAATAATCTTGTATTGCAAAACCGGCAGCCGTTCTAACGTCGCCGCTCAGCTACTACAACAGATGGGATTCACGAATCTTGTTAACGGCATCAGCGCCGGACATGTTCGCAAAAAATACCCGCATGAATGATACCCGCATCAATCTTTCGACGATTACTGGGCGCATCAATGCGACCGCGCTTGCACTGCTTGACGCATCCCCAGAAGGGTTGCGTTGGACAGATTTGCTGTCAAAAATTAAAGCATCAGACCCTACGCTACACCCCAAAACAATTAATGGCTGCGTTTGGAAACTTGTCGAAAAATTCCCCGATAAAGTCCACAAACCCTCAAAGGGTCTTTTCCAATTGCTAAAATACCAGTCTACCCATCAAGTACAGGCGCCGCATGGCTCAAAATAAAACCGTACCGACAGATGTAACGCTTGAAGATTTTTTGGGATCTATTTCCCGGCCCCGTCGAGCTGAAGCGGAACAGATTATTGAAGTCATGCGCAAGATTACCGGCCAAGATCCGACGATGTGGGGCCCCAGTATCATTGGCTTTGGTCAAAGGCATTATATATACAACACCGGCAGAGAAGGTGATGTGCCCGCGCTGGGATTTAGCCCCCGTAAAAGAGCTATCACATTGTACTTCATGGAGGGATTTGATCGTTACACCGAAGAGCTACGCGCACTAGGCAAGCATACAATTTCCGTGTCATGTTTGTACGTGAATAAGCTTGCGGATATCGATATGGGTATCTTGGGGGTGATGCTGGAAAAATCACACAAATTACTTGAAATCGACGCGCCAAAACCAGACACTGTCGATGCTTACACTGCGAGTATTCCCACCGCAGCGCAGCCCGCCTTCTTGCGGCTGAGGGAATTGGTTCGCGAACAGCTACCCGACGCAAAAGAGGTGCTAAGTTATGGCATTGTCGGGTACAAGATAGATGATAAACGTGCGCGGGTATATATTTCTGGCTGGAAAGACCATGTGGCGATGTACCCAGTTCCTAAAAGCGAACGATTGCAGTCCGAACTGCGGCCATACATCAAGGGAAAAGGAACGGTCTGGTTCTCACTTGATGTACCGTTACCTGTGCGCCTCATCCAAGAATCTGTTGCGGACTTGACTTCGTGATGATATTTTTGCGGGAGCGCTAACGCTATGTCGGACGTCATTATTGTCTTGGGCCGCGGGATAAAAGAGGATGGTTCGCTGCCACCTGATCCTCGTTCCCGTGTTGAAAAAGCCGCCGAGCTGTACCGGAAGGGTATTGCTCCTTTGATTATCATGTCTGGTGCATGGACGTATCATTTTGCGATACAACCAAAATGGTCTGAAGCAACAGCGATGAAAAAATATGCCGTCGAGCTGGGTGTGCCTGCTGGCGCGATCATCGAAGAGTCGAAATCGATGGATACAATCGGCAATGTTTATTTCACAAAAAAGCAGATCGGTGAACTTGGTAGAGCGAGTGAACAAGGGGAAATTAAGAATATTACAGTGGTGGCCTCCGATGACCACATGCCACGTGTCCGCTATTTGTTTGAAAAGATTTATGGTCCAGCCTATCGACTGGATTTTGTGGTCAGTGACCGTGTTATCGACGATGCCTCATATGTCAAAGAGTTGCAGCACGAACGAAATTCGATGGCGATTACGCACCAGTGGCTTGATGTAATGACGGCTGGTGACGACGCTACGGTATTTGCCCTTATGGTGACTAGACACCCTGCGTATATGTTACAAAAGGTGAGTTACGCACAAGACGTCGCAAAAGATGTCGATCTCCACCCCGATGCGCCCTAAGACACCTGCCTTACAGCGCGCTTTAACCTAGTTGGCATACAATTATAGGCGAAGAGTAATCTATCGAAGGAGACGCATGATCTTAAACGAGACAACGATTCAGCACCTATTACACACACAAACTCCAGGCATAAAGCTAAGTCTCTACCAGCCGACACACCCTGCAAGTTCTGGGCAAACGGTCAAAGAAGATGTCATTCGTTTTAAAAATATAATACAGGCTGTACGGTCCGACGCTCTGTACGACGAAGTGGCTTTTGGCGATACGATGCGTTCGCTGGAAGCGCTGATGGATGACGTCGACTTCTGGAAATACCGAACAGTTGGACTGGCGATATTTGCCGATAAGGATGGCCTCGAGACGGTTTCGCTGAGCTACGATGTCACCGAAGCGTATTACCTGGAAGAGCAGTATCAAGTCAGCCCACTCGTGCTGATGCATAGTCTTGGTACGGAGTATTACATCCTTGATATTAACCATACACGGCCACGCTTGCTGAAGGGCTCACCGCTTTCTTGTCGGGAGCTGACGGTTGCTGGTATGCCGGCGTCTTTTGATGAAACATTTGAAAATGTTGAGTATAACACCGAGTTGCAGCATCAATCTGGTGGCGTGGGGACCTTCCATGGTCATGATGACCAGGCGGCGCTGCGAGATAACACACTGCGCTACTATCGCATGATTGCTGCGGCAGTCGATGCGTATGTCGCGCATCATAGTGAGCCGCTGTTGCTGGTAGGAGTCGAGAACCGTGTTGGCTCGATGCGACATTTTCTTTCATATCCGCATGTTCTTGCTGAGTATGTTGAAGGGAATGGTAAGGCAATGAACGAGCAGGCGCTTCACGATGTGGCGACGCCAGTTATTGAACAGTACAGCGCCATGCGACGCCAGGAGTTGATAAAGGCGTATGAAAAAAGTAGCCCAGCGCGGATCGCGATAGGTGCTGAGGAGATCGGTGCGGTGGCGGCGGAGCAACGCGTGGCGACTCTTTTGGTGCCAAGTTACCGTCGAACGGCCGATACGATTCGTGGTGGCTACGACGCCTCTATTGTGGTGCAGCTACCAGCTCATCAACCCGTGTATGAATCGCTTGTCCGAGAAGTCTTGGCGCAGGGCGGTGAGGTCGTCGCGATTGCGGTTGATGCTTTCGACGACGAAATGGTTCGAGCGATGTGCCGTTTTTAAGAACGATCGTCGTTTGACCCTTTGGTGTTATGACTGTACGATAGGTACTAGTTACTAACGAAATCGACACGGAGAAACAGTATGAGTTCATCAGAAGTTCCAGACAAAAACGGCCGCTACGCAAACAGATACCGCATGACAGATGAGTTCATCAAAAAGACGACGAACCGACTGATCATCCTTCTTTTCGCAGGACTCACTCTCGGGCTTGTTCTTGGCATCGCAGGCTCTTCGATTTTCGATAACGAAATGCCCCTTTGGTACCTGATTATAACAATCGCCGTCGCTGCTAGTGGATTGATTATTCCGTTGTATGTCAGCGCATGGCTAGGTGGACAAGCGATTCGCCGCGGTGGTGGTTTCGTTGGACTCCTACTTATTACGGGAGGCGGTCTACTAGCTACTGGCTACAGTATTGAGAATGCGATGCTTTTCTGGGTTGGTATCGGCGTCACTGCTTTGGCGACCTTGTTGTTTATCTATATCGGCGTTCAAGCAAAAGTGCCAATGTGGCTGCAATTGCCAATCTTGAATTCACCTCGTCTTTATGTTCGCAACAAGCCAGCCAGCAAGAACGAGCCAAAAAAATAATCAGCGTAGTGTCCTTTTGACCTGTTATCATATATCGCTTATACTTAATGATAATGTGGGCAAAAAATAAACAAACATCCGGTTTTACGATCGTTGAACTGTTGATCGTTATCGTCGTGATTGGAATCTTGGCAGCTATTACGATCGTCTCCTTTAACGGAGTTCAAAACAAAGCAAACGATGCAGCGATTCAGACAGACTTTGCCACTATTGCCAAAAAACTTGAAGTCTACAAGACGACCGTTAGCGTTTCGAGCCAGTACCCACCCCGCTTAACAACAACTGATCTGGGGGTTTCCGTCTCAAGAACTGCCTATGGCAACAACTACATGCAAACAGGTAACGTCAATGGTTATAATCTATTATATTGTGTTGGAGTTAATGCCGACGCGTATGCCGTGGTCGCGCGGAGTCGTTCGGGTAAGACATTTGTGATTACGAATACCAAGCCGCTGTACGAAAGTACTACTGTTCTGACAACTGCAGGAGTGCAATGTCCTGCTGAGGGGATTGGTGCCGGCTACTCTGCAATATGGGGCTTCACCGAAGCCTCTGGCTGGACAAGTCCTCTGTAAATTCGTATACTTATACAGATATTTCGATAGCTATATCGAAACACTTACACTATATAAGTCCCCAGGAGCCCTATGCGACGTTCAATTTTTGCTGCCCAGAAAAACCAACAAACCACCCCAAAACCAACCGACTTAGAAGGTATCGACCCACAAACATACGCCCGGCGCTGGTGGATATTGGTTGCGCTATGTGTGACGTTGTTGGGTGTGATGCTGGCAAATAGTAGCCTGAATATGGCGTTACCGTTAATGGCGACTGATTTGAAACTTGGACAACTTGAAATGACCTGGATTGTGAATGTCTACACCTTGGTCTTCGCAAGTCTGTTGTTTTTGGCGGGTGCCATCGGTGATCGTTATGGTCGAAAACTGGCAATGCAAATTGGGCTTGCAATTTTTACCGCTGGGTCACTGTACGCTGGTTTTTTTGCCCAAACAGGTACTGAGCTGATTGTTGCTCGTGTCATTATGGGTATCGGTGGTGCTTTCGTCATGCCAACAACACTGTCAATTATTAACAATACCTTCCCGAAAAAAGAACGGGCTCGTGCGGTTGCGATATGGGGTGCAGTCGCCGGAGTGGGTATGATGATTGGCTCGATTGTTAGCGGTATCTTGTTGGAACATTTCACTTGGCACTCACTGTTTTACTTCAGCGCAATTATTGCAGTCATCGGCTTGATCGCCAATCAATGGCTGACGCACGAATCGCGTGATGAAAAGGAATCTGACGTTGACTGGCTAGGTGGAACATTGGCAGCACTCGGTATTTTTGGGATCGTCTACGGTGTTACCGAAGCGCCGTCACAGGGGCTAGGGGACACGGCTGTGCTGATTTCATTAATTGGCGGGTTTATTGCAATCGTCTTGTTTGTATTCTGGCAGCTGCGTACCGCGTCACCAACGCTTGATATGAAATTATTCAAGAACCGCGCCTTCTCGATTTCGAGCCTGACGCTGACACTAACATTTCTTGCAATGTCGGGTGTTTTCTTTTCGATGAGTCAGCTGATGCAACTCATCCTTGGCTTTAGCGCCCTAGAATCGTCACTGGCGATTATCCCGTTGATGCTGCCGATGATGTTCTTGTCACCATTTATTCCGACCATTGTAAAGAAGTTTGGCGCAAGGATGGTCATCACCGTTGGCTTGCTGTTGACGGCCATCGCCTTTGTGGCGATGTCTACCTGGACGCAGGACATGACCTACTGGCACCTGTTCTTTGTCATGCTAGTGATGATGCTGGGGATTTCAGCCGCAATGACGCCGGGAACGAATATTCTGATGGCATCGGTGCCACGTAACCGATCGGGTATGGGATCAGCGATGAACGATACGACACGCGAACTTGGTGGTGCGTTGGGTGTGGCGGTACTTGGTGCGGTACTTAGCGCTGTCTACGAGAAGAACATTGCTGAGACGGCCAGTGCATTTACGGGTGCTGCAAAAGAGGGGCTCGAGAGTTCGCTGGCGGTCGCCTTGAATATCGCCGGTCAGCTTGGACCAATGGCAGATAGCGTTGCCATGGCCGCAAAAACAGCCTGGATGGATGGTCTTTCGATGGCCTCACTCGTGGCGGCTGCGATTATTTTTGTCTGTGCCATGATTGCCTATTTTGGTCTCCCGAAACACCAAGACAAAGAGAGCGATACGCTTTAGTTTATTAGTAGTTATTTACAACAATGTCTGGTACTATTACCATAGACATTATAAAAAGTGAGATACTGTATCTCTTCGATAATACTCAACAAAGGTAGCCATGGAAAAGATCAACAACGGAACACTAACAGGAATACTACTCTTAGCGCTTTTTGCTGTCACGACCGTCATCGTCGGGTTCGCGAGCCCTTCGGCGCACGCAGCTCAGGCAACCGTCAACCTCGGTTCGGCGTCACCTTTCGCCATTCTTTCTGGTACGCCGAATATTACCGACGCCGGAAACGCTTCGGTTATCAACGGTAACGTTGGACTCGCCCCTGCAACTGGTGCGGGTATCGGTCTTTTTTGTAATCAAGTAACGGGGACAATTTACTCTGTTGATGCAACCGGCCCACTACCTTGCCGTGTCACGAATGGCCCATTGATGGTAAATGCCAAGAATAACTTGACGGCTGCGTACACCGATGCAGCTGGACGCACTCCTTTGACGACAGTTGCTACCGAACTTTCTGGTCAAAGCCTTGTTGCTGGCGTTTATGACTCAGCGTCGACAACATTCGAACTAAGTGCTGGAGCTCCACTGATTCTTGATGGACAAAACGACCCATCGTCTGTCTTTATTTTCCAAGCACCCTTTAGCGGCGATGGCCTAACTATTGGTAACGGCAGCGTTGTGTCACTTGTTAACGGTGCACAAGCGTGTAACGTATTCTGGCGAGTTGATAGTGCCTCTATCGGTACGACCGCAACGTTCGTTGGAAATATTCTTGCATTAAACTCAATCACTGCTGCAAACGGTGCAACCATAGAAGGTCGCCTTCTGGCTCGTAACGGCAACATTACCCTCGATACGAACACCATCACCCGATCAGTCTGTGCCGGTAACGACACCGAATACAACGCCGGTGGTCCAATCGTCATCCCTGGCCTACCTAACACTGGTCGTATCATTGCCGATAACTTCTTGTGGATTGCGATCCCTGCATTCGTCATCATTGCTGCACTAACTGCTGCTATCGTTGCTCGTAAAAAACAACTTATCTAAAAAGTTACCTCATGAAAAAAAAGCGTCACAACGCAACACCGACAAAGACGATACGGAATACATTCTTTTTCGTAGGTATTCCGCTCGTATCATTATGCGCAACTTTCATACTACTGTATGTCGCTACCCCTGTGCGCTATCAAGCACCCGCGCCCGCACTGGTAGTGCCAGCTGTGAAGACGAAACAGGCGCAGCCCATACAGGTGCTCCAAGAGCCTGTGACGCTAGAGATTAAAAGTATTGGTGTTGATGCCAAAATCAACCCCGTGGGACTAACGGTTGATGGTGATATGGCGATCGAGGAGAATGCACAGGAGCTAGCGTGGTTCAAACCTGGTCAGAAGCCTGGTGAAACGGGGAGTGCTGTTATTGCTGGCCACTACGGCTGGAAAGATGGTGTCCCTTCGGTATTTAATGATTTGAATATATTAAAAGTCGGCGCGGTGGTATCGACGTATGATGCCAAGGGCGGTGTGCGGAATTTTGCCGTCACAGCGATTCGTATGTACAACCCCGATGACGATGCGACACAGGTCTTTGTTTCGACTGACGGAAAGGCGCACCTGAACCTGATTACCTGCCAAGGATCGTGGAACAACACCGAGCAGACCTATTCAGAGCGGCTCGTCGTTTTCACAGATGAAATAAAGGACTAAGACGGCCTGGCGACAAGCTTGTATACAAGACGTCTGAACAGAGATATACTCAAGCATAAGGATTATAGATGATAGCGTATTATATTAGTCATTCAGCCCGCGAGGGACTTCACCATGTGCTGACACCACCATTAACGGATGCGTGGGTGTATGGCCGTGACGTTACGGCGGCTGAAACCGAAAAATTAGCCCAGCACTATGGGCTTGATAATAGTATCGTCAGCGACATACATGACAAACATGAATTGCCTCGCCTTGAATACGGCGGTGGGACGATGTACATGTTTGTTCGTACTGCCGACCAAAACTCATTAGGCGAAGTAAAAACAGCGCCACTATTGGTTGTGGTGACCGGCAAGCAATTCTTTACACTTTCGCCCCAGTCGTACCTCAACCCCGAAGACATTATTCCAAAGCTCGATCAGCTGAAAACGGCCGACGGGAGTGTACTATTGTTGCTGACACTGAATTCACTGCTGATTTCATACGAGCGCCTCATTCGTCAGACGGCTCAGGCAATTGATGGGATCGGCCACCGACTTCGCTCACATGAGGTTGAGAACAAGGATTTCTTGAAATTTATTACGATTGACGAGAACCTCAACACCTACCAAACGAACTTGTCGGCAACACTGGTGGTGTTGGAGCGCCTGAAAGACAACAAGCACAACATCTTCGGCGTACGCCAGCTTGAGGTGATCGACGATATGGTGTTACATATCCGCCAGATGCTGGTATCGGTCTCAAGCTATAGCCAAAGCGTGGTGAGTATCCGTAGTACCTACACGACAATTGCAAACAATAACCTAAACCAACGTATCAAGACGTTAACCGTGCTGACGATCTTGATCACACTCCCTAATGTCATATTTGGAATGTATGGAATGAATGTATCGCTACCGTATATGGAGCAATTGTGGGTCTACCCGGCAATTATTATTTTCACGCTGCTACTGGTAATGGTGGTGTATATCTTGGTCAGGCGTAAAAAACTTTTATAGTACGTGTCGGCACTTAAGCTGCGCGGTCTATTTCGTGAAGCACGACTCTACCTCTCGATACCGAGAGGATTTTATTGTCCTTTAACTTTTTCAGTTCGCGGCTGACTGTTTCTCGGGCGAGGCCGGTGTGCTCTGCTAGCTCTGACTCGGTGATAGTGACGACAATGCCATTATCTGAAGAAATGCCAAAGCGTTCGGCTTGAACGGTGAGTTCATATAAAAGACGTGAGCTTGCGTTAGCACCAAGTAGCATCTCGAGTCGCCCAGTCAAACCATCAAGACCCCTATAGAGGCGCTGTAGGAGCTCGTAGGTCACGTCTGGATTGGCTAACAGGAACTCACGCACGCTATCGGCCGGTGCTTGCCGCACAACTGACTGTGCGCCGGCTTCGAAGTGATACCTATTAGGTGTGTGATTGACCGCGGCGGAAGAGGGGAAGAACGACCCAGGTTTGTAAGTGTTGATGATTGTTTTTGTTCCACTCTCAGAAATGGCGTACTCAACGACAAGTCCTTCGACCAAATAGGTAATGGGTGGAGGAAGTGCGCTGCGGGCATGGAGTAGCTGCGCGCCTTTTGTGAAGGTCGTTGGCTTGTACGAAGAGAAAAATAGTGCGGTTGTTGTTGCTGGTGTTGGCATAGTATCTATGTGACAAAGGTCACGGAAAAATTAGTGTCTATAGAGTATTATGCTCCTAGATGATAAAACAGTCCACACGTATCCGTCTGCCTATTACGGCCATTATACTGCTGCTATGTGCCCTGCTTGGGTTTGTGGCATCTTTTGTGCTGACATACGATAAAATTGCATTACTCAAAGACCCCGAAACGGCAATCAGCTGTAACATTAACCCAATTATCAGCTGTACGTCCGCCATGTCGTCGGCCCCGTCAGAGATACTGGGGATTCCGAATAGTTTGTTTGGCCTGATTGCCTACACGGCGCTTATTGCGGTGACGGCGTTATTGCTGCTGGGCAATAAGCTCAACGCTGCGACCTGGAAACTTATCTTGGCCGTTGGGGTTTTAGGGACATTGTTTGTCCATTACTTAATTATTCAGAGCCTATTTTTCTTACATATAATTTGCCCATGGTGTTTTGCGCTGTGGATAGCGACACCAATTATGCTGGCATGTTTAGTGCGCTTATTCAGCAAGACCGATCATGCGACGCGTTTGAGTGGACGCAAGGCGAGCATGCTTGCGATGATTAATACGTACACGACACCGGCATTGGTGCTCTGGTATACCTCGCTCGCTGTTGCTATATTGCTACTATTCTGGGATTTCTGGGCGAGTCTACTGGCGTGAACGTCACAGTTAGTCGGTTGACGGGATTTTTGTATACAGCGGCAGCCAAGCCGTTACTTTTCTTGCTGTCACCGGATACTGCTCATAGTATGTTGATAAGCGTTGGTCGTCAGATCCAAAAAGTAGCAGCCATACGTTGGTTGCTACGGGCTGCATGGGCATACGAAAACGACGCGGTGTTGGCACAGACGCATAACGGTGTTCATTTCAAAAATCCAGTCGGTCTTTCGGCAGGGTTCGATAAAAATATCCAGCTTCCACCAATACTCAAGGCGATTGGCTTTGGGTTTGCAGAGACAGGATCGATTACGGCCAAGCCTACTATCGGTAATGCTCGACCTTGGTTTCAACGGCTGATTCACACTCAGTCATTGATTGTGCATGCTGGGCTTGCCAATCAAGGGGTTGTGGCTATTATGTCCCGTCTTGCCGCCTATCCGGCAAAGACGTTCGATGATTTCGTACTGAACGTCTCGATTGCCTATACGAACGATCGAACGATTAAAAATGATTCGCAGTGTATCGATGATTATATTATTTCTGCGCGTCAAGTTAAAAAAAACAAACGCGCCTCGATGATTACTTTGAATATTTCGTGCCCCAATACCTATGGTGGTGAGCCGTTTACGAACCCAGAGAAACTTGACCAGTTGTTGTCGCGCATTGACGAGTTGAAACTATCCGAACCTGTCTTTTTGAAAATGCCAAGCGACCTCGAATGGAATGAATTCGATACAATGCTCCGCGTCGCCAGTCGACACGACGTCGCCGGTGTCACTATCTGCAACCTCACAAAATCACGTGACTTGGTTGATCCGCGCGACACAACAAAAGAGCTGATAAGGGGTGGACTCAGCGGTGTTCCGGTTCGTAACCTCAGTAATGAATTGATTAAACAGACTTACGCCCACTATGGCCAACGCTTTACGATCATTGGTGTCGGTGGGGTCTTTACGGCGGCCGATGCATATACAAAGATCAAGCTCGGTGCTAGTCTTGTCGAGTTGATTACGGGTATGATATTTTTTGGACCACAACGAATCGGCCAAATTAATAGAGAGCTTGCGCAGCTTGTGCAAAACGATGGCTACCGATCGATACACGACGCAATTGGTGCTGAAAACAAATAAGCTAGGGCGGAGCGCTGAAGTTTGCTATACTGTGTATAGTAAAAAGAAAGAGCCCGTATATGGAACTAGGTGTATTTAGCTTCGGTGATGTCCAGCGCAAGAATGGAAAGCTTGGCCCAACCCACGAATCAGTGACGAATTTATTAGAAGCGATTCAGCTGGCCGATAAGGTCGGTCTAGACGTTTTTGGGATAGGTGAGCACCATACGGAATATTTCCCAGCATCGTCACCGGCGACAATCATTGCCGCCGCTGCCGCAACAACGAAGAATATTAAGTTGACGAGTGCCGTTACGGTGCTGAGTACAGATGACCCTGTCCGTGTCTATCAGCAATTTGCGACAGCTGACATTATCTCTGGTGGGCGTGTTGAGATCATGGCTGGCCGTGGTTCTTCGACGGAATCATTTCCGCTGTTTGGCCACAACCTACGTGATTACGATGATCTATATGCTGAGAAACTAGACCTGTTACTACAAATCAATGCCAGTAAAGATGGAAAAATAACATGGGGGGGTGACTTCCGTGCGGCTCTTGATGATGTCGAAATTGTACCTCGCCCACCTGTACCTTTGAATATCTGGCTTGCGACCGGTGGCAACCCCGAGTCGTCTATTCGAGCGGCCTCGCTGGGTATGCCGATTACTTATGCGATTATTGGTGGACATGTTTCACGCTTTGCGCCACTAGTTGACTTGTATCACCAGGCTGCCGCGCAGTACAAAGTTCCTGGTGCAGACCACCGGGTTGCTATTGCGACACCCGGATTCATTGCCGAAGACGCGAAGGATGCCAAGGATACTTTTTGGAAATCGTGGAGCTGGACAATGACAACATTAGGGAAAGTGCGTGGTTTCGCCGCACCCACACGTGAACACTATGATGCTGAATCTGGCGTCGATGGTGCGCTGTTTGCTGGCAGTCCAGAAGAGATTGCCGAACGGATAATCGCGCTTCACAAAAAGATCGGACATAGTCGCCATATATTCCAGATGGACACTGGTCAGTTGCCGCATGATAAATTCTTGAAGGCGATCGAGCTTTTAGGTACAAAGGTAGCGCCAATTGTGCGTGAAGCTTTGAAAAATGAAACATAAACCAACTATTGGTATTATCGGTGCTGGCCGCCTCGGTACGGCAATTGCAAAGCAAAGTCTGAAGGCCGGCTACGGTGTTCAGATTGCGAATTCCCGAGGACCCGAGAGCCTGGGTTTGATCATAAATGTACTCTTGCCCGGAGTGCGGCCGGCACTTGTTGATGAGGTGGTGAAATCAAGCGACATTATTGTGCTGGCAATTCCACTCAACCAATATGTCACACTACAGCCGGAACTATTTGCTGACAAGATCGTGATAGACGCCATGAATTATTGGCCACCAACTGAAGGTGATATTCCGGAGTTCATGGATGAGGCGGTGACCTCAAGTGAGTATATTCAAGCATACTTAAAAGGCTCAAAGGTAGTGAAGACACTTAACCACACGGCGTATCACGAACTCGAGCAACATAGTTTGCCGTCATCAGACCCAAAAAGGCGGGCGATTGCGCTAGTTGGTGATGACGCTGAGGCTAAAGTAACAGTCGCGGCTTTAATCGACGCTATTGGGTTTGAGCCAGTTGATTTGGGTGTGTTGTCGCAAGGACATCGATTGCAACCGGATACACCCCTGTTTAATGCGCGCCTTACTGCCGCTGAAATCATAACGCATTAATATTATCACGCACATTTGCTAAAAATCCTGTAAAATGGTTATGATATGAAACTCACTACCTTAAACCTCCAGGGATTTAATGATTGGCTGCACCGCGAGCCAGAAATAATCGACTACTTAAAAGCGACTGATCCAGACGTTATTCTTTTTCAAGAAGTTGTCTTTCTTCCTGCCATTTCGGCCTTTAACCAAGTGCAGCTTTTGAATAAAAAGCTAAACTATCCCTTCGAACACAGCGCTGTGACGCGACTACAACCCAGTCACGAATACGAAACCTTCCGTGAAGGCCTGGCTGTTCTGAGCAAACACCCGATCCTTCGGACGGATACGATTGTTCTAAAAAAAGAGCAAGGCGACGAGCATAATCGCATCGTGCAACTCATTGATGTCCTCATCAAAGGCCACGTCGTCAAGCTCGCCAATGTTCACTTCTCGTTAACTGACTTTACTGATTACGCAACCGCTCATTTAGTCGAGACGCTGGGTATTATTGCCGGTCACGACGAAGAACGTATTATTGCCGGCGACTTTAATATCGACCACCTCGAGACACTGTCTGCTATCTGGCAGGATCGTTACGAGGCATCGACGAAGATTCCCTACATCTCGTATCCATCACAAAATAAACGCAATGATTATGTGCTTGTTCCTAAATCCTACGAATTTATCGACATATCAACGTCCAGTGACAAGCTGTCAGATCACCGTGCGGTGACCGTTAGAGTGCAACTTTCGCCGCGTGTCGCCCAGCCTGAGCAGTTCGATCTTACCTCTGTGAGTGTGTAGTCCTGCACGCGTCGGCTGTATAATAGAAGGATAATGTTTAGCTACCCTGTAGTATTTGTTGATATTGAAACGACTGGCGGAAGCTATCGAAATAGTCGTATCTTGGAGGTAGCGGCGATTCGCTACGAAAACGGGGTTATCACCGATGAATTCAGTTCACTCATTAACCCCGAAACCTACATACCGGCAAGTATCACGTCGCTTACCGGTATCCGCGAGACCGATATTGTTGACGCACCGGTTTTTGCCGATATCGCTGATCGTTTCGCAGAAATTATGAGTGGTGCGGTATTTATTGCGCATAATGTCCGGTTTGACTATTCTTTCATTAAGAACGAATTTGCGATGATAGGGGTGACGTTTCATCCACGGCTACTCTGTACAGTCCGTTTGTCGCGTAGTTTGTACAAAATGGAGAAGGGTCATAGTCTGGCCGTCTTGATTGCACGCCACGACATTCCATTTACCAATCGGCATCGTGCGCTGGATGATGCGCGCGCAATTTTATACTTTTCACAGCTGGCTTTCGAGCAACATGGCGCCGACGCTTTTTTGGCCGCCGTGCAGCACCAGCTAAAATCCCAATCTTTGCCACCACACCTCGATAGTAAGGAGTTGGAGTCTATCGAAAATGTACCGGGAGTGTATATATTCAAGGACGAAATGCAGCAACCTGTCTACGTTGGTAAAAGTATTACACTTAAAAAACGAGTTATGTCACACTTTCAAGACGTCAGCAGTAAGGAGCTGAAAATCAGTCAAAGTGTCCATCATGTCGAAACAATTCCCACCGGTAGTGAACTGGCTGCGTTGATCCTCGAATCTAAATTAGTCAAAGAGCTGATGCCACTCTACAACCATCAGCTGCGTCGGGTCTCATCGTACGCGCTGTTTATCAAGAGTCATGATGGAGCCTATGCGACAATTCAGATCAAGCAGGGGATTGTCGATACAGAAATGGACCTTGATCATATCTACGGTATGTATAGCGGCCGAACGAAAGCGAAGAAGCGGCTGGAAGAGATAACGCGCGGGTTCCAGTTGTGTCCAAAGCTGATGGGGCTCGAAAAGACGACAGGGGCCTGCTTTTCCTACAGCCTTGGGCGATGTAAGGGCGCCTGTGTGGGTAATGAGTCACCCGATCTGTATAATCGACGATTCGAACTGGCTCTAGAGCACAGTCGACTCGAAAGTTGGCCATTTGACGCACCGATCAGCCTCCCTGTGAATACGAAAGGTGAGCGTGTCATTATTAAAAATTGGATGATTCAAGGCTATGTCGATGAGTCTGGTGAGGTGGTGTACGACGCCGACGAGCCACATTTTGACATCGACGAATACAAGATTATTCGACGCTTTATTCGAGAAAATAAGGGGTACATTCAACCAATTGAGTGACTGCGAGGCCGCTTCGGCGATAACCAGGTGTATAATAAGTAGGTAGGAAACTACGATAGAAACAAGCAGGAAGGAGGATTATGAATCTCACAATCCCGATAAGAGCAGAAAATTCTAGCAGTAGTTTGTCCCGTGGCATTGGTGGCAATTCTTCGATTGTACACCCGTCACGACTCATTTTATCAATCGTCACCACTGGTATTGTTGTCAGTGCGTTGGCGGTAGGAAGTGTTGGGGGTATCATGCAATCAGCATCAGCCCAGCTAGGTCCTATGTACCGTCAGAATGAACGCAACTACGGCGGTGAAAGTAATGATGGTCCGCAGGAAAAGACCTCACCGGCTATTTCTGAGGATCCGGTTGCCCGAAGCCCAGGAGCGAGTCCGGAGGTGCCAGCGACAACCGATAAGACGGTAACTGAGGTGACGCCCGTTCAAACACCGACGCCTGCGCAGACACCCACTCAGGCACCAGCAACAACAGTAACACCGAAGATGTCGACACCAGCAACGACACCTACTCCAGCACCCGCAACAGCTACGACGACTCCGTCGGCACCTGCGCCTGCGACAGCGACGACGGTGGTTGTCAATCCACCAGTGCAAGTCGCGCCGGTTACTACCGTGCAGCCTGCCGCGACCGATACCGCACCGGCAATTGCAGCTATGGCCCAGGCCCAGGCGCTCACCAATAGTCAGCCGGTGACGTACACAAGTGCGCGTTTGCCTGATGCGGCTCGCGATCGTCTCGTGCTTATCGCTGCGATCGCTGCCATTACCGGTGGGTTGCTATACACAATGAGTTTTATTGGCGGAACGCCGCTTGGCCCAAAGCAGGGTATTCCCATTCGTTATATCGTGCCAGTTCGGGAGGTATCTAGTTACTAATGCCTCGTCCATTTATCTTTAGACTATTAGCTATTGTTCTTATTGTTGTCGCAGCTGGTGCAACCACTTACGCCGTCATTGCCAGCAGTAAGAAAGTTGATCAAAATATTATATTCGCACCACATACGTTATTGGCCGGCACATGGAATGCCTACAAGAATGAATACTGGGAATCAGAAACTGGTCGCACACTCGACAAGCAGCAAAACGACATCACTACCTCCGAAGGGCAAAGCTATACGATGATGCGAGCTGTTTGGATGAGCGACAAGCCGACCTTTGACGCTGCGTGGACCTGGACCCAGCAACAACTTCAGCGCCAAGACAAGCTCTTCGCGTGGCGTTGGGGCAAAATGGACGACGGCACGTATGGAGTGCTAACCAACGTTAATGGGCAAAACGCCGCCTCTGATGCCGATAGCGACATCGCACTAGCTCTATTAATGGCGGCAGGTCGCTGGCAAGATGAGCGCTACCTGACGCAGGCCAAAGAAGTGATTACAAGTATGTGGCAAAACGAAGTGGTAATTGCGGGCGGCAAGCCATACCTCGCGTCCAATAATCTAGAAAAACAATCATCAAGTCCTATCGTGATGAATCCTTCCTATTTGTCGCCGTATGCATACCGTGAGTTTGCAAAAGTCGACAAGCAACACGATTGGAACGCGGTTGTTGATTCGTCATATGAGCTGTTGAATAAAGCGATGGGGGCAAACCTTGATACCCCCAAGAGCGTGGGCTTGGTGCCTGACTGGGTGTTGATGGACCGTCAAACTGGCGATATCTCGGCACCGACGGCGGGTAATTTAACGACGAACTATGGGTACGACGCAATGCGCTCACCCTGGAGGATTGCACTGGACTACAAATGGAATGCCGAACCGCGTGCAAAAGCTGTGCTTGAAAAAATGAGTTTTCTAGCCGAAGAATGGCGATCGAACGGCAAAATTACCTCTATATACGGGCATGATGGCAAGGTGGTGAGTGGAGACGAGGTCGCAGAAAGTTACGGTACTGCACTTGCTTACTTTGACGTTGTGGAGCCCGAGCTAGCAACGGAAATCTATAATCAAAAGATTAAAACGTTATATGACCAAAATACTAATTCATGGAACCAGCCAATCACGTATTACGCAGCCAACTGGGTGTGGTTTGGCATCGCGCTGCACGAAGATGAATTACCTAACCTCGCTAAAGATTTAAAGGAAAAGTAACCATGGATTTTCTCAAGTCGACGCAGACAAGTAAAAGTCTGCTTATCCTCAATGTAGTACTATCGATCGTCTATTTCCTATGTATCGCACTGTTATTCCCGATTGGTAATATGTCGCTCTTTGTCTTGTTGGTTCTTTCTGAGGTCTTCCACGTTTGGCAAGTATTTGGATTTATCCATACCGTCTGGGGCCGCCGCCGATTTAAAAAGTTCGATGCTCGATTTCAACCACCCATCGCCGTCTTTATCACGGTGTGCGGAGAGCCGGCAGATATCATTGAGAAAACAGTCATAGCGGCCAAGGCTATGCGATACCCAGATTTTAGTGTCTATATCTTGAACGACGGCAAGGTTGCAAGGCGTGATAATTGGCAAGAGGCCGAGGGTATAGCCAAGCGTCAAGGCGTCAAGTGCATTACTCGGACGACACCGGGTGGTGCGAAGGCTGGCAACATCAATCATGCGATGACTGCAACGAGTCAGCCATATATCGTCGTCTTTGATGCTGACCATCAACCAAAACCAATTTTTCTTCAGCAAACCGTTGGTTATTTTGTCGATGATAAGGTTGCTTTTGTGCAGTCTCCACAGTTTTACCACAACGCCGGCAGTAACCAAGTTGCCGGGGGAGCGTGGGAACAGCAGGCCTTGTTCTTTGGTCCACTACTAAAGGGCAAAGATGCGGTCAATGCGACGTTCATGTGTGGCACAAATATGGTGGTGCGGCGGGCTGCGCTACAGGCAGCTGGTGGAATGAGTGAGAAGAGTATTGCTGAGGATTTTTTGACGTCGCTACTGATTCATGAAAAAAAGTGGAAATCTGTCTATGTCGACAAGGTGCTTGCCGAAGGGCTGGCGCCAGAAGATTTCTTGTCGTATTACAAACAACAATTTAGGTGGGCGAGGGGTAGTCTCGAGATTCTGTTCTCGTATAATCCGCTCCTTCGGCGTGGTCTGACGTGGGCTCAGAAAATTCAGTATTTGGCGTCATCAAGCTATTATTTATCAGGTGTTATTGTGTTGATTAACGCCTTACTGCCACTGGCATACTTCTTTCTCGCACTCAAGCCATTAACGATCAACACGATGACCTTGGCATTGATTTTCTTGCCATACATTTTTGTCATTCTGTATACACTACAACTATCAAGTAACTTCACGTATACATTCCGGGCCCTGTCGTTTAGTCTTGGATCGTCGACGATCTACATCAAAGCGCTGTGGGCAACGATAACGCGTCGTAAAAACGCGTTTGCGGTAACGTCAAAAACTCGTATTGGCGGTAATCATGGCAAACTCGTATTGCCACATCTTGGCTATATTGTGTTAGTCGTTGCGGGTGTAGCTTGGGGGGTTATGCGGGAAGGCTGGAGCCCTTCGATGCTGTCGAATATTGCCTGGGCGATTATTTATATCGCGGCATTTATTCCATTTATTGCGGCTGCCTTCGAGCGTGCTCCAACAAATAAGCCGGTGAGCATAGATAAGGCTGAAAATATTGGAGTTCGCGTATGAATCGGTTCTGGAAAAGCTGTGCTATCTACGCCGCGTTAGCGTTGCTGGTAGCTTTTGCAATATATTTTAGTGTGACAGTCTTTGCGCTCAGCAGTCTTCGCCTCGATGAGGCTCAGAGTCTTTTTCAGACCAACCGTGATATTGCGGGGATGCTGAACCTTGTCGCCCAAGATGTGCACGTACCTCTGTATCACACGCTCCTTCATTTTTGGCAGCTCTTTTTTGGTCAAGATATATTCGTTGCGCGCATGCTATCACTCGTATTTTTCGTTGGGACGATCATTATGACGTATGTGCTTGCGAACTATGCGCTTAAAAGTCGTAGTGTTGGGCTGTTCGCTGCCTTCTTGGTGACTATTTCACCGTTCATGAACTGGTACGGGTCGGAAGCGAGGATGTATACGATGCTTTCGTTTATGACCGTGCTGCATGTTTTCTTCTTCGTAAAGATCCTGCGTATGTCTGGATCGGCTCGATGGATCCTGTGGACGATAACGGGCATCATTGGGGCGTACACACACTATTTCTTTATCTTCGTACTGCTTTCTGAACTTCTGACGCTGTTGGTTATTCGAAAGAAGCTGCGCGATCCACATGTCCTGCGCGGTGTTGTGATTGGCGGCGCAGCAATTGGGTTGTCGCTCGTGCCCTGGTTGTGCTATGTGTATAGTCTTGGGTTTGCGAGTAATACGCAACCCGCTTTGGGTATCCCAACGGCAGGAGACTTGTTCGACACGTATGCCCAGTTTATTTTTGGCTTTCAAGCGCCAATCGTTAATACGCTGATTGTCTCGCTGTGGCCGGTGGTAGTATTACTGGCGTTTTTTGCGCTGCAACGCACCAAGAAAAAGGTTCCTCTTGAGGTGACGTTA